>MEHZ011550333.1_pt1 | contig 179594 bp, 161 predicted proteins | sample 897221 | NCBI WGS metagenome assembly MEHZ01 (sample SAMN05514161, study PRJNA337945) | marine metagenome | isolation source: marine surface water | place: Arctic Ocean | collected 2007-12-13 | reverse complement strand
TCTCCCCCCCCCCCCCATCTTTTGGCGTAGACCCAAATGTGAGATAACTTCCCCGCCGGCCTAGTGTCGATGCGACATCGTCTGGCCGAGCTAAGCGAGAGAAGCGGGAACAATCTGTTCCCTTTTTTTAGCTCCCCTCTGTAGTTGGTACCCTCACGGGGAGCCAAGTAACATATCCCGACAACCTTCGGGAAGCGAGGTGCCCGACTTGGTTTGAAAGGGCCGAAAAAAGCCCGCCAAAAATTCACAGTCAAATTCACAGTTTTGGTCTAGAATCGGTGTAAAAGAGGGTAAATCCATGAAATCTCGGGAAACATTAAATCGATTTAATTACCTTTTGATCAATGACTTGAAAACATGTTCAAGGAACTGAAAAGGAGGGTCGGCCCCTTAGAAGGCAGGTGCTCTATCCAACTGAGCTACGGGCGCGTGCAGTGGAAAGAACAGGGTTAAAGCCCGACGATGCGGCGACAAGGGCAAAGCGGGCTCATTTGGACCTATTCACCGCCACAGCAGCAGCATTTTCAAAAAGTATATGAAGAGCGCTTGACTTGGGTCCTCCCAATTCTACGGTCTCGCCTCTTTCCCCATTACGGGGTGGTAGCTCAGTTGGTTAGAGCGTCTGCCTGTCACGCAGAAGGCCGCGGGTTCGAGTCCCGTCCATCCCGCCATTTTAAGCCTCCGGTAAATCCCGGAGGTTTTTTTGGGCCCCGAATGGTGCGATGATACGAAGACTGACAAAAAGATCAGAACCTCCCAGCGAGGACTTGGCGCCACAGTTCAACTTCCTGGGATGAACCCAGAATTTCAATTTGTTCGGCGATCTCTACTGCGGTGGGTTCGACCACATCATGCTTGGGGTCACCCGGGAGTTCAGGCCGCACCCGGCAGGCCAAAGCCCAGCAAGCCCAAGCCCGCCATCGTCGTAATTCTTCGCGCGGAGGATTCATGCGATCCGCGTAATGCTGAAAATGCACCCGAGGATTCCCACAAAACAGGTCTCGCGGCACTTCCCGCATGATCCACGCCATCGCAGCGTAAGGCATCGGCCAGGAGCTCAGAACGGCGTCAGGCTCTCCCAGATCCGCTCCCATCGCCCGATCGAGACACAATAACGCCCGGGCCGGCAGTTGCCGGTGCCATAACGCATGCCCATACTCCAGACAGGTTCCGTAGAAACCCGCCCCTCTGGTATCCCCATGCCGCTGATAGACGCGCCAATCCATCCCGGCGCGGGGCGTTGGCAAATGAGGACAAACGGGCAAAGACATCGGCCTGAGCAGAAGCCCTGATCAAGCCACGTCAAACCTCCCCCACCGAAAGAAGGCTTGGCGGGCCGGGTTTGATGCCCAAGAACCGCGCCGTGTCCTCCCCTTCCGAAAATCGTGCCGCTGCTGTAGATATCACCGGTAGGCAACGGGTGTCACTGTGGCTGCTGGGAAATATGCTCAAGCTCTGGGGACGCACGATCCGCATTAAAACATCTCCGGAATCGCGCGCGGTGCTCGGTCGTCGGGACGTTCCGGCCGCCCTCGCCATGTGGCACAACCGATTATTTATGGGGGTTGAACTCATCCGTAGGTTTCGGAGCAACGGATCTCTTCATTGTATCATCAGCGCGAGCAAGGACGGCGCTTGGTTGGCGGGGTTTCTGGCTATGGCCGGGATCAAGGCGATTCGCGGCTCCAACCACTGGGGGGCGCGTGAGGCCGCCAACGCGATGATCAAAGTCGCCAAAGAAGGCGGTGACCTCGGGATCACCCCGGACGGCCCGCGCGGCCCGATTTACGAATTTAAACCGGGTGGATTGATCGTCGCTCGACGGGCCAAGATCCCTATTATTCTAATCGGTTTCGAATTCTCCCGCGTCAAACAGCTCCGGAGTTGGGATCGATTCATTATTCCTCTGCCATTTTCATCTGTGACACTCAACGCGCGCCAGGTTTTGCCCGAAGATCTGCCGAAAGATCGCACGACTGCACTTGCCGAACTTTCGACCATCATGGCGGAACTCAATGGCGATCGTCATTGAGACCTGGGCAAAAAAAACGCCCCGCGAACGGGACGTTGAAGTTTTGGACTGATTGACTGCGCTTAGAAGCTCGGGGCCAATACGACTTCGCTACCGGGATCGACAACGTAGTCTTCACCGACATTCCAACTGATGTCATTCACGAGGAATTTGAAGATCATCTGGGCCTTCGCGCTCGGCACTGTGATGCTCCACGTGTCGGTTCCGATGCTGTTCAGAGGCACGCCTGAGTCCCAGGATAGGCCAGGGCCCTCACCGCGGATGTAAAGCGTGTTACCGAAGGCGATGTCGATTTTGGCGGTGATCACCGTCTTCTTCGCAACCGTCTTCTTTTTGACCGCTTTCTTCTTGGCTACGGCCTTCTTGGCCGGAGCTGCTTTTTTGGTGACAGCAACGACTTTCTTCACCGCCGCCTTCTTAACTGGAGCCGATTTTTCAGTAGCCACCTTCTTCAGGATTGGCTTTTTGGCGGCCGTCTTTTTTACGGCTGGCTTCTTGGCGACTGGCTTTTTCACGGCCGGCTTCTTGGCTGCTACTTTCTTAACCTTCTTGACTGTTTTCTTAACAGGCGCCGCAGCCTTAGCTGAGACGGATTTCTTTTTCGCTGGAGCGGCCGGTTTTTTCGCAGCCGCCGCCTTTTTAACTGCTGCCTTTTTAGGGGCGGCAGTCTTTTTAACCCGTGGGGCGGCGGGCGATTTGGACTTAGTGCTCTTGCTCATAGTAGTTGATATAGTGAATCGGTTTTCGACTCAGACCTGCTTTGGGTCAGGAATTGCAAGGTCTGCAACAGCAAAAGGGAGGCCAACTCGATTCAGGCGATGATTTTTCGATCATGTGACATACCGAGCAGTCGGTTGCGCAAAAAAATGAAGTTTACTCCGACGCCATAGCAGAGCAAACCTCCCCCATCCAAGATTGGACATGGGGCTGTAGCTCAGTTGATAGAGCGCTTCGTTCGCAATGAAGAGGTCAGGGGTTTGATTCCCCTCAGTTCCACCAGCCTTCGCCGCGCAAAGCGCGGTCGTTCCGCCCAGCGGAACGACTAAAGCTATGGCTGGCAGGCCAGCTATAGATTGCCGAAGGCTGCCCGCCATCGCCTCGGCGACGGCGGGCGTTAACCGCTCATACTTCAAGTTATTCCCACACAACCACCTTCGCCATAGCCTTGACGACAACGGACGGAAATCGGTCGAACTTCAATTACTCGCTATGAAGGATCGGCGTGGTTTGGAAGGCAGGCGAAACCTCGACCCAAATTAACCAACACTCACCCTGCAGTGAGCTCTACGGCCCACCACCTCCTCCTGCCCCTACCCCCGCCTCAACGATCCGGGCGTGCAATCCAGCTTCTTACGACAAACCACATTGAGGTGTCGCGCATCCTGAAATCCACAGGCGTAGGCCACTTCGGCGATCGTCATCTTCGGCGTTTCCAATAGCAAAACCCGTGCACGGTCCAGCTGCTGCCGCTGAACTTCAGCGTAAACCGAGGTCTGCAACGCCGACCGAAAACGCACCTCGAGTGATCGCCGTGAGACACCCACTTCACGAGCAATGTCATCAACCGAGATCGGGTTGGCCAAGTGTTCCGTGATGTAGTCGAGCGCTTCGGCCACCACGCCATCGTTCACCGCCAATTTATCGGTTGAGCCTCGAGCTACGATCTTCAGCGGCGGCACCGTTCGCATCGCGAGGGGCTGCTCCGGCTCCGCCAATCGCGCCAGCATGCACTGCGCCGCATACTTGCCGATGCGGCGGCGGCTCAATTCGATACTCGAAAGCGCGATGGCCGAGAAGCCGAGTTGGATGTCGTCATTGTCCACCCCGAGCACCGCGACGTCATCGGGAAGTTTGATCTCGGTTTCTTCACACGCTTCCGCCACCGCCCGGGCCACCGCATCATTAAATCCGAAGACGGCCACCGGCTTGGGTAATTCAAGCAACCACTTCGCCAGCGTTGCGGTGGCCGAAGTCGACGGCGCGTCTCCCTCCGGCAGCTCCGGTAAGACGACTTCGCTCAGCGTATAACCCGCCTGCTGCAACTCGTGCCGAAAACCCCGCTGGCGTAGCCGTGAAGATCGGTGCCGCTCGACCCCGCAAAATCCAAAATTTTTAAACCCGCGCCGTTGGTAAAAAGCCGCCGCCATCTGTCCCACGCGCTCATCGTCATTAAAAACATTGTCCACTTGAGTGGCTTGAAACCTCCCCGAAACGTTCACCACGGGCAGACCGGACTCGAGCAACGACGCCTCGTCTCTGCGCGAAGACACCCGGGTGATCAGCCCATCTAGGTTCAATTTGCGCAGCGCCGGCACATTAAATTGATCGGGCCGCGCAATCTTCACGACCTGCACGTCCGGCGCATCCCGAAACCCGTCGGCCAATCCCTGCAATACGCCGTGCCAATGCTCGGTTTCAATCGAAAGCATTATACCGACGCGTCTCCGGGGAATTTCTGTCATTGGCAAAAGACAGCTCATCAATGCGTAAAATGTAAACGCTTATGCGTTATATTGCCTACGGAGTGCATCAACCCACTGGTAGTCTGATCGTCCACTATGAATTCCGGCTATCTCGATTCTCTTTTCTCTCTAACTGGCAAAGTTGCCGTCGTCATCGGCGGCACCGGCGAACTATGCGGCACCATGGCATTGGGTTTGGCCCAAGCCGGTGCAGAAGTCGTGCTGGTCGGCCGCAATGAAGCCAAGGCTGGCGCTCGTCTCGCCCAAATCGAAGCCGCCGGCGGCAAAGCTTGGTTTCACGCCGCCGACGCCACCAGCAAAGCCGAACTCACCGCCCTTCGCGATGCGGTGATCGCAAAATCCGGCCGCGTTGATATCTTAGTCAACGGTGCCGGCGTCAATTCGCCCACCCCGGTGCTTGAGATTCCGGAGGAGGAATTCGACAAGATCATGAACGCGAACCTCAAAGGGGTGTTGTTCGCTTGTCAGGTATTCGGCGAGACGATGCTCGGATCCGCCGATGGTGGGTCAATTATCAACATGGGTTCCGCCTCAGCCCGTCTCCCACTTTCCCGCGTATTCACTTACTCCGCATCGAAAGCCGCGGTGCACAACCTTTCCAAAAATATCGCCCGCGAGTGGGCCACGAAAGGCGTGCGCGTCAATCTCCTCGTCCCCGGTTTCTTCCCTGCCGAGCAGAACCGTAAAGTTCTCACCCCGGACCGCATCGAACAGATCATGGGCCACACGCCTATGAAACGATTCGGCAATTCCAACGAGTTAATTGGAGCCACCCTTTTCCTCGCGAGTTCAGCCGCTAGCAGTTTCGTCACCGGCACTGAAATCGAAGTCGATGGCGGCTTCGGCGCGATGACAATTTGACCCTCCGGGCTCGGTCCCGTCTCCACCACCATTGTCACGTAATACGTGACAAACCTGTCACCCTCTTTGGCCCGGCCCCTTACTGACATGAGCACATTCATTCACGACGACTTCTTGCTGCACTCGGATGCAGCGCAGCGCCTCTATCACGAGTTTGCCAAATCGGAAGCTCTCTTCGATTATCACAACCATCTGTCGCCGGCTGACATCGCGGAGAATCACACCTTCTCCGATCTCTCCGAGATGTGGTTGGGCGGAGATCACTACAAGTGGCGGGCTATGCGGGCCGACGGGGTAGCCGAAAAATACCTGACCGGTGACGCATCCCCTGAAGAAAAGTTCCAAGCGTGGGCAGCCACCGTTCCAAACACGCTACGCAATCCGCTTTATCACTGGACGCACCTCGAACTGAGTCGCTACTTCGGCATCGATCGTTTACTCAACCCATCCACCGCTCAATCGATCTGGGACGAAGCCAATGCCCAAATCCCGACCCAATCGGTGCATCAGATTTTGGATGCCCAAAATGTCGCTGTCGCCTGCACCACCGATGACCCCGCCGACTCACTCGACCTGCATGCCAAGATTGCCGCTTCTGATCTAAAAACGCGCGTCTATCCGACTTTCCGGCCCGACAAAGCCTACGCAATTCAAGACCCTGCTGCATTCAACGCCTACTGTGAAAAACTAGCGGAAACGGCCGGCATCGAAATCACCCGATTCGACGATCTTCTCACGGCCCTCGAAAAACGACACGGCGAATTTCACGCGATTGGTGGCCGCATATCTGACCACGGACTCACCTCGTTGGCGGCACACCCTTGCTCCCTCGCGGAAGCGCGCACCATCTTCCAAAAAGTCCGCGACGGTTCATCGCCCGACACCGATGAACAAATCGGTTTCAGTTCGCTCCTCCTGCTAGAGTTTGGTCGGTGGGACGCTCGCCGAGGATGGACCAAGCAGCTTCACCTTGGTGCCTCCCGCAACAACAACACCCGCATGTTCAATGAACTCGGTCCCGACAGCGGTTTCGACAGCATCAGCGATGCAAAGAATGGCGAGGGTCTGAGACGTTATTTATCTTCCCTCGCCGAAACCGAAGAATTGCCCAGGATGGTCGTCTACAACCTGAACCCTGTCGACAACTACGCCATCGCCACGATGCTCGGAAATTTCCAGGACGGCATCACGCCCGGGAAAATGCAGTTCGGCACCGGCTGGTGGTTCCTCGACCAAAAGGAAGCCATGGAATGGCAAATAAATGCACTCTCGAATCTCGGATTACTCAGTCGCTTCGTCGGTATGCTCACGGATTCGCGTAGCTTCATGTCATTCCCGCGTCATGAGTATTTCCGACGCACCTTGTGTAATCTTCTTGGCCGCGAAATGGAAAATGGCGAACTCCCCAACGACTTCGATCTCGTTGGCCCCATGGTCCGAAACATTTGTTTCGGCAATGCCCGCGACTATTTCGGTTTAGAGCTGGATCCGGCTTACGCCCAATAGCTCAAGGCCGGCGCCAAAACCAGCCGACAAATCCCCACGCGATAAGCGACAAAATCGCGCCCAATCGCAGCCCGTTTTGACGAAACTGCAGGACAACTTCCTGCGCACCCGCGGGCACATCGATCGCCCGCAACCAGCCGTTGGCCTGCTCAACATGGGTCGACTGACCGTCAATCTCTGCGGTCCATCCCGGATACCAAGGCTCCGCAACTAAAAGCGTGCCGGCTGCGGGAGCCCGAACAGAAAGGGTGATCTGATCATTTTCATATTCGACTACATCCACTTCCCCCTGGTCCAAACGGAATCGGGCATCGAATTCCAAGGGCGCAACAAACCGCTCTTGCGACAAATCCCAGATCAAATCAAGCGAGAGCCCGCGGAATGCTGCAGACGGCGATCTTAGATCTACTCGTTTTAAATGCGTTAACCAATACGTAAGCATCCCCCATGTGTTCGGCCATTTTAAGAATTCGGAACATCCGCAACATCCGTAGAATGCGGACGATTATAAAGTGCCCCGAACCAGCGAGGAGAAAGTCAATGAAGGGGGGAAGGATCGAGAGTAGATCAACTATCCCGAAGAAGCTGAAAATATACTTTTTATTCCTCCGAACCACCCAGATTCGAACGGCATATTCGACGGTGAAAAGAATCGTAAAGGCCCACTCCAATCCGTGAAGAAGCGTCGCATAATGCGCGGCAACGGATTCTACACTTTCCAACATCACCACCAGAACACTACCGGCGATCAGGAACAGTAACGTGATATCAAAGGTCCGCGCGGTGCCCGAATCTGAAAGAAAGATAATCCTCCAGATCTTCTCTCTCAAAGAGTCACCCTGATGTTCTTTTGCTCTTTCGGAGAGGCTTTCCATAATGCTGCCTCAGGGTCTTAGACCTCAAACGCCCTCCACGTCAAAAGCGGAAGCTAGGCAACCGGGCTCCCCCTTTAAAGTGATGTCGACCTAATCATTGATCAGGTCATTAGCCCATCCTCGGGCCATAATCCTTGATAAAACCCGGCAGCTCACTCCGACCATCCTCCAAACAGATCCTCCCAACAGCGCGAAATAGCAGTTTTATCTTCTGATCGCACGGCCAATTCAAAAGGCAACTCATCCGCCTGGGCGGTATCACCCACGAAAGCCGCGACCGCATTCAATGACGATGCCATGAGGGTGTAATCCAACCGACTCATATCATCGTCCGCCCGGTGATGAAAAAAACGTCCTGTCGCACAGTTCAAACGCATCAAGGTCAGTCCCGGAATCCCAGCGGCGTTGAAAGGGAAATGATCCGCATACGGCATGACTCCCTGTTCTCGACGGAAATACTGTCCTTCTTTTTTGAAACAGAGTGCCAGCTGAGTATCCAATTCCACCGATCCACTTCCCGACAGGGTATTCCAACCGAGTAATGATCCATAACTATCCAGATTGAATATCACCCCGCCTCGCTGGATCAATTCCTCACGGTGTCGACGCACATAGACGGCGCTTCCCACCGATAGCTGTTCCTCGGCCCCAAAAGATATCAAACGAATCGTGCGGCGGTGCTTTAACGGGGCCAAGGCGCGCGCGAGCTCCATGATGCCCGCTACCGCCGAGCCATTGTCATCGGCTCCCACTGAATCGGCCTGAGTATCATGGTGCGCACCAATAAAAACGATTCCCGCGGCAGGATCAATCCCGGGTAATTCGGCTACGACATTGGCAGACTGCGAGAGCCGCGGACCACCCACGACCCGGAAACGCGCTTTCGTTGCTCCCCGTTCTCGCCACTTCCAGGCATCGAGAAAAGCGATATTGAGTGAAGTCACGGCGCCACAATTTTTCGCGTAGTTCGGAAAAATCGCATCAGCCAAAACTGCGTTTCCCGGGAAACGATCATCAGCCATCAACAGCCCCATGGGTTTCGCTGCCATCAGTCTGCGGTAATTTTCCTGAGACTCAATATGACAGCCGAGGTGCAAAACAATATTACCAGCCATCAGCGGTGATAGATCCTCTCGCTGATACCCGGTCGGACCATCAAAAAAGACCAAGGGCGCTTCGACCCACTCGCCCTGGGTGCCCGGTGTATTCGCGAACAACGAACAGCCTGTAGCATGCCACGCGTTATCGTAGTAAACTTGTAATTCCTGCGACTGCACATCCCGGGCATTAATCGGGAACGCTTCCCGCCATGCCGATATACCCAAGGATTCAAATGCTCCGAGCACGTAATCGGCGGCAGCAGCCTCACCGGGCATACCCGCCAAACGCACTCCAATCGTCTCCGTCAAATGCCGCAAATGTTGGGTAAGCTTTCCGGGATCAATGGCCACCATGGAATGAAAGCGTGATCACCCAGTCCCCTGAGGCAGTAAAAATCAACCCATGGCTGCGATTGGAAACGGCCTAAGAAAGAAAATAGCGGTCAGCCACGGCGATGGCCTGACCTATGCCCTTAGCCGAACCAGATACAAAAACCCTCTGACCTTGAATATCGTTCATGCTATCAAGAAGCAGGTAACTGCCTTGGGTAGCAACCTATCGGGAAGCTCCTAAACGGGGTCAGTCCTGCGCCGCATTTACGATCTCCATCGCGGCGGCCGATTGAGCGGTGATCGTATCCCACTGACCGGCGTCGATCTGGGCCCCAGTCGCGAGCCAGGAGCCACCGACTGCGGCGACCGTAGGCACGGCAAGGTAGTCGGCGAGTTGGGCCGCTTTGATTCCACCGGTGGGCATGAACTTCACCCCGAGGTGACCATACGGAGCGGCCATCGCTTTGAGTTGAGTCACCCCACCCGCGCTCTCGGCCGGGAAGAACTTCAACATCCGGCAGCCCATGCTCAACGCCGTCTCGATATCGGAGGGCGTCATGACGCCCGGCGCGAATGGCAAGTCCACCTCCTGCGCGGCAGCGAGGATGGTGCGATTGGTTCCCGGAGCGACCGCGAAGGCCGCGCCCGCGGCTTTGACCTCACGGACCTGCTCCGGCGAAAGGACCGTGCCAGCGCCAACCAACATATCGGGCACTTCGGATGCTATTGCTTTGATCGCATCGAGGCCCGCAGCCGTGCGCAGAGTCAATTCAATGACTTTCACCCCACCGGCGAGAAGCGCATGGGCGAGCGGGACCGCATTGGCGGCATCATTGATGACAACCACCGGCACGACGCCAGCAGCACTAAGACGATTACGAGTTTCTTCAGCGAACATAGGAGGAGGAATTATCTAACCAAAATTAGCGGACGACGCGGGCGCCGCCGCCGCTGATCTGTTTTTCGACTTCTTTGCGGGTTGCCATGGAAGTGTCACCTGGAGTGGTCGAGGCGAACGCACCGTGAGCGGCGCCGTATTCGACAGCCTTCTTTGGATCGTTAAATTCCATAAATCCGAACTGCACGCCGGAAGCGAAGCTATCTCCACCGCCCACACGATCGAGGATCTCGAGCTCTGGATATTTGCGGCTCTCGTAGAATTCACCATCGTGCCAGAGAATCGCACTCCAGTCATTTTTGGTCGCGGTGATCACGCGGCGAAGGGTCGTGGCCGCAGCTTTAAAGTTCGGGAATTCAGCCACGGCGGTCTCGATCATGCGCTTGAACGCACCGGTCTCAATTTCGCTGATATTTTCATCCACGCCTTCGACTTCAAATCCGAGGGAAGCAGTGAAATCCTCTTCGTTGCCGATCATCACATCGACATACTTCGCGATCTCGCGGTTGACCTCTTGGCAACGAGCATGACCACCGATGCTCTTCCAAAGTGAGGGACGGTAGTTGAGATCGTAGGAGACGATTGTGCCGTATTTCTGAGCCGACTGCACGGCTTCGATCACAACGTCAGGAGTCGTCTCACCTAGCGCGGCATAGATACCACCGGTGTGAAACCAACGGACTCCGAGTTCCCCAAAAATGTGGTCCCAATCAACATCGCCAGGCTTGAGCTGCGAAGCGGCCGTGTTGCCACGATCTGGCACGCCGACCGCGCCACGGATACCAAAGCCGCGCTCCGTAAAGTTGACGCCATTACGCACATTGCGGCCAATGCCGTCATCTTCGCGCCATTGGATGAAGTCGGTCGCGACTCCGCCTTGCATGATGAAGTCTTCAACCAGATAGCCGACCTCGTTGTCGACAAATGCGGTCACCACGCCGGTATTGTAACCGAAACACTTTCTGAGCCCGCGCGAGGTATTGTATTCTCCGCCGCCCTCCCACGCTTTGAACGAACGAGTCGTGCGGATACGACCTTCACCCGGATCGAGACGGAGCATGACCTCGCCGAGCGAGACTTGGTCAAATTGGCATTCAGCTTTGGGACGTAATTCTAGTGACATGATATTAAGGAGATGAGTGTTTTATTTAAACTTCGACGGACTTGAGCGAAGCGATGGACCACGGGCTGCGGCCGACTTCGGTGGCGATTTCATTGAAGCCATCGACTTCGGCGGCACTGAATAAAAGTCCGCCATGTTCAGCGCTAAGCCGGGCCGCTTGGGCTTCAAATTGTCCTGGAAGGATACACGTCTCGTTACCGTGTCCGAGTAGATCCCCTACGACGGCTTTCACATTCTCGGACTGAGAGCGGCCTAGAGCGAAATCCCCACCTGACATCGCGTCGGGGTGCCAGACTTGAAAGAAGAAGCAACAGGTGTGCTTTTCCTCAGGCTGTTGAGTCCAACGGTTACGGAGCGTCGGCAAGGAGCCACCGATGTAAGCGCCAATGAGCTCATTGATGAGCGAAAGACCGTATCCTTTGTGGGCACCGAAGGGAATTAACGCCTTGGCTTTGTTGGGGTCAGTGGTCGGTTTGCCATCGGCGTCGACCGCTGCATTGGGTGGGAGCTCCAACCCTTCCCGTGCAAACTGCTGCACCCGTCCCATCGCGACCACGGAAGTCGCCCAATCGATCACAATCGGAAAACCGACGGCATCGGTCGTCGGCAAACCCCATGAATGTGGATTGGTGCCGAGTGTAGGAAACTTGCCGCCAAACGGCACCACTTCCGCCAATGCCGCGGTGCAATTAGTGTAGGCCACGTAACCGCGCTTGGCGGCTTCCATGACGTATCCCCCGCCCCACAGATAGTGAAATGCGTTATCCACGGAGACCATTCCTACGCCAAATTCGTCGGCCAACCGAATAGCCTCTTCCATCGCCGCATAAGCCGTGGCCTGGCCGAGTTTGCGATTGGCGTTCCAGACCTTGCTGGCGGCAAAGCGGGTCGGCTTCTCTTCAATCTCCACGTTCGGCACACAGCCTTGGGAGCCCGAACCAAACAGATGATCCAGATGCAACGCCTTCAACGCGTTATGCGTGCGAATGCCGTGGCGAGAGGCCTCAGCACAAAGTTTCGCCCCACCGGTGGCCTCTTCGGCGCTAAAGCCGCGATGCTGGTAAGCCGCTTCGACCAGCGCGTTATGTTCGGATTCAGAAACTACGTAAAATGTATCGGACATGAGAAAATGGATTAAGCTAACTTACCGTTGAGGTAAGGAATATCGCGGTTCACCTGAGCGAGAGGCGCCTCGCCGGCCGCAACGTTGATCAGGTTCTGCACCGCCTTATTGGCCTGACGTTGCACACTCTCGGAGGTGCGCGAACCCACGTGGGGCGTCACCACCACATTCGGTAGACTCAACAGGGGGTGATCGGGCGGCGGTGGCTCTTCATCAAGCACATCGGTGCCGTAGCCTGCCACCTTGCCGGACTTAAGCGCGGTAACGATATCGGCGGTGTGCACGATCTCGCCGCGGGCGCAGTTGATGATTTGCACGCCGTCCTTCATCTTGGCGATGGTCTCGGTCCGCACGAGGTCGCGGGTCTCTGGGGTCAGATTTGTGTGCAGAGAAATGTAATCTGCCACGGCGAATATGTCGTCCATCGATTCGGCTCTCGTGACATTATGCGAATCAGCGAAGGCCTCATCCCAATAAACATCGTAGGCGATGATCTTCATGCCAAACGCGTGAGCCCGGATCGCGACTTCCTTACCGATTCGCCCGAGTCCCAAAATGCCGATGGTTTTGTCCCACAGCTCATGACCGGTTTTGCGCTTCCATTCCCCGGCCCGCACCGCGTCGGCGTGAAACAAGAGATGTTTTTGCAAACAGAGGAGGAGGAGGAATACGTGTTCCGCCACGGTGGTGTGGTTTACACCCGGAGTAAAAAGGAGCGGGATTCCACGACGATTGCAGGAGTCCACATCGATCTTATCGACGCCAATGCCATATTTGGAAATCACCTTCAATCGCGGCTGAGCTTTCTCCAGCACCGCATCGGTGATCAGGTCATCGCCACAGATATAGGCGTCGATTTCGCCGACTGCCGCCAAGGTATCCGCTTCATTCAAAGGGCCGCGGGCGGTGATAATCTCCCAACCGGTGCCAGCCAGTAATTCGTGGTGGGATCCAGGGGTGTCTTGAAAGGACGTGGTGGTGACGAGAACTCGAGGCATGGTAATATTAAAGGGGTTAAGCGCAGGAAGTGCGGGACGATTACCCTAGCGAAAAATGGGCACGAGCATTGAGGTATTAATCCGCAAGTTGATTGACATATTGCGAAGATATTTCCGCCCCACTGCTTCCCCGTATTCGTCTAAAGCGCCGCATCAGAGAGGTGTGGAAACTACGTAGTTAACGATACGCAGTTATTCTTTCTCCTGATATTTGACAAACCGTAAAACATGACAGAGCTTTAACTCGTTCCCGCTTAGCAGGAACATTTGAGGTAACTCAGAAAACAAATGGCCGGCCACTTAGGGGTAGGTGGCCGGCCAACTTTTCTTCCAGAAGCGAAGGTCGTCGAAATCGCTTACATTAACTCCAACCACCGCGGTAGTGCGGTCGATAATGCCGGCCAGAAGGTGATTAACATCAGCCCGATGAGCATCGCAAAGAAGAACGGGATCATCGGCGGCACCACCCGGGCGATACTTGTTTTACCCACGCTGCAGCTCACAAACAAACATGCCCCCACTGGCGGCGTGCACAGTCCGATACAAAGATTTGCGATCAAGACGATGCCGAATTGAACCGGATCCATGCCCAGCGCGGTCACCACCGGTAAGAAGATCGGCGTGAAGATCAAAACCGCCGGCGTCATGTCCATGAACGTGCCCACCACCAGCAACAGCACATTGATCAACAAGAGAATCATCAACGGATTACTCGAAAGACTGAGCATCGCATCACTCACCATCTGCGGCACCCGCTCGTAAGCCAGCACCCAACTCATCGCCTGACTGGCTCCCACCAGCAACATGACCACCGCCGTCGTTTTCGCCGCCCGCAAAACAATATCGGGTAATCGAGCCAACGGGATCTCTCGATAAACCACGACTCCGAGCAGTAAGGCATACGCTACAGCAATCGCAGATGCCTCGGTCGCGGAGAACACACCGCCCAAGATTCCACCCAGCACGAGCAATACCAGCACGAGACTTGGCACTGCGCCCAGCAAGGCCGACCCGAGCGAAGGCAACTCGATCCCGACATCGGTCGCTTGCATGGCACCCGAACGCAAAGTCAGTCCCAGACTTACCCCCATGATCAGGAGACCGACCACGATCCCCGGTAAGACTCCGGCGAGAAACAACGCCGCGACCGATACATTTCCCGCTACCACCGCGTAAACGATCATAATGTTACTTGGTGGAATAAGGAGTCCCGTCGTTGCCGAGGTTGCCGTTAGCGCGACGGCAAACTCCCGAGTGTAACCCTTCCGCTCCATCTCAGGAATAATCGAACTGCCGATCGAAGACACCGCCGCCGCCGCCGATCCCGAAACCGCGCCAAACATCATACACGCCAGCGTATTCACAAACGCTAACCCACCTGGTAAACGCCCCACCAGAGCCGCCGCAAAATTCGTCAACCGTCGAGCCATTCCGCCCTCTCCCATCAACACCCCCGCGAGCACAAAAAACGGAATCGCCAGCAACGGGAAACTCGCGATGCCCGCTGAAGTGCGCTGGGCCATCACATAAGCGGCCGAACCATCACCGAAACTCAAGATAGTCGCAGTCGCCGCCAACCCGATACACACCGCCACCGGTGTATTGAGAACCAAGAGCCCCACAAAAAACACTAATAGGATCAACACTTCCACGTTCACGTTTGATCCTCCAATTCATTATCCGAAAACGCCGTGGTTTTACCCGTGACTAGATGCTCAATCGAGAACGCCAAAACGAACAGCCCACTGAGTGGCACCACCATATAGAGATAACCCACCGGCCACCCCATCGCGGCGGTGACCTGGCCCGACCGCAGTGTCTCCATCACCATCATGCCACCACCAAAAATCAGCACAAACCCCGCAAAAACCATGACCGCGCCTTCCGCGATCAACGAACTCAATCTCCGCGCCGCCGGATCGAGTTTACCCACAAAATAGTCCACGCCCAAATGACCGCGATCGCGAAAGACCAATGCGGCCCCCAGCAGCGATACCCATACCAGCAGATACACTGCCAACTCCTCAGTCCAACGACTTTGAGAACCTAACACATAACGCGATACCACGCCCCACAACACGTCGAGGATCAGGGCGACAAACAGCCCGACCGTGAGCCATTCTAGTCCGCGAACGATGCGCGACCAAAGTCCGCGCTGGACTCCATTTCCTTCACCCATCGCGTCCATCACTTCACGCGACGCACTCGCTCAGCGAGATCGCCAATCATGGTGTCACGATATTGCTCATAAAGTGGCGCAGTCGCCGCGACGAAAGGCGCCTTGTCCGGGCGATAAATTGTCACTCCCGCCGCTTCGATCGTGGCCAATGCTTCGTCGCTCTTCACCGTCCACAACTCACGTTGAAAGACCACCGAGTCGGCCGCGGCTTGCTCCAGCCAGCCACGTTCTTGGGCGCTCAGCGTAGCCCAAACTGTTTGGCTAAAAATCACCATGTCAGGCACTCGAGAATGTTCGTCGAGGGAGTAATGACGCGCCACTTCATAGTGCCGACTGGAGAGTAAACTAGGAGGATTATTTTCCGCCCCATCCACCATTCCTTGCTGCAGCGCCGTATAGAGTTCACCAAACGCAATCGGCGTCGGCGCGCCCCCCATCGTCGAGACCATGTCCATCGCCATGCGGCTCTTCATCACTCGAACCTTGGTGCCGCGGAGTTGCTGAGGCTCCAGCACCGGTTTATCGATCATATAAAAACTGCGGCTACCCGAATCGTAGTAACACAAGCCATGGATGCCCACACCTTGTCCCGCCTCCAGCAGTTCACGGCCAATCTCACTATTCAGCACCGCCCAAAAATGGTCCGCATCTCGAAACAAATACGGTAAACCGAAGACGGCCATTTCCGGCACGAATCCCTCCATCGCCGCCGCCGAAGTTTTGGCCATGGCCAAGGCCCCACGTTGCAATTGCTCGACGCACTCCGACTCCGAGCCCAACTGCGCATTCGGGAAAATCTGGATCTCAACCGCACCCGCCGATAATTCGGCCACCCGCTTTGCCATAAACTCCATGCCCGCATGCACCGGATGAGACTGATCGAGCGTATGGCCCAACTTGAGCACACGATGGGCCACATTACCCTCTCCGCCCTGCCGATGAGTCCGTTGGATAAATACGAAACAAGTCGCCGTCACCAACGCCCCCAGCACCAATCCAATGGCAAGAAATGAAGTCTCTTTTTTAAGCATAGCGAGGGGTTACAGCATCTAGCTTGGGGCGAATAAAAAAACCAAAAACTAGGTTTTTACGGGGGCGATAAGTTTCGCGAAAACAATCTTCCCACCCGCCGATGGGATAATACTCGATATCAGCGCCGATACCCGAGAGCCGACAAAAGCTGAGGCGTTTTCCACCACGACCATCGAGCCATCATCTAGATACCCCACTCCTTGATGGTCTTCGCGACCCGACTTCAGTAAATCGACTTCGATCTCTTCCTCCACCATCAAGTCGCGACGGACGGACTGCACCAAGTTGTTAAGGTTCAGCCATGGCACGCCATGGAACTGCGCCATCTTCGCCAAATTGTAATCGGTCGTGAGGAGTTTGGCTTTCATCGATTGGGCCAAGAACACGAGTTTTGCATTCACTTCACTCGACTTCGCTTCACTCTCGTGCACGCGCAAATCAAGCTGACCCAGCTGGCGGAGCTCACCCAAAACCTCGAGACCGCGCCGTCCGCGCGACTGGCGATTCGGATCCGGTGAATCGGCTACCCGCTGTAACTCCTCCAGCACAAACCGCGGAATGACCAACGCACCCGATAAGAAACCCGACTCGCAGATGCGGGCGACCCGACCATCGATCAGTGCACTCGTATCGACTACCACGACTGGCACGTCCACCTCGTGCGGCACGAATCGCACATATGGGATCACCAAATTAAACTCATCCTTACCCCGCAGCGCGATGACCGTGCATAAGTAAGTTACGATTAAAAACAGCGCCAATCGCATCAGGTAAATCACCTGGGGATCCCCCTCCCCAAAGAGGGGCGATGTGCCGAGCATATAGGCGATCAACGCTCCTACCCCCAAGCCAAAGGACAGCGCTGAAAGCCCGCGCAACGAGAATCCCTTGAGCATCACATCGACCAGCACGACCAACACACCCATCAGCAGCCCGACGAACGACCCGACCACGCGATACTCATCCCATTCGCGAATCGTGTAAGCCACCAACCACCCCGCCGACGCACAAAGCACGATGAAAACAATTCGGATCGGCAGGAGTGTTTTATTCATATGGGATTTGTATAAGGAGCGCTAAGGAAAGGATTGTTCCCCTAATTTGCAAAAAATTATATATTGCGAGTTGCTGAATTCGCTAGCGCCAGCTCACTAAGACCACTGATTTATGACAACCCAATACTGGCTCGTTAAACAGGAACCCGAAAAATACTCTTGGAGCGATTTTACCAAAGATCGCACCACCGACTGGGATGGGGTCCGCAATTACCAGGCTCGCAACAACCTCTCCGCCATGTGCAAGGGCGATCAGGTGTTGTTCTACGCCAGTGTGAGTGATAAAGAGGTGCAGGGTATCGCTACCGTGCAAAAGACTGCTTATCCCGACCCGAGCACGGAGGATGATCGCTGGGTCGCGGTGAAGCTGAAGGCCGGCAAAAAGCTCCCTTCGCCTGTCTCGCTCGCACAGGTCAAAGCCGAGCCCAAGCTCTCCGAGATCGCTTTGATTAAGCAGAGCCGCCTATCGGTCATCCCGTTGCGTAAGCCCGAGTTCGATCTGATCCTTAAGCTCGGCGGCATTTAACCGACGGCCTCACGACGGCTTATTCCGTCGCCATCTCCACTAACACGCGGAAACCAATGTGGCGGGCGCGTTCGCTTCGTTGGGTCACAATCGAAGGCACCTTGCGCAAGACCTCGGGCTGATCAAGGAAGCTCCCTCCGGACACCAGGGCCCACCCTCCGGTCTGATTCGGGCGAGGTAAGAGCCACTCCGCGACATTTCCCAACAAGTCGAAAAATCCCGCCGCATTCGGCGCGAAGGTGGCCATCTCATCACTCTTAGTGCGTTCGGCATCGGGATCGAGATCCAGCGCTGCCACCCCCGCATGTCGTGAACGCGGGAAATCCGAATTGATGCGAAGCTGCACCTCTTGAGCCGTCGTCAGCGCGGCGAGAGCATGGGACCACTCCTCCGCAGCTGCGGCCGAGCGGGCTGCCCCCAAAGCTTCCCTCACTTCGTGAGCGAGCGGTTCGGCGACCAGTTCTTGGAGTTGCCGCGCCAACCGACCTTCGCGCATAAAATTCTTCATCGCCGACGTCGCCCCGGAGCGATTGACCTTCGTCTGCAACCGTAACGCTTCCGTCCAGGCCGCTTCCGCCGCACCGAGATTCCCGGCTTCGTGACTCGTCGTCGCCTGCGCATCCAGTTTCCCGATACGTAGATTTAATTCCTTCGCCAACGCTGAAGCCAATTCCTCCTCCAGCTCATTCAATCGTCGTAGTTCGGCTTGGCCCGCATTGCCCTCCAACTTATTGACCACCTCACGCTGTTTGGTGATCGCCTCCTCGAGCAATTTCACATCCGCAGAGGATCCCTCTGCCTCGAACGCACCACGTAACGCTGCCACCTCACGCCGGATCGACGCCACTTCGACATCCTCCGCGTGATTTGAAACCACGTCACCTTTTGCCGCGACAGGATTCGGGCCGAGTTGAATCAACCACCACCAAAGTCCCGCCAGGGATGCCAAACCGAAGAGAACCAATATCACCGGGCGTAGTTTCTCCCAGACTACATAGCGTCTTCTTCTGCGTTGTTGGTAAGGCATGCGACTCCCTCACCAAAGGGCCGCGGGCTTAAAAATCAACGCGCTAGGCCTCCCGGCCTCGAATTAGGGTATGCTCGACATTCGCGGCGGCATACCGTTTGACCATGATCGTGATCGATACACTCGCCATCTTTGCTCCCGGCCTGCTGGGGGCGTCCGTAGCCCGCGCCGCCAAAGCGCGCGGAGCGGCTCGGCGGGTGATCATCTGGGCCCGTCGGCCCGAAGTGCGCCTCGCCCTCGCTGATCAACCGTGGTGCGACGAAGTCGTTGATTCTGCCGAATCCGCCGCGAAGGCCGCTAATCTCGTCGTGATTGCCTCACCCGTAACCCGGATTGGCGAATTAGTTGAGCGCATCGCGCCTCATCTCACTGCGGGGACCATCGTAACCGATGTCGGTAGCGTTAAAGCCGATATCTGCCGACAAGCCTCCAGCTCCCTTTCATCCACCGCTGCTACCTTCATCGGTTCCCATCCCATGGCCGGCAGCGAGAAAACCGGCTGGGAAAATGGTGATGCTGAACTCTTCGATGGCCGCACCTGTTTTGTCACCCCCACCGAAAACGACGACGACGTAGCCGTCGAAACCGTGGTCCGCCTCTGGCGAGATCTCGGATCCGAGGTCGTGACCGTCAGCGCCGACCAACACGACGAAATCGTCGCCCACATCAGCCACCTGCCCCAAATCGTCGCCACCAATCTCGGCACTCTTCTCGACCAACGCCCCGCCAAATGGAGTCACCTCGCCGGCAACGGCCTGAAAGACACCACTCGCATCGCCGCCAGCGACTCCACTATGTGGGTCGAGATTCTCGAACAAAACCGCGACGAGATTCTGCGTGCGCTCCAAGGATTCGAAGACGACCTCCACCATTTCCGCGCTGCTCTGGCCAACCGGGATTGGCCGGAACTCCGCACCCGACTCGAACGTGGTAAATCTTGGCGCGATAGCCTCCGCCCCTGATGCAGCGGATCTTTCTCGTTTCCTGTCCGCTGAAGCCTTGGCGAAAGCGGATCTTTCTTCCGATATTTAGATTGTGACCGCTTTGCCTGAAGTCCTGCCCATCGTCCCCTTCACCACCCCTCCCGGTGGCGAAGTCGTGTTACCCGGTTCGAAAAGTCTCACTAACCGGGCCCTCCTGCTCGCCGCCTTGGGATCCGAGCCGGTCACCCTCACAGACGCGCTATTTAGCGAAGACACCGAACTGATGGCCAAGGCGCTGCGCCGACTCGGCTGCACCGTAGACGCCGATGCCGCCGCACTCACACTACGGGTTTCCGGCCAAGCCAATCTCTTCCGCACCGAGGAACCCGTCGATATCTTCGTCGGACTCGCCGGCACGGCCGCTCGATTTTTGACCGCCTTCTGCGCCGCTGCCCCGCGTGGGGTTTACCGGATAGATGGCATCGAGCAGATGCGCCACCGCCCGATGACCAACCTCATCAATGCGCTGCGAGAACTCGGGGCCGAGGTGCGTTGCACCGGTGAGGAAGGCTTCTTCCCGCTCGAAATCCACGCTCACGGTCTACGCGGCGGCGACATCGAGATCGATGCGAGTGTCAGCAGTCAGTTACTATCCGCCCTTCTCATGGTCGCCCCTCAGGCCCAAGGGCCGGTTTCGATTCAACTCACGGGTTCCGTAAGGTGGACCTACGTGGAAATGACCCGACACCTGATGGCCGAGTTTGGGGCGCAAATCCCGCCCGCCCAAGACGATCGCTTCACAATCGATTCGATCGCCTACACGCCGCCCAGCACCTACGCCATCGAGCCCGACGCCTCAGCCGCGAGTTACTGGCACATGCTAAACCACATGGAGAAAGGCTCCATGACTTTCCCCCATTTGCGGGCTCCCGGTGACGGCCTGCAGGGGGATGCCGCGTTTGTTGAGGTCCTGCAGCAAGTTGGTTCCCACCCATCCGGCACACCCTTCGAATACAATTTTCGCGAGATCTCCGACACCTTTCTAACGCTCGCCGCGATCGCACCCTTGTTAGATGGCCCCACCCGGATCACTGGGATTGCTCACACCCGCGCCCAAGAAACCGACCGCGTTGCCGGTATGGCCACTGAGCTGCGACGCCTCGGTCAAGAAGTGATCGAGGACGAGGATACCCTCACCATCACCCCCCAACCGCTCAAGACCGACCAAGTCATCGAAACCTACGGAGATCACCGATTCGCCATGAGTTTTGGGGTTTTGGGCAGTCACGACCTGCGTGGTGATGGCTCTTCGTGGCTCTCAATTCATCACCCTGAAGTCTGCGCCAAGACGTTTCCTCACTTTTTTGAGTTGCTGGATACCGTGAGGACAAAATCCTCCTCCGAGTGACCGACCCGTCTTTTATCATCGTTGCCATCGACGGCGCCGCCGCATCCGGCAAATCCTCCACTTCACGTGCCTTAAGCGAGAAGTTCAATTTACTGCACGTCGATACCGGCTCCTTCTACCGCACGATGACGGCGGAACTGCTCCGCGCAGGCCTCGCCAACAACGATTGCGCTGGCATCGCGACCGCCAGCCAAGAGATCGATCTCGACACTAAGCTCGATGGCCGCCGGGCGCAGATGAAGATAAATGGACGCGTGGTGCCGGACTCTGAAATTCGCACCGCCGAGGTGAATGCCAACGTCTCCCACTTCGCCGCCGTGCCCGAACTGCGCGATGCTCTGCTCGCCTACCAACGAGGCCAAGTCGACGTCGCGCGGAGTCATGGTTTCCGCGGCTTGATTATGGAGGGCCGCGACATCGGTTCCGTGATTTTTCCTGATGCGGATTTTCGGTTTTTCCTCCACGCCGACCCGATCGAACGCGCCCGGCGCCGCGCCGCCGAAGGCCAAACCGACTCAATCACTGAACGTGATCGCTTGGATCGCACCCGCAAAGCCGCCCCCCTCGCTTCGCCGGATGGAGCGACGGATATCGACAGCACGTTCCTCAATCTCGAACAGGTCGTCGATCTGCTCAGTGAAAAACTTCGCGACCGTTTACCCCCAACGACATGACGCGCCCGTTTACCCAACTTGAGATGCGCCCAGTATATGGGTTCTGCCACTATGCATTCGTGACCCTGCACTCGATGTTTTTCCGCGGAGACGTTTCCGGCGTGGAAAACATTCCCACCACCGGTCCATTCCTCCTCGCCGGTAATCACGCCAGTCACCTCGACCCGCCCACCATCGGCAGCAACGTGCCCCGCCAGATATCATTTTTTGCCCGTAAAACCCTCTGGAAAGGTGGCATCACAAACTGGTGGATGGACCAGGCCGGCTGCATCCCGGTCGACCGCGAAGGCGGTGGCTCCGATGTCTCCGCGATCAAACGCGTGCTGAAGACACTCAAGGAAGGTAAAGCCCTCATTCTTTTCCCCGAAGGCACGCGTTCCAAGGACGGAAACTTTCAGGAACCGAAGGCAGGCGTAGGGATGATCGCCTGTCGGGCGAAAGTCCCCGTGGTGCCGGTGCGGATTTTCGATTCTCACCTCGCCTGGGGCCGGGGTGGTTACATGAAACCCGGTGTGCCGGTAAGCGTCACCTACGGAAAACCGTTACAAATCGAAGACATCGAAGACCGTAGCGCTGGAAAACAACGCTACCAAGTCGCCAGCGAACGCATCATGGCCGCCATTGCCAAGCTAGAGCGTCCACCCATCACTATCATTTAGATTTAACCTTCGGGAGAGGCTTAAACATCGTGCAGCTGACTTGCCGAACGCCCACGGCTCAATCAGGATCGCCTCCATGATTCGCTCAAAATTCCTGTGTTTCTTGGCTTCATTTGTCATTTTTGGCGGTGCCGCTTCAATCTTGTCGGCTGATCATCACGGTGAGAAGAAGGAGTTTGGGCCGTTCACCGCCGTCGTTTTTGATGAGAAGATCATCCAAGACGTGCGCGTCTCCGGTAATGATATTCTCATCAAGCTTCAGCCCGATCACCGGAACAATAAACTCACGATGAAGAACTCCATGCACGTCGGTGGCCCTTACCGGAAGTGGTTCAATGAAGAAGAAGTGTTCGTCGCCCAAGAGAACTCCGGCCGCGCGGCCAACACGTGGACCGACCGCATGCAGTCTTCCGCTAACTACATCGATTACTACAGCGACGGAAAACTCTTCCTGCGTCTCAAACGCAAGTAACCGCTCGCTGAGCCATTCCTTCTTTTCCGTTCGTGCCCTTCCTTACCGAAGGGCATTTTACTTCTACTCCGAATGAGCTTATCATGATCCACGGTAAATCCGCCCAACTGATCAACGAACAGATCGGCCACGAATTCTCGGCATTCTACCAATACATCGCCGTTTCAACCTGGTGCGACTCCGAGGCATTGCCCGAGATGTCGAAATATTTCGCCCAGCAGGCTGACGAAGAACGCGCGCATGCCATGAAAATGGTGAAGTTCCTCAGCGACACAAATCGCACCGTCGACTTCCCGGCGCTCGACGCGCCCAAGTCTGATTTCGGTTCAGTCGAAGGGGTTGTGCAGCTGACCTATTATCAGGAGGTCAAAGTGACCGATCAGATCAAAGCGATCTACGACGCGGCAGCGGAAACCAACGACCGCGTGACGCAGAATTTCCTCCAGTGGTTCCTCGAGGAACAGGTTGAGGAGGTGGCGAGCATGGACACCCTGCTGAAGATCACCCGCCGGGCCGGGAATGATCTCTTCCGACTGGAAGACTACATCGCCCGCGAAGGACACCCCGTCGTCGCCGACGCCTAAGCGATCAACCAGAGACGCTGCGATTATTCAATCGCGGCATTCAGGTTCAAGCTAGGGCAAGATTTTGAGCATGATGTCCTTGTAGAAGGTCGTGCTCTTCGGGTCATGCGCTTGCAGGGCGAACGTGCCGGCACCGAGCTTACGACCGGGGTTGTTCTTCAGCGCCTTCTTCGGATCGAAATTCTTCGGCTGCGTCCATTGCGCGGTGATCTCACCATTCACCCTAATCGTAATCTTCCGATTATTGACCCTGATATTATAATTAAACCACTCGCCATCCGTGCTCGGGGCTTTGTCGACCAAGTGATTCTCCAAGCTTCCCGGGGGAACCGACTTCCCTTCAGCCAAGGCCAACACGTTTACCACCCCGTATAGGCTACCCGTTTTCTTCGGATCCGAATGGGTGGAGTTCACTTGGCTCTCAAATCCAACTGACGGCCAACCTTCCGCCTGATATTGCGTGTGGAAATATACGCCGCTGTTAGCGCCGGGTTGAGTCTTTACTTTGAGCTTCAGCACAAAGTTCTTAATCTCAGGTTCATCGTCGTTACCCGTGTAAAAGAGATGGGCCCGTCCGCCACTAACTTTGAGGTTTCCGTCTACCACGGAGAAGCAACCCGGGGTTTCTTCATTGGATTTCCAGCCGGTCAGATCCTTGCCGTTAAACAAAGAAACGAATTCAGCTTCGGCCGCTGCAGACCACGAGAGGGTCAACGCAAAGAGTGATTTTAGAACGAGGAGTCGACAGAGGGTATTCATACTAGATTGAGGTAACGATTTTGAGGAGGAAAGTTTGGGTCAAGCGATGCCGCAGTTGCGACGGGCACGGTCGATCACATCCCGGGCTACGGTGTGGGCTTTGAGGGCACCATCTTTTAAGACAGATTCAACGTGATCGAGGTTTGCCGCCAGCTCGGTGCGACGGGCGCGGGCTTCGCGGTAAAATTCCCAGTAATGTTCAAATAGGGCCTTCTTCAGGTCACCGTAGCCGTAGCCACCCGCTTTGAGCTGACCTACAATGTCTTCATAGACATCGGTCGGAGTGAAAAACTGGAGCAACTGGGTCGCCGGTAATTGATCCGCATCCGGTTTGGGTTCTTCTCGCGTGCGGCTGTCCATCACGATCGACATGACCTTTTTGCGCAGCTTCTTCTCGTCGCCAAAAATCTCGAGGGTGTTGCCGTAGCTTTTGCTCATCTTCTGACCATCGAGACCAGGAATCACGGCGACATCTTCTGAAATCGACGGCTCGGGCACGACGAAGGTTTCGCCGTAGGCTTGGTTAAACTTGATCGCGATATCCCGCGTCATCTCGAGGTGCTGTTTCTGATCCTTGCCCACCGGCACCACCGTCGTGTCATAGAGTAGAATATCCGCCGCCATGAGGACGGGATAGGAAAAGAGCCCGAAGTTGGGCGCGATGCCCTTGGCGGTCTTATCCTTAAAACTGTGGGCGCGCTCCAGGAGTCCCATCGGAGTGAGCGTGCCGAGCAGCCAGGTAAGTTCACAAACCTCGGGCACATCACTTTGCCGCCAAAACACACTTTTAGCCGGATCGAGCCCGCAAGCTAACCAATCCAAAGCGATTCCCAGGGTGTTCGCTCGCCGCACTTCAGGATCAAATACCGAGGTCAATGAATGGTAATCGGCGATGAAGTAGTAACATTCGCCGGAATCCTGCGCCGCGATGGCTGGACGCATGGCGCCAAAATAGTTCCCCACGTGGAGGGTGCCGGAAGGAGTGATGCCAGTGAGGGTGCGGGATGCCATAGGAAGAATGAAAAGACCATTAGAGAACCACCCGGTAGCGAAGAACCAGCCCGTTTTTCCGATTTCCTCGGCCCCATCGAACGATGGAACGTTCCCCATTATACGAGCTTGGCACCTCGAAAGCGCTCAAACTACGGTTAGTCCCTCATGCGGTTATCTTTCCTTCGGCTCTCCTGCGTATTGTGTGCGGTGACACTAACACCCCTTCTCGACGCGGAAATCCCACCCCATCTGGGACGGGCCGATTCGCCGTTCTACACCGATCATCGGCAATCCGATTTCCCCTTCTTCGAAACCACCCTCGATGTGCGCAACGTCGCTCCGCGAGGCAACCAGGACAACCTCTCTCCCCGGGCGGTCGTATTTCGGGCCGCGGAAAACTTCTATGTCGGATTCGATACGGAGCTACTCCGCATTATTGTCATTTGGGAAGGTGACGGGGTCACCGCGAACAGCATGTCAGATCTTTCCTATGCCAAACCTCTCGCAAAATTGGGCGGCGGTATCGATAAACTCCCTCGCCCTGAAGGCCGTATAATCGCCGCGACGGGGCTCTATCCCGGGTGGCAACAACCGGATCGCGCCGATTTCAGTGACCCCCGATACCGAGGAGCAGACCCCGCCGAGTTAGGTCGCGGCCCCTTGGTCGAACCACAAGGGAGATGGCGTGGTGTCACCGATAGTGGAGACTTCGCCACGGCACATTACTCGATGGGCACGGCCGAGGTGCGGGAGACGTTTGAGGTGAGTGAATCCTCCGGCCAAACCATCTTTGCACGGCATCTCGAGATCACGGACCTCAAATCATCGATTGATTGTGTCGTCGCCGAACTCGATCGACCCACCAACCGAGTGCCCGCCTACCTGCGTGCGACCGGCGCCGGACTTCGGATCGTCAATTCCCGTTACGTGGTCGCCACCATCAAGCCCAACACTGCGGCCCAGTCAGTTTCGATATTCTACGAAAGCCACCGGCGCGCTCTACCGCAGAAGCTTTCTCCGATCGCCCGCCGTGCCGCTTCGCCCATCAATCGGGCGGCGAATCAGGCCATAACTCAAATGATCCCCGGTGCGGCCCAAGGATCCTACGCGGTCGACGAACTGCTCATTCCCTACCCCAATCCCTGGCAACGCCGGATTCGGCCCACCGATATCGGATTCGATGATGAAGGCACTGCCTACGTGGTTACTTTTGACGGAGATGTATTCAGTATCCAAGGAATGGATTCAGCCGACTCGAAGCCCGTATCGGTTCGTCGGATCGCCAGTGGCTTTTTCGATCCGCAATCCATCCTGGTGCGAAGAAAGGAGGTCTTCGTGCTCAGTCGACTCGGGCTGACGCGACTCGTTGATCAGGATGAAGACGGCGATACCGACTTCTACGAATTGGTCTCCAATGCGTGGGTGCAAAGCCCCGAAACGCGCTCCTTCCCCCACAGCATCGTGGCCATGCCCGACGATAGTTTTCTGATCTCGGTCGGCGGCCAACAGGGGTCGCATCGCACCCCACACGCTGGTCGCGTCATTCAACTTTCCCCCACGGGGGAATTCCAACGCATCTTCGCAGATGGCCTGCGCAACGGATTCGTGAGTCGTTTGGGCGACACCGATCGTCTCGTGGCCTCCGACCAACAAGGACAATGGGTGCCCGCGACCCCGATGCACCACATCCAAGCCGACAAGTTCTACGGCTACGAACCCGGCACCGCCGACTCTCGCTCGCCCGAACCGGCACCGATTTGGATTCCCCACCGCTATGCCCAAAGCGGCATCGATCTACTCGCGATCAACGATGCACGTTCCGGCAATCTCTTCGGCGGTGTCCTCATGGTGGACTACTACAAGCCGAGCTTGATCAACATCCTCGGAACCGACGCCGAGCCTTTCGTCCAAGCCGCGGCGGTTCCCCTACCGGTTCTATTGGAGGTCCCGATCCTGAAGGGCGAAATGAACCCCGCGGACGGGCAGTCGTATTTTGTCGGCATGCAGATCTGGGGATCCAACGGACCTCGGATCGAAGGGGTCAGTCGGATTCGAGCCCTCCAGCAGACCGATGATTTACCCTTCGCCGCCACCGCCCACAACGAAGGAGTTTGGCTGCAATTTCGTGAGCCCCTCTCCACCGACACTGCCTCCGATCCGTCCTCCTACGCGGCCACCTCGTGGTCCTACCGACGCACGGAAAATTACGGCTCGGGCCAATACCGCGCCGATGGCGAAGCGGGGGTCGATCAATGGCCGATTCATTCCGTTCACCTCAATGCGGATCGCACCGCGGTGTTCCTCGCGATCCCCGATATGGCGCTGACTCAGCAGTTGGAAATTCGTTACCGCCGCAGCGGTGGGATCTGGCAGGAAGTATTCTTCACTCTGAATCAAATTACCCCCGCGACCGCTGACCAACGGTCAGCCGTCCGGATCGACGATTTTGCCACCGTATTCGCCGCACCGCCTGCCACTCGTTCCGCCCCAATGGGGCCACCCGCCGTTTCGATCGAACGGGGCGAGGAATTATTCACCACCTTCGGTTGTGTCGGTTGTCATTCAATCACTCCTTCCGACGAGGAAAAACCGGGTCCATCGCTGCATGCTATCGCCGGCACTCACCGGCCTCTCGCGGGCGACCGCCAACGCCGGGCCTCCGACAACTACCTCCTCGAATCCATCATCAACCCGGCCACCGATCTCGTGCTCGGCTTTGAGAAACAAGACGTGGCCATGCCGTCGTTCAACGGCGTGCTGAGTCCCAACGATATTGCCGCCCTCATTCTCTACATCAAGTCGCTCAAATAGTCGCGACGATTGAGGGATCACTCCGCCAACTGCCGCGCCATCCAATTCGCCGCGGTCGCATCGGAAGGAGATGAGAGCATCTCCTTCAACTCAGCGGCATCACGTTGAGTTTGCTCGGTTCGATTCATATCAGTCAGCCCAGACTTTAACTCGTCGGCTAAAGCCGTCGGCGTCGCCGCGCCTTGAATGAATTCAGGATACATCGCGCGTTTGAGTAACAGATTCGCAATTCCGATAAACTTCACTTTCACGATCAAGCGGCCCAACCAATAAGTGAGCGGATCGGTTTTGTAAGTGACCACTCCGGGAATTCCAGCCAACGCGCAGTGCATCGACATGGTGCCGCTGGTGGTGAGCACGGCAGAAGCCCCGACCGGATCAGACGCTGCATCGGTGCGTTGCAAAGATAGGTTGGCGGGAAGATCGAACGACTCCACCAGCGCCCGGATACTATCGCTCGGATAAAGCACCACGGCGTCGCGGCCCGCTCCCGATAGGGCAAAGGCCTTGAGCATCACGGGCATCAACCGTTTCACCAGACCTTGGCGGCTCCCGGGCAAAAGCAGCACTGGTCCCTCCGCCTCAAACGCTACGGGCGCATGGTAATCAGATTCGACAAACGGATGCCCCACGAATGAAACCGGTAAGTCCGTGTCTGCGTAGACCTCTTTCTCAAACGGAAAGATGGAGGCTAACCCATCGAGATTCCTTGCCATCTCAAAACGACGCTTGGCGCGTGACGCCCAGATCTGAGGCGAGATGTAATAAACGAGTTTGGTCGCGCCTCCCGCTTTAGCGGCGTAACCCGCCGCCACCAATTTCGCCGCGATGCGCAAATTGAGTCCTGAAGAATCCACGAAGCAAACCGCCTTCGGCTGATGCGCCCCTACCCATCGCACCACCTCCGCCATCAGTGTGCGGTAAAATGAAAGTCGTCCAAACACCGCGAAACCCATCGTAGATTGCGCCGTGAGGTCCTCGAGTAACTGTGCTCCCGCTCCCGCCAATGCCGGTCCACCAAGAGCAGCTACTTTGCGCTCCGGTTCGGCCGCGAGTAAACCCGCTACCATCCGCCCCGCGTGCTGATCACCCGAATGCTCCGCCGCAATCACCAATAGATCCACGCTACCCCCTTCCGGAGCCGGCAATCGAAATGGCAACGCGTTACTCATGAGGCAATGATACGTGGTTCCCTACTATGCTTTCTTCGCCGCTTTGATTTGTTCGGTGATAGTGATCGCGACTTCGAGCGCTCGACGTCCCAACGCGCCGCCGACCTTGGGTTGCTGCGCTTCCGCGACACTTGAGACGAAGTGGGCCAACTCCAGCGCGAGCGGTTCGCCCTTTTCCAATGGCACGGGCTCGATCGGCACCGCGGTCAAATCCGTCGGATCAACCGCGCCCGTCTGTAGCTTGCCGGCATAGTCCAACAAGCCCGTCTTGCGCACAAGATGGCCGGTCTGCCGCATGAAGTCAAAGGAGAAGTATCCCGTTTCCTGAAACACCCGAATCTCCCGCACCTTCTTGAGGCTCATGCGGCTGGTGCTCAAATTCGCCACGCAACCATTCTCGAATTCGATGCGCGCGTTGGCGATATCCTCGGTGGAGGAGAGCAAGTTCACGCCCACACTATCGATCTTCGCGATGGGTGACTTCACCAGCTCCAGAACGATGCCGATGTCATGGATCATCAGATCCAACACCACGCCGACTTCCGTTCCGCGCGGAGTGAACGGCGCAAGACGCTCTGCGGTGATAAATTTTGGTGCAATCACCTCTTTTTCCAGAAACCCCATCACCGGGTTAAAGTGCTCGATATGCCCGATCTGCACGATCCGGTCGTGCTCCTTCGCTGCGGCCAAAACGTTCTCGGCTTCAGCCAAAGAGGCACAGATCGGCTTTTCGATCATCAGATGGCATCCACTCGCCAGCAAGGGTAAGGCCACGCGTTCGTGCAGGTTCGTCGGCACCACAATACTGACTGCATCGCAGGCCTCGCCCAACTCCTCCAGTGTCTCAAAACGTTGGCAGCCGTGACGTTCACATATTTCAGTGGCCCGCGCATCGTCGGTCTCAAAGACACCTTGAAACGCCACTCCGGGGAGGTCGGCATAAATGCGAGCGTGGTGCTGGCCGAGGGATCCTACCCCGGCGACACCGCAACGAACTTGATGGGAAACCGGGTCGTCGGACATGAAGGGGATGCCACCTGCCCAAGGGCTCGGATGCAACTCGCTAAATCGACGGATTGGGGAGCGTTGCATAACTTTTTTCACCTCGTCGCACCCGCGGCTGAGCCAGAATGTTGACAGCCCCCGCCTTCGCCCTATGTGATCCTTCTTTTACGTCCCCCGGGGTCGTGTCTCTTTTCTCTAAACCACAGAACCATTATGGCAGCTAAAACCACAGCCAAAAAGACCGTCAAAAAGGCAGTCAAAAAATCCACCGCGAAAGCCCGTAAGGCCCCCGCTAAAAAGAAATCAGCCGCTAGGGCCCAAAAATTCGTTTACTCGTGGGGAGACGGCAAAGCCGACGGAAACTCCACGATGAAGAACCTCCTCGGAGGCAAGGGTGCAAATCTCGCCGAGATGAGCCGCATCGGTCTTCCGGTTCCTGCTGGCTTCACGGTCACCACCGAGGTCTGCTCGCATTTCTACAGCAATAGCCGCCAATACCCAGTCCAGCTCCAGGGCCAAATCGAGGCCGGCGTCCGTAAGATGGAACAGAGCATGGGCACCAAGTTTGGTGACGCCAAAGGCTTCCCGCTCCTCGTTGCGGTTCGCTCCGGCGCCCGTGACTCCATGCCAGGCATGATGGACACGATCCTCAACCTCGGCCTCAACGACGACACGGTCCTCGCTCTCGAGACCGCGACCAAGAATCCCCGTTTCGCTTGGGATTGTTACCGCCGCTTCGTTCAAATGTATGGCGACGTCGTCATGGGTGTCCAAGCCGACGCTGGCGAAGATATCGATCCATTTGAAGCCCTCATCGACGACCTCAAGAAAGAGCGTTTCGACGACTCCCACGCCGATGACAGCAAGCTCACTGCCGACGATTACAAAGTGCTTGTCGAGCGCATGAAGTCCATGGTCAAGGAACGCTCCGGCCTAGACTTCCCCGCTAACCCTTGGGACCAACTCCAAGGCGCTCTCGGCGCCGTCTTCGGTTCTTGGATGAATGACCGTGCGATGGTCTACCGTCGCAAATACGGCATCCCTGCAGCTTGGGGCACCGCCGTAAACGTTCAAGCCATGGTCTTCGGCAACACCGGGCCTAAGTCCGGTTCCGGCGTGGCCTTCACCCGTGATCCTGCCACCGGCGAGAAGGTCTTCTACGGTGAGTTCCTCATGAATGCCCAAGGCGAAGACGTTGTCGCTGGTGTCCGCACTCCGGACCCGGTCGCCAAGCTCGCTAAAAAGCAGCCCAAGTCCCTCAGGGAACTCGAGCGTATCCGCAAGGTGCTCGAGTCTCACTTCAAGGACATGCAGGACTTCGAGTTCACCATCCAGGAAGAGAAGATGTTCATGCTTCAGACCCGCAATGGTAAGCGCACCGGCGTCGCCGCTGTTCGTATCGCCTGCGAAATGGTCAAGGAGAAGCTTATCGACTGGAAGACAGCGGTCACCCGCGTTCCAGCTGAACAGCTCGAGCAAGTCCTCGCGCCGATCTTCGACTCCAAGGCCGTTAAATCCGCCGAGCAAATCGCCAAGGGTCTCCCCGCAGGTCCTGGTGCCGCTACCGGCAAAATCTACTTCAACGCCGAGCGCGCTGTCGAAGCTAACGAAAAGGGCGAGAAGGTCCTGCTCGTTCGCGTCGAGACTTCTCCGGAAGATCTTCGCGGCATGATCGCAGCTGAAGGTATCCTCACCGCTCGCGGTGGTGTCTCCTCCCACGCTGCTCTCGTTGCCCGCCAAATGGGTAAGGTCTGTGTCTGCGGCGCTGCCTCCCTGCACGTTGACTACGACAAACGCACCCTCACCGTCGGTAAGAAGAAGTGGAAGGAAGGCGACTTCCTCTCCATCGATGGCACCTCCGGCATCGTTTTCTCGGGTCAGGTTCCAACCGCTCCTTCGCAAGTCGTGCAAGGTTTGTTGGAAAACAACAAACGCGCGCAGAAGACCGGCACCTACCAAAACTTCGTCCAGCTCATGGGCTGGTGTAAGAAGGTCACCAAGATGCAGGTTCGCACCAATGCTGACACGCCTGAGCAAACCGCTCAAGCTGTCGCGTTTGGCGCTGTCGGCATCGGCCTCACCCGCACCGAGCACATGTTCTTTGAAGGTGAACGGATCGACGCCATGCGTGAGATGATCCTCTCGGACAGCCTCGAAGCTCGTGAAGCTGCCCTCGGCAAACTCCTGCCCTTCCAGCGCAAGGACTTCGTCGGCATCTTCAAAGCGCTCAATGGCTTCCCTGCTACCATCCGCTTCCTCGATCCGCCTCTGCACGAGTTCCTACCTCACACCAAGGAGCAACAACTCGACTTGGCCAAGAAGCTCGGCATCCCCGTCGAGAAGATCATGTCCCGCGTGGCTGAGCTCCATGAGTTCAACCCGATGCTCGGATTCCGCGGCTGCCGTCTCGGTATCTGCTACCCAGAGATCACTCGCATGCAGGCTCGCGCCGTCATCGAGGCCGCTATCGAAGCCAAGAAAAAGGGCATCAAGGCCAAGCCAGAAATCATGATCCCGCTCGTCGGGTTCGCCAAGGAGTTGGAAATCCAAGTCGCCGCCGTTCACGCCGAAGCCAAGGCCGTGATGAAGGAACAGAAGACCAAGGTTTCCTACCAAGTGGGCACCATGATCGAAGTTCCTCGTGGCGCGTTGACCGCTGATGAGATCGCCAAGACTGCGGAGTTCTTCTCCTTCGGCACCAACGATCTCACTCAAACCACCATGGGTATGTCCCGTGATGATTCCGGTTCGTTCCTCGGCCCTTACCAAGAAGCTGAGATCATGTCGAAGAACCCCTTCGCTTCGATCGACCAAACGGGTGTCGGACAGCTGATGGAGATTGCGATCAAGAAAGGCCGCAAGACCCGCAAGGACATCAAGCTCGGCATCTGTGGCGAACACGGGGGTGACCCTGATTCCGTCAAATACTGCCACAAGATCGGATTGGCCTACGTCTCCTGCTCGCCTTACCGCGTACCAGTAGCCCGTCTCGCCGCCGCCCAAGCCGCCCTCGCCGACGCCTAAAGTCGACCTGACCGAATAGACAACGAGTAGAGATCTTTCTCTTTACTCGTTCTCTTTCTCTTTCTCAGCCCCGTTCCGCCCCGTTCCGCCCCGCGGAACGGGGCTTTTTCGTGTCTGCATCTCTTGGGAGCCTCGGGCACTCCACGTAGCCCGTCTCGCCGAGCGCCAACGCCGCGCGGCCGAGCTCGCCAGCCAGCGTCAAACGGCCCGCACCGATTAATCCACCTGACCCTTGTCCGCCGAAGTCTTGACCCATTATTCGAGCAAATAAATGAATACGGACGATTCCCCCCGCGTCGTATCAGAGAACCTCCGACGCGTTCGGTGATCTTTTACTTCGAGAAAAGATCACCTGCGTTGGAATAAAATCGAGCCCTATTTTATCCTGTAAAAAGAGACCGTCAATTTTATCGGGGCTTGAAAGCGACCCCCGAAGCTCGATTCATCTCCATCATCATCATGTTAAAGAATTCCCGCATCCTCATTTCCCTCGTCTGCTGTCTCGCAGGGTTTTCCTTCTCCCACGCTCAAAACGACGACGGTCCGGCAGAATCTCCCGCCGCCATCGAACTGGACGCCCTCTTCGAAGAGATCACCGGTGAACTTCGCGGCGGCGCCAACTCCAGCGCCGACTTGCAACGTTTCTTGGTCTCACTTGACGCATTGATGACCAAATACGCCTCGGACAAGAGCGAGGATGCAGGTCGAATCGCATTCATCCGCGCTTCGTTCATTCATCAACTCATGGATGATACCGACGGTGCGGTGGAGGCGCTGAAGGCACTTGTCACGGACATGCCGGATACCGAAGCCGCCGGCCAAGCCAGTGAATACGTCCAAATGATAGAAGAGCAAATTTCCCGGGAAGAATCGCTCGCCCATCTGGTGGGAAATCCCGCTCCCGAACTCGATTTCACCTGGATGAATGTCGGCGAAACGAAAACGTTGTCCGAGCTTCAAGGCAAAGTGGTGGTGCTCGATTTTTGGGCCACTTGGTGTGGTCCATGCGTAAGCTCTTTCCCCCACGTCAAGAAACTCACTGAGCACTACGCCGGTTCCGAGGTCGAAGTCATCGGAGTCACCAGCTTACAAGGTCGGGTCCATGGATTGGGCGCCGCCCCCATTGATGTCCGTAACGATCCCGCTAAAGAATACGCGTTGATGAATGACTACATCGCGAAGATGGACATCAACTGGACCATCGCTTTTAGCGAACAGGAAGTCTTCAACCCAGATTACGGCATCACCGGAATCCCGCACATGGCCATCATCGCTCCCGACGGCACGATCCGGCACCGGGGCCTCCACCCCGCCATGCCGCACGCAGAAAAACTCGCGATGATCGATGCAATTCTTGAGGAGTTCGCCCTACCCGTGCCGGGCGCATAATTTCAGAAGGTAGGGACGGCCTACTGGGCCGTCCGTATCCTACCTGCCCACCGAATCGGCGGGCCCAGCGGTCCCGCCCTACCTCATACGCGCCTTCTTGCGGGCACGCCTCAACCCAACCCTGGGTAGTCCAACGTCGCGAAATGATCCTCGAGCGTCTCGGCCCGGCGAATGACTTTCCATTGACCGTCGCTCTGCCACAACACTTCGGCTGAACGTAGCTTAGCGTTATAGTTAAAGCCCATCGAGTGGCCGTGCGCGCCACTGTCGTGGATCACAACCAAGTCCCCGATCTCGGGGTCGGCGATCTCACGATCGATCGCAAACTTGTCATTGTTCTCACACAGCGACCCCGTCACGTCGTAGACTTTGCGTGGCGCTGGATTGGCGTCATGCGACTCCTTACCGGCGACACTCACGTGATGGTAGGAGCCATACATGCCCGGACGCATGAGATTGGCCATCGAGGCATCCAGCCCCACGTAATTCTTGTAGATCGCTTTCTTGTGTAAAACGCGCCCCACCAGATAGCCGTAAGGTCCGGTCACCATACGACCACACTCCATCGCGATGCGCACCGGCCCGAGATCGTTGGCCACAATCGTCGCTTCATACGCTTCCTGAATTTTCGCGCCGACATAAGCGAGGTCGACCGCGGTTTCTTCCGGGCGATACGGGATGCCAATGCCTCCGCCTAGATTCACGATCTCAAATCGAATCCCAAGCTCGCGGTTCAGTTCAACCACCAGATCAAACAACATCTGAGCGGTCTCCACAAAGTAGTCCGGGTTAAGTTCGTTGGAAGCCACCATGGTGTGGAGGCCGAATCGTTTCACTCCCTTATCCCGGAGCATGCGATACCCCTCAAACAACTGCTCCCGAGTGAAACCATACTTCGCCTCCTCCGGCTTACCGATGATCACATTACCCGCTTTAAGCGGCCCGGGATTGTAGCGGCAGCACACCAACTCCGGCAACGTGCCGCCCAAACTCTCCTCGAGAAACGGGATGTGGCTGATATCATCAAGATTGATGATCGCGCCCAATCTTGCCGCCTCCTGAAACTCGTAGGCGGGCGTATCATTAGACGTGAACACGATGTTTTCGCCCGTGATTCCCATCGCCTCGCAGAGCTTCAGCTCCCCAAACGACGAACAATCTCCGCCCATGCCTTCCGCCTTCAGCCCCTCGATGACGTGGGGATTCGGCAGTGCCTTGATCGCATAAAAATTGATGAAGCCGCCCGGCACCCAGGCAAACGCATCGAAGAATGCCCGCGCATTCGCCCGCATCGCCGTCTCATCGTAAATATGGAAGGGCGTGGGCACCTCAGCGGCAATGGCTTCGAGCTGGTCCTGGGAGAAGGGTAAAGTTTTGTCAGTCATACGCGTAAACCCACCAGCGCAGTCACCCACCGCCCTCTGTCAACGCCCGAGCACAAAATTCGCCTGATCGACTCCTCGAAATAGTTCCACTCTTGACATGCAACCTTTTGGTTGCATGTTTTGATGTCGATGGACGAAATCTTCAAAGCCCTGGCCGATTCCCACCGCCGCCAACTCTTGGACCGGTTGCGGGAAGACAACGGGCTGACTCTTTCGCAGCTCGTCGCACCGCTCGCGATGAGCCGCCAAGCCGTCACGAAGCATCTCACCATCCTCGAAGCCGCCAACCTGATCACGACGATCTTTCGCGGCCGCGAGAAACTCCACTACCTCAACCCGGTGCCACTGCACGAAGTCGCTCGGCGTTGGATCAAACCCTTCGAGTCCGCCCGACTCGAATCCCTCCACCAACTGAAAACTAAATTAGAATCATAAAATCCACCACCGACTCACGCAGATGCTGAAAGGCTCCGCCGCGGGGCAGGCAGTAAAGGCAGCCTCGCCGAAGTCCCGCAGCCGCGGGACGAAGGCGGGCAACTGAAATCCAAATTAGAAAAAGACTAAGCCGTCAGCCGGCCTTTTCGCCTCGGCGGCACGCCGTGAACGAACCCGCCTCAGTCCCCGCTCTGCGGGACGACGGCGGGCCCGCTTTCTCCTAAAAAAACAAACCCACCCTATTATGACTACATCCACCAAACCTGAATTTGTTTACACGACCTATATCCGCACGACCTCTGAAAAACTCTGGTCAGCCCTCACCACCGACGAAGTCGTGCCCTGCTACTGGTTCGGCAACGCGGTAAAATCCTCCTGGGGCACCGGCGACGCGGTGCAGAGCTTCGACAAAGACGACGGCTCACTCGACTGGGATGGTGAAGTCCTTGAGAGCACTCCTCCCACCAAACTCGTCTTCACCTTTCGGGTCGAAGGCGTTCCCGAAAAAGCCTCCCAAGTCACTTACTTGATTGAACCCGCCGAATCGGTTGACTTCGGCCCCACGGGTCAGGCCGTGAAGTTAACCGTCATCCACGAAGACTTCGCCGCCGACAGCCAAATCATCCACGGAGTCAGCCGCGGTTGGCCCGGTATCCTGAGCAACCTCAAGACCATGCTCGAATCCGAATCCGGAACTCCGCTCGGCCTCATGTGGAAACCTCCCAGTGAGTAAAGCGTAAGACCGGAATTCAGGTCGTCAAAAAGAGCCACGAAATCCCGCAGTTCATTTTTTTCGACCTGGCCTCTTCGCCGCTCCAATTCCCGAGGGATAATTTTTTTGCGTCACCTCAGTATTTCACTCATCGTTCCAATTCACCCCTACTCCTGAGTATGAAATACCCAGTCACCCTCATCATCGTCTTCATCACCGGGCTCGCAGCCCATGCCGAAGTTCGGCTTCCCAACTTCTTTGGCGACCACATGGTCCTGCAACAGCAGACCAGCAACGCCGTCTGGGGATTCGCTTCCCCCGGCGAGTATATCACCGTCGAGGCTAGCTGGGGCGCGCAGAACACCGTCACCGCCGATCCGGAGGGCAAGTGGAAGGTATTCCTTGAGACCCCGGCGGCTGGCACCGGCCACTCCCTGAGCGTCACGGGCGAAAACACCATCACGATCGACGACGTCGCTATCGGCGAAGTCTGGATCGCCTTCGGCCAATCCAACATGGGCTGGTCCGTCGGCAACTCCTTTGCAGCCGAAGGCGAGGCCGACGTCGATCTGCCGGACCTACGACTGTTCCGCTCCTCTCGCGAACACTGGCACGAACCGCTCGACGAAAATCGTGACCGCCTCGCTCAATGGAAACGCTGCGATCCCGAGTCCGCCGCAGAAACTGCCGCGGTCGCTTACTACTTCGGTAAAAAGCTCCAACAAGAACTGGGCGTTCCCGTCGGTATTATCCAACGCGCCTTTGCCGGCACCCCCATCGAAGGCTGGATGCCGTGGGACATCCAACAAGATGACCCCCGCACCATCGTCCATCGCGAGAACTATGACACCGTCGCGGTCCGCACGATCAAGCGCGGCGACAACACCGAGGCCCAGGCGCTCGTCTCATTCCAAAATGAACTCGCCGCCTACCATGCTCGGGTCGACGCCGGTGACATCATGAAGAGCGCGGTAAAACGAATCGATCCCCCCATCATCACCAAACCCGCCACTCTCGGACATCAATATCCCGGTCACATATTCAACGCTATGGTCAATCCCCTCGTCCCCTACGGCATGCGGGGCGCGATCTGGTATCAAGGCGAACGTAACTCGAAAAACGTTCCCCAAGCCGAACACTACCGCCAACAACTCGCCCAGCTGATAAACTTCTACCGCTCACTTTGGCACGAGAACTCAGCCGGCAACGTCTCCGCCGAATTCCCTTTCCAATTCACCCAGCTTCCCAGTTGGACTCCGGCCCAAGCGACACCGGTCGAAGGCCTCACCGCCCCTTGGGCGACCAACCGCGAAGCGATGCGCCTCGTCGCTGAAGAAGTGCCGAATACGGGCATGGTGGTCGCCATCGACACCGGTGATCTCATCGCCCTCCACCCCAAGAACAAGAAGCCTCTCGGCCACCGCCACGCCCTCCTCGCCCTCCAAAAAACCTACGGCAAAAACATCACCGGAGAGGGTCCGCGATTCAACGGGGAAACCATCAAAGGCGAGCAACTCATCCTAAACTTTGAGACCAACCGGAGTGCCCTCACCGCCGCCCGCTCCTCCCCGTTGGACAGCTTCGCCATCGCCGGTAGTGATCGCGTCTGGCAATGGGCTGATGCCAAAATTAAAGGGAACACCATCATCCTCTCATCGATCAAAGTCCCCCAGCCCGTCGCCGCCCGCTACGCCTGGGCCATGAACCCCTCCCAGCGCAATCTGCTCTACAACCAAGCCGGATTTCCCGCTTCCCCCTTCCGCACCGACACCTGGCCGCTCCACAAACCCGGTGCTCCACTGGTCGAAGTTAAGAAACCCAAAAAACCAGACGACTACGTCTCGACCGACTGGCCGAGGCCTGCCCTTAATCCGTAGAACGGGCTCAACAACCTTCGGGCACTTTTTCTTTCTCGAATCAGCTTTCACCTCTGCCCACCGAACCGCGGCAAGTTCCACTTGCTGGCGCACAACAAGCAACGACTCTAGTCAGTCACCGTGTGCTCTAAGATAAACTGCGGCGCCTGAACACAGATCTTACTTTTTACCTCTTGTCTTACTTTTACTCCTAAGTTAGTATTTAATAATGCTCACGCCCTCAGATAAAACCGAGGTCCGCTTCACGACCAAAGGCCAGGTCGTGATCCCCGCGAAAATTCGTCGAAAGTATCACATCACCGAGGGAACTCAGGCGGTCGTGGAGGAAACGGCCGAAGGTATCTTGCTGCGACCTATCACGACTTGGGCGATCAAACGAGCTCGCGGTTTAGCGAAATCGAATTCCAACGGGAAATCGACATTCGCCCAGGATTGGGCGAAGCACAAACGCGAGGAAATCGATCTGGAAGAAGCTAAATATGCCCGCCTCACGACCCGTCGTTCTCGATAGTTACGCGCTGTTGGCCTACTTCCGGGACGAATCGGGAGCAGCCGTGGTCGAGCGATTGCTTGAACGCGCTGAGTCGATCGGAGTTCCCGTTCTGATGACCGAGATCAACTATGCGGAAGTGAAATACATGATGATCCGCAAAGGCGGTGCAAAAATCTGGGAATCCTGTGCTCAGGCCCTGCCCTCGCTGCCCATCAAGTTCATCCCCGTTGATCGATCGATCTCAGACGGAGCCGCCCTATTCAAAGCCCACTTCAAACTTAGCTTGGCCGACGCCTGCGCCGCAGCCTTGGCCAAATCCGTCGGCGCCGAAGTCGTTACCGGAGACCCCGAGTTCCGCCAATTGGAGAAAGTAATAAAAATCCGCTGGCTGAAATAGCCCCCCAGGATTGCAAACCACAAGAGGCACAGAATTCACAAAAGCCATTCTTCAAACAGATCTCATCGCCGAGACGGAAACGTCCTGCCAGTTTTCTGAGCCTCATGTGCCTTCTGTGGCCAATTAATTTCAGCCTTCAGCTTTTCAGCCTGTCAGTTTTTCATTCACCGCTCGCCTCGATCTCGTCCCCAAGCACAAGTCTCGCCATAGTCCCGCTCTACGGGACGACGGCGGATCACCCACCCAGAGAATCGCGCAACGCCTCTAATTCTTCGCGCAGTCCCGCAACCTCCGACTCCAGAGCCGCGATGCGGGCTTCCGCGGCAGCGGGTAATTTCATTTCAACTTCAACCGGCGCTGTCTTGGCCGCTGGACTTGAGCCCGCTGCAGAATTATCAGAGGTCATCAAGTCAGCCGCGCCCGCCACGATGACGGCCGCCCACCGACTTTCCTTTTGCCCCGATTGTCGCGGCAACTTCTGCACCAGCGCACTATTCGGACGAGCGGCCAAATCGACCAAGAGCTCCTCAAACTCAGCCAAGTCCGGCACGGCTGCCAGCCGCTCACAATTACCCCGCAAACCGGCAGCGGTCTGAGGACCGCGGAGCATGAGCTCACACAACATCGCCTGACCAGCAGGTCCAATCGGCCAGATCTCAGGGAACCGATGCCGGTATTTAATCGCCCGCGCGTTGGCACCCGAGAAGAGCGTGAGGAGATGTTTACCCCTTAAAAGTTCGATCGCAGCGGTGACCTCTTCCTCGCCCACCGCCATGACCGGAGCCCGATTGCTCTTCTGGTTACAGGCATTGACGAGGCTATTGAGAGACAACGAATAAATATCCGGCGTAGTCGCCTCCTTCTCCATCAAGCACCCCACCACCCGCGCCTCCATAAGACTCAACACCGGCTCAGTTCCGGCTCAGTTCCCGCGGAGCTAGATTCATCATTTTCCATGCACAAAGCTAAGCAGCCACAGAATCCGGCGCAACCACGTCTAAGAGTGGAGGGGCCGCGAAAGCGGAACTCGCCCGCTATCGGGCTCCCCATTATTCTATAATTTCCTACATGGAGCTTCTTTGCGGCGCTAAAGACTCCAGCGAAAAACAGGCCGTCGAAACCCTCCTCAGCGGAATGCAACGCGTGGATTTCGATGAGAAGGTCGCACGCCGAGCAGTTGAATTACGGCAAAGCCTCCGTTTGAAATTACCCGATGCCGTGGTCCTCGCCAGCGCGGAAGAAGAAGGCTGTATTTTGGTTACCCGCAACACCCGCGACTTCCCGGCTGACGACCCACGTGTGCGCTTTCCTTACTCAGTTTGAAAACCACTCAACCCAATCCGGTTTCTGATCTTCATACACCACTCGTTCACGGCTTATCGGATGTTCAAAACTGAGTTTCCAGCTGTGCAGGCATAGCGGCGGAGCGGTGGGTGGAAGCGTGGCGGGGTCACCGGGTTTGGCCGGTTCGTTGCCGTAGATCGGGTCTCCGACGATGGGGTGACCGAGGCTTTGCAGGTGGAGGCGGATTTGGTGGGTGCGGCCGGTGATCGGTTTCACGCTCAAGAGGCTCGTGTCATCAGTTTCTCGATACGATAGGAGTTTGAACTCGGTGCGGGCCGGTTTGCCGTTGACCGGATCGAGCTGCCGGTTGCCGGAGGGGCCTACTTCGGTGCCGATCGGCGTGGCACAAGAGAATGTTTCTTCGGTGGGTTTGCCGTGCACCCGGGCGAGATAAGTCTTCTCCACTTTGCCTTCGGTAAACTGCGGTTGCAGCAGGCCCGCTATCCGTCGCGTGCGTGAGCACACCACCAATCCACTGGTATTGGCATCCAGGCGATGCGCCGGTCGCGGATGATGTGGTGAGTAGACTTGGATTAAAAGATAATCGAGCGTGTTGCGCTTAAAGCGGCCACCCGGATGCATCGGCAGGGGCGAGGGTTTGGAGAGCACCACGATCGCTTCGTCTTCGTAGAGTAGTCGCACGCGCGCATCGACCGCGGGTTCGGTTGTCGCGGGTTTAAGTTGCGCGTAATACTCCCCGGCCCGCACGACCCGGTTGAGCGTCACGGTCTCTTCCGCACTGTCGACCATGCGTTGTTCGTCCACGATAGTCTGCCAATGCTCCCGGGACAGATGGGGAAACACCGCCAGGAGCGCCGCACCGAGAGTCGCACCATCATGCTCTCCCGGGACCGTAAACGGACGACGATTATCGTAGGGCACAGATCCCGGTAGCGGATCGATCAAGGAGTCCAACTTGGCTTGCCGCTCCGCCAGAGCCACGCGTTCTTTTTCCGCGTCGGGCACGTAACAATGCGGACAACTGTTTGGCGGTTGATAGTGCGGATGGTCCTGCTCCTCCGCCGTCAACGGTGTCTGGCATTGGTAACATTGGGTCGACTCCGATTCACGTAGGGCTGGGTCCACCCCGACGCGTTGATCAAAAACAAAACATTCACCATCGTAATGATCAGCGCCGACTTCTTCGAAGTATTTTAGGATACCGCCATCGAGTTGGTAGATCTCCTTGAACCCTTCGCGTTCCATGAACGGTCCCGCTTTTTCACAACGGATACCACCAGTGCAGAACATTACGATGGGTTGGTCTTTCAGATCCTCCGGCAACTTCGCCACGGCACCCGGAAAATCTCGAAACGAATCGATGCCCACCGACACCGCGCCTTTGAAGGTGCCGAGCTTCACTTCGTAGTCGTTGCGAGTATCGAGCAGCGTGACGGGTTTGCCGTCGTCCAACCATTGCTTGAGCTCGGTGGCTTTGAGTTTCGGGGACGTGCGCACGGCGGGATCGATGCCATCGACGCCAAACGCGATGATCTCCTTCTTGAGGCGCACGAGCATCCGATTAAACGGCTGGTGATCGCTCTCGCTGTATTTGGGCGCCAATCCCTCGAGTCCAGGAATCGCCCGGATGATCGCGACGACTTCGTCGATCGGCATTCGTGGTCCTGCAATGAACAGGTTGATGCCTTCCAAGCTGAGGAGGATCGTGCCCTTCAGATTTCGTTCTTTGCACGCCGCCAATAGGTGCGCCTTGAGCAATTTCAAATCACTCAAATGGGCAAACTTGTAGCAGGAGATATTGGCGAACATGGGAATCTACTTAATCGCTGACGAATTCGGATGATTCGAGTCAATCCATATGGCAAAGAGATGAAACAATTTTAACCACAGATGGAATCAAGCCCCGGCAATGGTCCGGTGGCCAACCCTGTTTTGAGGTTAGTTTTCGGGATCAACCGGGACTGGCATCTCCAGAGTCCGGCCGGTAGTGAGTCCGGCGATAACCGGCACCAAGAGCACTCCCACGGTTGGAAGCAGCCAGATCACCGGCGCCTCCAGCAATAATCCGATCGCGACCACGACCACCGCAGCCATGCCAAAAAACCCTGCATCTGACGAAATGCGAAGAGACTGGTGATGCCTGCAATCAATCCGACTAGCGCCACCGGCCATGGGACCAAGGCAAACAACAAACCGACCGCATATCCGACCGATGCTAACAATGCATCTTCTTCCCGCCGGGTGAAGAGCTGTAAAATCATGCCCAAAAGCAATACGCCGACAAACAGACTATATTCTGCCTGCGACACACAATGCCAAAGATCGGACGTCAGGGGCAGCGACACCTTGAGCACAAACGCACCGCCAAAACCGCGCAGCGGTTCCAGCCAACGCATGTAAACCCAACGAGGACATTTAGAGGATCTGGATCGGTGACTCGCGCGGTCGAAGTTCAGTAACTCGACTTGCGGCGACATCAACCGATCACCGGGGAAAAGTAGCAGAATTACTGCCGGAGCAAACAACCACCAATCCACAACCAACGGCACGCTTACGAATCCTCTCCGTCGACCGCGTCGGGGATTTCCCAGGTGATCTTGCCTTCGTAAATCTCACGTAACGCCATGTCTTCGAGTGACAGTTTTTCCAAAGATTCGATCAAGGGACGCCCACCGCGACGAAGTTGTTTCACGCGTCGCGAAACGAGGTTCACCAACAGATTGGGGTCGATGACCACTTTGAGGGCCAAGTTCAGATAATCGTCACGCATAATGGATTTCTCCTAATCCCGCGGAAACAAACCGAGACGATTTCTCGGACCGATATCGCGCAAGGACCCGGAATAGCCCAGCAGCATCACTCGCAGACATTCACAATACGATGAATTAGCATCAAATGCACCCCGGTCGCACCTTCCGCGTTACGCGGCCAAATACTTAACTCACATTTTAGTTGCCCACTTACCTATGGGGGACCGGTTGCTAATGGGGTAAAGCACGGATATTTTTTGACCAAGCCTGAACGCAGGGAGACCCGGGTTTTGAGAGCCAGACAGAATCTTAATGTCCAAATCTGGAACAGCGGAGTGGATCTGAGCTAGTCGGTGATTAAAACAATCCTACCGCTCCGCTTTCGAGTGGTTCCGTATTCCGGGGGCAACAACCTACTCCGCCTCTGAGGCGGTATGGACTGACTCCAGTTCTTCCCAGCGGGCAAATACTTCCAGCGTCTCGGTTTCGAGGGCTTCGAGGCGCGTCTTCACTTTAGGCACCGCACTCGCTTCGTTGGCGTAAAAATCGGGGTCGGCCAATTTGGAAGTCAGGGATTCCTGTTCGGTTTCCAACGCTTCGATCTTGGCCGGTAAGTCCGCTAACTCCTGCTTTTCCTTGGAATTCAATTTTCGAGGTTTCGGAGCCTTCTTTTTGATCCACGAGGATTTCGCTTTCGAGGCCGGTCCGGCAGTCAGGCTGACATTTCGAGCCCGATCCTCGACGTAGTCGGAATAACCACCCACGTATTCGTTCCACTGGCCCTCCCCTTCAGCGACCAAGGTGCTGGTGACCACATTATCCAAGAAGTCGCGATCATGACTGACCAATAGTAATGTCCCGGAAAATTCGACGAGCAGGTTTTCCAAGAGATCGAGGGTCTCCGCATCAAGGTCATTGGTCGGTTCATCCATGACCAAAACGTTGGCTGGTTTAGTGAACAGACGCGCCAAAAGGAGTCGATTTCGCTCCCCCCCACTCAATACCCGAGCGGGCGTGCGGGACCGATCGGGTTCGAACAGAAAATCCTCCAGATAGCTGATGACGTGTTTCTTCTTACCCTCAAAAAGCACGAAATCGTTCCCTTCCGAAACATTGTCCGCGACCGACTTATTGTCGTCGATCTGATCACGCAGCTGATCGAGGTAAACGACCTGCAGCTTGGTGCCGTCTTTGATTTCACCCGCGGTGGGCTGGAGACGCCCGAGGAGCAATTTCACCAACGTCGTTTTGCCCGAACCGTTGGGACCGAGGAGACCGATCTTGTCGCCGCGGTTGATAAATAGATCGAGTCCCTCGACGATGGGTTCGCCTCCCTCGTAGGCGAAACTCAAGCCCATGGTTTCCACCACCCGCTGACCACTGCGTTCCGCCTCGCTGACCTTGATGGTGGCCTGCCCCGTGAGATCGCGGCGCGCTCGACGATCGGCCCGCATCGCCTTCAGCCGAGAAACCCGTCCTTGATCACGGGTGCGGCGGGCTTTGACGCCGCGGCGAATCCACGCTTCTTCCTGCGCCAAACGCTTATCCTTCAAGGCCCGTTCGCGCTCCTCCACTTCCAACCGGTCTGCCCGACGCATCACGAACGTATCGTAATCGCAGTTCCAATCCGTGAGGCGCCCTCGATCCAACTCTACGATCCGAGTCGCGAGTTTTTTAAGAAACGTGCGGTCATGACTCACGAAAAACAGGGCCAGTTTCGATTCGGCCAAAAACGTCTCCAACCACTCCACGCTCGCGATATCCAGATGGTTGGTGGGTTCGTCCAGGAGCAACAGCTCCGGACCACTGGCCAATGCCTGCGCGAGCAGCACCCGACGCTTCATCCCTCCCGACAGCGCCGCGAAATCGGCGGTCGACGATAGGTCCATCCGCTCCAACAGATTTTCAATGCGCACATCCTGTTCCCATTCTTCCTCGTGGTTGGAGAGCGGCACCATACCGGAGGCCACCACATCGTGCACGGAACCGGTCACATCGTGGGGGATCTCCTGCGGCAAACGGGCCACCCGGGCCCCAGATGCTCGCACAATTGTGCCCGTATCGGATTCCATCTCGCCCGCCAGCAGTCGCATAAACGTCGATTTACCGCTGCCATTACGCCCGACCAAACAGACTCGATCACCGGCGTCGATCTGCAGATTTACGTCGTCGAGCACAGGTGGCCCACCGAAGGCATGGGAGAGGTCATTGATGGTCAGAATAGGCATAGTGAGGAGACAGACCCGCCAACTTGGCACGCGCAGCCACCAGCAATCAAACCCCGATTCATGGATTGTTGGAATTTAACCACTATCCCCATCGTATCACCGTCTCCAAACCCATCCAATCAATGATCCAATGGCGTATCGCTGCGCCAATAAAGTAGGGCGCCATCGACGGAGCGCACTGACCATTCCGGATTCTCGGCCAACACCGCCAGCGCTTCATCGTCTACCGATGCAGCATTTCGCCAGCCATCGGTAACCAAGATCGCAAACGGTTGCTCCTCGTTGAGTAACTGAGCAATGGTTCGGTCGGGAGCGGAGTCACCTGTAACACTATTAAGCGGTTCGACCCAATGACACCGTGGTGCAGTGAGATAATTCGCCATCGAGGAAGCCCCAAACCCCACCAATGTGTGCTGGCCAGAAGCAGGCCATATTTGACGTAATGCATCCAGCTGGTCCAATACCGGCCGAGGACGCGAACCAGGCACAAATACAGGATTAGCCACCGCTAATGAAATCATGCCGACACCGAGCGCCACAGCACCGATCAAAGCTCCTCGACCACCTCTCTCCAACCATCCCATCGGGACCATTCGGCGCCATAAGCATCCCAGCCCAAGTAACAATGCGGGAAGCAATGGCAACAAATATGCCCCCTTCGCCAGAACCACCAATCCCGGCGCGATCACCAAGATTCCGGCCGCTGCAATCAGCCATTGGTCTCCGACTGTAGCAGGGGCTTTGGTGATATATTGCGGGCCCAATAAAACAAATGCCGCTACCAATAGAATCCCCGCCGCCCACGTTAAATTCGGATGAGGCCACCAAAGTCGACCGATCTCAGGGATCGCTTCCTTAAAATTATACCCCACGTGGCGCAGCGCAGCCGGCCGATTGATGTCCCAAGCTTCACGTAGCGAAGTCGCCCCAGGGAAATCGCGCTCGACCAACTGAGGATACTCAGCGAATGGGACGGTGATCTCCGGCGCTTCCCCCTCCGCAACAGCTCGCACCGCGTAGTGTTGCTGAAAAGCGAACCAACCCCGCTGGCCCAATCCACCGAATTGCACATCCCGCACAACCCAACCGATCCCGACCAAAGCCAGCACAACTAAACCAATTCGTCCCCAGCGGATCCAACCCCGACCAATCGCCAACCGACCGCCATTAACCACCGACGCCGATTGACGAAATTTAAGCCACTTTCGCCAACCGATCAGTCCGATCATGATCGGTAACGCGAACTGATAATCCTGACGAAATCCAACCGCAAAAATCAACGCCAGCAACGCCATCGACGGCCATATTCTCGCGAGAAACACCGCCAATAAAAAATAGACCCAAGCTGCCTGATAGACAAGAGCGGGAAATTCGATCTGAAATGACGAGCAGGCCCAAACCAAACTCATTGCCGCCGAAAACGCCCACCGCCGAGACCATCCCCACAACACCAAATACAAGCACAATGCGCCGCCAACTTTAACCACCCGATGTTGCCAAAAGACCATCTCCGCAGGTTCCCCAACGATGGCCAAAACCGCATAACTCACCGCATACGCCGGCCCCGTATGCAGTTCACCCAAACGGCCGCCTTGATGCATCCAGGTATGACCCCGGCTCGCATAATGCGATTCGTCCCACATCGGCAAATCGAGGGTATTTCCCAAATCCCGCAATATCCACAACTGCGCCACCATCACCAGAAGTGCCCCGAGAACAACCAAACGGGCCGAATCTCGCTGCACCACCTGAACCCATTGACGAGCCAAACGCTGGCAGAATACACCCACATTTCGAATCACTGCCATCACGCCACGACGCCACGATATCCGAGCAACGTTGGCCTTATGGCGGCCTATCGCCCACACGCCCCCAGCGAGCACGAGCCAACCAATTCCCTCGCCCCAAGGCCATCGAGGTGAACCGACCCGAAGCGCGAGACCCAACTCAAATTGCACCTGAGCGTCATCCGCTGAGTCAACTGTCTTGGCCTCGACGTAATCGGGGAATTCAACCCATTCCTCAATCTGATGCTGTGGACTCACCGCCGTGAGCGGAAACCGTGCAATCACGCGCCCCGATCGCGCTTCCAACCACGGCGCGCGCAGGGCAAATTTCCCTGGTTGTATTAACGGATCGAACCGCAGCGACCGAATCGGCTCCCGGGGCAAGGGGAAACTCAACACGTGCCACTCCATCCCTCCAGGATGTTGCACCCGGGCCACATCGCCATGCCATAGCCCGTTGCCTACATCGTAATAAACATGTGTCTCGGCAGCACTATTGATCTGCACGGGAACCATCAAACGATTCGGTCCCTCCTGATCCCGCCACGCCCCCAAAATCGCCCAACAGATCCAACCCGAAAGAAGTAATAAAACCAGTTGAAGCGGCCGGAACAACTGGCGAGTAATACGATCGGTCACACGCACGAAGCACGGAATCTGCGCCCTGCCCTTCAGCGCGTCAATTCCGGGTTCAAGAGTTAGAGCAATTCGCTCGGTTGCAGAACCGTCCCAAAAGCTCCTTGCTCTCAAATACATGAAGAAAACTCTATTTATTAGTGGCGGATGGGACGGTCATGCACCCGAGGCTTTCACCGACCGTTATGCCGCCGAATTGGGCAAGCACGGCTTTGACTGCCAACTCGAGACCGACCTCACCTGCCTCACCGCTCTGGACCTCTCCATTTACGATTTAATCGTGCCCAATTGGACGATGGGTGAAATCACCCCGGAGCAATCCAAGGCCCTGCGCGACGCGATCCACGCCGGCACAAACCTCGGTGGCTTCCATGGTGGGCTCGGAGATGCCTTTCGCGGGGACGTTGAATTTAAATGGATGGTCGGTGGTATGTTTGTCGCCCACCCGGTCATCGCCGAATACGACGTAACCGTAACTGATCCGGATCACGTCATCATGGCCGGCATCCCGGCCGAGTTCCGCTACCACTCCGAGCAATACTACATGTTGATCGATCCGGGGGTGCACGTTCTCGCCGAAACCATCTATTACTGGGAGGGACAATCGGTGCCGATGCCGATCGCATGGATCAAACGTTGGGGTGAAGGCCGCGTGTTCTATGGCGGACTCGGCCATGAACTCGCCGAATTTGACGTCTGCCCCGCCGCCCTCGAAATGAACATCCGCGGCCTCCGCTGGGCTGCCGGCGATCTTTGATCCCGGAAGTAGCGAGCATCGATTAGTGAGTAGCGAGCAGCCTAACGAACTGCCCTCTTTCCACCATAATCTATCCACTTCTCACCGCCTTCTACTCGCTACTCACTACTCGCTACTCGCTACTCGCTACTTCCCCATACTATGCCTCCCACTAACATCGGCCTGATTGGCTGCGGTAATATCTCCAACGCCTACTTCGAAGGCTGTCAGAACTATCCGAGCATCAAGATCACCGCGTGCGCAGATATCAACGTGCCGCATGCCCAAGCGACCGCCAAAAAGCACGGCCTCGCTTTCGGCGGATCCGTCGACGATCTGCTCGCACGGCCTGACCTGGATATCGTGGTCAATCTCACAATCCCTGGCGCTCACGCAGCGATCAACCGCCAAGCCCTCGGGGCGGGCAAACACGTCTATTGCGAAAAACCCTTCGCCCTGACAGCCGCCGATGCGGCGGCCGTGGTGGCCGACGCTGCAGCCGCCAACCTTCGCGTGGGCAGTGCACCCGACACTTTCATGGGCGCAGGACTGCAAACCGCGCGGAGCGTCATCGATGAAGGCCTGATCGGCACTCCCGTTTCGGCCTTCGGTTTCATGTTATGCCCCGGGCACGAGTCCTGGCACCCCAATCCGGATTTCTACTATAAATTTGGCGGCGGACCCATATTCGACATGGGGCCTTATTACGTAACCGCCTTGGTCAATCTTCTGGGACCGGTTGCCCGAGTGAGCGGTGCAGCTCAAACGACGTTTGCCGAACGCACCATCACCAGCGAACCACGTAAGGGAGAGAAAATCCCCGTCGAAATCTCCACCCACTTCTCGACTACTCTGGAATTTTCCGGCGGTCCGATCGGCACCCTGGTGATGAGTTTCGACACCCCACATACCGATCTGCCTAACATCGTCATCCATGGCACCAAGGGCACTCTGAATGTATGTGACCCCAATCGTTTTGATGATCCCTGTTTCTTCAAACCAGCGGGCGCTGACAAGTTCGAGCCGGTCCCTATGGCACACGCCACCGGACGTGCTCGCGGCACCGGTGTCGCCGATCTCGCCGCCGCAGTGATCAGCGGGCGGGCCCATCGGGCCAGCGGCCAACTCGCTCAACACGTGATCGAGGTGATGGAGGGAGCCGTGCGTTCCCCTGCCGAAGGTCGTCACGTGACCATCGAATCCACCTGCGAACGCCCGAAACCACTCCCTGCTGGTCTGAATCAGAGCGAATTGGACCACTAAAATTCCGCCGGCCGGCCGGTCTTTACTCGACGTCGGAGTTTGACAATAAGGCGGACGCTCACCCGTTTCGGCGGATAGTTTTTCTCTGATGCCGCCGTTTCTCTCCCTCATTATTGGCCTAGCCGTCCTCACTCTCGGAGCGGAGCTGTTGGTGCGTGGTTCGGCGGCTTTGGCCCTCCGCCTCGGACTGACCCCATTGGTCGTAGGCCTGACGGTAGTCGCCTTTGGCACCAGTGCCCCGGAATTGGTGGTGAGCCTTCAAGCCGCGCAACGCGGCTCGGCCGAAATCGCGGTCGGAAATGTGGTCGGATCCAACCTCTGCAATCTTGCGCTGATTTTGGGCATCTGCGCCCTCATCCGACCACTGACGACGAACCGCGCGGTGATTTGGCGAGAGGTGCCCATTTTGATTGGCGCGACTCTTATCGCCACTGCCGTGCTGGCCAATGGTTACATTAGCGTAGCGGAGGGTATCGGATTGGGGGTCGGATTGATCATCTACACCACCGTGACTATTCGGCAGGCTCGCCGAGAACCCGACCAAACTCTCGGCACCGAAAAGCCATCCGTGATGGGGTTGCCTCTCGCCATCGGCCTCTCGCTAGGCGGCCTGATCGGTCTCCTTTACGGTTCCGATTTATTCGTCGCCGGTGCAGTCGAGATCGCTCGCCTGTGGGGCTGGAGCGAAACGATGATCGGTCTGACAATCGTGGCCATCGGCACCAGCCTGCCGGAACTCGCCATTTCGGTGGTGGCGGTGAAGAAGGGCGAGACCGATGTCGCAATTGGCAATGTCGTGGGTTCGAGCCTCTTCAATCTGCTTGGTATTCTCGGGGCCGCCGCCATCGCAGCCGAAGGGATCGTGGTGACCTTGCAACCCCATGATTTGGGCATGCTGGTCGTGATCACTCTGGCCCTCTGGCCACTCGTGCAGACCGGACACCGGATCGACCGGCGCGAAGGTGCGGCGCTGTTGCTCGCCTATTTCGCCTATGTCGCGTGGTTAATGACCGCCCGGTATTCTTAAACCACCCGACGAACCCGGGCCAATCGGACTGGCCGGGTGACCCCGGGATGGTTAGCTGCTACGCTTACTGTCGATCGAGTATTTTCCGCCCCCGGAAATAAAGATGACGAGGAAGGCCAACAGGTAAACGACCGCTAATTCGCCATTGCCCTCGCCGATCAGGACACCGTTATGCATCCCGAAAAACGCCACTCCCATCGTGAAGACGAGGGCCGCGGCGGAAAGCCGAGTAAATAGACCCAAGACCAAAAAGGCCGCCGCAAAAACTTCGGCACCGACCGTGAACCCGAGACTCACGGGAGAGCTCAATCCCAGCGGATCAGGGAAATTTCCCTTCCGGTCCGCAAAGCTCATTAATTTCGGTAGGCCGTGGGCTAAGATTATGTAGACCCCAAAACCAAGCCGGAGGATCAACAGACCGAGATCACGACTGGTGGGAAGAAAGGAGAGAGTCAGGAATTTATTCATGATATTGGATAAAGATTTGGAGTAGTAAATCAAAGCACATCAAACGAGCAAGAGAGAGGTGCTACCTACCCTCACAAAGTTTACCGAGAAATTCGACCGCCCGCGTTTCGGACCAATATTCCCCATCATTCCCTCGGGTCACAAATCCCACGTGTCCGCCGCGAGCGGGGGTTTCCAACCAAAAGTGCGGATTCTTTTGCGCCTCTTCCCGAGGGAAACATCGTCCGGCCAAGAACGGATCATCGCGGGCATTGACCAACAGCGTAGGCACTCGGATCGCAGGCAAAAACCGCCCACTTCCACACTGCGTCCAGTAGTCTTCCGCATCGGCGAAGCCATGCAGTGGAGCCGTATAGCGATCGTCGAACTGTTTGAACGTTTTCATATCCGCCAGACCATTCAAATCCAATTGCCCCGGAAACATTCGCTCCTTGGTAATCACTTTCTGCCGCAGAGTTTTCATAAACCGCGCCATGTAGATTCGATTTTCCCATTCTCCCAAACGGATCGAACTCGCCGCCAAATCACACGTGACCGAAAACGCAACCGCGCCGACCACCCGATCGTCGACTGATTCACCCAGCTCACCAAGTAATTTGAGCGTCTGATTCCCGCCTAAACTGAATCCCACTAGGGAGATCTCACTCCATCGACCTTGGGCCAAAACGTGATTCAGCACCGTCTCAAGATCGTCTGACGAACCACTGTGATAAAACGGCAACAGCCGATTCGGTTCGCCACTGCACCCGCGACAATTCCAGGCCACCACATCCCACCCCCGCTTCATCAACGCATGCGCCATTCCGCGAATATAAGGCTGATTGGCGTGACCCTCGAGTCCGTGGGAAAGAATCGCTACGCGCTTCGATCGCGAGCCGCTGCAATCCAAGTCCAGGAAGTCTCCATCCGGCGTATCGATTCGTTCTCGATTCCAATTCACCGCCGGCACCCGACGCCACAACGCCGGATAAATCGACTGCAAGTGCCCGTTCCCAAACCCAAACGGGGGTCGGTAGGTGGATTGGATCAAGGGCATGGCCATCTACCTTTTCGTCCCACGCAACGGTAGCAACCGACATTTTCAACGAAGACATCCACAAGTTCGAAGTAACCATAATGGTTACTTTGGGTCGGAAACGCAGACGAGAAACACTCTCCTAGAAAATATCCTGGAGACTTTCTGTTCAGGTCGAAAATCAACGAGAGCACCAAGTGCCCCTGCTACTTATTATTTTTGGCCAAAGAAAAGTCTGACCTGCTCCAGGGCACCCTCGACAAGCTCATGCTGAAGCCCCTCCAGATCCACCTAACGAACCTGTTCGACCATTTTATCGTCAGCCCGAATCCGCCAACTCAATTCCCTCCGCCAGCGCCTTTGCTTCTTCGATAATCATCATGACCACCGGCATCAAAATCAACACCACCATCGAAGACGCCAAAGTTCCTACACCCAGGGAAATGGCCATCGGCACCAAGAAAAGAGCCTGCTCACTGGTCTCAAAAATCATGGGGGCCAATCCCAAAAACGTCGTCACCGAAGTGAGAAAAATAGGCCGAAAGCGACGTTCCGCTGATTGGATAATCGCCTCCGTTGCCGTCAGCCCACGCGCGACATAGCGATTTTGCGTCACGGCCAAAACAAAGCCTCCATTGACCACCATGCCGCACAAGGCAATCATGCCGAGCACGCTGTAAATACTGAGATCAAAGCCGAGCACGATGTGCCCGAGCACTGAACCGGCCACGCCCCACGGGATCGTTAAGAGCACAATCGCCGACTGCGAATAGCTCTTCAACAGCGAGGCCATGATGGCAAAGATCGCAAAAAGAGCTGCCAGTAAACCGATACTCAAACTCGTCGACGCCTCACGCTGGTCACGTTGATCACCCTCAAAACTGTAACGAAGCCCCGGATACCTCGCCAGCAATTCAGGCAACTCCGTTTTCTCCATCGCGGAGAGGACTTTGTTTCCGTTCGTAATACTGTGCACCACATTGGCCGTCACATTGACAACTCGACCGCCGCCCACCCGATTGATTCGGGCCGGCGCCGTAGATTTGATAATTTCAGCCGCTTGCCGAATCGGAATTTCCGCCCCATTTGGCGCACGGATAAGAAGATCTTCCAAGCCACCCATCGAGCGCCTATCCTCCAACGGTAGCCGCACCATCACTCGCAACTCCTCCCGCTCCCGCGGTTGTCGGAGGGCTTCCGCTCCGTAAAACGCATGGCGAATTTGCTGCCCCAAGTCCCGCGCTGTAATCCCTAGGGCTTGCCCCGCCGGTTTAATTTCAAAACTGATCTGCGGCATCTCCCGACCGAACCCTTTGCGGATATCCGTCACTCCGGGATACTGCGCCACCAGATCACCCAATTCCTCCGCCGCCCGCCGCAAAGTATCGATCTCAGGATGGGCCAACTGAATATTTATTTCTGCCTCGCCTCCTGGCCCCACGAGGTAATCGAAAAACAATGACTCGATGTCCGGAATTTCCGGCACCTCTTCCCGCCAGACATTAACGAAGCCGGCCCCGGTAATTTCCCGATCACCCTGTCCCACCAACTTAATGGCCACGCGGGCCGCATTGCTGCCACTCGATGCCACCGATACGTTGATATTCCGCACGATGTTGGTATCTCCGGAATCTGCGATCTTCTGAATCGCTCGCTTCGCCGCCGCTTCGACCATGAAAGCGACCTCACGCGTCCGCTCAACTGGCGTGCCGGTAGGCATCTCAATCTCGCCCTGGATGTAGTCATTTTCAATCGTCGGATTAAAAGTGAAATTAACCCGCCCGCTAAACGTGTAGGCCAACAGCACCAGCAGCCCTGCGGAGAAGACCGTGATCGTGATATAGCGATGGCGAATAGCAGACATTAAAATGGGCCGATAGAAATTCTCCATCGCCTTGTCTAACCTCACTCGCAGCGCCGTTTGTTTGCTATCCAGACGGGAAAAGAACGAATTCGGATTCGCCTTCTTTTTCGTCATTGCCAGGTGCGAGGGCAGGATCAGCAGCACCTCTATTAATGAAACCGTAAAAACCGCAATAATCACCGCCGGGAGCACCTTCAGGAAACGACCGCTCTCCCCCGGCACAAAAAATAACGGCAAAAAAGCGATGATGTTTGTGCTCACCGCAAACACCACCGGCATGGTCATCTCCTTTACCCCCGCCACCGCCGCATCCATTCGAGACATGCCCTGGGTGATCTTGTGAAAGATATCCTCCCCCACCACCACCGCATCATCCACCACGATTCCTAACGTCACGATGAAGCCGAAGACCGAAATCATGTTAACACTCGCATCCATCAACGGCAGCAGAATCAGCGATCCCAGGATCGAAACGGGGATACCCACCGCCGTCCAAAACGCCACACGCAACTCCAAGAGCAGACCCAAAGCGAGCAAGACCAGCACCAGCCCAAAGGTGCCATTCACTCGCAGCAGGTTGATCCGCTCCATGTAGTCTTCCGTTCGATCATAACGGATCTCCACCACTGCGGTGGGTGGCAAGGTGGGCTTCAGCTGCGCGATGAATCGATGCACTGCCGCCGAAACTTCCAACGGTGACTGATTATCCGAAGCCTCGATGGAAACCGAGACCGCCGTCCGTCCATTAAAATAATCTTCTCGTTCAGTTTCCTCGAACCCGTCTTCGATGGTCGCAATATCGCCCAACTTGATCTCCGCCCCGGTGTTACTGCTTTTGATCGGAATCCCCGCGAACTCGCTGCCAAAATAGCGCCTCTCCGTCGTCTTCAACAATACTTCACCCGCCTTCGTTTTCATCGACCCCGCCGGCACATCCAAGGCCGACCGATCAATCGCCTGCGCGATCTCTCCCAACGTCAGTCCCAATGAGCGTAAATTCGCCTGCGGCACTTCGATCAAAATCTCCGGGCGCCTTACTCCGCTTAGTGACACCAAGGAGATTTCAGGCTGCGCCAATAGACCGTCTTCGATTTGATGCGCAAACTGGGACATCGTCCGCGGATCCATCTCGCCGCCCACCGCCACGTAACACACGCCGCGACGACGGGACGAACCGAGCGACACCCGGGGAGGTTCGATCTCGTCGGGGAACAAACTAATGCGTGCCACCGCCGCCGTGACTTCCTGTAAAGCCCGGTTCCGGTCGAAACCCGGCAAAATTTCCAGTGTCACCCGCGCACTCCCTTCAGTGGCCGAGGACAGGATCCGCTTCGTCATTTCCAACCCCCGCAGCTCAGACTCAATCGGCAGGATGATCGATTGCTCCACCTCCTCCGGACTCGCCCCCCGATACTGCATCGAAACCTCCACCGTATCCACCGCGTAGGTCGGATAAATCTCTTGGCGGATATTCATCGCCACCAGCACGCCCACCACCACCACCGCGATCATCAACAAATTTGCCGCGACGTGGTTCCGGGCAAACCAGGCGAATAGCCCGCCGGCCTCGGACGTGTCATTATAAGGATTACGTTTCATTGTCACCCTTGGTTGCGTCGGCCTGGTTAAACTCAGGATAGGCCGTCGAACGTTGGCGGACGACTTCCATGCCCGGGATCGCTACCCGCAGGTCGCTCACGATCAGTTCATCGCCTGGTTCGAAAACGTTCTCGATAATGAAGGTGTCTTTCTCCGACCAAAGTAACGTCGACGACAGGACCTTCAATCGGCCCTCATTCGTCGCCACCCAAATCTGGTTTCCCTCTCGCAGCGCCGCCCGCGGAATTGTGATCGAATCGTCCAATTGCCCCGCATCGATTTCAACCTCCACATAGCTCCCCAGCAACAACGGTAACCCCGACCGGGTCTGACCACTCAGCCCCAACGGATCGGATACTGCCACAATGAGCCGCGCCATCCGCCCCAAGGGATCCAGATCGCTCAGCAATCGAATCACCTTCCCGTCCCAAGCTGTCGTCGCGCCATCGCCCGTATCCAATATCACTCGAGCCGTGGCTCCCGGTTGATCGCCCTGGGGAAATTGAATCCATTTCAATTCAGAAAAAGGCACTGTGACTTGGATCCAAAACTCATCGGTCCCCACCAACGTGCAGATCTGCGAATTCGGATTGAGCAACTGCCCCGTCTCCACCGACTCCTCGACCACCATTCCGTTAAAAGGCGCTTCGATCCGGGTTCGTGAAATCTGGAGTTCCGCCACCGCAATATCGTTCTCCGCCTTCTCCATCAATGCCTCGGCCCGGCGGAGATGCGGCTCGCGCAAAACCAGCGATCGATTCACGTCCTCCATATCGAGTTCCGACCGCAACTGCTCCCATTCGCGCAATGCAATCACCTGCCGACCACTCTCCACTTCCTTTTCAAAACGAGCTTGTTCTAAATTCGATTTCACCTCGGCCAGAGCCAATTCGTAATCCTGAGCATCAATGCGAATCAGTTCTTCATTTTTCTTCACGAGCCCCCCGATCGTCATTGCCGAACTCTGCATCACCACTTGACCCGAAACCTGCGGACGGATCACCACGCGCCGCGCCGGAATGACGCTACCGAATACGCTCACCGCTACCGAACGGGTCAGCGGATTGACCTCCACGGTTTGCACGATTTTCGCCGAACTTGTTTTCTCCTTCGGTTTCGTTTCCGGTCCCGACCACAATAGTGCCAGACTCAGCCCCACCGCTACGACCAGGATCACGAGAATCAGCAGGGCTTTACCCCAAATGGATTTCTTATTCATCAATACGAGAAATTAGGGGTTGGTTTTCAGGATTCAAAAGCGGTCCGCCCAAAGCTCGATGCAGACCCACCCGAGCACTCAACACGTCGCGGCGCGAACTCACAATCTCACGCTCCAAATTTTGCACAATGCTGAGGGAAGTAAACACAGGTAGATAATCGGTCAGTCCTTGGCTGTAGCGGTTGCGCGCTTCGGTTAAAAGTCGTTGTGCTGATTGCAGCTGAGCCACCACCAGGACCAACCGCTCATTCAGCTTTCGCTCCAATAACAAAGTCGACTCCACGTCCACGATGGCCGAAAAGAACAATTCCGCATAGGCGGCCAAAGCCTCATCCATCTCCGCCTTGCGCCGCCTCACCTCCGCCCGGCGTTCGCCTCCGGCAAACAACGGCACCGCCAGATCGGCAAATGCTGACTCGATCGCGTTGCCAAAACTCGGGTCTCCCCGCCAATCCACGCCCAATCCAATCCGCAGACTCGGAAACTGAGCGGCCACCGCCTCCCCGATCTCATAGTCAATCGACATCACTCTCAAACGGGACGCCCGTAGATCCGGCCGGTTGGCCAACAACTTCGCCGGGATACCCACCTGCGGCAATGGCGGCGGGCTCGAAATCGTCGAATCCCATTTCCTGCTTCCACGCTCGGGCACCCTGCCCAGCAACGCATCCAAACTGTAGCCCAACGCGCCCCAACGCGCCTCCGCTTCCGGCACCCGCGCCTTCGTCTCATCCAACTGCTCCCGCTGCTGCAGCACATCCACGATCGATGCCTGCCCCTGCCCATAACGAAGCGTAGTCAGCTTCAGGAGCGATTCGTTGATATCGATTTGGGCTCTCAACACTTCCAACTGCCGCTGCTGCTCCTTGATCTCAAAATAACGTTCCGCGATCGCAGCTGACAAAAGCAACCGAGCATCCCGCCAATCCTCCACGCGAGCCTCCTGCTGCAGCACCCGAGCTTGGTGCGCCGAAGACAAACGCCCCAGCAAATCCAATTCCCACCGCAACAGCCCTCCGACGCTGCGACTATCCTCCCGATCCCGCGTCTCCGTCGCGGCCACCTCCCCATCCCATTCCGCATCCGCTCCCGCCGACAAATTCAAAGTCGGAAACAACGTCGCTCCGGACTGTTTACTCAACGCCGCCGCCTGCTCAATCCGCGCCACAAAACCGCGCAGACTGAAACTCCCGTCCAGTCCCTGCTCAATGAGGCCGGTCAACACCGGATCTTCAAAAGATTCCCACCAGGATTCATCAGTCCAAACCGCTTCACGCGCTGACGGAACATCGGCCTCAACAAACATCGACGGCGCCTCAACCTGAGACAACTCCATCTCCTCTTGCACCTGATAGATCGCGCAACCACTCAAACCCAACCCAATGCCCACCACTCCAATCCCCCAAGGGAGACGAGAATCTATTCCTTTTCTGGCACTTATGAGTTCAATAGCCGACAAGGCATTAACCAGCTCCTCCTTTTCGCATTTCTCAACGAATATTCAGGGAATTTAGCGCATTAACCTCAACCTTCACCGTCATCGCAAAAGGTTAACAGGCGCTACAGACGACACTCAGTTGTGGTCCCTTCGCCACACCGCAGGCCAAATCGGCTGCAAACACCCGTTCCCAAACCCAATTAAGAATGCTCGAAACCGCTTCAGCGGGACGCGTGCTTCAGGCAAAGGTCGTATACATGAAGGTCACCTTCTTCGGCCCCAAGCTCACCGAAATCGGCACCTACTTTTTCACGCGATTGATCCAGACGGAAAACCTTCTGAGCGCTAAAATCGATATCCATCAAAGGGATTGAACCAGCATTCCGAATGGACCCTAGCTGAGGGGATGACGAATATCAGATCGGCATTGCCCGGGGCAGCAGTTTTACAATATATTTGGGGCTAATCTCGTTTCCGGATCGACCCCGTGATCAACCCCTCGTCTTCAATCTAGTTCACCGTCCTTAACTACTTTTGATATGAAAATGCTTCGCCCCCTGCTCGTATTCACCCTTTTGGCATCCGTCATTACGCCCGCGCTCTTCGCTCAGGCCAAAGCCCGGCCCAGCCCTGCCACGACCATCAGCACCCGGGTAGGTGATCGGAAGACCGGTAATTTCGTCATGGTCTCCTACGGTCGTCCCCATGCTAAAAACCCCAAAACCGGGGAAAACCGCACCGTCTGGGGCGAATTGGTTCCCTGGGACAAAGCTTGGCGGCTTGGCGCAAACGAAGCCACGACCATCGCCTTCAACAAGCCCATCGTAATCGGTGACACCACCATTTCCGGTGGAGCCTACACCCTCTATCTCGTCCCCTCCCAAAACGGAACCACTCAACTCGCTTTCAGTTCCAACATCGCAAAGTGGGGCGTCCCGGTTGACCAAAAACATGATATCGCCCGAGTTAACGTCAAAAAGCAGGCCCTGGATAAACCGGTGGAACAACTCACTCTCGGCCTGAGGAAAGAAGGCGAAAACGGCGGAGTGCTCAGTATACGTTGGGCCAAGACCGCCTACTCGGTCGCGTTCACCAACGCGCCCTGACCCAGGGATTTGAGACTGGGATCACTCAATTGGTCCGATCTCATCGGAATCAGCTTACAACAGCCAAATAGACTGAGAACATCATCGGGGTCTCTCGAATCCCGTCATTGACGCCGAGCGGGAAAACCCAAGCTTCATCCGCCATGATCCTTTTGGTTGGCAAACTCGGACTCGCGGCGCTTTCGGGCGTGATTATCTTAGCGTTGCTGTGAAGCCGTTCGCCTACGGGCGTGACCCGCTATGTCTCATCGCAATCGGATTGTATGCCCTGAATCGCTGGGGGTTGAACTCGTGGCTGGATTTCCCGTTCCTTCACGATCACTTCAATGATCTGCTGCTGATCCCGGCGGCTTTACCGCTGGTCTTGTGGGTGCAACGTCTACTGGGCTGGCGGCAACATGACCGTGGCCCCGATGCCAAAGAGATCGCGCTACACCTGATCGTGTGGGGACTGATCGCCGAGGGCATCGGTCCCCATCTGTTCGATCATGCCACCCGCGATTGGCGGGACCTCGCGGCCTACACGGTCGGCGCAGTCCTTTCCGGTCTCTGGTGGCGCTACCGTTGTCGGGCATAAAGCCCGACCCACATTTCCAGCCGCCTATGTCCTTCGATCGTCTTGCACCGCACTACCGCTGGCTTGAGCGCGTGACGGCTGGGGGCGTCTTGCAACGGGCTCGAATCGCCCATCTCGCTAGCTTGGACACCGCTGAGAACATCCTGCTCGTCGGCGAAGGTCCGGGGCGTTTTCTGACTGCGCTGCGTGCCCGTCGACCTGACGTGCCCATCACGGTGCTGGATGCCAGTGCCCGCATGTTGGATATGGCCCGCGATACCGCGGTGGGCCCCACCACCTTCCAACAGCTCGATCTGACGGAGGAATCGTTGCCTCCGGGTTCTTGGGATGCGGTCGTTTCTCACTGTTTTCTGGATTGCTTTGCTTCTGCCAAATTGGAGCGCGTTAGCGCTAACCTCGCTCAGGCCACCACACCCAAGGCCGATTGGTTAATCACGGACTTCGCCATGCCGGCCGCGGGCTGGCAGCGGGCTCGAGCCCGGTTCGCCCACGCTCTGATGTATCGCACATTTCGGATCGCGGCAAATCTGGAGGCTCGGCGTTGGACCGATCCGTCCTCTCTCCTGAGTGCTCAGGGGTTCGAATTGCACCGGCGCACCCCCTTCAATCACGGCCTGATTCGGGCCGATCATTGGCGACGAGCGTGAATTGATTGAATAAGCCATTGAAACCAACGCGCTCCTCCCCGCATTTCTTTGCGCATTGATTCTTGATCTTCCAGCCCGAGCTATGGCCCGACTCCCCGTTAAAACTCGGGGAATCGTGCAAACCGTGTGCTTCGGACTGGCCGCGGGACTCGTCGCGGTGGCCTTCCACCTCGCGATTCACACCATCTTTGAGCACGGCATCCAGCGCCTCACCCACCAAAGCACCGAGGTCTTTCTCGTCGGCAGTTTTCTGATCATCAGCGGCACCTCGGCCATCGCAGGCTGGTTACTGAGTGCGTTCTGCCCCGAAGCGGCAGGCTCGGGGATACCTCAGGTCAAACTCGCCTTCTGGAAAGACATGGGAGAGATCCCGTTTCGCGTCGTGTGGGTTAAGTTTATAGCCGGTGCCTTGAGCGTCGGCGGAGGCGCATCCCTCGGTCGGGAAGGCCCGTCCGTGCAACTCGCCAGTGGCCTCTCCTCCAATCTCGGTGGTTTTCTCGGCATGCCCAAACACAAACGCCGCGTCGCCTGCGCCGCGGGTGCCGCCGCTGGTCTCGCGGCCGCTTTCAACACGCCGATCGCCGCGGTCACCCTCGTGCTCGAAGAGGTTATCGGTGACTTGAACAGCCGTATGCTCGGCTCGATCCTGCTCGCCGCCGTCGTCGGTGCCTTGGTCGCACATGGCCTGCTCGGTGAACAACCCGCCTTCGCTCTACGTGGAGCGGGATCTCCGGAATGGCAGGTCTACCTTGCCACCCCTGTCGTCGCCGCTATCGCCGCATTGGCCGGCGTTTGGTTTCAAAAATTCGCGCTAAGTCTTCGTCTCTGGAATAAGAAAACGCACCGTATCTCGCCGTGGGCTCGCTGCACGCTCGGCGGCTTAGCCGTCTGGCTGATCGGTTCGACCGTGTTTCTTTGGACCGGCAATACCGGCGTATTCGGCCTTGGCTACGAAGACCTCTCCCAAGCCCTCAACGGGCAAATGCATTGGGGTAACGCCAGCCTGCTACTGATCGCCAAGTTAGTCGCAACCGCGGTCTGCTACGGACTCGGTGCGGCCGGTGGCATCTTCGCCCCCACCCTATTCTTTGGCGGGATGGCCGGAGCTGCGCTCGCGGGATTGATCGACCTATTTTACCCACTATCCACGGCTGGTCACGTGACCCTCGCCGTAGTCGGCATGTGTGCCTGCCTCGGCGCCGTGGTTCGCGCGCCGGTTACGGGACTGCTGATCGTGTTCGAGATGACCCACGAATTTGCCATGGTGCCAGCCTTGATGGTCGGTGGGCTCATCAGCATCGCGATCGCGAAAAAATTCACCCACCACAATTTCTACGACGAAATCCTTGCCCAAGACGGCCAGGCAGTGGAACAGGTCATGCCTCCGCGTGATCTTCGCTCCTGGCAGGAAACACCCGTCAGTCGTGCCGCCAATTTTCGCCCCGTGCTCATTCGTAGTCTCGACGTGGAGACCCTCCAGGCGACTCTCGCGGAACATTCTCACGACCGTTTCCCCGTGGTCATCGATCTGAAGCTTAAAGGCGTGATCACTCGCGAACACATGGAACGCGTGATCGAGAAAGGTGAAGAGCCGATCATTGATTCCGTCGCCACGTGTCGGCGCGAAGCCACCATCCGGGATATTCAGCACAAGATCATCGAATCTCCCGCCAATATGGTCATCCTGATTGGCGGATTGGACGACGTCCCCATCGGGGTGATGACCTTGCACGACATCCTTCGAGCCGAAATCATGTTCACCAAAGATTAGAAAAGTAGCGAGTAGTGAGTAGCGAGTAGTGAGCATTGATTTCACCCCGCTTCGCGATCAAAGATAGACAAACAAACTCCACCGTGAGACTCGGTGAGATTGCTACTCGCTACTCGCTACCAACTACTCGCTACAGCTCTGCCATGTCCAAAGTCTACTTTTACTACTCCGCCATGAACGCCGGTAAGAGCACCGTGTTGCTTCAAGCCAGCTACAATTATCAAGAGCGCGGCATGCGGACACTGTTGTTTGCCCCGGTCGTCGACCAACGCGCTGGCATTGGCCGCATCGCTTCCCGGATAGGCCTAGAAGCCAACGCTAATCCCTTCAGCACGACAGACGATCTATTCAAAAATATCACGACCAAGCACACCGAAAAGAAAGTCTCCTGCGTGCTCATCGACGAAGCTCAGTTTCTGACCCGTAAACAGGTGGAGCAACTCTGTCGCGTCGCAGACGATCTTAAAGTTCCGGTCCTCTGTTACGGCCTTCGCACCGATTTCCAGGCTCAGCTTTTTCCCGGCAGCGCTGCCCTACTCGGCCTCGCTGACGATTTGATCGAGCTCAAGACCATCTGCGACTGCGGCCGCAAAGCTACGATGAACCTACGGGTTGGACCTGATGGCAAAGGCCTCAAGGAAGGCGAACAGATTGAGATCGGCGGCAACGAACGCTACGTCGCGATGTGCCGGGCGCATTATCACGCCGCCTTGGCGCCGTGATAATGCGAAGTTCCAAGTATCAAGTATCAAGTTTTCGGAGCCACTCCGTCGCCTTTTCTGCTTCGGACATTCCCATCGGGAATCTTGACTTCCCGGCGGGGTTGAGTAATTACAGAGCTGATCGTGAAAGGATTTTTTCGCATTTTAGCTTTTGTTCTCGCGGTGCTTTGGTTGCCGCTGACGGCTCATTGTGAATTGGAAACGATCGGAACTCCCACCCACGAGTCCGCCGATGACGGGTGCTGTGAACCTTCGGCAGATTGCATCGATGATGCTTGTGGTCTGATCGAGGACGGGAGCTTCTCCCCCTCTTTCAATTTACTGAAGGCCCCCGCTCCCACCCTAACGGTGGATCAATGCTTGGCCTTCGTCTTAGCTCTCCAGGCGACTGAAGAATCCGCTCCAATTACTCCCACTTGGGATTATACTGACAACCCAGTGGACTGGACAGCGACTTGGCACTTTGTGCGTCGCTCCGCTCCGCCGGTTCGGGCTCCCGCGAACCTAGCTTAACCGACCCCTACGCGGGTCGATAGCTTCGTATCCATTACATACCTACGCCTTCCGGCGTCGATGGCCACCCTCTTCCTTTGGGCAGACTTATCGCGATCCCATTCCATGCATATTTTCAGACTCATTCATTCCCAATATTTCCTGCTTAGCGCGTTTACGCTCCTACTGCTCACGTCCGGGCGGGCCCAAGACGCCTCGACTGCACCACTCACCCTGAGCGAGGCGATACAGCGTGTCGCAATGCACAATCCTGAACTCGCAGCCCAACGTTTTAAGACCGACGCGGCCTCCGCCCGTATCGATCAGGCTTCGATCAAGCCTATCCCCACTCTCGACTTCAATATGGAAAACTTCGTCGGGTCCGGAGCCTATCAGGGAATCGACTCACTCGAGGCTACCATGAAGGCCAGTCAACGAATCGAACGCGGTGGCAAAAAGGAGAAGCGAGTCGCGGTGGCTGAACAACAGATGCTGATCACCGACCACGAAACAGCCGTGCGTCGGACCGAACTATTGGCTCGTGCCTCCGAAGCCTTTGTCGCGGCGTTGATCGCCCAGCAACACGTCGCATTCGCCGAAAGTACCTACGAACTCGCGACCAAGACAAAGGCCGCCACAAATCTTCGCGTGCAATCAGGGGCTGAATCGTCCGCCGAATCTGCTCGCGCCCGCGCCAAGGTCGCCGCAGCGAACGTCGCGAAGATGCAATCTCGATCCCAGCAACGTGCGGCCCTTACTAAACTGTTCGCAGTTTGGGGAGAAGTGCCGTCCGCCACCACTTCGCTAGCCGGCGCGATTGCACTTCCGTCCCTCCTGCCAGACGAAACGGTTCTGCGAAGTAAACTTGCCGATCACCCCAGACTCCTACTTCAGCAGTCAGTCATCGCAAGCGAACGCGCTAATCTAGATCTCCAACATGCGCGCAACACTTCCGATCTGACTGTCAGCGGAGGCGTCCGATTCCATCGCGAAGGAAGTGACGCGGCTTTCGTAGCCGGCATTTCTATGCCCCTACCTTCCCGAAACTTGAACCGAGGCAACATTCGTGCTGCGCGGGCAAATGTCTCTCAGGCTGAAGGGACCGTGCGCACGATCGAGGTCGATTTGCGTCTCAAATTTGATACGGTGTGGCAGGAGTTACAGTCCGCTCATGTCGCCGCCCAGTCTCTCCGACAAGACGCCCTACCCGCTCTGATCGAGGTTCTCGAGTTGATGAAATCCGCCTACGAAACCGGACAATCACCGTTCATCGAGGTGCTCACTGCTCAGCAACAGATTGCCGAACTCCAGCACGATATTCTCGAACACGAATCAGTCTACGTCACTGCACTCGTCCGACTGGACGCGCTCACCCAATCCACTTTTCCACTCACTCAATCCCTGCTCCATTCACGATGAAAGCACTCCCTTTTCTAATTCTAGTCGCGCTCACCAGTTCGTTATTGCCCGCAGCCGACAATAACGAACGACGCGCCAACACCGTCCTACTCGATGCCACCGGCGTGCAAAACCTCCGCCTTGCCACCGAAGTCAACGAACCCCGGGAATTCGAAGAAACGGTGTTCGCTCTCGGTCGCATCGAGATTTACCCCGGTAATCGCGCCGTGCTGAGCAGTCGGATTGCCGGAAGTGCTCGAGACGTGTTCATCAAACACGATCACTCAATCAAGCAAGGGGAGCCCGCCATCGTCATCGAGAGTCGGCAAGTCGGTAATCCTCCACCGCGCATCACCATAAATGCTCCGATCTCGGGCTTGGTGAGTGCAGTTCATGTGGTTCCCGGTCAACCCGTCAGTCCCGAAGATACGCTCGCCGAAATCCTCGACCTTTCCGACGTTTACGCCCTCGCCCGTGTTCCCGAGCAGCTGGCCAGTCAGCTGCGATCGGGGCAACGCGCCCTGCTCTCAGTGGTGGCCGTGGAAGGAGAAACCTTTACCGCGGACCTGGAGCACCTAGGCGCCTTAGCGGACCCGGTCAGCGGCACCGTCGAAGCAGCTTTCCACGTCACCAATCGAGATTTAAAACTCCGCCCGGGGATGCGTGCCGAATTTTCGATCGTTGTCTCGCAAAGGTCCAATGTGACCAGCGTGCCACGGGCCGCCCTGCAAGGCACCCCGGCCAATCGATTTGTTTACGTCAAAGACTTCGAACTCCCGCACGCCTTCGTGAAGACTCCCGTCGTCACCGGCCAGTCCAACGATCGACGGGTCGAAATTATTAGTGGGCTACTGCCCTACGATGAGGTCGTCACTCAGGGCGCCTACTCCCTCGCATTTGCCGGCGGAGGATCCCTGTCGCTCAAGGAGGCTTTGGACGCCGCCCACGGCCACGAGCACAACGCCGACGGATCTGAACTCTCCGCGGCCGACACCGCGTCTTCCGACGACGCCGATGCACATGGCCATGCCCACGACTCCGCCGGAGATCGTCTCTGGAAGATGGTGAGTGGCGTGCTGTTTGTCGCACTACTCGCCGTGTCGTTCTTCAAATCACGTTCGTCCTAAACCGATCATGCTCACTCGCCTTATCCAATGGTCGCTCGCCAATCGCGCCCTGGTGCTCGGGATCTCCCTAGTCCTGCTCATCTTCGGCCTGCTCTCCGGTTTGCGCCTACCGGTGGAGGTCTTGCCCGATCTCACAAAACCGACCGTAATCATCCTCACCGAATCGCCCGGTCTGGCTCCAGAGGAGGTTGAAAACCGAGTAACCCAACCGCTCGAAAGCGCCCTCCTCGGCGTCAGTGGTCTCACCCGATTGCGTTCCAATTCCGACGTCGCCCTGTCACTCATCTACGCTGAATTCGATTGGGACACCGACATCTATCAAGCGCGCGTGCTCGTGCAGGAACGACTCCAATCCGCCCGCGAACAACTCCCCGCCGACGTCCAACCGTTCATGACGCCGGTAGCCTCCCTGATGGGCGAGATTCTCCTCGTTGGCGTTCGTTCCGCCCCCAAACCGGGACACCCTGACTACTTGCCACCCGCCGAAGTTCGCACCCTCGCCGACTGGACCATTCGTCGTCGCCTGCAAGGCATCCCCGGTATCGCTGAAATTCTCAACATGGGCGGTGGAGTGCGTCAAATCGAAGTGCAACCGGATCCCTATCGTTTGCAGGCCAACGACATCACTTTTGCCGAATTGGAAACCGCTATCGCCCATGCCGCCACCACCACCACCGGGGGCTTCATTGAAAGTGGCCCGACCGAGATCATGGTCCGGAATCTGGCGATGACCACCAACCTAGACGACATCGCCCGCACCGTCGTCAAACAAGTGGGTGATCGTTCGGTATCCCTGGGCGACGTAGCTCAGGTGGTCTGGGGCATCGAGCCCATGCGGGGAGACGCCACGGTGAGTCGCACGCCCGAAACACGACCCACCTACGGAGTCATCATGTCGATCACGAAATCTCCCGGTTTTGATACCCGCGCACTCACCGCCGAGGTCAGCGCCGCGCTCGCCGAATTACAGCCCAGCCTCCCGCCTGGCATCGAAACGCTGCAGCTTTTCCAACAAAAGGATTTCATCGATCACGCCATCGGCAATCTCCAAGAAGCCATCCGAGATGGTGCCATCATGGTCGTCGTCGTGCTCTTTCTCTTCCTGCTCAATTTCCGCACGACCTTCATCACGCTCATGGCCATGCCCATGAGCTTCGCTATCACGCTACTCACCTTTCGTGCTTTCGATATCACCGTGAATTCCATGACGCTCGGTGGCCTAGCGGTCGCGATCGGCATGGTCGTCGACGACGCCATTGTGGATGTCGAAAACGTCTTTCGGCGACTACGTGAAAACGCCGCCCGGCCTAGCCCACTGCCCCGTATTCAAGTCATCGCTGCCGCCTCGGGGGAAGTGCGCAACTCCATCTTCTACGCCACGTTGCTCATCATCCTCGTCTTCCTGCCGTTACTCGGGCTGAGCGGAGTCGAAGGCCGATTATTCTCCCCGATCGCGATCGCCACCATGCTGAGCATGGCAGCGTCGTTCCTCGTTTCGCTCACCCTCATTCCCGTGCTCTGCTCCCTGTTGCTTCAACCTGCGGCCGGAGAAGTGCACCGCGACGGGCTTCTCGTGCGCGGCCTCAAACAGCTGCTTCGGGTCACTACATTGCGGGCTGCACTCAACTATCCTGGGCCCATTCTGATCTTGGTCGGTGCTGGCATGACCGCGGCATTCTCGCTCTATCCTCAAATGGGCAAGGACTTCCTGCCGGCGTTCCGCGAAGAAACGGCCCTCATCGCAGTGACCTCCGCGCCGGGAACTTCGCTCACGGAAATGAACCACATATCCGATGCCATCGAAACCCAGATCCTAACGGTGCCGGAGGTGCGCCAAGTCGGACGTCGCCTCGGCCGCGCCGAACGCGGCGATCACGTTGTGCCCGTGTCCACCGCAGAATTCGATGTCGATTTTGGCGACCCTGCGGACGGCTCTCCCGCTCGCGATCGACCTGAGGTGCTGGCCGAACTCCGTCGTCGCCTCCAATCGGTGCCCGGCACCTTCTCCGTCATCGGCGGCCCGCTCGCCGATCGCATCGGCCACATGCTCAGCGGCGTCGCCGCACCCGTCGCAATCAAGATCTTTGGACCCGACCTCGATCAGCTCCGTCAACTCGGCACCGAAGTGCAGGCGGTGGCTCAGGCCATCCCCGGTTTCGAAAGCGCCAAACTCGATCAACAGGCCTTCATCCCCCAACTCCGCATCGAGGTCGATCGTCCGCGGGCCGCCGCTTACGGTGTCACCCCCGGTGCCCTCAACGAACAACTCGGTTCCCTCATCGGCGGCAAGACCATTGCCGAACTCCGCGAAGGACAACGCGCCATCAATCTCGTGCTGCGCCTGCCTCCGAGCTGGCGCGATTCGGCTGAACAAATCGCGAGGTTGCCGGTCGAGACCGCCAACGGCCAACGCATCCCCCTCACTTCGGTGGCCGACGTTCGGGAAGCGCGAGGACCTAACGTCATCTTTCGGGAAAACAGCCAACGGCGCTTCACCGTAGCCATCAAACCGACCGCCCGCGACGTCGGGGTGTTAGTCGAACGCCTGCAAACCGAAGTGCGTAAAAAAGTAAAACTACCCGAAGGCTATTTCATCACCTATGAAGGCGAGTTCCAGGCGCGCCAGGCTGCCAGCGAACGCATCCTACTCTTCAGCGCACTGGTCGTTGTCGTGATCCTTTTCCTGCTCTACGGCTACTTTCGAAGCTGGTCGTTGGCGCTGCAGGTCATGCTCAATATACCCATGGCCTTAGTGGGTGGCCTTGTGCTCACGTGGTCGCTCATCGACAACATCAGCATCGCCACGCTGGTAGGGTTCATCGCCGTCGGCGGTATTGCCGCCCGCAATGGTATCATGATGATCTCGCATTACCTTCATCTCATGAAACACGAAGGCGAAGGCTTTACCCGCGCGATGGTCGAGCGGGGCACGCTTGAGCGGATGGTGCCGGTGCTCATGACGGCCCTCGCCGCCGGCATCGCGCTCATTCCATTCGTGCTAGCCGCCGATCAACCTGGAAAAGAAATCCTCCACCCAGTTGCTGTCGTGATCGTCGGTGGTTTAGCTTCCTCAACTCTACTCGATTTTCTCGTCACGCCGCTTATCTTCTTCGCCTTCGGTCGCCGTGCGGCAGAACACGCGCTGAAGCAGGGCACCGCCGCAGCCCACTAAACCTTCCTGCCTGTCATCTTATGAAAACCACCCTATTCGCCTTCCTCGTTCTTCTCCTCGGCACCGCCTCTCTAGTCAGTGCACACGAGAAGAAAATCGCCGGCCCCAACGGCGGCCGCCTTCTCACCGTCATCGAACCTCACGCGGAGTTTTTCGTCACCTCCGATCGCAAGGTGCAGATCACCTTCGTGGACGATCAACTCGCCCCGACACCCCCGGCTCAACAATCCGTGATCGTCACCGCCGGCGATCGATCCAAGCCGACCACATTGAATTTCACCCGCCACGGCGACGTGCTGCTCTCCGACGGCCAACTTCCCGACGGCAACAACTTCCCCACCGTGGTGCAAATTAAGGTGACCCCCGACGCCAAAACCACCGTCACTCGTTTCAACCTCAACACCATAACTTGCTCCGAATGTAGTTACTCCGAATACGCCTGCATCTGTGATCACTAAAAGCGTTAGGTAAGGCCAATTGGCGCCGAACTGAATCCGACCGTTCGGTGCCCAGGAGAGAAATAGAGGACTCCTTAAGCACGCCGCCGCGGCTGGCGTTGGACTGGCTCGGGCAAATTCCCCCTCCAGCGAGCTCATAAATCCTACACACCACTACGTATCGGCGGGGCTAAGTCGGTGTGGTAAGTTACTTTAATCGGTGAGCTAATCCACCGGCGACATTCTAGTAGAGTTCTGCGTTGTGCCCTAATCAACCTCGTAGATCTGATACCTGAAGCCGCGATAATTCCTAATTATCGCAGCTTTTTGACGTCGGCGAAACCAACTTTCATGCATTAATGCGCAGAAAATGTCATAAGTATGAAACAGTCCGTTGACCTCGGCGAATGGAGTCACCTTCATCCCCCGCAATTCCCCTAATACATGGTTAGCCCAAATCTGCCCGATTCACCGCAAGATGCTTCCGCATCAGAAAGTGCCACTAAGTCTTTTAACGACGTTGTCATCCGCATGGCTGGCAACTCCCAAGATGGTATTCAGACGATCGGAGCTTTTTTAGCCCGACTCGCTGGCCGCAGTGCTCAGGACGTCATGACTTACATGACGATCCCGTCCACGATCTCGGGAGGACCGTCAATTTTCCAAGTTCGCATGGGCACCGGGGACATCCTCAGCTCAGGTGATGAGGCCGACTTCCTCATCGCGTTCTACGATCACAGTTACAAGGACCACATCAGTTCGTTGCGCAAAGGCGGCGTGCTGATCTACGACAGCGACCACCTCGCTCCCGATACGAGTGAGATCGACTGTCTCTCGGTCGGAGTGCCGATCACCAGCGCCACCATCGAATCGGTCGGTGGTTCGGCCAAGGAAAAGGGCAAAAACATCTTCGTGCTTGGGCTGCTTTGCCGCCTCTTTGACCTCGAAGTCGCTAAGATGACTAAGCTCATCACCGAGAAGTTCGGTAAATTCGGCGAAGACGTGATCCGCAACACGATGTTGGCCTTCGACGCCGGCTACGCCTGGCCCGCCGACAACATCCGGGACATGTATTTCAAGTTGAAGCCCGCCGAGGACGACAACGGTCACCCTCAGATCACGACCGACGGCAACTCCGCCCTCACCATGGGACTGCTCGCGGGTGGGGTTCGCTACGGTGCCGGCTATCCGATCACCCCATGGTCTACCATCATGGAAAGCCTCCGCATTGAGCTACAGAAATACGGCGGGGTATTCGTGCAGGCCGAGGACGAGTTGGCCGCTGTTTCCTACGCAATCGGTATGGCCTACTCCGGGCACCTCGCCGTAACCGGCAGTTCAGGTCCCGGCTTATCTCTAAAAATGGAGGCCCTCGGCTGGGCGACCATGGCCGAGCTCCCGCTCATCGTGGTGAATGTGCAACGCGGTGGTCCCTCGACCGGTCTGCCTACCAATGTCGAGCAAAGTGACTTGATGCAGGCCATCTACGGCAGCCACGGTGACACCCCTCGGATCATTATCGCACCGCAGGACGTGGAAGATTGTTTCTACATTGCCATCGAAGCCGCTCGCCTCGCCCGTGAATATTCGACTCCGGTCATCATCCTGACCGACCAAGCTCTGGCTTCCCGCATCGAAGCTTTCGATGAGCCCAACGTCGACGAGATCATGGTCGACCCCACGGTGGACCTCACTCCCCGCGGAGAGGACTTCAAACCTTACCCGATGGATGAACTCACGCGCCACGCCGCTCCCGGCACCAAGATCGAAGGCGCTCCTTACCCGACCGTCACCGGTCTCGAGCACGACGAGCACGGACATCCGACCGGCAACCCTGCGTTGCACATGAAGATGACCGCGAAGCGTCGCGACAAACTGCGCGCCTTGGCGAAGAAACTCCCCCGCCCCGAAATCCATGGTGAGGAATCAGGCGATGTGCTCCTCATCGGCTGGGGTTCGACCTATGGTCCGATTCGCGAAGCCGTCATTCGCGGCCAGGCACAGGGCATGAAGATTGGCCATGTTCACATCCGACACATCCATCCTCTACCTCCTGAGTTGGAACGGATTTTCTCCCGCTTCCGCCAAATCTACGTGATCGAGATGAATGACCGTGGTCTCTACGGCTACGGCCAGCTCGCTACCTTATTGCGAGCTCGTTACGCCAACCCCGCGATCCGTAGCATCACCAAGACCGATGGACTCGCCTTCAAGGTGAGTGAAATCCTCAAGGGAGTCGAAGAGCTCTCCGGCGCTCGCAGCGTAAACGCCTCCGAATATCCAGACGGCTGATTCGACCGAATCTTTCAGTTTTTCAGTTTTCAAATTTTCAAACAAAAAACGCCATGCCCACTGCCACTGCTCCCGCCCCTACTCCGGACCAACCCAAGCTCACTAAGAAAGCCCTAGTCGCCGATCACCCTACGTGGTGTCCCGGTTGCGGTGACTTCGCGGTGCTCGCATCGTTCTACCGAGCGCTCGAACAGCTCAACTACCCACACGAGAAAATCGTCACGATGGCGGGTATCGGTTGCTCCTCCCGCTTCCCTTACTTCGTCAACACTCACGGCGGGCACTTCATTCACGGCCGGTCCGTGCCGTTCTCGGCCGGTATCTCCCTCAGCCGACCTGACCTAAAGGTTTTCGTCTTCGGCGGTGACGGCGATGGATTCTCCATCGGCGGTAATCACCTCGACCACGTGGCCCGCAAGAATGTCGATCTGAGCTACGTCATCATGGACAATCAAGTCTATGGCCTGACCAAGAAACAGACTTCCCCCACTTCCCCTGAGGGTTTCAAGAGTAAGACCGATCCTTGGGGCGCGATTGACCAGCCGATCAATCCCATGCGCAAGCTGGTCAACAGTGGCGCAACGTTCGTAGCCCGCAGCCACGCGACCCAGGTCAAACACATGGTGGAGATGATGAAACGCGCTGCCGAACACCCCGGTTTCGCCGTCATTGAGATCCTTTCCGAGTGTATCGAATTCTTCCCCGGTGCCTTCGATTCCAGTATTCCCCGCAAAGGTGGCGAGTTCGTGACGATTGATGAAGAAGAACACGACAAGACCGACCTCACCGCCGCGATGAGCCTCGCCAGTGAACCTTGGCCCGGCCGTTTCGGAGTTTACTACGAAGTTATTCGTCCGACCAAGAACGCGATGGAAGACGCTCTCAACACGAAGGCCCAAGCCAAAGCCGGCAACGCCAGCGACAAAGACCTGCTCAAAGCCACCTTCGCCAAGATGCGCTAGTCTCGTAACTCAGCTCAAATTTTCAAAAAATCGTCCCGCCTCCGTGGGCCGGATTTTTTGTGTCCGAACCCCAATCGCTTGAAAGAATCAGCCGCTCTACCGCGTTCTAGATTTGGCCACAGAAGGCACAAAAAGCACATGAATGAATCAGAAATAAAGGCGCTTTGCGCGATAGTCCGGGAAACGAGTTTTTCCATTCATCGTTTCTTTCGGCACGGGCATGCTGAGAAAGTCTACGAGAACTCGTTGCGCAACCGACTGAAGCGAAGCGACCTAAAAGTGGATCAACAGGTTCCGCTGGAAGTGAGAGATAAAGACAATACCGTCGTGGGAGAATTCTTTGCGGATTTATTGATCGAAGGAGAACTCATCTTGGAACTGAAAGCAGTGTCTCAACTTTGCTCCGAGCACACCGCCCAAGTCTTGGGCTACCTCAGAGCGGCCGATCTAGAACACGCAATGTTGATCAACTTCGGTTCCCCTAAAATTGAATTTAAGAAGTTCATTTGGAACCAGTAGACCGTTTTTGTGCCTTCTGTGGCCAAATCAGCATCTCGCTGGGAAGGTTACGGACAAAACCCAACCTCCGCTCAATTTGCGCCTACTACTCATGACGACGACCGAACCGCCCAACACTTCGTCCGTTTTCACGGGTCGGTCTTTTTTGTAACCCCGCTCGGTGCAATCACGTCTCTTAGGGGTGAGACATTACTTCCGGCTGATCATATTCATTCTAGCTATTGTGGTTCCCGCTACCACTTGGGGCCAACGCAACCGACTGGTGAAGCCCCGCATGTCCGATACGGAACGGCTACACGTCTACGCCGACAACTGGTTCGCGCTCTACATCAACGGCGAACTCGTCGCCGTCGACTCCATCGCCTTCATGCCGCATAATATGGTGACCGTCGATGTGCTCCCCGAGTATCCCATGACCATCGCCGTGCTCGCCAAAGACAACGCAGACCCGAAGACCGGCCTAGAATACGGCGACCGTATCGGCGACGGCGGTTTCATCCTCAAACTCGGCGACGACGTGGTGAGCAACGCTTCCTGGCGCGCGCGCAATTTCTTCCACGGTCCGCTACGAGGCGACCGCGCAAATCCCAAAGTGCAGACCACGCCATTGCCCAAGGATTGGTGGACGGTCGACTTCGACGATTCCGCCTGGGGCTTCGCCACCGAATTCTCCACCGCCATCGTCCGTCCCATGTCCGCCTTTGAACCCACTCAATTTTCCGGAGCCAAGTTTATTTGGACCCAGGATCTCGAGCTTGATAATACCATCATCTTCCGCACGCGCATCGAGAAACCGACGTGGCGCAAACGCTGGAACACCACCCCCGATCTGGACATTAAAAACACTCCTCGATCTTGACGAACCTAGAATCGCAGTGGGTTGGGCTTTACGCCCAACTTAATCCGAGCTCACCCTACCTCATGTCTTCCACCCGCGTCGACGGCCGCACTGCCGATCAACTCCGTCCCATTTCCTTTGAAGCCGGCATCGCCGCCAATGCGACCGGCTCCGTGCTCGTCTCCTTCGGCAACACCAAGGTGATCTGTGGCGCCACCCTTGAAGCTCGGGTTCCCGGCTGGATGCGCGCGCAAAACGTTTCCGGTGGCTGGCTCACCGCGGAGTATTCCATGCTGCCCTACAGCACCCACGAGCGCAAATCTCGCGACAGTTCACGCGGCCGCGTCGACGGCCGCACGGTCGAGATCCAACGCCTCATCGGCCGGGCCATGCGCGCGGTCGTGGATCTGAGCAAACTCGGCCAGCATACGCTCTGGATCGACTGTGATGTGCTCCAAGCCGACGGCGGCACCCGCACTGCTTCCATCACGGGGGCCTATCTCGCCGCGCGACTCGCGGTGCAAAAGTTGATGGATAGCGGAAAAATCAAAGAGAACCCCTTCAAGGATTCCATCGCCGCGATCAGCGTCGGAGTCGTCGACGGTAAAGCCCTGCTCGATCTGCCCTACACCGAAGACCGCGACGCCGATGTCGACGCCAACGTCGTCATGACTGGCAGCGGACAATTCGTGGAAATCCAAAGCAGCGGCGAAGAATCTACTTTCTCCCCCGAACAACTCGCCGAACTCCTAGCCCTCTCTTCCAAAGGATTGAAGGAGATATCCTTCCTTCAAACCGCGTTTTTGACGAAGCAACTTTTGGGCAACGCTCTGGGCTAGAGCTTTGCCAATCCTACCCGTTTTACTGTATTCGAATCCCTAGAAGGAACGGCCTCCGGGTCATCCACTAGGTCTATCCGCCATTCAGACGCAGATCGGACGGAACCGATTACTCCCGTCCTCATCCACGGTGGATCGCTTTCATCGGGCGAATTTTCACGGAACCTAATGGTGGCCAACGCTACCAAATGGGTATAAGACCCATTCCAATGAAGTTCGAATCTACCATCCGCAACGGGTTGAGCCTCCGCTGGCCGGTGATCATGCTGGCACTGGTATCCGCTTTCGCCGCCAACACCTTTGCCGCCTCCCCGTCTGGCGAGGATGTGATTATATCCACCTCGCCGATGGAGATAGATGCCGATGGCACGGGTGCACATGGACACCTCACGGTCGCCCCAGAAATCCTCAGCGAGGAAACGGAAAATGTCTTGATCTATACCATCACGGTGGAACCTAACCACGGTCGGGTAGGCCTGGCCGGCGGCGAGGACGGAGCGGACCTCTTCGATACCAAATCTTCCCTCTTCGGCTATTTTGCATATCGCGCCGAGGAAACCTACGACGGCACGGACTCGTTCACCTATACCGTGCACAACGAGACGTCTGGTCTCACTTTCCAGAATGTAGTCGTGGTGGCCGTGACGCCGCCTACACCGCTTGAGCTTGATTCGTTCGCAGTCGAAGCGAGTCATCTCGTCCTGCTAAACGTGAGCAGCGTCGCTCTCACAACTCGCCCCAATACACCGGTCAGCCAAAAGGTGCCCAGCCACGAAGATTTCATGAGGCCGGACGACCGCCTGGACCTCGCTGAACCCCATGTCATCTACGTGCTCGATGACGTGACAACCGCGCAGCATGGCACCGCCAAACTTGATCATGCTACCGGCGAGCTTTCCTACGCCCCTAACCCCGGTTTCATCGGGATAGACCAGTTCGACTATTACACCGTTGATGAAAACAACCCACAATTTGGGGTGGAGAATTCCATTGTGGTCCAAGTCGAGCCGATCCGCCGGATGAAACAGGTCAAGGCCGACCGTTCCAATAGCCGCGAGATCGACCTCGTGTTTGTCATCAATAATTCAAAGTCGATGGCCCCCCACCAACAACGTATTGCCGCGTCATTGAGCCGCTTTCGTCAGCTCTTCGACCAGCGAGATCTTGATTACCGTATCGGGGTATTAACGACCGATTTCATGAGCACCCGAGCCGGATGGTCACGCGCTGACCAGAGCTACTACAAGAAGGTCCGATCCGTCCAAATCGATCCGGCCGGGAATCCGGTGCTGGATCGTCGCGACCGACCCAAAAAGACCACCAAGCGCGTGGCGAGTAACGGTAACTTGGTAACGCTTCCCGTCATGCCTTTCCCTTGGGTCACTCCCGACACTCCGGATAGCATCTTTGCCGAGCTCGTGAAGGTTGGCACCAACGGCGACAGCAACCGCACCGCGTTCACCGCCGTGTATAACTTCGTCGCAGATTATTACCAAAAGCAGCACACGTTTCTCCGCCCAGAAGCCACCACCATCGTGGTATTTTTCATGGACGAAGAAGAAACCCGCATGGCCACCTGGGAGGAAAAGAGAGATGGTTCCCGCCAAGCCAAATGGATCCAAAACGGCAAGCTCCCCGAGCTGATCGATGGCTACAACGATCGCCATCCTCAAACACGTCAGACCCTAGATGGATACCTCAACTACTGGGTGCTGCGCCCCTTCATCATCGCCAAGGGTAACAAGCGCGGAAAACTCGAAATCGAAGCCGTGGTTTCTCCCGACAATATCTCGCACCGACGGGCGGCCGAGCTTACTGGCGGCACCGTATTGAACATCGAAAGTGAATTCTCGGAGGACCTAGCTGCCCTCGGGGACCGTATCGCCGAGACAGTCGCCGTCGCGCTCGATCCCGTCGAGCCCGGTGCCTCATTCTATCAAAAAAGTCTCCGCGTGCTGGTCGATGGGCAGGAAGTGCCCGCTGACCCTCATAATGGCTATGTTTACGATCAACGCAGTCACAGCATCCGCTTCGTCGGAGCGGCCAAACAGCAGGCCTTCGTCGCCCTAATCGACATCACCTACGAAGAGCACCTGTAGGACCGCCTTCGGCGGAAGTAACAAGTAACAAGAATTGATCCCGACGTTGGGGTGTCGCTTGACGACTCCTAATCCTGCCACTCGGCCACTCCGAATCGTTCCTCACGCTGCTGGTTCGTCGTGTTGTTTTTTCAGATCAGCTTCCAGGATACTGAAATTTCCGGCCTCAGCCGCCTGCACAAAACCTTCGGTCACGCTCTTGAGTCCCTCCCACTGGGCGCGGATGTGTTTGGCTTCCGTTTCTGTAATATCTTGATCCGAGGCCGCCGCGGCGATCACGCCCAGCATATTGGCAAACTGCTGCACGATGTCATTGGTCGCCGGCACCAGATCCTCAGATTCACGCATTGCCCCGGGGTTTTTGATAAAAAAACCGCCGGCCTGCTGTGCCACCCAACGCGCAACCCTATCGTCACCCGTCGAGTCTATGAGCTGCTTCACCCGATCTAGTGGGTTCGAAGAGCCACTTCCGGAATCGTCGACGGGGGGTTCCGCCCACTTGTAGATCAGAGACAATGAGAGGCCCATATCCGCGCAGACCTGCTTGGCACTGGTATCCTTGAGCAACTCCTTCAGTAATTCATGCGACTCCATAACCCAAGAGCATGAATCTGGGACGATCGCGTGGCAATCCCGCGCCAGAACACTTTTTGGCGTGCCTCTCCCTTCTAATTCATGCCAAACCTGAGAGTTCATGAATATCCACGAGTATCAGGCCAAAGCCCTATTTGAACAATACGGAGTGCCGGTCCCACAAGGCGCTGCTGCCAAAAGCGCCGATGAGTTCGCCACCGCCCTCGATTCCCTTCCCGATGGTCCCACCATGGTGAAGTCTCAGATCCATGCCGGTGGGCGTGGTAAAGGCACGTTCACCAACGGCTACAAAGGAGGCGTGAAATTCTGCCCAACCAAGGCTGAGGCGCTTTCCGTCGCCGGTGAGATGATCGATAATACCCTCGTGACGATCCAAACCGGACCGGCTGGCCGCAAGGTGCAGACCGTCTACTTCACCGTCGCCTGTGACATTAAGAAAGAATACTACCTCGCTATCTTACTCGACCGGTCGACCTCCTGGCCCGTTATCGTCGCCTCTACCGAGGGTGGCGTGGAGATCGAGAAGGTCGCCGAGGAGACACCCGAGAAGATCACCAAGGTCTTTGTCGATCCCGCCTACGGCCTCGCTGACTTCCAAATCCGCGAACTTATTTTCTCCCTCGAGCTCAACAAGCTCGAAGCCAAGAACGCCGCGAAACTCATCCGCAAACTCTACAACTGCTTCTGGGAAACCGACGCGGCGATGATCGAGGTCAACCCGCTCATCACGACCCCCGACGACAACGTGCTCGCGCTCGACGCCAAGGTCTCCTTCGACTCCAACGCCCTCTTCCGCCATCCTGAGATCGTCGCGCTACGTGACCTCAACGAAGAAGATCCCAAAGAGATCGAAGCTTCCAAATACGATCTGGCCTACATCGCTCTCGACGGAAACATCGCCTGTCTCGTCAACGGCGCCGGCCTGGCCATGTCCACCATGGACATCATCAAACACTATGGTGGCAGCCCCGCCAACTTCCTCGATGTCGGTGGAGGAGCCACCAAGGAGAAAGTCATCGCAGCTTTCAAAATCATCCTCGGCGACGCCAACGTGAAGGGCATCTTCGTAAACATCTTCGGAGGTATCATGGATTGTAACGTGATCGCCGAAGGCATCGTCGACGCCGTCAAGGAAGTCGGCCTCGAGCTTCCGCTCGTGGTCCGTCTCGAAGGCAACAACGTCGCCGCGGGCAAGCAAACCCTCGCCGATTCCGGTCTCCCGATCGTCTCCGGCGAGAGCATGGCCGACGCTGCCCAAAAAATTGTTAACCTCGTAGCCTAATCCCGATGTCCATTCTAATTTCTCCCGATACCAAAATCATGGTCCAAGGCATCACCGGTGCCTTCGGCGGTAAACACGCCGGCCTCTCCATCGACTACGGCACACAAGTCGTCGCCGGTGTCACTCCCGGCAAAGGTGGCCAAACCTTCGAACACGGCGACGTGAAGGTTCCCATCTTCAACACCGTAGCCGAAGCCGCCGCTGCAACCGGTGCCTCTGTTTCCACCATCTTTGTGCCGCCGCCGTTTGCCGCCGATGCCATTCTCGAATGCGTCGACGCCAAAATCGATCTCGCAGTCGCCATCACCGAAGGCATCCCGGTCAAAGACATGATTCGCGTGAAGCGCGCCATGGAAGGTAGCAAGACCCGCCTCCTCGGACCTAACTGTCCTGGCGTGGTCACACCCGGTGAAGGACCCGACTCCTCCGGCGGCTGCCGCATCGGCATCGCCCCCGGTTACATTCATAAGAAAGGCCACGTCGGCGTTGTTTCTCGCTCCGGCACTTTGACCTACGAGGCGGTTTACCAACTCACGGTCAAAGACATCGGCCAATCGACCTGTGTCGGAATCGGCGGCGATCCCGTCAACGGCACGTCGCACCTCGATATCATCAAGCTCTTCAATGAAGACCCCGAGACCCACGGCATCATCCTCATCGGTGAGATCGGCGGCAACGCCGAGGTCGAAGCAGCTCGCTGGATCAAAGCTAACTGCACCAAACCCGTTGCCGGCTTCATCGCCGGTGCGACCGCCCCCCCCGGCCGTCGCATGGGTCACGCGGGTGCGATCGTCGGCGGTGCTGAAGATACCGCCGAAGCGAAGATCAAGGTCTTCCGCGAATGCGGAATCGAAGTCGCTGAAACTCCCTCTGACATGGCCGATGCCCTCCTCCGCAGTGCGAAATCCAAAGGCATTGAGTTGAGCTGATCGTAAACGATTCAGACCCTTTTAGCTAAAAACACCCGACCGGTTTCCGGTCGGGTGTTTTTGTTTCTGCATGGCCGCTATTCCGATGCGCGACGCGCCTCATTACCTGGATAGACGAAATCATATCCTTTCGGCGTGATCGGGATCGCCTTCACTTCCTCTCCGCGCTCAATCCTCGCCGCCCAAGTGGGCCAATCGTTATCCGGCAATGCTGGCAATCGATAGCGGGTAATCGCCATCGCCAGCGCCATACCTAAAACACAGAAAGCACCGACCCGCACCCAGCGTCGGGACTGAGCGGCAACCTGGATCACTCCGGCTAAAACCAGCGCCTGCGGCACGAAAAAATAACGCTCCCCATCGAACAGGTAATTCAAGGGTCTCAAGTTATCCTGAAACCGAAAAATGGTTGCTCCCATCACGAGGAAAGCGAATCCCCACCAACCTAAAAGGCGGCGGCCCCAGGCCTCCCGACGGGCCAACTCAATCGTGCCGACCAACAACAGCATGGCCAACCCGGTCCCCACCCACGACATCACTGCTCCGCCGGATCCAATAGGGATCAATAAGGTTCCCCATACTCGCTTACCTAGAACTAACACCGCTCCTCCCAAATCCAGTGACGTCGTCGAACTCCCGTCGCCGGGCGACGCTCGCACCACTCCCCACTGCACCCATGCCGTCAGTCCACAAACCAGCCCCGCTGCGAAAGACGACCAGGTGCGACGCACCAACGCCCGACCCGCCATCAATGGAGTGGCCAACATGGCAAAAACTCCCGTTAGGCCAACGATCGCCATGCCCACCAACTGCGCGCCCAGACCTACTTTACTACGCGGATCCTCCGCCGACCACCAAAACGCCCACAGTAACGCCGTAACCCACTGCACATTGGTCAGGTTGAAATATAATTCATTCGACGGTGAGACCACTGCGAGGATCAGCACCACTGCCCACGGCCAGCGCACGCGAGAGCTGGGAGCAAACACGACCAGCACCACGGCCATCCACGCCAACACGGCTCCTAGCATAAACAGGGTCGGCATCCACCCGATCGGAGCGCCCCCATTGACCCAAAGCCCGGCCCACAAGCGCATCAACAGGTGATGATAACCCGCGTGCGGCACGGTCAGCGCCATGCGGCCCATACTCTCCGCTTGCACAAAAAAAACACTCGCATCCTCGGCCCAAAACTGGGCCGACAGCCAAACCGCCGGACGCCGCAATCCAGCCACCACCAATACCAGAATCATCGCGAGTCCGGCTCGTCCCCAAGGATAGGTGCTGGTGGTCGGCGCGGGTTTGGATTCGGAGAATGATAATTTACGGAGCATACTGAAACCTATCTTCTTCGATACATCACCCACCTTTGGCATCCGTCGCCGCGCAATCGACTTCAAAACTCGTCACAAAATTCGGCCAAACCGTAACCTCACCTGGATCATATCGAGAGGAAAACTTTCGAGGCTAAACCGAGCATATGTTTCATATTGCAAGATTGAGCACAACGGAGTCACTGCCGCACAAGGGTAATAACCTCATGCATCACCTGGTGGATTTGGCCCTTCATGTTGCCACGACTGTAGAACCTAAGCGACGTTGGAGAGTGATTGGCAGCGACGATCATTCGACGGTTTGGGATGGGAAGGACACGCTTTGGGATTTGAATTACACGGCGCTAGGAATTGATCCAGATGAAGCCTTTAAAATCGCCACAAAATGAGCCAGACGCACCCCGACAGCCTGGCAGGTGGGCGGGGTAAGTAATTATAGCCGACAGTAAAAGAGATACTCAGCAACTGCCCCCTAGTGAGAAAGGCGGATTGTTCAACCGCGGCAGCCCGAGGATACAATCCACGAAGCTAATCTCAGATACCGGGTTGAGCTAATTTCTGCGCTTTCTGTGCCTTTTGTGGCTATTAAAAGAATATCCAGTGATAAGTCTCCCACATGGCACGAAATGATCACTTCTCGGCATTTGCCGCGACTTACGCGGAATTCCGACCAACCTACCCTCCTGCACTATTCGCGAAGATCGCAGAACTTGCCCCCGCAACCGAGCACGCGTGGGACTGTGCCACCGGAAACGGACAGGCCGCCGTCTCGCTAACCGATCATTTCGGAAACATCACCGCAACCGACGTCGGCGCGGCCATGATTGAGAACGCTCAACCTCATCCCCAGGTCACTTACGCAGTCGGCTCCGCAGAGCCCCCCCCGATTGAGCCCCACAGCATCGATGCCATCACCGTCGCTCAGGCGCTGCACTGGTTTGATCGCCCCACCTTCTGGCGGACCTGTAAACGCGTGCTGAAACCCAACGGCGTTCTGGCCTATTGGGGTTACCTCTTGCCTGAGATAAATCCGGCGGTTGATGCGATCGTCAAATACTACCACAACGACACCGTAGGGCGTTTCTGGCCTCCCGACCGCGAGCCATTGCTGAATCTCTACGCCAAGGTTAAACCACCAGCCCCCCGCGTGCTCGAAGAAGGCTTCACCATGGAAGCAGAGTGGTCGGTCGACCAACTCATCGGCATGCTCGATTCCTGGTCCGCCACCCATCGCGCACAGGAAGAAACAGGGCACGATCCGCTACCGGCCGCCGCCAGCCTCCTAAAGGTGATCTGGGGATCTGAGTCTACCAAAGAGATCGTGCGGTGGCCCTTGAAAGTGCACGCATTTCGGTTCAACTCGAACTCATGAACGTCGACGGCAAACCCACCCGCACTATTTGGCCCGCCGCGGACGGCCAATCGGTCGAGATCATCGATCAAACTAAACTCCCGCATCGATTTGAAATTGCGACGTTGCGCAACGTCGATGACGCGGCGCATGCCATCAAAGCGATGTTAGTGCGCGGCGCTCCCTTGATCGGTGCCACCGCCGCTTACGGCCTCTGGTTGGCCATGCGGGGCGATCCTTCGGATGCGGGTCTTACTAAAGCCTACGATCAACTATTCGCCACGCGACCGACCGCCGTGAACCTGCGCTGGGCACTCGACCGAGGTCGCGCCACCCTCGCCCCGCTCGCACCCGCCGAACGAGCGGATCGAGCATTGTCGCTCGCAGTTGAGATTTGCGACGAAGACGTGGGCATCAATCACGCCATCGGCCAAGCGGCTCTCGCGGTCATCCAAGAAATCGCGGCCACCAAAACAAACGGCGCCCCGGTCAACATCCTCACCCACTGCAACGCCGGCTGGTTAGCCACAGTCGACTGGGGCACGGCCACTTCCCCGATCTATCAGGCTCACGATGCGGGTATCCCGGTGCACGTCTGGGTCGATGAAACACGTCCGCGCAATCAAGGTTTTAATCTGACCGCGTGGGAACTCCTCAATCACGGGGTGCCGCACACGGTCATCGTCGACAACGCCGGCGGTCACTTGATGCAACATGGCCAAGTCGACGTGGTATTCGTCGGCACCGATCGCACCACCGCCGACGGAGACGTCTGCAACAAGATCGGCACTTACCTCAAGGCCTTGGCTGCTCACGACAACGATGTGCCGTTCTACGTATGTCTACCCTCGCCTACGATCGACTGGACGGTGCATGACGGCGTGAAAGAAATTCCAATTGAAGAACGGGACGCTGATGAAGTCACTCACATCAGCGGGCTCGACGCGGCAGGCAATGTCTCATCGATTCAGATTCCTCCGACCGGCAGTCCTGCCGCCAATCCCGCTTTTGACGTCACTCCCGCCCGGTATGTCACCGGACTGGTCACCGAACGCGGCATCTGCGAGGCGAACGCCGCGGGGTTAAAAGAGCTGTTTCCGGAAAATGGGCAATAAGTCTTACTCGTTCTCGTTCTCGCTATTCCAGTCCGACTCATGACAGAGATCAAAAGTAAGAACGAGTAAGAGTAAGAACTCCCAAGACATGTCTGATCCTCGCCAACAAATCATTGATACCTACCTCGCCCTCGATTCCCGGGGGCTGAACTAAGGATCATCGGGCAGTGTATCAGTCCGCGATGGAGCCAACGGTTTCTTTCTCACGCCATCTAGTCTACCCTACGATTGAATGCAGCCGGAGGATATTGTGCGGGTAGACATTTCCTCCGGAGAGGTCAGCGGGAAACGCAAGCCCTCGTCCGAATACCCCATTCACCTCGCCCTCATGCGAGAGCGCCCGGATGCCCAAGCCATCATCCATACTCACGGAGCCAATACCACCGCAGTGTCCTGCCTACGCCGCGATCTTCCCGCCGTGCACTATTTGGTCCCACTCTTCGGTGGTCCCCAAATCCGCTGCGCGCCCTATGCTACCTTTGGCACCGATGCACTCTCCACCAATGTTGTCACGGCTCTGCACCGTCGCCGCGCGGCACTGATGGCCAACCACGGGCTCGTGGTCCTCGGTCGTGACTTGGATCAGGCCCTCGCGTTGACCGCTGAGGCCGAGACTTTGGCTAAACTCTATCTCGACGCATCCGCCGCCGGCGACCCGCACATCCTCGACGACGCTGAGATGGAACGGGTGATCAAGAAATTTCGAGACTACGGCTACGGTCCAGTGCCGGATCAAAACGACTCGGCGTAGTCTTGCCGCCTGCCTCAGATCACTCATAGTGAGTGGTATGCCCCTTTCCTTTCCCCGCTTTCTGAGCCTCGGTTTCGCCTGCGCTTCCGTCGCCTTTGCCCATCAGGTAGATCAGTCTCATTTGATCGCCGAAATGACGGAGCGCGCCGACGTTCTCCTCGAAAGTCTAAGTGAGGAAAAACAGGAAACTGCGCTCCACCCCTTCCGCGGAGAAGAACGCGAGAACTTCCACTACGTGCCCCTCGATCGTAAAGGAGCGCTCTACAAAGATATGACCGCCGCGCAGCGAGCCAATACCTTGCAACTCCTCCATACGGCGCTGAGTGATTCCGGTTCGATGAAGGCAATGCAGATCATGCAGCTGGAAGCGGTTTTAGCTGAAATTGAAAATGACCCCGAGCGCCGTGATCCCGAGAAGTATTGGATGGCGATCTTCGGCACCCCAGGTGAATTACCGTGGGGCTGGCGCTTCGAAGGTCATCACCTTTCGATCAATCTCACCATCACCGAGCATGGCATTTCCGGCACTCCACTTTTTATGGGAGCTAATCCTGGCAAGGTCTTGGAAGGCCCCAAAAAAGGGAAACGTGTCTTGGCCGACTCGGAAGATCGAGGCCGAAAGTTCGTACTCTCACTGACATCCGACCAACAAAAGCGCGCAATCATCGCCAGCAAGGCGATCCGCGAAATCCAAACCGGACAGCACTCTCTCGTAGAGCCCTTGCCCGATGAAGGCATCCCTTACCCGGCGCTCAACGAGAGCCAACAACGCGCATTGGTTTTCCTCGTCCGCCACTACCTGAATCGCCACGAAGATGAGATCTCTGAAGCCGCTCGCGGACGCATCGAAGCTCACGGCTGGGGAAATCTAGTCTTCGCTTGGGCAGGCTCCACCGCAGTGAACGAGGGCCACTACTACCGCATTCAGGGACCCACCTTCGCGATCGAATACGCTAACACTCAAAACGACGCGAACCACCACCACACGACTTACCGCGATTTCGAAAACGACTTCGGTCGCGACACGCTGCGCGACCATTACCGGCATTCGCACTAATGCTAGGACGGAGCCGGTAGGGCGTGCTCGCCGAGCGCGCCGATACGTTCGCGGTGTCCGACCCTACCTCGATCCACTACCCTGTAATCGGGGTCGTTGCCCCCAGTATCCCTTTTATGGAATCTGCAACTGCTGTCCCGGGCGAAGCGCGTTGGCTTCGCTGAGGACTTCGCGGTTGGCTCGGTAAATATCCTGCCAGCCTGTCGGAGTACCATAATACAGCATACTGATCCGGGTCAGCGAATCCCCCTCGGTCACCACATGAGTCCGACCTGCATTGGTCGTCGTCCCTGCGGTGGATGGAGAACGTGAGGATGTCGCGGGAGGACGGGACCGCTGTGTCGTATCGGGCAGTCTCGAAGTGCCTGGATTAAGCACCCGAGTAGCAGCCGCAATTTGGTCCAAGGTGCTTTGAGCCTGACGTAGTCGAGAATTCAATGCGGTGTTTTCGCGTTCCAGATTATCCAAACGAGATTCGTGCGTGCGTCGTTCACCGGTGATTGAGCTCTGTAACTGAGAATTCGCGACCCGTTGACGCCGTAGTTCTTCCTCCGCCGATTGCATGCGCGAGGTGACCGCAGTCATCTCCGAAGTTTGCTCACCTGCTGAGGTCAATTGATCCTCCAAATTGGTAATGCGAGACCGAGCCGAGGTGACTTCGGCCAAAAATGAATTGAGTTGGTTTTGATCGGTGCTCGACCGGTTCGCCATGTCATCCGCCGTGTTGCGGAGTTGTTCAATTTCAGCACGAAGCCGTGTGCGTTCTTCGGTCAAAGTTTCCCGCGCGGAAATCTGTTGCTCCGTGACCGTGGCTTGAGCTTCCGCTACCTGTCGAGCCAACGCGACATTCTCGCGCGAAACCGAATCATAGTCGCCTTAACCATATCGCGCTCCACTCCTTGGCCGTTCACATACGCATTTCCTAATAGATTATGAGCTTCCGCATCCCCTCCGGCGGCCCGTGCTTCCAGCGCACTAATGTTGATCTGGCCGAAGGCTGGGACGGGACAAATGAGCGAGGCAGCCAATAGCAGAACGACCCAACACACGTTGGATCGTAAGCCTGGAGATGAAGTCTGGTGAAGTTCGGCCGCTTAAAGCGCAGCCTTTGTTGTGAGGAAATCTCCTCAGGCGCAAGGCACGGTTGGCGCTAATCCACGACTCGGCAGGGCAAAAGAGCCGCATCTTGCATACCATGGATGATTTTCTTGTCCGGCGGACAAAAGGTCGCGAGCGCACCAGCTAGTTTAGTGCGACCTTCCGTCACAAAATAGTAGGGGCAAAGCCGCAACCTTCCCTGCCGTTCAACGGATGGAGCAGATGATTCGCTCGATCCATCAGGCGGCGCCGGATAAAGCGGATGGGCGATGCGGCGGGGCTTATGATACTGTTGAATCACGTGGGGATTGCGCGGAGCATCGTCGATGGCGATCTGAACCCCAGCTCGCCACTCCTCGCGCGAACAATCCGATCCGTAAACCACGCCGCGAGCCCCCCATGCGGACTCGTGAAATCCGGATATTTTGATGATCAGATCGCGCTCTTTCTGCGAGGCTTCGTCAAGCTGGGTCCAATCGGCCAACTGGCTCCCTCCGGCAACCGGACCATCCAGGACGGCCCCGGGTGGAAGCGTGACCGGGTCAATCACCCAGGTCTTGGGAAACAGGCGACGGAGTTTTTTGAACGATTTCGCCGGGAGCGCTTCCTTCCAATAATCTGCGAGCAGGTGGTGGTGAAATAACGCCGCCCCCATTTTTTCTTCCTGAAACGGACGAAGCGGTGGAGTCACCGCAACTTCCCCAGCGCTCCATGCCTCAATAATGTATTCGGCGGTCGGGATATTAGGCAGATCGTAGAGCTCGAAAAAACGGTAAATGACGTCGATTTTCTCGGGATTGCCCTCGATATCGAAACACAATGTCGGACCAAGCGGAAACAGCTCATCGACGTGCAAACAATACACCCGATGACCGCGCTGCTGAAGTTGTTCGGCGATCCACGCCATCTCCGGACGATAAGTGGCAGATTCGTCACTGACCACAATTGCGATGACAGGATTGTCCGACTCGCCAACCGAAAGTCCTTTCAGCGAGCGGTAGAATTCGAGGAGCATTTCGTCGCCCGCACCGAGGACATTGCCTTGCTCCTTATAGAGACGATTGAGAAACGCGGTCAGGCCGATGCCACCGGGCACCGAATCGAGCTCCGTCATCGCGAAACCGTCATCGGTGAGCAGAAGATCAGGGCGCAAAACCGCCGGAAATCGGCCGCGATTACGGTCATCACGGGAGTGAGAGACGAGGTGGGTCGGTTTTCCCCGGTCGAGGTATTCCGCGACCCAGGGAGCGCGTAGTTCACGATTACGTAGGAGATTTTTATCGGCCGCCGAACGCAGGTAGAGATTTTCCAACGCTTGGTGGAAATGCAGACAAGCGTCGCCTATCTGCTCCAACTCGCCGACTTGGGCTCGGGTCAAGGGCCAAGCCTGCGGCGAAAGTTGCCAGGTCTTGGCCTCAAACAACGAGGTGTCCTCAAAGGCGGACGAAAGTTGTTCACGGGAAAGTTCGAGCATCGGTAAAAGAAGAACGAAACGCTTACATACAGATTCGAGAATTAGCGAATCACACCGCTGATTTCCAAACCACCACGTCGGCTAATCGTCGTCGACTTGGATGTCCTTGTTGCGTTGACGAGGAGAACCGGCACGCAACCAACCATTTACGAACGAATCCAAATCACCATCGAGCACGCCTTGGGTATCAGTCGTTGAAACACCGGTGCGCAGGTCTTTGACCATCTGGTAGGGTTGCAGAACGTAAGAGCGAATCTGGGCGCCCCACCCGATCTCGCCCTTTTCACCGTAGAATTTCTCCATTTCGCTACGTTTCTCGTCCTGGCGACGCTCAAAGAGACGCGATTTGAGGACGCTCAATGCACTCGCTTTATTTTTGATCTGAGAGCGTTCGTTTTGGCAGGTGACGACAAGTCCCGTCGGGGTATGGGTAAGTCGAACGGCCGAGTCAGTGGTGTTAACCCCTTGCCCACCCTTACCGGAAGAGCGGTAGACATCGGTGCGGATTTCGTCCTCCGGGATATCCAACTTCACATCGGCATCGATCTCCGCGACGACATCGACCGCACAAAACGAGGTGTGGCGGCGCTGGTTAGAATCGAACGGGCTGATGCGCACAAGACGATGAACGCCGCGTTCTGCATTCGCGTATCCGTAGGCGTTTTCACCCTTGATGAGGAGCGTGGCCTTGGAAATGCCCACTTGATCGCCGGATTGCACGTCCTGCACCTCAATTTTGAAGCCCCGGCGTTCGGCCCAGCGAGTATACATGCGGAACAGCATGTCGGCCCAGTCATTGGACTCGGTGCCACCTGCGCCGGCTTGGATCGAAAAGATGGCATTGTTGCGGTCGAACCGCCCCTTCAGAAACGAAGCAATCTCGATTTCATCAATCGTCGAGAGCATCTCGGTGATGGTTGAAGTGAGTTCGGCACTGTATTCGGCCTGTTCTTCAGGTGAACCGGATTCAATGAGCTCGAGCATCACATCGATGTCTTCGATCTTCTTCCGAAAATTGACCACCGGGTTCACGGACTTCTTCAATCCATTGACCTGCGCAATGTGACGCTGCGCCTTGTCGCTATTATCCCAAAACCCGGGCGCGCCCATTTGAGCGTCGAGGGCTTCTATTTCACGGAGTTTTTGTTCCCCGTCAAAGAAACCTCCATAACTGTCCGGCTCGTTTCTTGATGAGCTCGATGTGGTCTTGGACTTCAGGTTCGATCATGGTGAGGCGCTCATCCGTTCAAAGACCGGCGACGGGCGCAAGGGGGAAACGGCCCTGAATCGCAAGAAATCAATATGTTGGTCGATTGACGACCACTCCCTTGTTCCTCAGAAGAAGGGGCGTGTTTCCCCGTGACGATGCCGAAAATCTAAATCCGTTTCAGTTTGGGATCCTAGTGCTCTCGGTGGCGCTGCTACTGGGATTAGGGGCGGAGTTTTTTTAAAAATGTTCCCGCTGAGGTCCGCCGTCTGATTCTGTTTATCGATACGACTATCTGTGGCTTACTCTTCATCGATTGGTTAATTCGCTACAGCGATGCGGAATCAAAGCGTGAATTCATGCGCTGGGGGTGGCTCGATCTTCTGGCCTGTATTCCAACGATCGAGGCATTTCGTATTTTGCGCGTCTGCCGCATCGTGCGACTGCTCGTAGCCGTTCGCACCGTGGGCCGCCTCATTCATATTCTGGCGGGTAACAAAACCAGCACCGGATTGAGTGGTATCGGCGTGATCGCGATTCTCATGACGTCGATTGGGTCCACCAGCATCTTGCTCGCGGAATACAACGCTCCCGGAGCGAATATTGTTACCGCCGACGACGCATTGTGGTGGGCATTGGTGACGATGACAACGGTGGGTTACGGTGACTACTATCCGGTCTCCGAGATGGGCCGAGTGATCGCGAGCCTACTCATGGTCACCGGCATAGGTCTATTCGGCACGCTCAGTGGCGTGGCCGCGGGATTCTTTTTGTCTGACGAGTCCGACAAACCCGCGTCACTCGTCGCCCAGCAAAAGATACTCGATCGCATGGAAACTCTGCAGCAGGAAATTCATAAAATCCATAAGCAACAAAAGGCGACGGCGGCGCAGACTCAAAATGAACAAAACGTCGCGATAAAAAAGCCCCGAAGGATGAGTCCTCGAGGCGTTAGCCTTGCTGGGTTTTAGTCTGATCTTGTTAGAAACGGAATTGGAACTCGAATTGGGGGTAGGCTGAGGATTCCACGAAGAAAGTAGGGTTTCTAGTCGGACAACTTCACTCTGCCCAAAGGAAATACGAGGTTAGGTCCGCAGCGTGCCGGCTTCGGTTTCAGCCAAAAACGAGGCGTAGGTCTGTTTCAGACCATCATCGAGTTGGGTTGAGGCCTTCCAGCCAAGTGTAGCAAGTCGCGATACATCCATCAGTTTGCGCGGCGTGCCATCAGGTTTGGCGGTATCCCAGGTGATTTCACCTGTATAACCCACAATTACCGCGACTTTTTTAGTGAGCTCTCGGATGGAGATCTCTTGGCCGGTGCCAATGTTGATCAGGTCGGGTGGATTCTCGAGTTTAAGGAGAAACGCACAAGCATCGGCCAAATCGTCGACGTGCAGGAACTCTCGCATCGGCGAACCCGTGCCCCAAGCCATGACCTGAGCATCGCCGGCAAGTTTGGCTTCATGGAAACGACGAATCAGCGCAGGCAAAACATGGGAGTTGGCGCCGTGGTATTTGTCCCCGGAACCATACAAGTTGGTCGGCATACCTGAGTGGAAACAGTCCCCGTATTGGCGACGGTAATACTCCGCCAGTTTCAGACCGGCTATCTTAGCGATGGCGTAGGCCTCGTTGGTCGGCTCGAGTGGGCCGGTCAGGAGGCTTTCTTCATGCAGGGGCTGCGGAGCGAGCTTCGGGTAGATGCAGGAACTCCCTAAGAACAGCAGACGTCCCACCCCGGCTTGGTGTGCCGCATGGATGGCATTGGTAGCCATCATGAGATTCTCATAACCAAACTCGGCCGGGTAGGTGTTGTTGGCGTGGATGCCGCCAACTTTCGCAGCGGCAATGATCGCGACGTCAGGTTTCTCGCGCGCAAAAAATGAATTCACCGCTGACTGGTCGACCAGGTCGAGCTCCGAGCGGGTGCGTAAGAGTAGCTCGACATCCGGCTCGTTTTCGAAGCGACGCACCAGCGCACCGCCTACCATCCCTCGATGACCTGCTATATAAAGTTTCATGACAGAAAAACCCCGATCAAAACTACGCGAACGGGGTACTCGAGACGTCCGGCAGGTTCGCGATTTGAGCTTCGCGCTTGGCGAGCTCAAGATCGGACTCGGTCATAATCTTCACGAGTTCCTTGAACCGGACCTTGGGCTCCCAATTGAGTTGCCGTTTCGCTTTAGCGGGGTCGCCAATCAATAGGTCAACTTCTGCGGGACGCTCATAGCGCTTGTCGTAGTCGACATACTTCTCCCAATCAAGATCGAGTAAGGCGAAGGTCTCTTGGATGAATTCCTTGACGGAGTGAGCCTCGTTGGTCGCGACAACATAATCGTCCGGTTGATCCTGCTGCAGCATGACCCACATCATCTCGACGTATTCCTTCGCATAACCCCAGTCGCGCTTGGCGTCGAGATTACCCATGTAGAGCTTCTTTTGGAGACCCATTTTAATTCGGGTAGCTGCCCGCGTGATTTTGCGGGTGACAAATGTCTCTCCGCGCCGAGGTGATTCGTGATTAAACAAAATCCCGCTCGAAGCGTGAAGGTTGTAAGACTCCCGATAATTCACCGTCAGCCAATGCGCATACATCTTGGCGCATCCATAAGGCGAACGGGGCCAGAATGGAGTGGTTTCTACCTGAGGAACTTCCTGAACCTTACCAAACATCTCAGAAGACGAGGCTTGGTAATAGCGGCATTTCTCGACTAATCCTGCCTCCCGAATCGCCTCCAGGATACGGACGGCGCCTACCCCCACCACGTCGCCGGTATATTCCGGGATGTCGAACGAAACTCGAACATGTGACTGTGCGCCCAGGTTATAAACTTCGTCGGGCTGCAGCTCATAGAGTAACTTCACCATCTGCACCCCGTCAGCCAAGTCGCCGTAGTGTAAAAACAGCTTAACCCCGTTGATGTGTGGGTCGCCGTATAAGTGGTCAATACGACTGGTATTGAAGGTCGATGCACGACGGATAATACCGTGGACCTCATAACCCTTTTCGAGAAGGAATTCAGCTAGGTAGGAACCGTCTTGGCCGGTGATGCCGGTGATCAGTGCTTTTTTCATAAATGTCGTCAGAGATATCGTCCGATGCTCCCTCCCCGCAAGCATACAAAACGACGTGTCTTGATTGCATCGGCCCAATCGCCGCACTCTCTTGCAGTATGCGCATCGTTCTAATCGTCGCCCAATCACTAGACGGGTTCATCACATGCCACGAGGTTCCCGGCGTGGCTTGGGCATCGGCGGCGGACCAAAAATGGTTTCGAGCAACGCTGAGCGAATTCGATGCACAGGTTATGGCACGAGCCACTTTCGAAACGGTGCGAGATCAGATTCTACCGGCCAAACCAACCGACCCGACCCGCATCATCATGACGCGCACCCCGGATCGTTACACCGAGGACTCTGCCTCGGGGCAATTGGAGTTCACTGCTGATCTCCCCGGTGCTATCCATCACAAACTCGTTGATGCTGGTCACAAAAACTGCGCCCTGCTCGGAGGCAGCGTAGCGCACGATGCGTTCCTCACTGCCGGGCTGGTCAACGAGATTTGGGTCACCATCGAACCGCGTATTTTTGGTCAAGGCACACCCGTTGTGAGGATGAAACAGGACCAGCGACTCGAGTTGATGGACCATCAACGTCTCCCCGAAAGCGATTCGATCGTCGCTCGCTACCGCGTTTTACCGTGAAAATTCCACGTTGGTCACGCCACTTCATCCTGATTACGTTTCGATTCATCACCGTCGGAACGCTGTCTGGCATCATCGCGTTCCCCTTGATTGGACTCTTCATCAAAACCGAAAACAGTTCGCTTCAACTCGCTTGGATTGGTGCCCAAACGTTGGGACTGTGTTCGTGCCTTATCGGTCCGATACTCGCCTTGATCCTAACCGCTCGCAAAATAACGTCTGAGGCTGAAAACGACGCGACCGAAATCTCTAAATCTGAAAATCAGGCTGACCGCTGATTTCGTGCAATCCGCACTCGCGTTTTTGACCGCCAAAGCGCGTTTCAGATTCTGACATGCCTGGCCCCAGTGGAGCTGAACTGTGCCAATCTCCGACGGATACATAACCCTGCTCCCAAAGCGGATGGTAAGGCAAATTGTTGTGAATCAGATATTGGTGCACCTGTTGATTATCCCAATCGATGATCGGATGAATTTTGGTCACCTTATTTTGGGCCTGCAGCACCGGGCGATTTTCCCGGGAACTGCCTTGCGAGCGTCGTAAACCCGCCAGCCATGCCTCGGCTCCGAGTTCACGCACGGCACGGTCCATCGGCTCTACTTTGTTGAGCAAATTGTAGCGATCCAGTTCCTCGACGCCTTGTTCCCAACGTTTACCAAACAGTGCTTCTTGGCGGGCCGCTGAAACACGAGGTTGGTAGACCTTGAGGTTCAACTTCAGCCGTTTGGTCAATTGATCGGCAAATTGGTAGGTCTCCGGAAAAAGATACCCCGTATCGATGAAAACTACCGGGATATTCGGAGCCAGTTTTGTGACCAAGTGCAGCATAACCGCCGACTGAATGCCAAAACTGGTGGTAAGCATGAGCCGATCACCAAATCGATCCACAGCCCATTGCACCCGTTCAACCGCATCCACAGCCTCGAGATCGGGCTGGAGAGGGAGAACTTGAGCGGACGAAACGGAAGACATCGCTCCAAATGTGCGCACATTTGGAAACGAGTAAAGTAAGTATTATTAGTTTATTACCCTATAAACCTTAGTTTATTAAACTATAATGCTTTAAGCAACCTTTGGATCTCTTCTGCCTTGGCCTCTTGGTCGGCCAATTGCTTCTTAGCGCCGTCGATCACCGCAGGAGGAGCCTTGGAGACGAAGGCCTCGTTGGAAAGTCGGCCTTTGGTTCCGGCGATGTGTTTTTGGACCTGAGCGAGTTCCTTAGAGAGACGCGTTCGCTCGGCTTCGGGGTCAACTTTGATCCCCGTATCCAAATACAACGTGCCAAACGGCGACACGACGGCTGGCAGGGAAGGTTCGTCACTTGTGCGCGTGATCGACTCGGCTCCGATCAGGCGCACCAACTTCGCGACATGCGGCTCGAGTTGCGCCCATTCGGGGTCGTTTGCCTGCACTTGGAACGTCACATCACGTTTCTGCGCGACCGTTTGGTCCGCCTTGAGCTGACGCGCTTGGGACGTGAATTGCTTGAGCCGATCTACGGTCGTCGAAGCAGTCGCGTCAATCGCTTGACCACGCTGCGCGATTGCCACCGTCAATTCGTCAGCCATCTCAAGACGGTTGTCTTGGACAAACTCCCCTTCCCCTCCATAGCCCATGACCTGCCACAACTCCTCCGAGATGAACGGTGCGAAGGGTTCGAACAGGAGGAGGAATTGCCGAATCACTAAATCCTGCACGGCCAGCGCGTGGCTCTTAGCTGCCGGATCCTGGACGCGCGTCTTCGCCACTTCGACATACCAGTCGCAGAAATCATTCCAGAAAAACGAATACAGTTTCTGGGTGGCCGTTGCGAATTCGAATTCGGCAAAGCTCTTTTCAAGCGTTCGCACAGCGTCAACCATCGCCGCCAGGATCGCGTGGTCGTCCTCGTCAAATTGCGCGGGATCGAGTCGCGCCAAGATGGCGTCGAGCGAACTATTGTCGCTCATGTCGCCGCTCATCGTGCGGAACCGACACGCGTTCCAAACCTTATTGCAAAAGTTCTTACCACTTTCGATCCGACTTTCGTCGAATTTCACATCCTGCCCGAGCGGGGCCATCTGAAGCAAACCGAAGCGCACGCCGTCAGCTCCATAGTCTTTGATCAAGTCCAACGGATCAGGCGAGTTGCCCAGAGTCTTGGACATCTTACGTCCCTTTTTATCGCGAACGATACCGTTGAAATAAACGTGCTTGAACGGAATCCGCTCCTCAACCGGTGCTCCCGGCCGCGCGAATTCCAATCCCGCCATGATCATGCGGGCGACCCAGAAGAAAATAATGTCCGCGCCGGTCGCCAACGTCGTCGTCGGATAGAACGCATCAAAATTCGACTTCGCTTGCTCGCCTTCATCCGGCCAGCCGAGGGTGCCCATGGGCCACAACCAAGATGAAGCCCAGGTGTCCAAAACATCCTCTTCCTGAGTCCAGTTTTCCGGATCGGATGGACCGTCGAGGGAAACGTGGATCTTGGTCGGGTCGCGCAGATCGGCCTCGGTGAGGTTTTCGCGATCGATGCCTTTGGCATACCATACGGGAATGCGATGCCCCCACCAAAGCTGACGGCTGATGCACCAGTCCTGAATATTTTCGAGCCAATTGAGGTAGACCTTGGACCAGCGCGCGGGATGCATCTGCACCAATCCGTCTTTGACGACTTGCTTGGCCTCTTCGACCCGGGGATAGCGCAACCACCACTGCTGCATCGGACGCGGTTCGATCGGCACGCCGGCGCGCTGCGAATAACCCACGTTGTTTTCATAGGTTTTCGCTTCGACGAGATTACCGCGCTCTTCGAGAATCTGAGCTGCCTTCTTGCGCCCCGCAAAACGTTCCATGCCCGCGAGCTCAGGTCCGGCAAATTCATTCAACGTGCCATCGGGGTCGATCGATTCGATGACCTCCAATCCGTTGCGTTGGCCGATCTCGAAATCGACCTTGTCGTGCGCCGGGGTTACTTTGAGGGCACCACCGCCGAAGTCCATTTCGACGGCTTCATCGGTGATGATGGGGATGGCCACCTTTTCGCCCAGCGGACGCCAGACCTTTTTGCCCACCAGATCCTTAAATCGCTCGTCCTTGGGGTGAACCGCGACTGCCACATCAGCCCCGATTGTCTCGGGGCGCGTTGTTTCCAGCACGACATGAGTGTGTTCGCCAACCGGTTCCACCAACTCGTAACGCAACCGCCAGATATGTCCCTTAGTTGGACGCATCTCGACCTCTTCGTCGGATAGGGCCGTCTTGGAAACTGGGCACCAATTGACCATACGCTTGCCGCGATAGATTTGGCCCTTCTCAAAAAGACTCACGAACGCAGTGCGGACCGAGCGGCTGTAACCCTCGTCCATCGTGAAATGAGTGCGATCCCAGTCGCAGGAACAGCCAAGTTCACGGAGCTGCTTCAAAATTTTGTCACCCTTCTCGTCGCGCCATTCCCAGACGCGTTTGAGGAACGCCTCCCGACCGAGATCGTGTCGGGTCTTCCCCTCGGTCTTCTTGAGGTGCTTTTCGACCATCGTCTGGGTCGCGATACCGGCGTGGTCGGTGCCCGGGATCCACAGCGCCGCTTTGCCTTCGAGCCGGGCTCGCCGCGTGAGGGCGTCCTGCAGCGTATTGTTGAGCACGTGCCCCATATGGAGGATGCCTGTGACATTCGGTGGCGGGATCACAATGGTGTGCGTCTCTTGGCCCTCGGTGGCCTTCCCGGCAAAACACCCGGCCTCCATCCAAGCTTTATACCACTTGGACTCCACATCGCGGGCTTCGTAACTCTTGGTGATTTCAGGCATATCTAATATCGAAACAGACGAGCGAACTGCGCAGGCAACTGAGTGGCAAGCGCCGGTTTGACCGGTAATCCACCGGCTAATTCAATTGACCCCCCAGTTGACGCCGAACCACTCCAACGCACATTTCGCTCTGATTCACGCTTTGCCTGTCGCGGCGAATCGCTCAGCCTGCTCATCAAATCCATGCCGGAAAACGCCAAAAAGAACACCCTCGCTCGCCTCAATTTCACCGGAGAAGTTCCGGTAGCCGAGCGAACTGCGGCGTGTAAGGCGTTCCTTCAACTCGATCTGGACATGATCAAAGCGGGCCACGCGGCCGGCGCGCCCGGCCACCAGACCGCCCGCGCTTTGTCCGCCGGAGTTGATCTGATGTTGGTCAAACTCTTCGACTATGCGATCGACCGCTGGGAGCAGACCCACGGCAAACTACCTTCTCCTGTTTCGCTCGTTGCCCTTGGTGGATATGGTCGCAGCGAACTCAGTCCCCACAGCGACATCGACCTCATGTTCCTGTTTCCTAGCAAGGCTCACGCCTCCTTGGTTAAAGATCTCCAGCAACATCTTTCGGACGAAATCCTCTACCCGCTCTGGGATTGTGGACTCAAGGTGGGTCATTCGACCCGCACCGTCGAAGAGGTCTTCGCCGAAGCAAGAGCCGAGAACCATTCTAAGACTGCCTTGCTCGAATCTCGGCGCATCGCCGGATCAAAGTCGCTCTACAACACGTTCCACACGGCATACCGATCTTACTACACTCAGGATGATCCGGCGGGCTACATCAGCACGCGACTAAAAGATCAGGCCAAGCGCCGCCACAAATTCGGTGATACGGTGTTCCTCCAAGAACCCGACATTAAGAACGGCGTAGGTGGACTACGGGACTACCAAAACACCTTGTGGATGGCGCAGGTGAAACTCGATATCGCTGGGCTCGACGACCTCGTCACGGAAAACTATCTGCGGCCGAACGAACTGGATTCCTTCAAACGTGCTTATCGTTTCCTTCTCCGCGTGAGAGCGGAACTGCACTTCCAAAGCAAACGTCCCACCGACCTGCTCGATCTCGATGCTCAACCGCGCATCGCTCTGGGGTTGGGATACTCCGAACCCGACATGCTGCGGCGCGTCGAGCTATTCATGCGTGACTATTATCGCGCCGCTCAAACGGTGTTTCGCTCTTCAAAACTCGTCGAGAACCGGCTGGCCATCACCCTCGAAGCATCGGCCACCACGAAGGTTTCATTTAGCGAAGTCATCCGTTCACGTCGCTACGAGCGGGTTAAGCGGATTGATGGCTTCATTCTGCGCGGATCCGAGCTCACCGCCGCTTCGCCGCGGACCTTTCAGGATGACCCTGCCCGTTTAATCCGGGTCTTCCGGCACGCTCAAAGTTTGGGCGCAAAAATCCACTTCGATTTGGAGGCACTCATTCGCGAAGAATCCGGATTGATCACCCACGAGGTGCGACAATCAGCCGATGCCAACACCAGTTTTAAAGCCATCCTGCAGGAGATTGGAGCGGTTTACCCCATGCTCAGCAAAATGCACGAGTTGGGAGTCTTGGGCCGCTTCATTCCTGAATTCGATGCGCTCACCTGTATGGTGCAGCACGAGTATTATCATCGTTACACCGCCGATATTCACACGCTCAACACGATCAAGCAGTTGGATCGGATTTTTCTCCAAGGTAACGACACCAACCTTAAGTATCGTCGGGCAATTCATGACACATCGCAGGTCGGGCTACTCTACTTAACCCTGCTACTGCACGATATCGGCAAAGCCAAGGGAATCAAAGGTCACGCCGATAGTGGTGTCGCCATCGCGCTGCCCATTCTAAACCGCCTGGAGGTCGACGAGCGCGAAACCGAGATTGTGACCTTTATCATTAAGAATCATCTGATGATGGCACGATTCTGGCAGAAGCGGGATGTTGATGACCCTGCCACCAGCGAAGCATTTGCCGAACAAATCGCCGACGACGACCTGTTACGTTTCCTCTACGTTCACACCTACTGCGATGCCTGCGGAACCGCCGATGGGCTCTGGAACAGCTACAAAGACACGCTCCATACCCAACTCTATCGCGGCACCTTGGAGGTCCTCGTCCATGGCGAGAAACTCGCATCACGCCAAACGGCTCGCTTGAAAAAAGTTCACGCGCAAATGCTCGACGAAGAACTCCCCGGCATCGGACAGGACGAAGTGGAAGCCCATTTCAATCTCCTGCCCGATCGATATTTTCTCAATACCAACCGCAGCGAGATCACGTTACACCTCACGATGGTTAACCATCTCCTGCAGACGATTACTTCGACTGATTCGATCGGCTCTCTCCGTCCCGTCGTCGAGTGGCGTGACGACGTCAACCTCTCCCTCACGGTCGTGCACGTCGTGACCTGGGATCGAGCCGGACTCTTTTATAAACTAGCTGGAGCCTTCAGTCTTGCGGGCCTCACTATTCTATCTGCGAAAGTCGTATCACGCTCCGATCACATCGCGATCGATACCTTCTACGTGCGGGGCCGGGCCAGCGGCACCGCCCAAGATGAAAAGATCCACGACCGCTTCGATGAAATTCTGGAGCAATCGTTGATGCATAGCGTCGATCTGTTGCCGCAAATCCATGAGCAAGCCGACAAGCAGGCATCTTCACTGCGCTACACCCGCGACTCCGGTCGCGCCGAGATCGTGCAGGCGACGTTTTCACCCCAGGTTGATATCTATCACGAACTGGCGATGGAACGCACCATCGTCGAAGTTCAGGCCCCAGATTCGATTGGACTACTATTCCGCTGCGCCCGCGCCATCAGTCATCACAAATTTGATATCACTTTCGCCCGTATCGGCACGGAACGTCACATGGCTATCGATACCTTTTACATCGTCGATGTCAGCAAAGCCACGGTGAGTGACCCCGACCGACTCGAAAACTTGCGCGAAGAACTGCTGGAAATTGTGACGCCTCCAGAAGCCACCGCGGTTGCCAGCTAAGTAAACTCGACCTGCGCCAATAATCTGGCCTCGCCCGAACCTAGCATCACACTGCGTCGTCGTGGATCTCCCGTCGGACTCTCGCGCCCTTCCCGCGCTCTATAAAATAGCCACTCTCGCCGGCAACAGCGAGGTGCCACGCGTAATCCTGCGCTCCATCCTCAAAATCATCATCGATGCGGTAGACGGCGTGTCGGGCGACGTCTCCCTGGTCAACCCGGATAGCAATCAACTCGAAGTCGAACTAGCCAACAGCCTTGGAAAGCCGAGCGACGAAGATCTTTCGATGAGACTGGGCCAAGGCATTACCGGTTGGGTCGCCTTTCACGGACGGGCGCAACTCGTCCCCGACACCTCGCAAGATCCGCGCTACGTGCAACTCCGGGAACACGTGAGATGCGAAATCGCGGCCCCGATGCTCACCCCCAATGGACAGGTCATGGGGGTAATAAATATCGATGGCGATCGCGTGGGCGCATTCGATCAAGGCGATCTGGATCTCCTGGTTCAGTTGACCGCCGAAGCCACCAACGTGATGAACCGGCATTGGGAGCTGAAGAACCTCAAAGGCAAAGCCCGTCAACTCGAGTCACTCATCACGATCGGTCAATCCCTGGTGACGCAGCTCGAGCCTCAGGAGCTTTTTAATAGTATAGCCTACGATGCCCGCCAGATCACGGGTTTCCGCGCCTGCGGACTATTCCTGCACGACGCCGAGTCCGGCACAGTCCGCCTCGTAGCTTACGACGGCCCCAAACCCGACATCCTTCCTAAAGGAGCATTGGCCATCGATGCCTGTCTGGTCTCCTCCGCCATCCACACGCGACGAGCGGTCGAATTCGCCAACGTGCAATCGCTCGAGTTTGTGGATGTAAACGATCTCCCGCGGGAACCCGGGCTTCGCTCTATGCTGGCGACCCCTCTCGTGATCGAAGAAGAGATCATTGGTGTATTGGTCGTATTCACTGACCAGATTCATCGTTTCAATAACGACGAGAAACGCCTCCTCAGCGCTCTCTCGAGTCTCGGTGCCGTCGCGCTACAAAACTCCCGGCTCTATGCTCGAGTGTTTCAAAGCGAAGCCACGTTACGGAAAAACGAACAACTCACCACCTTGGGCCTTCTCGCCGCTGAAATTGCTCACGAGATTCGCAATCCTCTCACTGTGCTCAAGCTACTCTTCGGCACGCTCAAACTTGACTACGCCGGCGGAGATCCTCGTGCCACCGATGCCCGTGTCATCACCGAGAAGCTCAATCAACTCGAGGCCATCGTGGGGCGTGTGCTGCACTTCTCCAAAGCGCCCTCGGACCTTCATTCGCGCTGGAGCGTGACGGACATTATCTCGGACACGCTCGTGCTGATTCGGCTCAAGCTCAGCCAAAGCAAAATTAAATTAAAATTCCAACCGCCTGGTGGTGCACCGTTGGTCAATGGGCATAAAGGCCAGCTCCAGCAAGTATTGCTCAACCTGCTGATCAATGCGACCCAGGCCATGCCCGAAGGCGGCATCATCACGATAGAATTAATTCGCGAAGACCGCTCCGAAGGCGGCGAAATCATTCGCATTGATGTGACAGATACCGGATCGGGTATACCGATTGAAATACGCGAATCGATCTTCGAATCTTTCCTTTCCGGTCGTCCTGATGGCACCGGATTGGGACTGGCGATTGCTAAACGAATTTTATTGAGTCATCACGGTGATATTGTGCTGCATGAGTCTGGGGAAACCGGCACGACCATGAGTATCATCCTTCCCCTAGTTTCTCCCTAACCGACCATGCCTTCTTTGCCTGACCGATCACCCGGCGGAAATAAATCCCGCCAACTCATGATGCTTAAACTCACCGTCGCGGTGCTGTTGGGCGTCGCGTTCCTGATTCTTATTTTACCGGTCGGTATCCCGAAACCAATCCGCCTCATCGTCGCGATGACAGACCTCACCGCCGCCGCCGCGATCTGGCTGCTCGGTAAACAGAGACTCAACGGCTAGGACCGCACCGGGTTCCACGAACCCGGCCACGACTGGTGCCTGAAACTAAGGAAGTTCGTAGATTTCCACAATGGCTTGCCCGGTGCCGCAATCGGCACCACTCACCTGCGCGGTGTAGCGACCCGGAGGCAGAGTCAGCACCAACGTCGGCGTGGAGCTCAGGGAGGTATTATTTATAAAATCGATATCGAATCGAGTATCGGTCGACAGGATAGGCTCTAGAAAAGGAAAGTCCCCCTGCACGGTGGATAAATACCACTGGTATTGCGGAGCAGGTGCCCCGATGGCATCGACACTCAGGAACAGATCTCCGCCTTGCACGACCGCAACTTCGGTAGGCAAATTACGGGTAAACTCAGGTCGGATTGCGGCCGTTCGAGTGGCTCGTCCCGCGACGGTTCCGGCATTCATGAAGATGAAATATTGATCCGTAGTGCCCGTATTTACCGTTCCGACCTCAACTGCAGTGTGCATCCACGCGACCTCAGTCGCATTCAACCGCACCGCCATCGAATAGCGACGCAGCTCATCTTCTCTCACCACCAAACCATTTTGGGTCCAACGGCACACCCGCAATCGATGTCGACGACACTTCGGCCACCCCAAGCGGATCCCCTGCCATGATAACATCGAATCTCCGTTCACTGCCTTCATAATTGACCTGATTAAACCCTCCCACTTCACGCATCGTGACGGAGGGTATATCAATAATAGCCCGTCGATCCGTCTCCCCAAATATCGCTGCGTGCCCTTGCAACTGATAGGCATACTCCCCTGCAAATCCGGTCAAATTCTGGGACGGGAATGCCGTTCGCGACAAAACATATCCCGCCGTATTATACCTGAAAGACTGCCCCACCAGTCCCGCCTCGGTAAACGTGCTCCAAGTCACACTGACCAGAACCGCAAAATCACCTCTCAGAGTGAAGGTAACCTCTTCCCGAACCTCGCTGTTGGTTTCAGGATCCGTCGGCACCATCCCCGAAAAAAGTGTCCCCGTTTCTGACCAAGTTTAAGTCGAACATCTCGGTTTCGTTCTGATCAACAATCGTGACCCGATAATTATCTCCACCGGTGCTAACGAAATTGAAATTCCCTACATCAAAGTTCTGGTCGTAACCCTTTTGCAGCCCGCCCCGAGCTTTAGCATAAAAACCCCGATAGAACCAATCTCCCGTCAAGTCCTGTGCATACCCACCCACAGTGAAAACACTTAACCACCCGAGCATTAGAATCCACCGGAGACGTAGTGTTTTATTCGAAATCATCAGGGAGAAACCTCCTGTATCGCTCCACGGGATACAAGACCCCATTCCGCCGGCATCAAACAGCGCCGAGCTACTCCTTGAGAAGATCACTCCTCCAATTCGACGTTCCAATACGCGAGGTCTAGAAACCCCTTCCAGCGTTCGCGTTGCTGGTTATTAAGCACCAAGGAGATCACCGGTCGCCATCGTGGTCGCACCGGTTTGCACACCAATCGCATACCGGCCTGATGAGGCAGCCGGTTGGCTTTGCGCGAGTTACACTTGATGCACGAACAGACGACATTCTCCCAAGTCGTTTTACCACCGCGATCCCGAGGAATCACGTGATCGAGGTTAAGGTCCTCACGCTCAAATACCTTCCCGCAGTATTGGCACTTATCCTTATCTCGATCGAATACGTTGTTGCGGGTCAGCTTAATTTCCCGGCGCGGTAGTTTATCGAAAAATGTCAGTAGGATTACTCGCGGTAATCGGACTTGGATTCGTGGGGTGTGCACCACGTCCATCTTATCGAGAGTCGGATTATTCTCCGAAAAATCCATCCAATCCATGAACGAAAAAACGCGAAAATCATCCGTCTCATGGTGAATCACCGAAGCGTGCCCCCGTGCAAGTAGAGCAAAGGCGCGTTTAGCACCGATAACGTTCACCGCCTGCCAGAGGCGATTGAGAACCAAAACTGGTTGATCTAATACAGCATCCACGACGGTTCCTCAGGTTAAAAGGCCCTCGACGACCTGTCAAGGAAGGGACCCATGACAATGCGGTTACGAACCGGGAATCTTTCTCTTTCTCTTTATTCTTTCTCGTTCGTCAGGGTGCCAACCCGACCCCTCAGCGGGGATAAAGAGAAAGATAAGGAGGAAAGAAGAAAGATCCGGAGCAATACTGCGGACGTTGTCTCGCCCCGACCTAGCTCATCTGAGCCGCGGGCACCGGTTGCAAAGTCACCCCTTTGACGCGCACTCCGGCCATTTTTTGCAAAACGTCATCGGCATGCTTAGCCGACACATCGACCAGAGAATGCCGCTGCTTCAAATCAATGGCTCCGACAATGCTGCCCGGTTGGCGCGTCACTCCGGCAATTTTACCAACCAGATCGGACGGCGTGATCATTTGCTTGCGGCCAATATTGAAGAAGATGGTCACAAAACCGTCTTCGCGGCCCGTGCGGCCGGGTCGATCCTGTTGCGGTTTTTCATGCCGATCCCCGGGAGGACCACGGTCATCATGACCCTGGCTAGGGCCGGGTCGTCCTCGATCTTCCCGTGGACCGCGGTCTTCTCGATAAGACCGAGGTTCAGGTTTTGGCTTGGGCGGCGGAGGCGGCGCCTTCGCTGGTTCCACCGGACCACTGTGCATCATATGAATGAGGGCCGATACAATATCGGTGCTCGCATGGCCTTGCTCCAAAAGCCGGTCAATCATACGTTCCTGTTTTACGAATTCCCCGGACTCTAACGTGGTGCGTAGTTTCTCGAAAAATTTATTTTCCTTCGCCTCTTCGATCTCATCGATGGACGGAATCTGGCCGCGCTGGATCTTGAGCTTACCATAGCGGATCATGCTCTGGAGTTTGTAGATCTCTCGATTTGAAACGAAGGTAAAGGCCTTGCCCGATTTGCCCGCCCGACCGGTGCGACCGATCCGATGGGTATAATCCTCTGCATCGTTCGGCAGGTCAAAATTGAATACGACTTCGAGATCGTGGACATCGAGACCGCGAGCCGCCACATCCGTAGCGATCAAAAACTCGAATCCCTTGCGTTTGAATTTCTCCGTCACTCGGGTGCGCTGAGCCTGAGTAATATCGCCGTGAAGCCGGTCAGTGGCGTAACCCCGAGCATGCAGCAATTCGTCGAGCTCATCGACCATGATCTTGGTCGAGCAGAATACGATGCCATGACGGAAATCGAAGCGATCAATCAACCGCGTCAAGGCCTCCACTTTCGCGCGTCGCTGCACTTCAAAATACATCTGTTCCACTTGCGGAGCATTTTGCGCGAGAGCTTGAATTTTAATTTCAGCCGGATTGTTGGTGTAGCGTTTGATCAACGTGCGAATCGCGGGCGGCAAGGTAGCCGAGAAGAACAACGATTGGCGGCCAGCCGGCGTGCCAGACATGACGGTATCGATGTCGTCACGGAAACCCATGTCCAACATCCGGTCACACTCATCGAGGATCACCATCTTAAGATCATCGAGGCGCATCGTGCCCCGCTCCATATGATCCATCACGCGACCGGGGGTGCCGATGACGATCTGGGCGCCAGCCCGGAGCGCCCGAATCTGACGATCATAAGGCTGCCCACCATAAATCGGCACTTCCATCACCCCGCGCTTAAAGGCCGCCAGTTTATTGACATCCTCCGCAACCTGCATCGCCAACTCACGCGTCGGGCATAGAATAAGCACCTGCACTCGCTTCAATTTGGGATCGACGAGTTCGATCGCTGGGATAGCAAAAGCGGCGGTTTTACCCGAGCCCGTGGCGGATTGACCGACCACATCACGACCTTCCAACAAAGGGGGAATCACTGCGGTTTGAATAGGCGATGCCTCCTCGAAACCGAGTTTATCGACTGCTTTGAGCACCTCAGCTGACAGCCCGAGCTCACTAAAAGGACGTTTTTCCATCACTTGACCTACCGAGTGAATCGGCCGCAAGCGATCAGATTAAACTCGCATCATACGATTTTCCGGTCCGCTTAGCCAAATGCCTTTCAAATCTCTCGGTCTCAATCCGAAGCTCGTCCAGGGTGTTCTCGCCATGGGCTACGGTGATCCGACGCCTATTCAACTGCGTGCCATTCCCGTCGTGCTCGAAGGGCGCGACCTTATCGGTTCGGCTCAAACCGGCACCGGAAAAACCGCCGCGTTCGCCCTGCCCGTGCTGCAGCGACTCCTTAAGCCAGTCGCCAAAGGACCTCGGGTGCTCGTGCTCGAGCCGACTCGCGAGCTCGCCGCCCAGGTCGAGACAGCTTTCCGCGATCTCGGTCGATTCACCGAATTTCGTGCCGCCGTCGTTCATGGAGGTGTGGGCTATGGTCGCCAACGCGAGGCCCTGCGCAATGGCACCGATGTGATCATCGCCACCGTCGGCCGCCTCATGGATTTCATCCAAGAAGGCGCGATCGACCTGCGCAACATCGAGGTCCTTATCCTCGATGAAGTGGATCGCATGCTCGACATGGGGTTTATCCGCGACGTCAAACGCATCGCCGAACTCTGCCCTAAAAGTCGCCAGACCCTTTTCTTCTCCGCCACGGTTCCCCCGGAGATCGAAGCGGTGGCCAAGTTTGCCCTTAAGGACCCCGCGCGTATCGTCATCGGCCGCACTCAGTCCGTAAACGAATCGGTCAAGCACGCGATGTTTCCGGTCATTTATGATCAGAAGTTCGAGCTCCTGATCGCGCTTTTGGAAAAAGAGGACTTCCAGAGTGTTATCATATTTTCACGCACCAAACATGGTGCCGACAAGATCGCCCGAAGACTCAAAAATGAGAACCACTCGGTCGCCGTGCTCCACGCCAACCGCTCCCAAGGCCAACGCACGACCGCTCTCGAAGGTTTCAAGAATGGTCGCTACGAGATCATGGTTGCGACCGACATCGCCGCCCGCGGCATCGACGTCTCCGGCGTGTCCCACGTGATCAACTACGACGTGCCGGAGAATCCGGAAGACTACGTGCACCGCATCGGTCGCACGGGTCGTGCTATGTCCGTCGGTGATGCTTACATGTTGGCCGTTCCCGAGGAAGGCGGCGACTGCCACGACATTGAACGATTCATCGGCGCCCGCATCCCTCAGCTCAAGCTGGACGGTTTCGCCTACGAAAACGGCAAAATGCCGGTGGTAGACACCAGCCGACCATTCAAAAACCCCATGCGCTCCAAAAAGGGGCAAGCCCAAGGTCGTCAAGGCGGCGGTGGTGGTGGCCGACAAGGCGGCCGCCCCGGCGGTAGATCCCAAGGTCCGGGCAACCGCCCCGCTCAAGGCAAAGGTGGAGGAAAACAAGCTGGTCGTGGTAATCCTAGAGGTGGTTCGAGCCGTAGTGGACCTGCCTCCGCTCCCGCCAAAGCGAGCAGCCGCCTCCGTCGCGGCCGCTAGAACCAGGCGCGACGAGTTCAGAGTTTTCCGGTCGGAGAGTTCACCCGCGTGAGCCCTTCGATACCATCCGCCCAGTCAGGATACTTACCGATCAATTCGTCTCGATCGCCCAGCGTGAAATCCTGCCAGCGAAACTCCGGCGCCATGATACATGACACGAGGGCCCAGCGTCCGCCTGCCGCCAATCGTGTGCCCTGCCAGACCCCCGCTGGAATGACATCCTGAAGTCGACCACCAGCGGCCACATTCAGCCCCAGCTTCACCAATTCACCAGAGCCATCCGGTGAAAGCCGCAGCGACTCGAGCCGATCACCGGCATGCCAACACCACACTTCGTCTGTCGTGAGGAGATGTATCGCCGAAAATCCATCGGGCGTGAACAACGCGTAGATCACCGAATAAGCGCGCGAATCCTCCGCAGCATTCTGTGGCCTCACCCATAAACCAGCTTCCGCGGTTCGTCGAAAATATCCGCCTTCCTGATCGAGCGGTTCCAAGTCGAGTGCCGCGACCACGTCCTGCGCGGAATGCGTCGAAGTCGATAGGGTTTCAAATTCGGCCATGTTCCAAATCGTTGCCACAGTGTCCGTCAGGTCAAACGCATCACACCGCCGTGATGTTGAACCTGATTGCATCCGAGCACGGTCCCGCCTACCCCTCGACACAATACCATGAGTTCACCGCTTGCCCGCTCCAATCGCCACGCCCTCAAAGACGCCGTCGTGCGTCTCCACCAAAAGGCGTCGCATCATCACCGGATCGATACGCTGGCCGACTTACTCTCTGACACGATCGACCGTTCCCACCCCGGAGACGACCAGCTCAAGTGCCTCGACATTGGCTGCGGCGACATGACCCTCGCCGAATCGGTCGGCGAACGCCTGCCGCGCTCGGACTGGAGCTGCATCGATATTCATCCGCTCGCCCCGGACTTGGTCGATGACCCACGTTGGGCCAAATACCAACAATTCGACGGCTGCAAAATCGACGCGCCCGACCGCCACTTCGAGGCCTCTCTTTTCTGTGACGTCATGCATCATATCCCGGGCGACCTGGTTGCGAACCTGAAGGAAGCCGCCCGCGTCTCCCAAACCGTCGTCATCAAAGACCATTTCGAATATTCTCTCTACTCGCGATCCATGCTCCAGCTCATGGATATCGTCGGCAACTGGGGTTACGATATCAGCATCCCCAAACGCTACTTCAGCCGCACTCGCTTCGCGCAATTGGCCGAGGCCTGTGGCCTAGAGATCGCCGACCTCAATATTGGAATCGAACTCTACCGCCACAACGCCGTCTTCCATCGCGTGTTGCGGCCCAAGTGGCAATTCATCGCGGTTTTGCGTCACGCCAGCTAAAGTTTCCAGCGAACCACGCCCGTAGCGATACCACCTTTATTGGCCGCTTGGCCGTAAAGAAACAGCGCCGAAAAGGTGCGACGCAAATGTAGTTCCGAGAGCACCGGATCATCTTTAACGTGGTCCTTGTAGCGCTCCGGATAGGTCTTCTGCAAACCCGCCCAATAGTCGTAGATCTCTTCCTTTAGATACTCTTTCCGATTGGCCAAATCCAAGATGTCGTCATCGATCAACGGGTAGGAAAACGGGGTCACAAATGTGCCGTCGGGCATCTGCAACGTATTGCCGAATCCACCGGCGTTACGCATCGCTGCGGGCGTGCTGTCGTCGATCACGATCACGTCGCGACTGAAATCAAAATCCAGCGTGCCGTCGTCGTATTCTTCGAACACAATCGCTTGCAGGCCCACATGGGGATAGATGCTACCCGTGCCCGGCGGAGGGATCTCACGCACCGTGTAAGTGAACAGCATCCGGTTGTCCTCTAGATTCACAATCGACGGATACATCAGAGAAGGGAAACCAATCGCTTGGGCCGGCGTCCAGGTCCTGCCGTCATCCGTAGATTTGAACAACACCTCGCCATCAAAGTTATCGGTAAGCGTGCCGCCTGCGTAGTTCGAATCATCCGCCAACGGCTCGGCGAAGCGCACATGCGTGTAGTCCACCCGGACCAACATCATCAACTGTCCGCTGTTCGTGTAGAACAAGAGACTCTCGCCGAAGAAACCGCGCGTCACATCTTCGTAACGCGCTCCCTTCACCTCGGTTTCGACAAACTCCCAGGTGAGCCCTTGGTCAGTAGAAACCACCGCCCGATGACGCGATCCGACCGCTAAGCCCATCCACAGACGGCCATCCGCGAGTTGCAAAATATTGCGCGTGGTATCGATACGTTCATCGTCCCCAGCCCCGGTCACCTCACGGTCGAAAATTGTGTTCGTAAACGTCCTGCCGCCATCCTCCGACCGGTGTATCACCACATAGGAATGGTCACGCTACGCATAAGGACTGGGAAACCAACCGCTCCCGTGGATCGAGGTGATCACGAAAAGCACGTCATCAACGATCGTGACCGAGGGTTCATGGCCTCCGATCATTTCTGGAACGTGCCGACCACGCTGCCAATTCAACCCTTCGTCATCCGATCGATAAAGCACCGCGTGCGTGGTTAATGACCGGGACGGTCGATCCACATTCTGGGAGGTGTAGATTTCTTCTGGATGCGTGTGATCCGCGAACATCACCATCTGCCCATCCGCCAGCCGGCCAATGTGAGGTTTAAATATATATCTCCCCGCCAAACGGCTGATCGTGGCAGGCAGCGACTCGGGCAGTTGTTCGGCGTTAATGACGCGCACGTCATAATTCTCCACCACTGTTTCACTGGCGGGTAGCGGTAAAAATACCCGTATACCGACTAGAATAAGCAATCCCGTCATACTCAACGATTCCGAGTCAAGCCCCACCGTGAATCAAGTGAGAACTCAACTCCGCTTGGTCGCTCCAAATGAATAAAATCGTAGCTCGATAAATCTCCATGACAGCACGCCCGTCAGAACACTTAAGAACGCCATGAGCCACCACATCGCCGTGGTGCCAAACATGTCCTCCTGCCGGAATCCCGCCAACACGAGACAGTGCCACAAGTAGATCGAATAGGAGGCCACGCCAAATACCCGACAGGCTCCAACCAACTGGATAATTCCCCGGCGGGCGAAGGTTGGCCAACGATCCAACGCCTTGAATCCGCTGGCCAAACTTGCATCGATGGACGGAGCCAACCGGATCAACGCCGCTCCTCCCACCGGGACCAGCAACCATTGCAACATGAAGGTGTTGGCATCGTAGAACGCCACCGAGTCGATCAACCATGCCATCACCCCAAGGATCAATAACGTCGCCACCAAGGTAGGCCCCTTGCCTTGCGTGATTTTTACCGGTCTCACCAGTTCCAGCCAAGCCACGAATACCCCAAGACCAAACCCCCAGAACCGCAGAAGAGGCAGATAGGCGATGTAGGGCACCCAAGGTGGTTGATAAGTGCCGGTGTAGGCCGCTATGCGCCAACCGAGGCCCCAACCCAACAGCAGTGCAGCCAGTGTGCCCAACCACACGGTCGGTCGCGAAGAAATGGCCCTAACGGCCAGCACAACCAAAAGCGAAGTCACGTAAAACTGCTCCTCCAGACTCAAGGACCAGATGCCACCATATCCAATCACCGACGGCTCCACCCTCAGCCAATAAAAGTTATACCACCCGAATAGGGACGAGACCGAGGCCCAACTCAGTTCCGCCCAGATCACGTCGGTCAACCAGAGATTCAAAACAATCGCACCGATCAAAAATCCGCCCATCGCCGGCATCAGCCGCCGCATCCGCCGCACCGTAAATTCTTTCACGCCCGGCCACCCCTTCCGGTCGATCGACTTCGCGAGACTCTTCGCGATGAGGTAACCCGATAGCACAAAGAACAATTCCATCGCGCCCTGCCCCAATCCCCTCGGCAACCACGAGTTCAAGTGATAAACTAATACCATTCCACAGGCCAATCCACGCAACAAATCCAGTAGCAGCGATCGGCGAACTTCTAACGCCATCGATTCCAGTGTCGTCATAACGTGGAAGCGGTTTCACCTACTCCGACCAGCCCTTTGAGTGGATCCGGGCGCACCAATCGCACCCGTCCCTGGCAACGCCCTTCCGGAGTTTTCGGACCATCCGCGACCAAGAACTCATTCCTACCTCCGACTACAATTCCAAGTGAACAATCGAACGGAAAATGCCCCGTCAGTCTAAAACTGGGATCCGTCCGCAATAGTGTGCTCGGGTCACCGTAACACCCAAACCACCACGAGCCCACATACCATTCCGCGGTTTGGATTCCCATCGATGTCCAACCGCTCGCGATGACGTGACGTTTGATGAAACGGAAATCGCTGCGAAATTCATAAACGTAATTTTCGACCACGCCCGCAGGTAATCCACCCACAACATAAAAATTACCATCCTTGAAGGCGATACCACCGGCGCCGTGCACCACTTCGGGGATCCAGTGCTGAGACAGCTTTTCCAGCGTTTCCGCATCGTAAACATAGACCCAAGAATCGGCTTTCCCCTGCGGCTCATTGAACTCTCCGAGATTCACCGCGACATAGACTTTCCCATCGCGGTAGGTCAGGTCGCCGTGATGGTTTTCGACGTCGGCTTTGGCGATTAATGCCCCCTCGGAGTCGGTCTTCACCAACTCGGTCGTGAACGACCAAAAGAGATTTTTATCCCGATCCCTTGCCACCCCCTGCAGGTGAAACTCGTAGTCCCCTTCGCAGGCGACCCACTCCTCCGCGATAAGCCCGCTCCCCAAGCCACTCAACAATCCAACAATCAAATATGCACGAATTCGAGAAACCATTCTTCGATTCTCATCCTCAAACCCGCGGACTGTAAAACCGGATTATTCAAAATCGACCCTCCTAGGAACTATTCATCCGACTTTCATGAGCATCGGGCTTTCCATACCCCGCATCGTAGGTAACCTTCACCTTGATGAAACGGCGAACCTCGGCCTCTCCCAAACAGATTCTCGAAGTCGCGCTCTGCGGCACCAGATCCAATGGAAAATCATTCTGAACCATTCGCCATGCAGTCAATTGACTACGCATCACCGAGCACGCTGGAGCCGACGCATCGGCTGACCGTCGAGCAAATCGAGTTCTACCACGCCCACGGATATGTATCGGTCGACGCCGTCATGCCGGAGGGCGAAATCCCCGTAATCCGCGAAATCTACGATCGCCTATTCGACCCGGCCCGCTCCAACGCGAGTGCGGGTCTGCAAGACCTGGGCGGTTCGGGCAATACGACCGCTCCCGCAGTGCTACCTCAACTCCTGCAACCCGCCAAGTTTGCGCCCGAGTTGATGGACACTCAACTCGTGTGCAATCTCAAGGAGATCATGCAACAGTTGCTCGGACCCAACACTCCCATGGTGGGCGACCACGCCATCAATAAACCGCCGCACAACGCCGCCGCGACTCCGTGGCATCAGGACGAGGCGTATTGGGATCCAGCCAAATCATACTCCAGCCTCAGCGTCTGGGTGCCACTGCAACCGGCCACCACCCAAAACGGCTGCATGCACTTCATCCCCGACTCCCATCAACTTGAAATTGTGCCCCACCGCCCGATTGACGACGACCCGCGCAAACTCGGCTTGGAAATCGAACCCAACACCGTCGACCTCAGTTCCGTCGTGGCCTGCGAACTCCCTGCGGGTGGCGCCACTATCCACTCAGGGCGCACCCTGCACTACACTCCGCCTAACAATTCAGATGATTTTCGCCGCGCTTACATCGTGATGGGATCGGCCGCCGAAACCACCCTCGAACAACCACGCGAATTCCCCTGGCAAACCCGCCAAGCGGCTGCCCACACCTAACCATCCTTCGTCCGCCTCAACCCACATGAAAATCGTAAATATTCAGGGCATTCCCGCCGAAACCTCCACCTCACCCAAAGGGGTCTACGGCGGCGCGTTCCAAGGACTATCACTTGCCCTCGGTCGCAAAGAGACGTCGACCGACCTCAACGAACGTCATCCGTTCGATGTTGAGATCACTCGCATCCCCGCTGGCAAAAAACTCTGTCCCTTCCACTCCCACAGTGCGCAGTGGGAATTCTACCACGTAACCGGAGGCCGAGGGTTCGCGCGCCACGTCGATGGCGAAGTGGAGGTCTCAACCGGAGATACTTTTATTTTCAAACCGGGCGAACCTCACCAGCTGCGCGCGGCGGATGACGAAGACCTCACGTTCCTCATTGTGGCCGACAATCCAATCGGCGAATCCTGTCACTATCCCGATAGCGACAAATGGCTCGTGCGCTCCCCCGATCGCCGGCTTATCCGTAGCGATGCTCTCGACTACTACGATGGCGAAGAGTGAATCCATCCGCACGCTGGAAGAAGCATTGGAGTATGTGCAGATAGTCAAAGTCTGCACGTTATTCAGTAACAAGATCGCAGGGCTGCCCTCCCTGTGGGACGCCGTGGATCTACCGGAGAGCGGCGGCGACCGCACGAAATGGGGCGCTCGAGTCGAGGCGATTTGGGCGTGGAAAAACGAACTGCCTGAGACGTATCCCGATGAGGTTTTCTATGGAAAGATCTCCGGAGGCCTAGCGGTCCTCATGTCGATGGATTATCTACGCGATGTGCATTATCCCAAAGCCCATCAACCGATTTCCCAGTGCAAAGATCTCGCCCAAAAGACGTTTGAAATCATCCGCCTCGATCCCGGCGAAACCGCCGAGATCCGCGCCACGGCAATGGACCGCCACGGTTGTTCCAAAAGCCAAGTTGAGACGACCCTCAAGCAACTACAAATCACCTTAAATATCGCCCGCGACAATACCCCGGGAATCAGCATGGACCGCTGGGTTCCATTTCAGGAGCTCTACGACGGTTTCCTAGAATAGATATTCTCACTGCGCGAACCAGACTGAGCCGGTCCCTCCCAAAGGACGCGGACAAGCCTCCGTCTCATTCACTGTTGAGTGGTCTGAGGTAGGGCGTGCTCGCCGAGCGCGCCGTTCCCATCGGAGCGGTTTTCCAGGCAGTTTGAAACAGCGATTTCGGCGAAACCGCCCTACCTCCGAAAAGCGTGCTTACCTCTTGGCGTCGAGGTCGAACGCGACTTCTCGCTTCTCCCACATTTGCACAAGTTGGGCGACTCTTTGCGGATGCTTATCCGCCAAATCGTTTCGTTCGGCACGATCCTTCGTGATATTGTAGAGTTCCCAGCGGTCATCGTTATCGCGACGCATCACGATCTTCCAGTCGCCTAGTCGCAACGCACGATTGCCTGAATGCTCGAAGTAAAACGGCCGCGCCTCCCATTCGGGGTCGCCGGCAAAGGTCTCAACCAAACTGAAGCCCGGTAAAGGAGGTGGTTGATTTACGGGTAGATTCTTCTTCCGGTTGTAATCCGCCGTTAAATTCGCGCCAGCCAGATCGAGCAGTGTTGGCACCACATCAATTGCGTGGGCCGGGGTTTGACGGAGCTCTCCCCGAGACTTGATTCCGGCGGGCCATGAAACGATGAACGGCGTCGAGATTCCTCCTTCGTGGTTCCAATGCTTATGCAAGGAAAATGGGGTATTCGCCGCCGTCGACCACCCCGGTCCAAGTGCGAGGTAGGTGTCCGCACTACCCGAAGGCGCTCCCACGGTGTGGCGATCGCCGCGGTTGATTTGTTCGGCCGTGGCCCCGTTGTCGGAAAGGAAAATTACGATGGTGTTCTCGCTCTGCCCCATGGCGGCGACTTGATCCATGACCCGACCAATTTCTTGGTCCATGCGATCGACCATCGCGGCGTGCACTTCCATCTTTCCGGCCTGAAATGCTCGCTGCTCGGCATTAAGAGTCGCCCACGGGATCGCGTTGCCCAATTCACCGGGATCAATCTGCTCTTCCAACTCCGTCTGACTTAGGCTCCACGGAGCGATGACGTCTTCCCGCATCCGTGCAAGTTTGCCATTATATATTCCCAGTTTTTTCAGTCGTTTTCGGCGTTCCTGTTGCAGCGCATTCCAGCCGATATCGTAGCGGCCCTTGTATTTCGCGATGTCCTCCGGCAATGCGTGCAGGGGAAAGTGAGGAGACGTGAATGCAAGGTAGAGAAAGAACGGCACGTCATCCTCTTCGGCAGCGTGCTCGCCGAGATACTCAATCGCCCGGGTGGCGATATTGCGGGTGGTATACTTTCCCTCGTCGCGTTTGGTGATAGGGAGTGCTTCGCCGTCGAGGAAGTGTCTTTCCGGACTGAAGAATCGATCATGGTCACGAAGTTGATAGGACCGCGTAAATCCCGCCGTCTCATGGGATGAGTCATGTTTCAAGTGCCACTTACCACTGGTGTAGGAGCGGTAACCCGCCTCATTTAAACGAGGACCGAGGAGAGTAAGCCAACTCGGCCACTCTTTCCCGATCCGCGGATCGATGCCTACTTGCTGCGCGTAATAACCGCTCATCAAAACAGCACGCGTCGGCCAGCAACGACCGGTATTGTAGAACTGAGTGAAGCGCAGTCCATCATCGGCTAACGCATCGAGATTTGGGGTCTCGATCTCGCCGCCGAAACTGCTCAGATCCGAGTAACCCAGATCGTCGGCTAGGATCAGAACAATATTGGGCTGAGCTGGTGAGGATTGGGCCGAACTCAGGGTAGCAATAATACAACCCATGAGCGCCCAGCGGATAAGGGGTAAGCACTTCACCCCTCAACCTCAATACACCTCCTTCAACGGGCAAGTGCAGATTCCGTCAAACTCAGCCCTTAAATATCGCTTCATCTCCAAGCATCAGATCCAGATCGAGCACATCGATCCGATTTGGGTGATCATTATTTCTCTCCGCAACACCTATGGGGTGTCAGATCGAATTGTTTGGATTTTCGACCACAATTCCAGCGCTCGTTCGTCATCCGGCATCATCTGCAAACACACCAAGAGCTTGTTTTCCACCTCCTGAATTCGGAGCACTTCCAGCAGCCATGCCGCTTGTTCGCGGTGCATTTCGGCCGATAAGCCAAAGTGATGTTCAATATGCGACATCAGCATTAGGGCCTGCTTTACGTCGCCTTGATTAAAAGCACTTTTGATACCGCTTAAGTAGGTTTTAAATGCGTATTCTCGCAGCTTATTCAGTCGTTCGAGGTCACCACTTTGAGACTCATACTGGGACCACATTAGCAGCACATGCCCGGCCTGCCTGCCTGGGGTTACGATCAAACGAGGGGTGTTCAACCAATTTGCCAAAAAATATCGGAGAGTTCGTCCACATAGGAAGTTGGAATAAGCTCCCGATCAACAATCCCAAAACTAGAAGACATCCCAAACCTGCCATCACCCGGGGGGCGTGAGTTCTACGACAAATTTGGATCCCTCCACCCGCCAATCCGGCCACCACTACGAGGTGACTGAGATAACTGTAACGATCGGGTGGCCAGGTAAGCTTTTCGGTAAAACCGAGACAGGGTAAAGAAATCGCTAGAAAACCAAACCATACTACCGCCGTCATGGGCAATCGGCGACGGCGAATCCAAATCACCACAGAGACAATCGCCACTGCCATCGGAACAGACACCACGATCACAACGTTTCCGAAGGACAGGTCTATGTGAGGCAAATTGGGCGTTAGATCGTAGAACCAAACCAGTCGGCTCAGCAGAGCCCCCACGATCGCTAAAGCAGTAATAGCGCGCTCACTGAGCCCAATACTTCCGAGATCCGGGGTATCAGAAAATATTCCGATGTCAAAAAATCGGACCCACAACGTCGCTGATAGTGCTGCCACCGCGGGAATGAAGAACGCCACCATCTTGCCCAACCATCGCCAAAGTTCCGGAGACCGCCACGACGGCACGCACTTCAAATAACCCCAATCCACCACAATTAGAAATAACCCGTAGCTCACCGTATGAGGATAGGTCCCGTAGGCGAATACGGCTGCGATCCACGATCCCAACAGCCACTTCATCCCAAACCCATTGGCTCCCGGCGGATGTGCTCGCAAATAAAGGGCAAACGACATCAGTAGCCAACCTGTCGCCATTGGATAGGTGGACGCGGTGACCCAAGCCACCGACTTAACTCGCAACGGATGCAGCGCCCAGGCCGCTGCGGCGAGCCACGCGGCACTTTCGATCATCGACTCCGTTGCCGCCTCTCCAGACCACCGCGCCAAAATTTGGCGCAACAGTAGAAAGAACCCCACCGCCACGCCCACATGCAAAAGCAAATTAAACCCATGCCAAGCCACCGGATTCAGTCCAAATTGCCGATGCAGTATCCAACCAGTGAACCAGTGAACCGGCTTGAATCGCATAGCCTGAACCGAGCTAAACCAACGTCCGACTAATTCTCCGCTAAACTCAGCCTGAATGAGTTCATTTTGAGTAACGTTGAAATCATCGTCCCACCGCCAAAACTGGAAGCCATGAACGGGGGGAAATGCGCCCCAAACCAATAGAGCCAGCAGCGCACTCTTGCCCCAAAGCGGGGTTCAGGAAAAGGCGTTCATCGTGAATCTCGACCCGCTTTCTCGAGATCCGTCCTTCGAGCCTCGGAATATTGGTTTACCTCACCTGCAAGGTGTCGCCTTCGAAAGTCAGATCTAGGCCGGGCACTTCAACCGCCTTGCGAGTCCCGTCCTTGTGCACACGTCCCGCGATCCAGGCGTCGTAACCGCTGGCTTGGGCCGCCGCGAGGGTGGCTTGAGCATCGGCCGGGTTCACGTAAGCGGCAAATCCCACGCCCATGTTGAATGTGGCGTAAGCTTCTCGAAGTTCGATCGGACCTTTCTCCATCAAAAACTTGAAGAGCGCGGGCTCCGGGCGGATCTCGTTGATTTCGTAAACGAATGGCTCATCGAGTCGCAGGAGTTTGCGCCAGCCGTGGCCGGTGACGTGTGAAACGTAGTTTAATTTGATACCGCGTTTTTGGCATTCTCGCACAAAAGCGACATAGATCACTGACGGTGCCAGTAGGGCTTCACCATAAGTGCGATCATCGCCGTGGCCCAATGGGGTGGCATAACCGTCTGGCAGATTATCGGCGATCATGCGGCACAAGGTCAGACCATTGGTCTGCACCCCAGAAGACGCCAAGAATAAGATCACATCGCCGTCTTGGGCATCACCCACAATACGGAGTTCTTTGGGCGCAATCTTGCCCATGGCCGAACCGGCCAAACAGATCGAATCCGGTTCGATGATACCGCGCAAAGTCGGAGTCTCTCCGCCGCCCCAGACGGCACCAGACATCCGGCAGGCCTCGGCCCAGCCGTCCACCAAGCTCTGCGTGCGCTCAGCGTTGCTGAACCAGCTCGAGTCACCCACCGCCGCGTGCATCGCCAACGAGATGGGCAATGCACCGCAGGTAATCAGATCATTGACGATTGTCGCTACGGTATCGATCGCCACTTCACGGTAGAAGGTCTTGCCCGACTGATTAAGCACGGCATCGGCCACGAGGTTCTTGGTGCCGAGACCTTCCTCGACGTGAGCGAGATAATGGTCCTCCGCTTCGATCAAGTAGCAGCTCTCGCCCCGCGTGGCAGCAGGTTCGGAGTAACCATGATCGGTCAATAGATCAGAAGTGGTCTTGGCCGCCTTCTGGCAGGCACGCTTAAACGCATCGAGTTCGTCGTATCGGACGCCGGAAGAATCGTAGGATAGGCTCATGGAGATTTTAGATTTTGGAATTCTGATTTTCGATTAATCGCGGAACTAGCGATTACCTTTGTGGTAGCCGATGCGTGGTTTCTTGGATTCGGCGTCTTCTACTGGAGGAGCATCGAGCAGAGGTTGAATACGTGCGATCAATTCTTGTAAAACCACATCGTGCTCGAGCAACCGCCGGTCAATTTCAGCCACTCGCTTAAGAATGGTTTTCGACGCTAACATCTCGTCGCGCATGCGCACAAACGCCTTGATCAGGTAAAGACTCATCTGCACGGCCTGGTCGCTCTTGAGCACCGTCGCGGCCATCAGAGCGCCATGTTCTGTAAAAACTAAGGGACTGGATCGGCGGCCTCCACGGCCCTCGTTTGATGACGCATTTTGCGACCTCAAAGCGACAAACTCTTGATGATTAAGCTGAAAGCAAAACTCCAAGGGGAACTTCGCATCATTTCTCCGGACCGCCGCATTGAGCCGTTTCGTCTCCACGCCATACATCTCAGCGAGGTCACTATCGAGCACGACCTGCTGTTTGCGCACCGCATAAATAGGCGGCGGGTTCGGTGTTTTGACAACGGCTTTTCTAGGCATCGAAAGGTCTCAATACGAACGTGCGTCGCTGTTTTCGAAGTAATTAATGTAGGCTTGATTCACGACACGGAATCCACCGGGGGTCGGATAATTACCGGTAAAGAACCAGTCACCCGAATGATTGGGCACCGCCGCATGGAGATTATCCACCGTCTGATAAATCACTTCAACTTCACCTGCCCATTCCACGTTCTTCGGATATACAATGCGGCTGATCTTCGCTGAAATTTGCTCGGGCGTGAACGGTGTGTAGATCTTTTTGACGTGATTTACCTGTTCGCCGGTTTCGACTGCTTTGAGGCAATCCTGATAAACTTCGGTCAAAATATCTTCCTGACCGGTTTCCTTCAACAGCGCCACGGTGGCTTCGAACGCGATAAACTTTCCGATCTCCGACATATCGATGCCGTAGCAATCCGGATAACGAATCTGCGGCGCCGTGGAAACTACGACGATCTTGCGAGGATTAAGCCGAGTCAGGATACGCAGAATCGATTTACGTAATGTCGTGCCCCGAACAATGGAATCATCCACACAGACCAGGTTATCCTTACCGGGTTCAACCGAGCCGTAACTGATATCGTAAACGTGACTCGCGAGTTGGTTACGGAGGTTTTCCTGCCCAATGAAGGTGCGAAGTTTAATGTCCTTACTCACCACTTTCTCGGCTCGAGGCCAGTTGCGCAGGATCAGCTCATCAAGTTTCTCTTCGGTCAGCTCACCTGCTTGCGACGCGCGCAAGATCTCGTCCTTCACTTCTAGGCGCCGCTTTTCATGCAGGGCTGCAACCATACCGTAGTAGGCGACTTCCGCGGTGTTCGGGATGAAACTAAAAACAGAGTGCGCCCAATCATTCTCGACCGCCGCGACCACTTGATCAACCAACCGCGCGCCGAGAGCTTTTCGTTCCCGGTAAATATCGATGTCGTTACCGCGGGAGAAGTAGATGCGCTCAAACGTGCAGGAGGTGCGCGGCATCTCCGGCTGGAACGCGGTGGAGGTCATTACGCCATCGCGTTTGATGACCATGACATGACCCGGAGGCACCTCTTCGACCTCCGCTAGTTCGAGGTCAAATACGGTCATCAGTGGCGCCCGCTCGGAAGCGAAGGCGATGACTTCATCGTTCTCAAAATAGAAACAGGGCCGGATGCCCGACGGGTCACGGGCAACGAACGCGTCGCCGTTGCCTACGGCACCAGCCAACACGTAACCGCCATCCCACTTGTCGCCAGCATGTTTGAGCACCCGGGCAAGATCGAGTTCCTTGCTGATCCGGGCCGAAATCTCACGGCCGGGTAGCTTTTCTACATCCCGCAGATAGCGGTATATATTGGTGTGCTCTTCATCGAGGAAGAATCCGATCTTCTCCAACAACGCCTGGGTGTCCGTCGCGAAGATCGGATGTTGCCCCATCGAGATGAGGTTGCTGTTAAGTTCAGCCGTATTGGTAAGATTGAAGTTGCCGCAGAGCGCGAGGTTGCGGGTCGGCCAAGGGCTGCGCCGAAAAAACGGATGGCAGGAGCTGATGTTGTAGCCGCCACTCGTGCCGTAACGTAGGTGCCCGAGCAGGAGTTCGCCGCCGAAATCGAACTTCTGTTTCACCGTATCAGCGAATTCGGGGTGGATGGTGCCCTTGTCGACCTGTTTGTGGTAATTCCCCAGCAGCTGCTTGAAAATCTTGTCGAGCGGATTGGACTTCACGCAGCGCTCGCGGAACATGAAAGGCTCCCCGGCCGGCATATCGAGTTTCACACAAGCGACACCCGCGCCGTCTTGGCCCCGGTTGTGCTGTTTCTCCATCAGGAGATAGAGTTTGGTCACCCCCCACAGCGGAGTGTCGTATTTTTCCTGATAATACTGGAGCGGCTTTTTGAGCCTCACCATCGCGATGCCGCATTCGTGGGTAAGTTTATCGCTCATTTCCGGCCCCGTTGAGTTGAATGCGGTCGTGCGTCGCAGTTGCAGTCAGGCCGGTTTGTTCCGGACGAGGCGTGGGGGAGTTTTCTCACGAGTGTTAAAGTGACTAATCACGAGTGGATGGACCCGCCGGTCAATGAATTTTCCGGTTCAAGGCGTGGAAAAATGATCGAAGGGGGACTGAGCCGCTTGACCGGGCCCGTTCGGTCTGGAACCTTGGCCCCCCCTCGAACCATGTTGATCCTGCGCGGCTCTCCCGCTCTCTCTCCTTTCCGACTCCAAAAACGGCTCTCCAGCCTCACAGCTGCTGGTGTGCCCGTTCGGCGCATCTCCGCCCACTTCGTCCATGTGGTCGAGACCTCGGCGGATCTTTCCCCTGAAGAGGAGGCCATTCTGAGCCAAATCCTCACCTACGGGCCGAAACGAAGCGGTGCTGACCTGACCGGTCTCACGCAGGTTGTCTCCCCCCGTCCTGGCACGATTTCGCCTTGGTCGTCCAAGGCCACTGACATCGCCCATATCTGTGGTCTGAGCACTGTGCTCCGCATCGAACGGGTGATCGCCTATACGCTAGAACTCGATAATTCTGCTCTGGCTAAGCCTTTATCAAATCTGGATGCCAATCAGATCGCCACCTTGCGGACCGAGCTGCACGACCGGATGACAGAAAGCGTTTTAAATTCCCTCGAAGACTGCTCGACGCTCTTCCAACACGAGTCGCCTCGTCCCATGGCCTCCGTTCCAGTCTTGGCGAAGGGCCGTGCTGCCCTCGAAACCGCCAATCGCGACCTCGGGCTCGCCCTGGCGGACGACGAGATCGACTACCTCGTCGAGGCCTTCATCAAGCTCGACCGCGATCCCAACGACATCGAGCTGATGATGTTCGCCCAAGCGAACTCCGAACACTGTCGCCACAAGATCTTCAATGCTTCGTGGGATATCGATGGCGAAGCGCAGGAGAAGTCGCTCTTCGCGATGATCCGCAATACTTACAAACTCCACTCGGAAGGCATCCTTTCAGCCTACAAAGACAACGCCTCTGTCCTCGTCGGCACCCGAGGCGGTCGATTCTACGTAGATCCGAAGACCGGAGAATACGCCGCGCATGACGAGGATATCCACATCCTCTGCAAGGTTGAGACCCACAATCACCCCACCGCCATCTCCCCCTTCGCCGGCGCCGCCACCGGTTCGGGCGGCGAAATTCGTGACGAGGGAGCCACCGGCCGGGGTTCGAAGCCCAAGGCCGGCCTGACCGGATTTACGGTTTCCAATCTCCGTATTCCCGGCGCCGAACAACCTTGGGAGCAAGATCACGGCAAACCCGAGCGCATCGTTTCCGCCCTAGATATCATGACTGAAGGCCCATTGGGCTGTGCCGCTTTCAACAACGAATTTGGCCGACCCGCGATCAACGGCTACTTCCGGACCTTCGAACAAGAAGTGCCTAAAGCTGTAGCCGGGGTCGCTGCCCCGGGAGCCCCGACCACCGAGATTCGCGGCTACCACAAACCGATCATGCTGGCTGGTGGGCTCGGTAACATCAAAGCCGACGACGTCGAAAAGGGCGATATCCTCCCTGGGGACAAACTCATCGTGCTCGGCGGCCCCTGTATGCTCATCGGATTGGGCGGAGGCGCAGCGTCCTCTATGGCCAGCGGCACCGGCAACGAAGACTTGGATTTTGCTTCCGTCCAACGCGAGAACCCCGAAATGGAGCGCCGCGCCCAAGAGGTCATCGATCGCTGTTGGTCACTCGGCGACGAAAACCCAATTTCCTTCATCCACGACGTCGGAGCCGGAGGCGTCTCCAACGCCCTCCCCGAACTCATCAACGATGGTGGCCGCGGCGGCAAATTCGACCTACGCGCCTTGCCCAACGACGAGCCGGGCATGTCGCCCATGGAAATTTGGTGCAACGAATCACAGGAGCGCTACGTCATGGCCGTGCCTCCCGATCGACTCGCTACCTTCGAGCAAATCTGCGCCCGCGAACGTTGCCCCTTCGCGGTTGTCGGTGAAGCCACCACGGAAAAGGACCTTGTCCTCGATGACCCCCACTTCGAGAACCGCCCCATTGATCTCTCTCTGGACGTTCTGCTCGGCAAACCCCCGAAGATGCATCGGAGCGAGACCACGCTACAACGACCGCTTCAACCGCTGGTGATCGGCGACTGCACCTTGGCTGAGGCCGCTCAGCTCGTCCTTGGGCACCCCACCGTCGCCGACAAAACTTTCCTCATCTCTATCGGGGATCGCACCGTTACGGGACTGATCTGTCGCGATCAGATGGTCGGCCCTTGGCAAGTTCCTGTCGCCGATTGCGCCGTCACGGCCGCCTCCTTCGATGTGAATACCGGCGAAGCCATGGCTATCGGAGAACGCACTCCCGTCGCCGTGAACAACGCCGCCGCTTCCGCGCGCCTCGCCGTCGGTGAGGCCCTCACCAATCTCGCCGCAGCCCAAATCGGCGACATCGGCAAAGTGAATCTCTCTGCCAATTGGATGGCCGCTCCCGCCATCCCCGGCGACGCCGCCGATCTCTACGCCGCCGTTAAAGCCGTCGGAATCGAACTCTGCCCCCAACTCGGTATTACCATTCCGGTCGGCAAAGATTCCATGTCGATGAGCACAGCTTGGGAACAAGACGGGGCGTCTCGGCGCGTGACCGCTCCTACCTCTCTGATCGTCTCTGCGTTCGCCCCCGTAAGTGACATCCGCAAGTCGCTCACCCCACAACTCGCGGCTGATCGCGACACGGAATTGATCCTGATTGATCTCGGACGAGGGCGTAATCGTCTCGGCGGCTCGATTCTCGCTCAAGTACTGGGTCAGATGGGTGAAGATCCCGCCGATCTGGATTTTCCGGTAGCACTGAGAAGCTTCTGGTCAGCCATCCAAGCACTGGGTCACAACGGCCATATCCTAGCCTACCACGATCGCTCCGACGGCGGGTTGTTTGCGACGGTTGTCGAAATGGCTTTCGCGGGGCACCAAGGCGTCTCCATGGATCTTTCTACCCTGGATTCCAACGATCCGATGTCGGCTCTCTTTGCGGAAGAACTCGGCGCTGTGATCCAAGTGGGTCGGGCCCAAAAACCTGCTGTTGAAGAAATCCTTAACCGATTTGGATTAGCCGACTGCAGTCGCTCTATCGGAACTACGAATCCGTATAATCAAATCAATATTTGTCGAGATGGTGCCGAGATCTATCGGGAAGAGCTAAGCACGCTGCGAGCCACGTGGTCCCAAGTGACTCACCAAATGGCTCGCCGCCGCGACAACCCGGAGTGCGCCGACCAAGAACAAGTGCTCCGCACTGATCTTTCCGACCCCGGTATCCGTCCAAGGGTCACGTTCGATATGAATGCGGTCACCAGATTTGCGGAACGACCTCGCTTAGCCGTGCTGCGTGAACAAGGCGTGAACGGCCAAAACGAAATGGCGGCGGCGTTCGATCGTGCTGGTTTCCTCTCCATCGATGTGCACATGACCGATATCATTGAAGGTCGCGTCGATCTTGCCGACTTCCGCGGCCTAGCGGCCTGCGGTGGATTCAGCTATGGCGACGTGCTGGGCGCCGGTGAAGGTTGGGCTAAGAGTATCTTATTCAACCCCCGAGCACGCGAGCAGTTCACCGCGTTCTTCGCCCGCGAAGACACCTTCGCTCTCGGCGTCTGCAACGGCTGTCAGATGCTCAGCAATCTGAAATCCATCATTCCCGGAGCGGAAGCATGGCCTCACTTCGTGCAAAATCAGAGCGAACGCTACGAAGGCCGCTATGTTTCGCTGAAGATCGAGGAAAGCCCGAGTATCCTGTTCAAAGACATGGCCGGTAGCGTGCTCCCCGTCGCGGTCGCACACGGCGAAGGGTATGCTGAATTCAACGATCGTGGAGCCGCGGATACATTCAGCTCCAGCGGGCAAGTTTCGGCTCGTTTCGTCGATGGTCACCACGAAACCACCGAGCACTACCCACTCAATCCCAACGGTTCGCCACTCGGCATAACCGCGCTGACGACCACGACCGGCCGCGTCACCATCATGATGCCGCATCCGGAACGCGTATTCCGATCCCGCTGCATGAGCTGGTCCCCCAACGAATGGGGGGAAGACAGCCCATGGATGAAACTCTTCCGTAACGCCCGCGAATGGGTGGGTTGATCAAGGCCCCTCCAATGGTCCATTGAACGCACCCTACAACAGTTAGGTTGACGTTAAGGAGTGATCGTCCCCCAAACTGGCTCTCTTCATGCGCCGTTCGTTATTCGCTGCCCTTCTCTGCTTGGTTCCATTCACAGCCGCCAAGGCTCAGACTGATTTCTGTGATTCCCTCAAGAATCTCGGCTATCTCTACCAATCCGAGGATGGACCGATAAACTTGGTAAAACTCTATGGCATGGCTCAGTTCCAAGCCGGATACATCAACGGCACCGATTCAGCCGGAAATTCCTTCTCGGATTCCCAAAACGAATTCCGCCGGATTTGGCTCGGAGGAGATCTCAGATTTTGGGACGCCTTTTTATTCAAAAACACCTTCAGCGTAACCCAGGGTAAAAACGCGTCGACGGGCAGTCAGAAGATCGACTTCAAGCATTTCCGGAATCTTCATGTCTTGGTCGATTTCGCCAAATTTAAGGATGCCTCCGGCGACTGGAAACGTCTCGAGTTCGGCTACGGTCGCCGCAGTTTGAAACTCGCAGACGAATGGCAAAAATCTGCCACTCACTTCGATCCGGTCGAACGCTCCCCGCTGTCCAACAAACTTTGGCCGACCGACGCAGGTGGATCCCATCCGGCGGGATTCTGGATGCGCGCCGCTCGTGGCCAAGACGATGTCCAATTCGGCGTATTCTCCACCACTCAGGACGATGAGTTCCCGGGCTGGGAAGACGGCACCCTGCTCTATGGCGAATGGTCACACAAACTCGCTGAAAAGTCGGGTTGGAAGTTACGCCAACTGGTATTCAGCGGATTCACCCAAGGCACGAGTGCGGCCGACCAGAAACTCGCCCGCGGCCTCGAATGGGGTGGTTCCGCCATTCTCCGACTCCATAGCGGGGCGTGGGAATTTAACTCTACTCTCGGCGGGGGCAAAAACGGCGAGTCATCCCGTTCCTCCCGTGAAGGCACCTTCTGGGGCGTTTCCTTCATGCCCATGTATTGGTTGGTGGAAAACAAGCTCAAGCTCGTCTCCCGCTACCAAATGCAACACGCCTCTAATGCCCAAGGCATTCGCTTGAACAGTCGTTACGCGCGCTCGGCTGGAGCCCGAGGTGAAGCCGACATGTCCCTGACCGGAGGCCGAGGCGATCGTCACCACAATGTGTATCTGGGAATCAATTACTACTTTTGTGGCGACAATCTGAAGCTCGTCTCGGGCATTGAATACGATGACATTCAATCCGCCGCCGGCAATGTCTTCCACGGCTGGACCGCCAGTTCAGCGCTCAGAGTGTATTTCTAGCCCAAAACCCGTCCGCCTTCGCTACCCCGTTCTCAATCTTTCTCGTTCTTCTTTCTCTTTCTCTTTCCCCCAACCCTGCCTCACCGTCACTCTCCTTCGACCAGTAGGATAAAGAGGAAAGAGAAAGAGCTTCACATCTTACTTTCCAAAAATTTTCACCCCACTACCCCCACCCTCCAACCCTACCCCTCCGCCCCTCACTTGTTACGTGTCGCCTGATACTTGACACTTTATTCCATCATGACCCTCAAGCCCACCTCTCTTCCTCAACTTCACCTCCTGCTACATTGGGTGCTCCGCATCACCGTCGCGGCCTGTTTCATCGGCCACGGCACCTGGGGCGTGATCACCAAAGAGGGCTGGCTGCCTTTTTTCCGGTCCCAAGGTATTCCTGACGAGGTCGCCTGGAAATTGATGCCGATCATCGGCGCGTTCGATATCCTGATGGCAATTCTACTGCTCATCAAACCACGCCGTATTCTGATCGTGTGGATGCTATTGTGGGCGCTCTGGACTGCCATCCTTCGCCCCATCGCGGGAACCCCGGGGACTTGGGAATTTTGGGAGCGTGCCGGTAATTGGCTGCCTCCGCTGATGTTACTCATCCTGGGTGGCGCTTTCGCCATGAAAATGAAGGACTGGTTCAGTGGCTTCTCCGAACCTGCCCTCGATGACGACAAAGTCGGTGTGCTGCACTTCCTCGGCCGTATCACCATCGGCTTACTCCTCATCGGGCACGGTGGATTCGGCGCATTCGTCGAAAAGCAGATGCTCATCAATCACTTTGCCTCCATCGGCCTTCCCGCCGATGTCGCTTTCATCAATGCAGTGGGTTGGTTTGAAATCATTCTCGGCGCTGTAGTGATGCTGGTCCCAGCCCTGTCGCTCATGTGGTTCGTGCTCGTTTGGAAAGTCCTCACCGAATTCCTCTACATGACCGAAGGAGGCCTCCTGAATGTCTTCGAATTCATCGAGCGCTGGGGAGACTACGGTATCCCTCTCGCGATGATCCTGATCATCAACTACCAGAGGTCGCAAAAGAAAGTGCTCGGAACTGCTGGTTAGGTAAAGGTCCTCTACTCTTTCGGCTTCGTCCCCTCCACGCCCTCACCAGTTTTGGTTGAGGGCGTTTTCATTTTTACCCGTTCTCCTCCTCGCGCGACCTATCGCTCTCGATGGAGCGCGATTCTAAAGCCCAGCGTATAATCGACCCGCGCCGCAGATCCACCGGCACGTGCCGCAGACCGCGCCACGGCTCCGTCCATGCGCCAACATCCACCCCGAGCGATTCGAGGCCCGGTCGGATCGGTCACCTTGCCGCCCGGATAACGGCTATACCAATCATAACACCATTCCAGCACGTTGCCCGTAAGGCCATAGAAGCCCCAGGGGTGCTGTTGTTTTTGGGCAACGGGATGAGTGATGCCACCGCTGTTGGATTCGATCCACCCCATCGCAGCCAGTGAGCCCACGTAGTCACCGGTGGTGCCCGCGCGGTAGACATACTCCCACTCCGCCTCCGTCGGCAGCGTATACTCATACCCTTCTGGTAATCGCCCTGCCGCCATCTCCCTGTCAGTGAGTAGTTCGCAGTAATCCATCGCCAAAATCCACGAGACGTGTTCCACCGGTGCGTTCGGTCCCGCCTCTTTAAAGGCGCTGGGGTTCTCTCCAATCAAGGCCTCGTATTGCGCCGTTTCCCCCAGCCAAAACCCATGCGAAAGGGTCACCTGAGTCTGCGGCCCTTCCGCTTCATCGCGGTCGGCTTCCGTGGCGGAGCTCCCCATCAAAAAACTCCCCGCATCGACCCAGATGAGCTCGAGCTTCACTTCTGACAAATAATAGGCTGCCCCCTCGACGGGCACATCGTGGGAGCGGGCCGGCTCTGCGGCCCCCCCAGCGGACAGCATCGTCATCGCTAGAATTGAGAGAAAACAAGAACGCAGATCGATTGGGGACACGGGGACTTCGAACATCATCATCTAGACTTCAGTCTATCCTAAATCGAATGCACAAGACTACGCGTTTCTTGCGGAATCATTCCTAACTCAGTGACCTCCTTGGCGAAGGAGCAGATCTGGGCATCCGGCGGAAACAAAGATGAAGAACCGAAGGACTGATGGGGCCGCACTTTCCGGCCCCTGGGTGCCAGAGAAGAACCAAGTGCGGTTAACGGGTTCTGAACCCACGGCTCGGCGAAGTGCTGATCGAAACTTATTTCGTCCCCTGACTTCGGACCCCGACTGTTCGACCGTCTCAACCGACTCGCCTCCCGCCCCATCGCCTGGAAGTAACCATAATGGTTACTTACAGGTCGGAATCGACGGGCGCGTTCGAGCCGCTACACTGCCGGCATGACTCAGTTTATAGGTGCAATATCACTCGTGATTCAGGACTACGATGAGGCGATCGATTTCTACGTTCGGACCCTCGGATTCGAATTGGTGGAGGACACAAATCTAGGTGGCGGTAAGCGCTGGGTCTTGGTTGGTCCACCGGGTTCGAAAGAAACCCGACTTCTGCTCGCGAAAGCTGATTCGCCAACCCAGGAAGAGGCCATTGGCAATCAAACCGGCGGCCGCGTTTTCCTCTTTCTCAACACCAATGACTTCAAGCGCGATCACGCCAGGTTTCTTGAACGTGGCGTGCAGTTTCTGGAACCGCCGCGCCACGAACCCTACGGCAGCGTCGCCGTCTTCCAGGATCCGTTTGGCAACAAATGGGATTTGATCGAAAAGAAATCCGCTTAAGTCTCCAGTGCCGTTCTGGCGCGAAGGGCCATCCACAGCGCAATCATACCGATGCCCACGCACGCCGCGATCACCTGAAACATCACCGGGTAGCCGTAATTTTCGGCCAGCCACCCCATCAAAAAGGATCCGGCCATCATGCCAGACATCCGCATCGCCACTAGGAGACTGCTCGCCATGCCCCAGCGGGTTTTGCCCAACAGCGCCGAAAGAAATAACAGGGTCGCAACCTCCTTGCCCGCAAATCCGAAGCTGTGGAAAAGGTGCGGCACCCATAACCAATCTGGATTAGTGATGACGGAATTCGTCAACATGCGCAGTCCTTGAGCCGTAAATCCCAACACCAACAATCGACCCGCCCCGATTCGGTCAGCCAGGCGACCCATGTAGCCTAGGGTGAACAACGCGATCAGTCCGGTCATTCCCGTGAGCACCCCAACCCATTCGATTGAAGCACCGAGCTCCCGCGCATACGTGTTGAAAAACCCGTGCGCGCCGGGATCAGCGAAACTGACAAAAAACGAGGCGACCAAAAACCACTTTAATGCAAGCGAGTTTACGGGAGGAGGTCTCGTATCGGCGGTGTCTTTCTCCAGCACGGGATCCTTCAAACGACGCACGAACCAAATCGATATGGGCACATAAAGCATCGCGACGAGCGCCATGGTGGGGATGTCGGAAAAGATCAGCGGTAAGCCGGTGGCGGCGAATAGGAAACCGATCGATCCATAGCGTCGATATCCCCCAAAACCGCTGCCCGGTTTGGATGGATCCAGATTGGCGAGCGCCAGAGCTGGCATCAGCCCAATGATCGCGGGCATGAACAGGCCCCGCAGCACGCCATAACCCATGAATCCCGCGAAGGTTTCCGCCTGCGAAAACCACGCGAAAGTCACGACCATGCCCACGGTGCTTATCGTGATACAGTTGCGCAGCAGACGGGTCTTATCCGCCAAACGCCCCCACGCCAGAGCAGTGAAGATCATCAATCCATGCTCCACTCCCAACACCATCCCAATCTGAGCTTCCGTCAGTCCGAGATCCTTCATTTGCACCGTTTCAAACGAACCGAGCAATCCCAACCCCGCCACCTGAATGAGCGACGCGAGCCGCATGTTCCACATGGGGGTTATTCGCATATCAATCTTCTTTCGGAACCTTCTGCGGCTTAGGGGAACGCTTTATCGCCTTGGCCACAATCTGCACGTAGACTTTTTCGGCTCCTGCGGCGGCTATTTCGTCGATCTTTAGGCTCAGTTCCTTGAGCGGAACTTCCACTGCGGTCGATTCGTCGTCACCCGCCTGACAATCCATATCCCACCGGAAGTAGCCATCGGGCACGTCTTTGCGACGCTCGCGTTTCACGTATTTATTGATCTCGTGACGGATCTTATCGCGCACACGCGCGTCGTCTTTACCGGGCGCAGTCAGTCGGAATGTCTGTTTCATGATGGCGTGAGAGACCACGAGACGGCCGATGGGGCAAATATTATCCCAACTCTAAGTTATGGGTGATATCCCCTAGACAATGAACCAGAACTATCTTCATCTATCGGCAGCCAGATGAAACGCTCCCCGCGCCAAACTGAACTCCTCCAATCCACGCTCGGACATGCCCTGGAGTTTCTTGAAAACCTCGATGAGGCACCCGTCGCACCGATATCGACCTTGGAGGAACTACGCTCCCGGCTAAACCGCGAGCTCCCCACCGATCCCTGTGCGGCGCGCGAAGTGATTGATCAATTGGTCAACGATACGAAAGGAGGACTCACTCACAACGAGGGCGGGCGATTCTTCGCGTGGGTGATCGGGGCACGATTCCTGCCGCTCTCGCCGCTGATTGGCTCACCTCAACCTGGGATCAAAACTCCGGCATGTTCTCGGTCGCTCCGGCCGCCTCGGTTGTTGAAGAAGTCTGCGGACGCTGGTTGCTGGACGTGCTGAGATTACCCGTCGAAGCCAGTTTCGCTTTAGTCACCGGCTGCCAAATGGCCCATGTCACCTGTCTAGCCGCTGCCCGCAATGCATAGGGACAAAACCAGCATGGGGACCTTTCGGATCACGCTGGTATCAAATAGATTAGACACTCTATCGCCCAAGATCGGTTCGTTTGCTAGATGCACAAAAGTAGCGTTTTCTGGGGAATATTTCTCATTGCGGGTTGACATGCCCCGCCTCTTTTCGCCCTGCTCACGGCGTCCTTAGGGGTGGCCTGATATTGGCCTGAGATGCTCACAATGCTTCGGTAACGTGACGATCCCTTTGAACCTGATCCGGTTGATACCGGCGTAGGAAAAGGAACTGTCAGCTCATCCGTTTCAGCGCCCAAGGCCGGGTCTCAAATTCCAAAACTTGAGATCCAAAATGAAATCGCTCCTCACCTCCGCACTCCGCGGTATCTGCTTCGCTCTCGCGATCGCCTCATCGGCATTCGCGCAACCAACGATCAACGAATCGCCTACCGAACTCGCTCCGATTCAAGTCACTGCCGATCTCTGGTCCACCGAGCTCGCCCAAGTCAGCGCTAGTGCCACCGTTTTCAGCGCCGAGGCGCTCCGATCCCATGGCACTCAGCACTTCGGTGACCTCGTGGCTGCCACGCCCAACCTCACTTGGGCTGGCGGCACCTCTCGCGCCCGTTTTTTCCAAATCCGCGGCATCGGCGAAAACTCTCAGTTTGAGGGCGAATCTCCCGACTCCTCGGTGCGCTTCCTAATCGATGATCTCGACTTCACCGGGCTCGGTGGAGCCGCTTCCCTCTTCGATACCCAACAGGTTGAAGTCCTGCGCGGCGCCCAGGCTGGTGCTTTCGGAGCCAACGCCGCGGGCGGCGTGATCAAGGTCGTATCCACCGACCCAACGCCCTACCACGCGGGTTATGCTTCCGCGACCATCGGCGAGGACAACCTCATCGCAGGTGAAATTGCTCACGGAGGCCCCATTAGCGACACGCTCCAATATCGCTTCGCCGCCCAGCGCACGACTGCCAACGGCTGGCGCGACAACGACTTTCTCAACCGCGACGACACCAACGATATCGATGAACTCAACCTGCGCCTAAAACTCCGTTGGCTCCCCAACGATCTCTGGCAGTGGGACACCACGATTTTCTATGCCGATCAAGACAATGGTTACGACGAGTTCTCTCTCGATAACACGGGATTCACCACGTTCAGCGATCGGCCCGGCCGCGATACCCAAGAGGCGCTCGCCGGAAGCATCCGGGGCATCACCGAATCCGACGCGTTTACCTTTACGACCAAAACCAGTGCGACTTCGACCGAGTCCGTCTACAGCTTCGACTCCGACTGGACCTTTGCCGCCGACCCTCGCGGCTACGATCTTTTCCTCGAAACCCAACGCGAACGCGAAGTCTTCAATCAGGAAATCCGCTTCGACTCCAACAACCGACCTGTCGGCCATAGTCCCGCAATGCGGGACGGCGGCCGATGGACGATCGGAGCCTACTACGAATCACTCAATGAAAACACGTTTCTCACCGAAGGCTTCGGCAGCGCCTCAACCGACTTCGATGCGACCACCACCGCGATATTTGGTCAGTGGGGACAAGCCATCAGTGACGGCACTCGCCTGATCGCCGGACTGCGGGTCGAAGACTACGAACTCGATACCGACATCGAATTCCGCGGTGCGCTCGACTACTCCGACACCCTACTCGGCGGTAAACTCACCCTCGAACAAGACCTTGCCAACGGCCACCTCGGCTTCGCCACCGTAACGCGCGGCTACAAAGCGGGAGGCGTAAATATCTACAACTTCCTCGTCGTTCCGACTGAAGGCCCAGACTGCTATGATACCGAAATCTTGTGGACCTACGAACTCGGCTGGCGGGGGCGTTCGACCGATGGAAAGCTCTCCGGCGAAATCGTCGCATTTCACATCGACCGTGACACGCCGCAAGTGCGCGACTCCGCCGGGTTCGGCGCTTCATTCACCTACTTCGTCGACAACGGCACCAGCGCCAGCGTCTCTGGAGTCGAATCCAGTTTTCGCGCCGAGCTTAGTCCCCAGCTGAGCGCCTATGGCAGTCTTGGTCTGATGGATTCCGAACTCGATCGATTCACCCTGAGTAACCGGACCGCCGATACGGCCGGCGGCCGTGATCTAGCCAATGTTCCGACCTACACGTATTCGTTGGGACTGCGTTATGCTTCTACTAATGGCTTCTGGGCCAGCACCGAGCTGAACGGCCGCGATGACTACTTCGAGTCCAACACCCACGATCAAACCCGCAGCGCCTGCACGGTGATGAACGCTAGCATCGGCTACCGAGCGGATGCGTGGAGCGTGACCCTCTGGATCCGGAACCTGTGGGATCAGGACTACGAAGATCGTATCTTCTACTTTGCCAACGCCGGTCCAAACTGGGAAACCAACCGCTACGAATCTCCCGCCGCTCCTCGACAAATCGGTGCCAGCGTGCGCTATGAGTTTTAAGGGGGAGGCACCGTCGGAGAACTTAGGCCTGACCTAGTCCTCTCTCGTTATCTTTCTCAATACAAGGAGAGCTGAACCATCCTCTCTGCATCGGAAACCAACCCATCCAGAGAATTCCCACGTTCACCCTCGAGGAAGCCGCCCGCTGTTCGCTCCCAGGGTCTCGCCCCGGTGGGCATGGCATCGTAGCCATGTCATCAAACGGTGGCGCTCGATCCGGTGGTCGGATTCGGGCGTCAAATTGCCCCGACCACTTGCCCAGAATAACCATAACCCAAGTGCTGATTTTGGTTTAACAATAATCTTGAATGGCATGGGTAATACGCCCCAGACAATTGCAGTTTATATGCACTTAGATACCGTTTACAAATAGGGCGTGCAGTTGAGATTTTTTGGGAAATGGACATACTGCGTAGTGATCGTCGCTCTTACGACGATCGGACTTTGCGGGCAAGATACCGAACATCCGTTCACGGATGAATATGTCCTAACCACGTGGGACACCGATGCGGGCTCCCCTTTTCTGGCCGTGACGTCCATGGCGCAGACTGCCGACGGCTATATGTGGTTAGGATCTTACGACGGGCTGGCCCGATTCGACGGGACCCGATTTGTCCTGCTCGGAATGGTAGTCGATCCGGCGGGTTCGCTGTGGCTAGCGACTTCCAAGGAAATCTGGCGGCGCAAGAATATGCAGTGACAATAATTCCTGCCCGAGAGTGGCCTGCTCAATGGATTGGTTTATTCAATTTCCTGTGATTCTCAGTGAGAAATTGTGGCTCTTGTCGGCAACAAAGTGGTGCGGTGGAACGGAAGATCATTCGAAGAAATGCCAAATTTGCCGTTTACCGGTAGGACCCTCTCTCAAACAATCTGCTTTTTTGACCGTGATGACCGCTTGTGGATCAGTGCCCGACGGTTTCTTTTATACCTCAAAAATGGCCAATGGAACGCAGTTCGAAGTCTGGAACACGGGTCCCCGGACCAGCGTATACTCGGAGCGGGAGCGGCGGCCCAAGGTGGCATTTGGTTTGCGGAAGATACTTTGTTGAAACGCTTCCACCGCGGAAGAGCGGTTGAGACCAAGCCTCGAATCGAAGGGCATCAATTTGACGAAGTCGCGCTGTGGGAAGACGACAAGGGAAACCTCTGGGAGACGGGCAAACGCAATGGTCTCGTAGTTCATACCGCGGATGGTCGCCATCTCACCTGCACGACGGATAACGGCCTCTCGAATAATGTGATCACGGCCAACACCACCGTGGAGGATCGGGAACGCTGCACCGAAGTTGGCATGGTTGATTTCATCAGCAAACCAGTGCGCCGAACCACCCTAGTTGCCGTCATGAAAAATGGACCAAAGATTCGGTTCCGCAACCTTCTCGCTGATTAAGGTAAACCCTCAACAATAGGGTATAAGAATCCGCTACAATCGAACCGTGCGACCTTCGCGGAAAGACTGATCGGCGGCGAGGACGATACGGAGACTATCCACGGCACTGCGCCAATGCTCGGTGAGATCGGTGTCCTCTCGGATGGACTTAAGAAATAACTCCTGCTCCCGCTGACACAAACCGTCGTGGTCGGGCTCATCATCGATGCCGATAATTTCGTCTTCCTGAGCAAACGTGCCGTCTTCCTTCAGCTCGGAATGATGTAACAGTAACGACTCCGTCTGGCTATGAGCGTTCACGTCGGCCGACTTACCGGCACTCGACGAATCGTTCGCCACAATGGACAGACTTCCTTTAGGTCCGATGACGTCTTTGACAAAAAAAGCGGTCTCACTCATCATCGGCCCCCACCCTGCTTCATACCAACCGACCGATCCATCAGCGAACGTGACTTGAAGCTGACCATAGTTGATCCGGCCCTCGGGCAAATCGTCAGTGAGCCGCGCGCCGATGCCATTGACGGTCACTGGCTGCGATCCGGTCATCCGGCACATCACATCGACGTAGTGCACGCCGCAGTCCACGATGGGAGAAATTGAACTCATTAAGGCACGATGCGTCTGCCAATTGTCGCCGGAGCTTTGTTGATTTAGGTTCATGCGCATCACCAGTGGTCGACCCAAGGTGTCGGCGAGTTCCGCAAAGCGTTTCCAAGCCGGATGCACCTGCAAAATATAGCCGACCAAAAGCTTACGACTCAATTCCCGGGCCTTCGCGATCACCGTTTCAGCTTCTTCCACCGTAATAGCCAAAGGCTTCTCCAAAAACACATGAGCTCCAGATTCCAGTGCCGCGAGCGCATAGGCCGCGTGGGTGTCGGGGTAGGTGCTGATACACACCACGTCTGGTTTGGTGCGCTCCAAAGCATCAGCATAATCTGAATATTCCGCGAGTCCACCGCCAAGACGTTCGTTGAGCTTACCGCGTGAGGTCTCGCCGCGAGCGACGAGTCCCACGATTTCAAAATCGTCCTTAAGATTGTGATATGCCTGCGCGTGAGAAGCCCCCATATGCCCACAACCGACGACTAGTGTCCGTAAACGGGCTGAAGATAAGTCACTCATAGTCCCTCCCATCCCTTGCGGTGCGGTCTACGCAAGTAATCGTTGGCCGCCGGCTCATTAGTAAAGCGCATGCTCGGAGCGTTCCATTTTAAGGTGCGGTGGGGGAAGCGCACCGCCACACTGCCGAGTAACACGGCTTCGGTCAGGGGCCCCGAGTAATCAAACGGGGTCGAAGTGGTGTCCTCGCCCAAGCAGGCATCGACAAACTGCAGCCAGTGGTGGCCCGACTTGATGCGCGGACGATCGTATTCCTTATACTGCTTCCGAGGGAAGAGGGTCGCCGGTTTAATATGCGGCAACAACATGGTGCCTTCCGTGCCGATAATGACCGATCCCTGTTTCGGAATCGGTGGCGGCGGACGTTCGTTTTTCGGCGGATTCTCTTCCGTGACCAACGCCATGACTTCGGCCGGCGGACGCTGATCGCCGTCATACCACACAAACTCAATTCCGCCATCGACGGTAAATTCGGTGGAGGGAAACTGATAACGAATCCGCGCGTTATTGGCCCAGTTCCATTCGTCCGGAGCTTCGCCTTCCGAGCGCACCGAGACGGGGGCACTCAACGCCAGCGCCTCGTAGACCGGATCGAAAATATGGCAGCCCATATCACCGAATGTTCCGGTACCAAAATCCAAACGCTTCCGCCAATTTCCGGGATGGTAATACTTATCGCCAATGAAGGGTCGGTCTTCGCAAACCCCCAGCCAGCCATCCCAATCGAAGTCGGGCGGGACGCTAAATTCACCCTCCGGCGGCGCGCCCACATCACCCCATTTTTTGTCGCTCCACAGGTGGACCGCTTTGACCTTACCGATCGCTCCGCGCTGCACGAGCGATACCGCTTCGAGGTAAGGGCTCTCCGAGTGAATCTGAATCCCCATCTGAGTTACCAATCCGTGCTCGCGAGCGTAGTTGGTGAGTTGACGCACATCGTAGATATCATGGGCCAGCGGCTTCTGACAGTAGACGTGTTTACCCCGGCGCATCGCCTCCATCGCGATCGGCCCGTGCATGTGATCCGGCGTCGAAACATTGACCGAGTCGATGTTGTCGTGTTCGCGATCGAGCAGCTCTCTCCAGTCCTGGTAAACCCGCAGATTTGGATATTTTTCCATCAACTCGGGCACCCCGCGTTGGAGGTCAACTTCGGCAACTGCGACAAATTCCACCTTAGGTGAACTGCAGATCATCTCGATGTCCGATGCCGCCATGCCACCCGCACCGAAGCTGGCATGACGAAGCCGCCCATGGGGGGCAGCTGCGGCTAACTTGGAGGGCAGCACCGGCGCAACGAGACCGGCCGCTCCGAGAGTTTGAAGGAAAGCGCGACGTTTGAGTTTGGGATCAGAGGGCATGATAAAGTTCAGGGTAAACGTTTGATGGAAATATTGCGGAAACCGACCGGGCTCTTGTGTCCGGCGAAACCAAAATACCCGGTGGTCAGATTTTTACCGGGATGCGCCTTGTCATCCATGTAGTGGGTCACTTCCGCGAGATCAGTTTGCAGGATAATATTGCCGTTGAGTTCCACTTTGATCGTAGAACCGACCACGGTCACCTCCTGGAAATTCCATTCCCCGACCGGCCGCATGTATCCACGCCATGCTGGAGTCATGCCGTAGGCGGAGCCGTGATACTGACGAACATCAAGCTCAGCGTAGCGCAATGCAGTGCTATCCAGCACCTGTAACTCCGTCATCCCTTCGTAAGCAGGATTTCCGTGACCGGGGTAGCGAATCGCCAGACCGTTGTTGCCCCCGGAAGGAACCTTAAATTCCAATCGGGCTTGGAAGTTCGCGTAGAGTTCCTCGGTAAACAAACTCCCCCCACTTTCCGCAGAAGCCCAGATCGCTTGATCCCGAACGGCGTAAGCTTCCGTGTCGCCCTGCCAGGCACTGAGATCACGACCGTTGAAAATTGAATCAAATCCCTTCGGAGCGATCTTACTCAACCGCGTATTGGCTTCGGCCGGTTCAATCTCGCGCACGAAGATATTGCGCCAACGAATCTCGCCACCATGGGTCTGTAATTGGATCGGGCCCCGCGCTGGGATCGGCTGCATCCGGGTCTTGTCGAAATAGTTTTCGAGGATCGCTCCATCCACCACGAGCTGATCGTTAAACCACACCCAGGTGCGTGCTCCGCATTGAATAACCCTAAATTGATTCCACTCACCGAACGGGCGATCGGCCGGCACCAGCGGATCTTTGCCCGTCGCGCCTGGACTGTTATTCCATAGGCCACCAGAGCCTTCCTTTGCTCCGCGATCCCATTTACCACCCGCTTCGGTGGTATCCCAAATTTGAATCTGCGGACAGCCTTTGAGGTAGATGCCACTATCAGCCCCAGCCACCGTGCGATATTCGAGGAGAAGCTCATAGTCCCCGAAGTTTTCATCCGTCGTGAGATAGAGTCCCTCTCCGCCATTCACCAATTCGTCGCCTTCCAACGACCAGTGGGTCTCGATGTCCGCCAAACTCGCTTTGCGTTTCGCCGCCAATTCCGCTGGCGGTAGCGCCATCCACTCGTGCGGATCCTCGGTGGCAGCGCCCCACCATCCCGTGAGACCCTCGCCATTGAAAAGCGCCCGAAAGCCGGCCGGCGGTGAGCTCGCGGCAGTCACGAGGTTCGGAACGGACCACACCGTCAAAAACAGGATTAGAGAAATTCGCGGTAATCGCGAGGGAGATGAAGCAAGCATAGGGCGAAACTGATGGGGTATCTAAGCTGAAGCCGTATCTTGAACGTATGATGGAGAACCATTCCATCACAAACCCCGCACTTGGCTGTAAATCCTCGAATTACTCCTGGCCGAGACGTGTCCCGAAGGGTTCCTTGCACGCTGCGGTCCACCCGCTTAAGAATTGAGGTAGCCATGAAACCCCCATTCTTATTGTTGGGCGCTACCTCGATTCTACTCCTCCTTACAGGATGTGCTTCGAGTGATATCTCCGCTCGAACCACATCCAGCGAGCCGCGACCCGTTTTCTCCAGCTCTCTCGAGAGTGAACATGCCGAATCAATCATTCAGGCCAATCCCGAAGTAGACCCCTCCGTTGCCTACGAAATTACCAAACGAAGATTTGGCAGCCCCGACAAACCGAGTAAGGCAGAGCTCAAGAAAAGAGCCGCCCGACAAGAATTTCAGGAAGATCTGGCCGATGTGCTGGGGACGCCGTAAACGCTTCGGATCGTTTATTTAACCGCAAATCCGGCACACCGGAGACGGCCATGTCCACGTGACGGCACCCCCCAGCGGCTATCCGCTAAGCCCAAGGATCGAACAGGATTTTGATAGCCTGTTTCTGACGGAGCATTTCCACCCCCCGAATGTATTCACTCATGGGCAGCGTCTCGGTGATGAGCGCAGAGAGATCAAGGGCATCGGCCACGACCGCCGCCAACGCGGTTTCTGCCGCCGCCCGATTATGGTCCCCGTAACCCATCAGTGTAACTCCTGGGCCCCACATCAATCCACCCGCATAACGGATCTCTTCACGCACGACGCCAAAGAGTGCCACAGCTTGATTGGTTCGATGTAGTAGAAATTTCACTACGGGAGCTAATCCGGTGCAGTCGATCGACATGTCGACCGTCTGTTCCGTTGCTCGACCTTCTGCCCACGATTCAGCCCCACCATCAAACACCACCCTGGCGCCGAGGGTGAGGGCCAACTCGCGTCGCTCCGCGACCGGGTCAACTCCGACCACCGATGAGGCACCATGATAACGCGCCAACTGCACCGCCACGAGTCCGGCGGGTCCCAGCCCTGCTACCGCGACACGCTTTCCCTTTACGCCACCGAGTTCAGCCAACCGTTGAAAACTCACTTCGACACACATCGCTAACTCGAGCGACGCGAGTTGCGCGGGAGACCGTTCGTCAGTCACCGCCAACAAATCGACGGCGCGAAACACATTAAACTGCGCATAGAAACCCGCGCGCGGTTCACCCGTATCACGCCAAGCCACGACCGGTTGTCCGACTTCGAGTGTCGTCACTGCTTCGCCGACCGCCATGACCACGCCCACCGCTTCATGGCCCGGTTGACCCGGAAAATAGGGATACTGCAATTCTTGTCCGGGAAACATCGGTTCGCCACCGAGAATATGCATATCCCAATGCGGGCAGGTGGATACTCCCGAGACGCGCACCAACACTTCGTTGGGCTTGGGCGTCGGTATGGCAGCATCTTGCCAAGCGACCTCGCCCGGTTGAGTGATCACGAGTTGTTTCATCGATTGCGGTAGTACCGTCATAATTTTCCTCCCGATTTCCACTGTAGAATCACCCCGAGCACGGGTTCACCCTTGGACTCGATCAAGTCCCAGGCTTCGGCGGCTTGCTCGACCGGGAACCGATGCGTAATCAAACTCTTCGTATCGAGCTTACCTTCGGCGACCCACTCGATGGTCTGGTCAATGCGTTCCGTCGTAATGCCTGCCACGAGATCAAAGGCGATTTCCCGAAATCGGTAGCGTTGGATTTCAATGAATCCTTCGAGTCCATAGAAGCCGGCCGCCGCGATCGTGCCACCGTGTTTAAGATGAGGTAGGTAGGCATCAAACAAGCGGGCATCGCCCACCGTATCCACCAGCACCGAGATCGGGCCTTCGTCCAACGCGACGATCTCGTCCACCCCATCCGAAGCGACCTTCAGGGCTCGGCCATAGCCGCCCGCCCGAAATTTTCCGAGACGATCTTCATGCCGTCCCGTCATGATCACCCGCGCGCCTCGTTGGGCCAGCGCTTGTCCGGTCCACTGCCCCACTAATCCATCACCGACCACCACGGCCAGTTCGCCCGCTTCGAGGCGCGGGCGCATGCCGCAATTATAGCCCACCTGGGTGAGCACCATGCCGCAGTAGGCTTCTGGATCCTCTTGCGCCGCTGGGGGCAACTTGTGCACGAAGTTTTGGGCACAGACGGAAGGCGACACGTGTCCGGCAAACTGATTATCGAACATCCCTTCGACCGAACTCATGATCGCAAAAACAAAATCGCCTACTGCAAAATCCGTCACCTCAGCACCGACTTGCCGAATCCATCCCACCTTTTGGTAACCCGCGATGATCGGAAACGGTTCTGGATCACCAGGCGCCTTCGCGGTGTCACCGGCGAGACGTTCCCCCCGCAGAAATGATCCTTCCGTGCCGTTGCTGATCCACGAATGCGTGATATCAATGACCACGTCACTCGGCCCTGGTTCGGGGCAGGAGATTTCCTGAAATTTCACTACCCCGGGGGCGGTAAAGACGACGGCTTGAGCTTTCATAGGTGGAGAACTGAGAGAGGCAACTTCACCGTGTTGATGTATCGCACCTCCGGTCAACCGGAAGCCGTCGCGTCCCGAAATATTCATTAGTTTTCAGGCGACGTCGCTGGATTCGAACCACAGCCTGATCGTATTCCAACTGAGCCGATTCATTTAATACCTCAATGACCCCACAGATTATTGCCCTCGGTGGCGGCGGCTTTTCGATGGAGCCAGACAACCCATTGCTCGATCAATACGTGCTCGACGCCAGTAGCGCGACCAACCCGCGGATCACGCTGATACCCACTGCCAGCGGCGACTCGGACCGGTTGATCGCCCAGTTCTACACTGCCTTCAATCGGTATGAGTGCCGTCCGCAGCACCTGTCGTTGTTTCGGCAACCTCCCGATATGGAAACGCGGCTATTCGACAGCGATGTGATCTACGTGAGCGGCGGCAATACCCGCAATATGCTCGCGATCTGGGACGCCGCCGGTGTCACCGCCATGATGCGGCGCGCCTGGGATCAAGGCATCGTCCTGAGTGGAGTCAGCGCGGGGGCGATCTGTTGGTTCGAGGAAGGGCATACCGATTCCCGGGGCGACTTAAGCAAGCTCGATTGCCTCGGTTGGCTGAAGGGGAGTTGCTCACCCCACTACGACGGCGAAGCGAACCGGCGCCCCTCCTACGAAGGCCTCCTGCAATCGGATGGAATTAAACCCGGTATCGCCATGGACGATGGTGTCGCCGCCCACTTCGAAGGCACCACCCGCACCCGACTGATTAGTTCCCGTCCCACTGCCCAAGCGTTCGATATGAGTCTCGAAAACGGCGCCCTGCAACAAACCCAACTCCCCGTCGATTACCTCGGCGGATTCTGACGCGCATCCGTTTCAGTTTTCAGTCTTTCCGCTTTCCCCCCAAAGATGCCCTGCCCGTTTCATGATCCGTTTAAGGAAGCCCGCGACCAAGACGGTGTGCTGATCAATCGCATTCAGGGTGAGGACATCCCGATAGTTTTGCGGCACGCCGACGTGCGCAAAGCGGCCAAGGACTGGCGCACCTTCAGTTCCGACGCACCCCATCGCGTGCCCATTCCATCGGAGTAGGAGCTGCGCCCGATGCGCCAGCTCCCGATCGAAACCAATCCCCCTGAACACACCGAATACCGGAAGATCGTGGAGCCGTTTTTTAAACGCGCCAAACGTGCCGACGTGATCGCCAAGGTTGAGCGATTGGTGGACCGACTACTCACCCATGCCTTGTCGCAGGACACGATCGAAGCCGTGCGCGACTTGACCCTTCCACTTCAATCCACCGCCCTCATCTATCTCCTCAATGTCGACGAGTCCGAAGCCGAGACCTGGATCAGTTGGGGCACCCACGTCTTTAACGACGGGGATGGCACAACTAAGGGCACCGTCCTCGATACCTATCTACTCCAACGCTTGGACCAAGCTGCGCAATCTCCCGGCGACGACTTTTCAGTGCCTTGCTCCAGGCTGAATTCCAAGGCCGCAAGCTCACGCACGAGGAGGCCATGGGCTTCGCTAATCTGACCTTTTCTGGCGGACGCGACACCGTCATCCACACCATCACGGGCACGCTCGAATACCTATCCACGCAGCCGAACCAACTCACCCACCTGCGCGAGAATCCGAAGAATATTGTCGGCGCCAGCGAAGAAATTTTCCGAGTCATGACACCGCTCACTCACATCGGCCGGGTCTGTCCGGTGGCTACCGAGGTGCAGGGCAAATTGGTGCCCGCCGATGGTCGTATGTCCCTGGGCTGGGCTGCCGCCAATTTCGCCCCCGACGTGTTTGATTCACCGGAAGAGGTTCAACTCGATCGCAAACCCAACCCTCATGTTGCTTTCGGATTTGGGACGCACCTGTGTCTAGGTGCACCACATGCTCGGCTCCTGCTGCGCAGCCTCCTGTAACAGCTCAGCGAACGGGTTGCCGGAATCAAAGTCATCGAACGCGACGAAGCCATCGAGAGCGCCGCCTATCGCCGCAGCGTTGGTTTTGACCGCCTAGTCGTTGCCCTGAATCCCCGCTAATCTCCCCCCGCAGGAGGCTGGCGTTCGGGCAGGCCGAAATATTCATCGGCTTTCAGCTTTTCTCGTCCGCCGGAGTGAGCAATGGGTGAGCCATGCCTTTGCCCCTTTCCTCCCGCGTCGAGTTGCGCGACGATCGCCCCACGTTGTTGCTAAATGAGTCGCCGGTTGCCCCGCTCATCTACGCACTATCCGATTGTCCGGGCGCTCGCTGGTCATGGGAAGAGGTTCCGACTCGCAATATCAGCGAGTTCGGTAAACGCGGGGTGCGACTCTTTCAGGTCGATATCTGGTTGAACCAGATGCTCGACGATTCAGGCGACCTGGATATCGCGCTCGCTCGGCGCCAGATCGCCGGCGTCACCAGCGCCGCGCCTGACGGAGCCGTCATGCTTCGATTGCACTTAAACCCATCGAAATCCTGGATTGACGCACATCCCGAGGAGTGGGTCGGATACGCCGACACCGAGCCCCGAGATTTACCGATCCACGGGCTGCATCGTCCACTGGCCCACGACGGCGACCGACCGAAACGGGCGAGTTTCTACTCCACCATATGGCAGCAATGGGCCCACGCCATGCTGAAAGAGTTTTGCGAGAAACTCGCGGCGACACCTGAAGGTGATGCGCTGTTTGGGCTTCAACTCGCAAACGGCGTCTACGGCGAATGGCATCAGTTTGGTTTCCTCCATCACGATCCCGATTCGGGTCTCGCTTCGACGGTGGCTTTTCGACTTTGGCTTCAAAATAAATACGGCGATGAGGCCGCTCTCGCCAAAGCCTGGAATTCACCCGGCCTGACTTGGGAGACCGCCCAAGTGCCGGATTCTCCCGCCCGCGAAAAAGCGAGCATCGGCATCCTCCGAGATCCGCAAACCCAACGCGCCGTCATCGACTACTTCACCTTTCAGCACACGACGTTGACGGATGTGGTGGTGAGTTTCGGCGCCACCGCCAAAGCCGCATGGCCGCGCCCGTTGGTGACGGCGGCATTCTTCGGTTACTTCTATAGTATCTTCGGCCGTCAAGCCGCCGGGGCTCAGCTCGCCGCCCAGAATGCCCTCCAATCCCCGCACCTCGATGCGTGGTGCTCGCCTCAGTCTTATGAAGACAATGCCCGAAACTTTGGCGGGCCCGGCAACGCCCGCGGCATCATCGGAGTCGTGCGCCGGGCCGGGAAACTCTGGCTCGACGAAATGGACATGCCCACGAGCCATGTGGGCTGCCCGTGGAAAGAGAATTTCTCCAGCACTCCAGCGGACGACATCGCGATCCATCGTCGTAACGTATTGCAACCCGTGACCCGCGGCGGCGGACAATGGTGGTATGATTTCGGACCAATTGGGTGCACCCCAAATTTCGCGGGAGGAGGCAATAGTGGTTGGTGGGATACGCCCGAGCTATTGGCCGAGGTCGAGGCCATCCAGCGGATCGCCCAACAACGTGTGAACCAACCTTTCCAACGCCCGGCCGATGTATTGTTAGTGCACGACCCCATGTCGTTCTGCCACACGGTCAGCCAACGCCACCCGCCGGCCGAATTTGGCAAACTCCCGTTTACGACCTCCGACCCGATCACCCCCCTACTCGTCGACGATCTCCTCCACGGGCTTTACGCCACGGGAGTCGTATTCGATGAGGCCTTGATCGGTGAGCTCGAGACCATCGACCTCACGCCCTACCGACTCGTGCTTTTCGCTACCACCCCGGTTATCACAACAGCTCAGCGAGAAAACATCCAGACGCGGGTCGCCCAAAATGGACGGCACGTCGCGCTGCTAGGATTCGCAGGATGGAGTGACGGCGACACCACGAGCGCCGCCCTCGCTGAATCCTTGAGTGGAATCCCCACCCGACTGCATCAGCTCGAATCCGTCGCGCACGATCTGGAACTCGAAGGCATCACCGAAACGCGCACGCTAGACCATCCGATCCCCGTGCCCGCGTTCGAAGCGGATGAAAACGACCGCACTGGAAAGTGGGCCGACGCCAGCGTCAGTGCCGCCCGCCGCACCACCGAGACGGCAACGTGGTGGACTTTCGCGTTGCCGCCCACGACACCCGCGTTCTTGCGTCAACTGGCGCTCACCGCCGGTTGTCACGCCGTGAACGATCATGCCGAAGTAACGTTGATTGGCGATGGGCTCATTATCCCCCACACAATCGAAGGCGGTCACCGTCGTCTGCAATGGCCTGGGGGGCCCGTGATCGAAGCTGAACTACCTCCCCGTTCGACAACCGTATTCGACGGCCTAACCGGCGAGCGCCTACTCGGATAATTTTGATCACCCAACCATCATACCTCCAGTTTCTAATGCAAGACTGTCACTTCCTATATGACAGTGCATGTGAGTAAATTTCTTCTGAGTTATGGAGGGGTGAGAGATTCTAGCCAGCGTCGCGGGGGCATGCCGTGTTTACTCCGAAACAAGCGGTAGAAATGCGAGAGGTCTTCGAACCCGGCAGAGAAGGCCGCGCCGGTCACACTGTGGCCCCGGCGGCATCTTGCAACACCGTGTCCTCTCGGATCGGCGATTGCCCCCCCCCAACAAAGCCAACCCGAGGAAGACCATGCACCAGCCTGCCTTTGATCCCGTGCGGTGCATCATACCCGCCCAGGCCGGAGCCACCAAGGCGGCGAGTGCGGGGACAAAAATTGTTAGGTATTCTACATAACCTGCCCCAGGCAGCACGTTGACCATAACGGCGAAAACCAACGGCAACCAGACCCACTTCAATTTAGTGCCCGACCTTCGTCCGAGCCAAACGGCACCCGCCCCAGCGAGCCACACTCCCGGCGCGAAGGCCGATAATGTGCCCCAGTTTCGGCCCACGTGACCGCTGACTAAACTCTCGCGGTGAAATTCCACTGTCCACCACCAGAATGACTCCAGATCTGGGCCCACTAGAGCGAAGAATACCACCCCGGCCGCCGCTCCGGTGGCGATTAAAACCTGTAGCCGCACCCGCGCCGTTCGGCACCCCACGAGCATCCCGATCCAAGCAGGACCGAAAAATGCGATGGACGGCAAACGCGTACCGACGCCGACCGCGGCCGCCAATAGAAAACACGCCCACGCGGTTCGTGATCGACTGGCTCCCATCAACACCAGTTGTCCTCCAAGCACCGCCAGTCCCGCCGGCGCGTAGGCCTTACCTTTGACCATGAGGTCCAGGGCCACGCGCACTGAGTAATAGGAACACCCACAGCGCCGCCGAAGCCCACCCGTGTCGGCGCTTCAACAAGAGCGTGCCCAAGAGCACGGTCCCCATAAACCAACTCAAACTCGCCAACCGGATTCCCACCAAATCGATCCCCCAAATTTTGAGCCAAATCACATTTGCGTAGGCGATCAAAGGCATCTGCGTAAAACCGAAATCACTCCAAGGACGCAGCCCTTCCGTCACCCGGACCGAAGACAGGAGATAAAAACCTTCATCCGCATTGAGCGCCCCGTTCCAGACCCACCAAAGGCAGCCCACGACCAATCCCAGAATGCCCCCGAGCGTAAGTCTTCGCCAAAATCCATCCCGACGGTCTGACTTCACGGTTATAGGCTCCCTCACGCTCATCAATCTGAACTACGACGCCACCCGTAAGTTGACTCCAGCGAATTCCCGCAGCGCGACCACATTCAAAGCCCCCTTGCCTTAGCTCGAAACTCGGACGGGGTCTGACCAACGATCTGTCGGAAAGTTTTCGAGAAATGAAACACGTCGCAGAATCCCAACTCATCCGCCAACGCTTTGAAACTGTGGCTTCCCTGATAAATTGCCGCGCAGGCATGTTCGATTCGACGACGTTTTTGATAATGCCCCGGCGATTCGCTCATCTTTTGGGCAAATTTCTTCCGGAAGTTCTCGTAACTCATTCCCACCGATCGCGCGACTGCCTGCGGGCTGAAATCATGGGCGGGGCGACGTTCCCCCAGCAGTCGCTGGCTTTCGAGAAGCCAAGCATCTTTATCCGATCGGGAGGACTCGTCGTGCGCCGCGAGTAACTCGAGCATCAGTTGGCTGACCGCGCCAAATGTTCGCAACGCAGCCGCGTAGGTCGGCGCTGCATCGGCCGGGAATACCTCATGCCATCGTCTCGCCCAACCTTCCACGGGCTCGGCATGAGTCACCGGCCGGCGTGGGTCCAATACCCCCTCGGCCGCCCAACGCTCCCACTGCGCTCCCTCAAGAATGAGGTATATCTGAGTCCAAACCCGGCCCTGCTTCGGGCCATAAGCATGGGCAACCCCCGGATGAATCCACACCACATCACCGCTCCGCAGGTCACGGTTCGTCCCCAATTCGTCTACAAAGTAACCCTCGACATCAACCATATATATGAGCCCGTAATTGCTCAATTTCCGCATGGATTTAGGATTAATTCCCGCCACATTCCTCACCTGACCAGAGGCAAGAATGGACGATTCTCCCAAAGATAGCGGCTGGGTCAGCCACGGTTCGTCACGGAATATGGGAGAGGACGTCATTTTATACCATATTATACAAATTTAATCCCATTTCAACCATGTTCGATCGACGTCTGTCAGGCTATGTTAACCGCGTCGCAAATCTAGGCGACGGAACCTCCTGATTATCCCAATTGCCATGAGCACTCTCGCACCCGCCATTCCTCAACTTTACTCCTACGGTCACGCACTCGACATGGACGACGACAAGTTCGGCATCCTACGTGATTCCTCCGACGCCGCTGAAGACTTCGAAGAGTTACGTCGCCGCTTCGACGAAGATGGCTACCTTTACATGAAAGGTTATCTGGGCCGCGACAAGGTCCTCGCAGCCCGCGCCACCATCACCGATCGGCTCGCCGCCGCTGGCGCCTTGCACCCGGATCACCCTGCCATCGAGGGAATTGCCGCGACCGACTATGAGAACGGATTCCGGCCCGAACTGACCGAAGGCAACGACGAATTACAAAAGCTTCTCTACGATGATCGTCTGGCGGATTTTTATCGCCAGTTCTACGGCGAAGATGTGCGTCACTACGACTTCACTTGGCTTCGCGCGATGGGTCCCGGCAAAGGAACCAACCCCCATTGTGATCTGCCCTACATGGGCCGCGGCACGCACCGCCACATGACTTGTTGGGTGCCTTACGGTGACATCTCATTCGACCTCGGCGGTCTGGTTGTTTTGGAAAACTCCAACCGTCGCACCGATCTGTTGGAAAATTACGTTTACCGCGACGTCGATGCGTTCTGCGAAAATAAACCCGAGCAAGTGCAACGCGCCAAGGACGGCGGCTGGACATTTACCGGCACGCTTTCCCACAACCCACCAGCCCTGCGCAACACGTTTGGCGGTCGCTGGCTCACCACCGAATTCGAAGCCGGTGATTTCATCACTTTCGGCATGTTTCTGGTTCACGCCTCCATTGATAACCGCACCGAAAACCAACTACGAATTTCGAGCGATTGCCGCTACCAACGCGCTTCGGAACCGATCGACGAGCGCTGGGTTGGAGCCAATCCTCCCGGCCACGCCCTAGCCGGAAAACGCGGCCGTATCTGCTGATCTGTCGCACTACTCCATCGCAAATTCCTAACCACAGATTACGCAAATCAGACTCGGTGATTCCCCTCCAGCAGTGGAGTGGATCTGGGTTAATCTGTAATTAAAAGAATACCTCCCTCCCCTTATCCCTGTGACTACATCTACGCTTACTCCACCCCGTTCTGGCAGCCGCACGGTTGCGGTGCAGGAAATGGCTCAACTTCAACGCGAACTCTTTGAGCTTGAACGCGCCTTCATTTCGAGCGCCACAACTCTCGTTCCCCGGGTCGGTGATCCGGAGGTCAAATACCTCCTCTGCCAACACGTCTGGGAAAGCGCCGGCCACGCCCGTTTCCTCCGCGAACGCGGACGTGAACTGACCGGGTTTGGTAAGACCGACACCGTGCGCCCAGCCATCTGGCGCGTGTTTGCCGAGGCCATCACACCCTCGGATCCCGAGGCCCTCCTCGCCGGATTTTACGGCGTGCTCAAACCGCACATCCTCGCCGCTTACCGTCACTACCTTGAAGCGACGCACCACCTCGCGGACTGGCCTTCGCGTAAGCTCGTAGAGGAATTCATCGGCGACGAAGAACGCCACGCCGAGGAGATGGAACCGCGCCTCAACGAATCGCCGGACACCCACGCTTGGTGCGAACACCTGCGCACGGCGCTGGCATTACTCGACGCCCCTGACGCCCCCGTAACTAATTTTACGTGGCACCACGTGGCATCACCTTACGCCCATCCCGCAACCTGCAATCGAGGCCCCTACCCGATTTGCTCGAGCGTGTTCAGCCAAGATCCCAAAGAGACGCCCATCGTGCGTGATTGGCTGGATGACCCCAAGACCGACGCCCGCGTCATCCGCGCAATGATCTACGTGTGGCTCATGATGGAACTCGATGCGGTCGATTACCTGAGCACTGTTTTCGTCGAAACTCTAGACGCACCGTTCGACATGCATCACGACATGGCCCGGCACTTGTGGGACGAGTCGCGCCACAGCCAATTCGGTTTCCGCCAACTCCCGAAACTTGGATTCGATTTGATGACGATCGAGCAATCACTCGAACTCTACAATATCCTCATTCAAATGCCTGCCGCCGAGCGCTACGCGCTGATGACCATGGAATTTGAGACGGGCAGCTTCGCCACCAAAGCGAAGATCATGGATCGAGTGCGTGAGTTGAACGACTTCGAGGCCGACACGCTCCTGGCCTTTGATCGTAACGACGAACAAAACCACGTGCGCTACGGCCATCAATGGCTGCCCGAAATCATGAAACAGTGTGGCCACGAAGAACCCGTGGAAGAATTTGTCAAAGCGGCCAAAGCCAACTTCGCCAAGATGGCCGAAATTCACGGCAATAAGACCCCCCACTCCCTGACTCCCGAGCAACGCCTCACCGGCGAGAAGATTCTCGCGGCGGTTACCTGAGGCCAAGGATCGTCCTCGATCTCTCCTAAGAGTAGTGTGGATGAAACGGCGGTTTCAGCGAAACAGCCCTGCCCATTTGCATGCATGGGTAGGTGAACCTGAGGTAGGGCGTGCTCGCCGAGCGCGCCATTCAGTCAGCCCAAAAGTGTTCTGCATCACTTGGCCCTTGGCCCATAAAGCCCGATCCACAAAAAGATACCGTCTCCACGTCAGTCGGGAGGTATGCCCGACAGCCTGACCGACTAGTGGACCACACCGAAGTTGTCCCTGGCGAAAAACTATCGCCGGTCTCGTCCCGTCCACGACGACGCGTCCGCCGACGCCTTGGCGAAGTCGGACGAGACCGGTTCGCGGCTAAGAAACGTCCGTCGTAGGGGAAGCCCAGCAAAGCCACATCGCAGCCGTCCATGCGAAGTTATCGCCACCGGCCCCCGCACCTGTAAGCGGATCGAAGTATTCGAAGAAGCCGGATTTCTGGATCATGCGACGGGTGTCTCCGCGGATGCGTTCCGCTTTGGCGGCAAACCCATACTCGGCAAGACCACGCGCCGCGAGAAAGTTCACCACCGCCCACGCAGGTCCGCGCCAATAACGACGGGAATCAAACCTGGAATGCTCTGGATCAAAACTCGGCAAACTGTAAGGAGCGGCGTTCAAGATCCTTCGCAACGTGTGCTGCAGTTTCGCGTCTCGCCGCGGAACGGACATCCCGGCGTAGTAAGAAAGGAATGCCACGCTTGAAACCCCAGTTGCCGGCTGGTCCGTGCGCAGGTCCCGGGCAGCATACGCCCCCAATTCTTCACACCACAAATAGTCGGCGGCTTCTTCCGAGTGATAGAGCCAGGTCTCAATTTCTCGAGCCGAGCCTTCTTTGCCCAAAACCAGCGCGAGCGCCTTCAGATCACGGTCGGCCCGCATGAGGATAAACGTCACGCCCGGATCGGCGACAGCGAAGGGACCCTCTCGCGTGATATGTGCGTGGTCCCAACCCGTTTGACGGCCGTATTCCACCAACTTCAAGTAACGGTCATATTCGGCACTGGTGGGCCGCATCGCTGCATCCACGTGACCGGTGTCGCGCCGCGTGTAGGTCGCAATGCCAGTCGGATCGACATTGGCCAACGCGGCATCCCAATCGGGTGAGTTATCGCGGCCAGACTCCCACGGATGCGTGACCGCAATGGCCGCGCCTCCACTGATCACCCTCATGGTGTGAAACCAGCGGTGCCATGCCATCAACTTGGGAAAAAGTTTCTCTAAATATTCCTGACCGACTGCAGGGTCTTTCTCATACAAATCCCGCACCACACTCGAGGCCACCGGAGGCTGAGAACAACCGGATGTCGGGAGCTCCGAACCCTCGGCCTGCCAAATAGACGGTCCCGGGAAATAGCTGGGGTCATCCTTCCGAAAAACGATGTGCGCTGCCATCCCGTTGGCCCACTGTCCTTCGAAGAGCGTCTCCACTTCAGTCCAAGCGCGCTCGAGATCGAATTCGGCAAATCCGAGCGCGACGAACATACTGTCCCAATTCCACTGGTAGGGATAGAGCCCGCGAGTGGGTAGCGTGTAACCGCCCCATTCATTTTGGCGCAGGATAGTGAGGGCCCGTCGATCGAGTTCGATCGAGCGAGCAGCAGACGTGATTGAGGATTTTTCGGATAACAAGGCGACTCCCGACCAAGCAGGACTCGGGCCGATTTCGGACAAAACCGTCCAATTGGCATTAGTTCTGCTCTTTTGATGGCCCATGTCGCTCTTCGTGAGTGTGGGACCAAAGCCACAAAATTATGAGACTTGAAATTCCACGAGACTGCGAACGCATCGGATCACTGCAGATCTACGGACTGCAGAAAGTCTACGAACTCGATGGTGGCACCGGCCCTCACGAAAATGACTCCATGGTCGAGCGAGTCCCTGGAGAGGTTCTTCACGACCGGATGCGGGAGATGGCGATCGTGGTGCCGGTCAAAAACGAGCGCTTAAAACTCATCGAAGGCGTCTTGGTCGGCATCCCCAGTTCCTGTCAGGTAATCCTCGTATCAAACAGTCCGCGCGGGCCGGTTGATCGGTTCGGGTTGGAGAAGGAAGCCTTAGAAAATTTCGGGCGCTTCACTGGCAAAAAGATCCTCGTGGTTCACCAAAAAGATCCCGGACTCGCCAAAGCCTTCGCCGATGCCGGCTACCCTCATTTATTGGATAAAACTGGCGTAGTTCGCTCCGGTAAAGCCGAAGGAATGATTGTCGGCACATTACTCGCCAAATGGTTGGGTAAAAAATACTTAGGATTCGTCGATAGCGACAACTACTTCCCCGGCGCGGTCCAAGAATACGTCAACGAATACGCCGCTGGCTTCGCCATGAATCCGGGCCGCAATACCTTCGTTCGCATCTCCTGGCACTCCAAACCCAAGGTCATGGAGAATAACTTATTCTTCGCCAAATGGGGCCGAAGTTCGGTGAATTCCAATGCGATGCTCAACCGTTTGCTCACGCAATTCAGCGGCTTCGAAACCGAGATCGTGAAAACGGGTAATGCCGGCGAACATGCCCTCACCGTGGATCTCGCGCTGCAGTTGGAATACGCCGCTGGCTACGCGGTGGAAACTCATCACTACATCAATCTGCTCGAGCATTACGGCGGCATCTTGGAGTCGACCGATCCAGAAAAGGTCCGGGAAAAGGTCACCATCTGCCAAATCGAATCCCGCAATCCGCACATGCACGAATCCAAGGGCGATGATCACGTTGAAGACATGATCGATGCCTCGCTCTCGGTCATCTACCACTCCCCGATTTGCCCTGAAATCGTAAAACAGGAGATCATGGAAAACGTGCGAACCCGCCGAGGCGAATCAGCCCCCGAAGAAATCGCCCCCGTGCGGATCTATCCCTCTCTCTCCGAACTCAACCTCAACGAATTCATGGCCGGTTGCGACGAGTCGCTCAACTTCAACGCCGTGACCGTCCGGGCCTGACATGATCGTTTTTACCGATCTCGACGGCACGTTGATCGATTTCGAAACCTACTCGTTCGAGCTCACGGCTCCTCGAGTCAAGCGGTTGTTGGCAGACGGAATTTCGGTCGTGTTCTGCTCTTCCAAAACTCGGATCGAGCAGCAGGCATTGATGCGAACCATGGGGATCGATACTCTCGGTATCGTTGAAAATGGCAGCGGCATTTACGTGCCCGCGGGAAATAACATTTTCCCTCATCACGCCGCCCAGAAGCTCCCAGACGGCTCGAGGTTGGTCGAATTCGGGCAACCTGCCGCGAATATTCGAGATGCGGTCCAATCCGTTTCCGGTGTGCTGGATATTGATCTCAGACCATACTCTGCGCTGGACGACAACGAGATCGCTAACCTGACAGGTTTGACGCTGGAAGGAGCGGCTCGAGCTCGAGATCGCGACTTCAGTGAAACCCTCACCGCGCAACTCGAACCTTCACAATGGCTGGAGGTGCAAAGTGAGTTCGCCCAGCATGACCTGCAGTGCCTGTGCGGTGGACGCTTCTACACCGTCAGCGCCACAGACTGTAACAAGGGCACCGCATTGAAAGCTGTGGTAGCCGCGGCGGCTTTGGCCGATAGCCGAGATTTCGAGCTCAGGTCGATCGCGATTGGCGACAGCTTTAATGACGTTGATATGCTGGTAGCCGCGGATTTCGCCTACCTCGTCCAAAAATCCGACGAGGCATGGCACGATGTTGACTTACCCGGCCTCCACAAAATTCCGGCGATTGGACCCGCTGGGTGGCTCTTGGCCATCGTACACGCCCTCGAAAGAGGGCACGCAAACCAGGCCCAGCTGGACTGAGCAAATTTGATCAATCGTCATAGCGGCACTGCAACGCAGACCTTCGGATGGGTTCAGCTTCCTTTCAAATCCAGACATACGAAATGAAATTTCATGAAATTAATTTAGTAATCACCTCGTAATTTCTGAAATACGGGTTATTTTCCATCGTCCAAAACATCGCACCAGACCATCTTAACTCGTCTGATGTTTGCCCCTATTTACCCCATGTCATTTTCATCCCTGCGCTCCGTCCTAACGTCGCTCCTCATCTGTAGTGGCCTAACCGTGAACGCTTTCGCGGAAAATGAGCTCGTCACCGTCGAATCCCGCACCGTTGCCGGAGCAGAGGCGACCACAATCGTGACAGAGCCCTCCCATTTGCCCGAAGGACACGCGGCTTCACCATCACCTCTTTATAGCGAGATCACCAGCAGGTCGGGCCAAGCCTTCGTTTTGGCGCTCACGCGGTCGGAGGGATCGACATTCAAACTACTGACCTACCACGCCATCACCGATACGTGGGCATCCGCCGGATCGTTTGAACTGTCCCAGGATCCCCTTTCGATCCAACCCATTGATCGCGGATTCCTAATTCAGGTGGAGGGCGAAACCGGCCCCACCGCCATCGAACTGGTGCAGGCCGCAAACTCACTACCCCTGATCGACTGGCTAGTGATCGCCGGCTACCTCATGGCGATGCTGGGCGTCGGTTGGTATTGTTACAGTAAAGAAAAACGGGATGCCGGATCGACCACTGATTATTTTTTGGCTGGCCGTGACATCCCCTGGTGGGCCGCCGGACTCAGCCTCTACGCGACCGGCACCAGTGCGATCAGCTTTATAGCTATTCCCGCCCTCTCCTTCAGCACCAATTGGCTGTATCTCTCCCAACAGTGCATCGGCGTCTTCGGCCTCATCTTTGTCGCCTATAAGATCATCCCGATGATTCGCCGACTCGACCTGATCTCGATCTACAACTATCTCGAGATCCGGTTCCATCCCTCGATCCGCTTGATGGCCAGCGCGCTAGTAATCCTTTTCCAATTAGTCGGTCGTCTGAGTGTCGTGCTCTACTTGCCTGCTCTCGCCATCGCCAGCGTGACCGGAGCTAACGTCGTGATGTGCATCGTTCTGATGGGTATCGTCACTACGATCTACACCTTGGTCGGCGGCATGAAAGCGGTGATCTGGACGGATGTCATCCAAGTCTTCGTCATGGTGGGCGGCGCGCTCTTCGCCATCGGCTATGTCATCATGGGAGTCGACGGCGGCCTGACCGAGATTATCTCCATCGCGAATGCCGAAGACAAAGCCAAACTCTTCGACTTCAGCTGGGATTTTGCCACCCCGACGGTTTGGGCTATTTTACTGGTCATAGCTACCGATGTCCCGACGTGGCCGAAAGAACAGGTGATGATGCAACGGGTGCTCGCCACCCGTAATGACAAAGAAGCCCGCGCCTCGGTGCTCACTCTCGCCGCTGTGGTCATCCCCGGCAGCTTTCTCTTCTACTCGATCGGTACCGCTCTTTTCGCGTTCTACAAAACGCACCCCGAGCGCCTCAACCCCCTGATCGATACCGATGCTACATTCCCCGTGTTTATCGCTGCCGAACTGCCCATGGGTATCACCGGATTGATCATTGCCGGACTCTTCGCTGCTTCAATGTCCACGCTGTCGAGTGGGCTCAATAGTATAGCAACGCTTTCCTCGGTTGATTTCTACGAACGATTGTCTAAAAAATCGACGGAAGCGAAGAGCCTGCGCCTCGCCTACTTCGTCACTATTCTGTCCGGCATAATCAGCACGGTCGTCGCGGTGCTCTTCACCTACTTCGACATCAAGTCGATGTTCGATGCGATGTTGCAAATGACCGCAGTTCTCGGCGGTGGCTTCGCCGGCACCTATGCGCTCGGCATGTTCACTCGCCGCGCCAACTGGCAAGGCGCTCTGATCGGAACTGCCGCAAGTGTGGCGTGCGCCCTCCTATTGCGAACCTATATCAGCCCGGTCCTGCTAAATCCCGCCGCAGTCGCCTCTTGCATGATCGTCGGTTACTTCTCGTCTTATCTCTTTCCTGCGCCCACCCAATCTCTCAAAGGGCTAACCGTCTTGTCTGAATCCACCACCACTCCATGAGTAAAACCTATCGCGCAGTATTAGTTGGCACAGGTGCCATCTGCGACGCCCATTTGCAGGCGGTCGAAAACGTGAGCAATCGGGTCGAACTGGTCGCCGCTGTCGACCTCGATGCCGAGAAGGTCAAAGCCTTCTGCGAACGCGCCAATGTCCCCCTCGCTTTCACCGACTACGACAAAATGCTCGAAGAAGTCGGCCCGGACATCGTCCTGATCGCCACCCCGCCCAACACCCACACGACCATGAGTATCAAAGCCATGGAGAAAGGGGCCTGGGTGCTTTGCGAAAAGCCCCTCTGCGGTTCCCTTGCCGAGCTTGATCTCATCCGCGCTGCCGAACAAAGCACCGGCTGCCACACCGCCTGCGTGTTTCAGATGCGTTATGCTTCGTCCAATCTTCACCTCAAACGCCTCGCTAAGAACGGCCAACTCGGCCGCCCTCTCGTAGGGGTCTGCAACACCCTCTGGTTTCGCGACGAGGCCTACTACGCGGTGCCGTGGCGCGGACGCTATGAAACCGAGCTCGGTGGGCCCACAATGGGGCTGGGAATCCACGCCATGGATCACTTCCTCGACCTGTTCGGTGACTGGGAAGAAGTTCGATCGATGGCCGGCACCCTCGATCGCGACATCGAAGTTGAGGATGTCTCAATGGCTTTGGTGCGGTTCAAAAACGGAGCCTTCGGTTCGATCGTCAACAGCGCTTTAAGCCCGCGCCAAGACACCTACTTGCGTCTCGATTTTCAACGCGCGACCGTCGAACTCGATCACCTCTACGCCTATACCCGCGATAACTGGAAACTGACCCTCGCTCCGCCCGCCCAAAACGACGCGCTGCTACAGGCTTGGCAAAATTTCCCGCCTGACGTCGGATCTAGTCACGGTGCGCAACTGCGGGCCTTTGTGAAAAACATGGACCGGGGCGAATGTCCGCACACGTCGGGGCTTGAAGCGCGTCGCACCATCGAATTACTCACCGCCATCTACAAATCCGCCTTCACCGAAAAGCCAGTGCGCCAAGGCTCGATCGTCGAAGGTGACCCCTACTACCAAAAGATTTCCGGCAAACGCTAGAACATGACCGAGATTTGGTTCGATGTCGGGGAGAAAGCCCGACCCACAACCAAAACCCACGGGCAATTTTCGGGTCGTGCTTTCTGCCCGGCATCGTTCGTTTCGATTCTCAAACACTCCAGCGTTCGCTAAGTCCTCGCCATGTTGTCCCTCGCCAACGCGACGCTGCAGGTCGACCTACTCGATCCCTCCGCCGATGTCGCCCGACTCGGGCCCCGGTTTTGTGGCGGCGGATTTATTTGGCAGATCACCGATGCCAAGGCCGGACCACTGCTCAGCGGCCCGGAAGGTTCTGAACCCAACCCCGAGCCTTTCAACGGCCACGGCTTACCCGAGTCCTTCCGCGATCGCTCGCGTTCCGGAGAGAAATGGCTCTGGCAAAACGATGAAGCCCTCGCCCCCGGCGTCGGCAAACTTGGGCGCGTTGAAGGAGAGGTTGCGCTCATCGAACCTTGCAGCTGGCACATCGATGCGCAGCCCACTCGAGCTGAATTCCGCACCCGCCACCGCGCGGCCGGTTATGCGTGTGAAATCACGCGCATGATTACACTGACCGACCGCACCCTTCGCAGCCACAGCCGTTTGCTCAATCTCAGCGAACAACCCATGCGCTTCGAGTGGTTCGCCCATCCATTTTTTGCCCTCAGTGAAAATGCCGACCTCTCGGTGCAATTGCCTGACGATGCTGCACTGCCGCCCGACTCGGGTTTCGAACTAAACGACGGGATACTCACTCCCAGCCGTCAATACGTCGGCAAAGACGATGGAGCATTCACCCTGCTGCAAGGCGTCTCCACCTCCGGCCTACAAGTATCCGTGGCGCATCCTCTCCTGCAAAATGGAATCTGGTTTGGGGCGAACTTCGCGCTGTCCGAATGCCCAATCTGGATGAACGGGTTCACGTTCTCGATCGAGCCTTACCAATTTCTGGATCTCGCCCCGGGCGACCACCGCGAATGGGAGCTCACTTACGAATTCAGCAACGCCCATTCGACCTAAAAAAGCTGAACGAGCACCAGTAATTTTCACCCATAATAAATCACTTAACTAACTTTATATAAACGTTTTAAAAATAAGTATCATATTACAAGTGACACTTATTGTAAGTAATCCGAAGCAGGATGAGTCGGGGCTGATTGAGGGTGGCAGCTGAGCATCGCCGAAGGTCGGCGATCGGTTTCTACCGAGTCGGAGGGTTTCCTTTATCCCGCGCTGCATCGTCTCGAGAATCGCGGCTGGATTGAAGCCGAATGGGGCGTTTCTGAGGCCGGCAGTGCCATTGGTCCCTCCAACTATTTCTATGGTTGGGTTGATCCGGAAGGGTTGACCGGGGTCACGCTGCAGGCGGGAAACAAAGTAATACGGCAGCAGACGTATCCGGGACTGTGGGAGACCACGATTTTGTATCGGTTCACGGGGGTAGAACTGTTGTCCGAGGCGGGAGCGGGAGAACATACCCTGCGGCTCACCGCATCCTATCGCGATGGTTCGGAGCGCAGCGTGACGCAGCGGGTGAAAGCCACCGAGTAAGCAGTAGCAGGGGCGCGTGCGGTCGGCACGTTGGGCATGATAGCTTTTCGAGGAATGGGAGTGCAGGGGGAACTCATTTCGTTGGCCCGGGATGGGAACCGAGGCGACATGAGTTTGGAACTGGCGCCGGGTCACGGATTGAAGGTCGGAGATCGCATAGTGATTAATGCGCCCAATACCGATCGCTGGCGCGCCCTGATGCGGAACGACCACCGCGGCGGTTCCTATCGTCGAAACATGTATGAGATCACCGGGGTGAAGGGAAACCGCATCGAGTTACCGGAAGCATTGCGGATCGAGTTCCCCGTAATTGATGGGGCGACCGTGCAGCGGCTCCGACCTCAATTGCATTGTGGAGTAGAGGATCTCGGACTGGAGCACCTCAATAACTCCAATGTCTACAGTGTGGTATTTGAGTATGGTTGGGAGTCGTGGGTGCGTGGGCTGGAGGTAATCAAGACCGGAAACAAAGCACTCTACATGCCCAATTCAAAACGCTGCGAAGTGCGCGCATCGGTGTTTGATCGGGCGTGGAATAATGGAGGCGGCAGTGCCTACATTGGGTGGGAGCATTCCTACGATAGTCTGATGGAGAACGTGACAACCTACGACATGCGGCATGCCCCTGTGCTGCAGTGGGCTTCATCGGGTAATGTGATTCGCGACAGCCAGTTTCATAACAGCGATGCACAATGGCATGAGGGCTGGACGAACGAAAACCTCTACGAGGGATTGATTGTCGAGTCATCCCAAGACGGCGGATCCTATGGCAACGGCATGTGGTCGTCCGGACCGGAGGACACCGGACATGGGCCGAACGGCCCTCGCAACGTCATCTACAATTGCAACATCACTTCAACCAAAACGGGCATGTGGATGGGCGGAATGCACGAGGCTTGGCTCGTTCTCTACAACCGATTTGTGGTGGGACGTGGGCCCGCGATTCTGGCGAAGGCCGCCAGTTTTGATCACATCATCCAAGGCAATGTGTTTGTGATGATGGAGCCCTTCCCCGCAGCGATCTATTTAGGTTCGCGTGACTGCATCGGGATCGAGCTGATCAACAACCGGTTTTATGGAAAAGTGGATCAGATGATCGCGGGCAGCGTCCGGCCCGTATTGATGCATGATAACCGCATCTTGCCATCTGGTGACGTAAATCGACCCCACCCGCCCGTGCGTTCGATCTACGCCTGGCAGCAAACCTATCAGGATGAAATTCTGGTCAATCAACAGCAACGCGCCCGGGCTCGAGGACGATAGGAGGGCGCTTTCATGATGGTGGGATTACTAGAATTTCCACAGGCCCGTAGCCTTCAGTCGGCTATCGAGTTTGGCTTTGAGTAAAAGGGCTTCGACCTCTTCAGGTGACAAAGGATCAGTAGGCAGGTCCGCGACCTGAGCCAATTCTACCACCAACGAAGCGATCGTGGCGGCTGAGTCTTTGATCAACTCCGGAGTGAGCTTGTCGTAAGTATCTCCGAAGTCGTGGTAGTAACGCACGGACTCGGCGTTGATCGGTGCGTTGAACGTGATGATACGAACGCCGTTTACTTGGTAAGGCGTGTGATCACTCGCCACCCACGACTTGTTCTGCACGCCCTGTTCAAGCGCAGCGTCGCCACGACTGTTATTCCAACGCTCGAGCACCGGCAAAAGATCGTCGTGACCCATGGCGTTCACCGCTATCGGCACACCCACCATATCAAGATTAAGCATGATCGCAGGGGGGTTCTTCGCATCGAACCCGGATTCGATCGCATAGCGCGACCCCCAGAGCCCTTGCTCTTCGCCGTTATACCAAACCAGCTCAACGGTGCGATCGAGTTGTTCGTCACGTAGCACGCGGGCAATAGCCAGCAACTGCGCGATACCCAAACCATTATCAATCGCTCCCTGCCCTTGGTCCCAACTATCGAAGTGGGCGCCAACCAATACTGTCTCCGCCGAGCGGCCCGGGATGCGCACCCGGAGATTACTGGTTTCGATCGGAGTGGTGTAAGAGCGCGCCTCCAAACCGACTTCAACTGGAACATCACGGACGATTAAACGGCGCATCCAAAAACCTTCTTCCTGCGTAACGGAATAAACCGGCAACGGCAGCGACTCACCGTGAAACCCACCGGTGCGAGCCAATAATTGTCCTCCGCCAACTCGATTGATGAACATCAAGCCTACCAACCCGTTTTCGACCGCTCGTGCACTGACTTCATCGGTCCGGCCTTTTGTACTGGGACCAAAGAGGCCGATAGCATTTTTCGGGAAATCACGTTCGAAATCCTCGGGACCACCAGCTCCCAAATCAATCACGGGACCACTGATCGGCCCCGTGGGTTCGATGTAACCAATTCCGATCGAACGCATCTCCCGGGCAACCGGGCCATTCATGGTGAGAGTATCATTCTTCCGCACCCATCCTTGCATCGGAAACGTCTCGCGCACCGGTTCGAGGCCCAACTCTCGCAGGGCTTCCTCCAGATCCACCATCGCGGCTTCATTGGCCGGTGCTCCGGTGAGTCGGCCGCCGTGATCATCGCACAATAGCTCCAGAAATTTCACCGTTGCATCGTCAGTCGCAACTCGAGCGGCCGCTTCGGCCGGAGTGATATCCGCGACCAACGGTGCAAGTGATAAGGTCAACGCGCTGGCGCCAACTGAAAGTAATTTTAGGTATTTCATGATTCGTAATCCCGTATCCATATTCTCATTTCGCCTTCACTGCGATTTCCCCACCATGCATAGGGAATGGCGCGTAGTGGCAGGGTTTCAGTCTGCGGTGCATCCGCCGTCTGATAAAGTCTATCCGGAGCAGTCTCTCGCACGGCCTCGCCCTTGAGCACCGTGATGCCTCCACCCCAGGTCGGGTCCCATTCCGCGTAGAGTTGAGCATTACGTTTTATACCCAAGCTCGGCAAACCGGCTCCATGGTCGGCCTCCTCGACCGCATAAACCACCGGGCCTCGCTTGAGGGCCACCCGTCCTACGGCCGATGTCACTCTGGGATGCGCTCGCACGCGTTCAATAGGTAATGGAGTTTCGGCAGTCAGACGATCGCCTGCCGTCCACCGACGAGCCAAATGCAGATAACCATCAACCGGAGCCTCCTGGATCGGCGCGGTGTTGAGCTGCCACTTCGCTCCAGCGTCGCGAACCGCGAACGTCGCGGTTCCGGAGGGAGCATCAAGCACTTCAATCGTAACCGATTCGGACCAGGGGTAATCGGTCGTCACTTTTAAGTTCCACCCGTCATGATCGAGTTCCATCGCGGTGAACAGGTGCAGCGCGATTCCACCCTCAATCTGACTCACCACGTAGTGCCCCAAGGACGATAGCAACCGTGCGATATTGGGTGGACAACAAGCACAACCAAACCACGGCACCCGCTGCGTCTTGACCATCTTGCAATCGTAGCGCCGCCGGGTCTCTCCCGGGTTCACCGCCAGGGGGTTCACATAAAAGTAGTGGCTCGCATCCTGCGACAGCCCTGCGAGCACATTGTTGTAAAGCGCGCGTTCCATGACCTCCGTGTAACCCGCATCCAACCGCAGATCGAGCAGACGCCGGGCCCACATCATCAGGCCGATCGCCGCACAGGTCTCGGCATAAGACCGATCATCCGGAAGGTCGTAAGGTTCCGAAAAATTCTCACCGCCGGGACCATCCGCCCCAACTCCGCCAATGACGTAAAGGTGTTTGGCCACCATCTCGTCCCAGATTTTTTCCCCGCTTTCGGCCAGGTCGACCGCGCCGGTTTCCCGCGCGAGATCCGCCATCGCGGCGTAGAGATACATCGCTCGCACGGCGTGACCGCGGGGCTCAGTTTGTTCCACCACGGGGGCATGGGCTTGCCAATAAGCCTGCTCGTCGAAATAGGCCCAGACCGGCGGCACCGTTTCCCCCCGGCGCTTCGCTTCTTCGGCAAAATAGGGCGGTGCGCATCCTCGTTCCCGCACGAAGAATTCCGCCAAATCAAGGTAACGCGATTCGCCACTGGCGCGTGCCAGCTTCACCAGGGCCAACTCCAACTCGGGATGACCGGGATACGCTTTGATCTGATCCGGCCCGGATCCGAACGTGTGGCACAACAAATCGGCCAGCTTCTGCGCGACAGCCAACAATCTTGGCGATCCGGTGGCATCGTAATGCGCCACCGCCGCTTCAACAAAATGCCCGGCACAATACAACTCGTGTAGGTCTCGTAAATTCGACCAGCGTTCGGCGCCGGGCGTCAATTGATGATAGGTGTGCAGGTAACCATCGGACTCCTGGGCTCGTTCGTAGAGGTCCACCAATTCACTGATGGCGGCCGACAGGATTTCGTCGGGCGCAAAGCTGATCCGGTAGCAGGCCGCCTCCAACCACTTTGCGACGTCTGAATCCTGAAACCAAAGGCCATCGTATTTGCCCGCCTCATCACCGGCTGCGATCCGGAAATTACGCACCGCATGACTAGGTGCCGCTCCTGGAATGCGGTCATTGATCGCGGCCCATTGCTTTCGCAAAGTCACCGAGCCCACCATCTCCACGCGCTCTCCCAGCACGCCTCCAGTGAAGCGCACTGCAGCAAGCGGCAGTGATGTGGGGGTAGGCATCAGTGACGATCGATCGGACTCAGCTTATTCGACTACGATATCCGTAGCAGACAATGTATTGAAATCGAGCACGCGACCGAGTTGGCCATGCGTGATAGTGAGAACACCACTGTCCACTTCGCTATTCAAATGCGGCCCCTCGAAGAGCTTCCAGTTGCCGTAGTCAATGGGTTGGCCGTCCACATACGGAGTCGCTCCATACTTGGCCACGATCTCGCGACCACGCAAAGAGGTGAATCGCACGGACGGCACCGGATCCAATTCGTAACTGAGCGGTAGTGCCAGAATAGCCGCCTGAAACGCAGCCATGGTGGTGAACTCATCCCCGTCCGCAGCTTGCAGGATGGTGCCATTCTTGCTGTGGGGACTGGTAAGAATACGTCCACCGGTCTCCTCGGTGATCGTCGGATCGCGGCCATTGGGGTAACGGATGTGGGGCTGCCAGTGATAGTCAGCCAACGGACGATAAGCCAGATAGGTGCTGCCCCCCTGTGCAAAGATCCAACCAGATTCATGCTCCGTCACATCGGCGAGATCCTTGGAAAAGAAGCCGTTAACTTGGGGGAAATCTGACGACGGATCGATGTCGTAGAGAGCGACCACGGTATCGAGGTCTTGCACCACCTCCTCATAGGGAGAGCAGCCGAGCAGTTTATTCGCAGAATTGTAGGAAGGCTTACCTTCATAGGTCACTCCCGGTGGCATCGGCTCAGGGTAGGTGCAGAAAAACATCTGCATCACTTTACCCGACGAGTGCGGGTGCATTGAGAACATGGTGTTATGCACGCCCCGGGGATCATCGACCGACCACGTAACATCCCAAACGTGAGACTGGATCGGATCACTCATGCCTCCCTGATGGGAACCGACGGCGTAGTCATCGCGCAAATACTGCGTCTTGTAAATCGGGCGCATGTGCTCATCGCCGTAGCGCCAAATTCGACGTGAACGGGCGCGGTCCCGTTGCAAGATGTCAGCCCGGCGATCCACCGCGATGCGATAGATAACCTCGGGGACGGTGTAATACTCGGCGAGAACCGAGAAATAGTTCCCCCAGCCCCAGCCACGGAAACCTTCGCCGGCGGGAATGTTGCCGAAGAGCTGCCATGAAAAGTAATTCGCGAGCGCATACCAACGCTCGACCACCGAAGTGTCATCCGTCCGAGAATTTGGTCCCCGCATCATGCCGTCGAGTGTGACGGTCGCGAGCTCGGCAAAGAGCCAGTCGAGCAACATACCGCTGCGTTGGCGCATCGCCGGATCCTCCGCCCACACTGAGAGCATCAGGAGCGGGATCGCGTATTCGCCAATGTAGTGGGTCGGATTGTATTCCCCCTGCCCGATCGTGGTTGAGATATCCATCCAATCGAGCAACCAGCCCTTACCTTCTTCGAGATTCTCACTCGAGCTGAGTCCATTCCACCACTCCGAGCCCGGTTCGTCGGGGTAGAGCTGTGCCATCAAATACATGGAAGTGTGATACATCACCCAGTGATTCTCGGTGTCACCGCGCAGTTGGCGCGTGGTGCGCCAGGCTTCGCGGATCGCTTCTTGCGCTTCAGTCGACAATTTGTCGCGCCCGGCGTAAGCGACCATCGTAGTCGGAAACATCCAAAAGGGGCCTGTGCCCGGTTCCTGCATCAACTCCAGGACTCGGTTGTTACAGGCCTCTATCTCCTCGCCCCGCATGAGCAGGATGGCCATGGCGGAATTGTCGATCTTGGTGAAGTTCTCGGCGCGATAGAGACCGATGCGATGGTCCTGCATTTCGCGGACTCGGTCTAAATACTGACCACGACGCACATCGAGACTTTCCACGACTTCGCGCGAAGTGGGCTTTTCAAATGAGGGTTGAGCGGTGGTCGTAACTCCGGTCGCGACGAGAGCGAATGCCGTCAGGGCGGCAGTCTTAAGAATAGAAGTAAAAGGCTTCATCGTAGAATGGGGTTAGTCGCGGGAAACGGACAAAAAGGCGTTAACGGATGAGCCCTCCATGGCGTCGGGCTGCCACGTGCGCCCGAAGTCATCAGAGCAATAGAGAGTCTCTTGAAAAATACTCGCGTAGAGGCGACCGGAGTTGGGATCGACCCCGACGCGCCAGGCGCGGGCGCCATCTGGCAGGCCACGATTCCGTTCAGTCCAAGTCTCGCCGCCGTCCTCACTGGTCCAAACGCCGTAAGCCCAGCTCGCGATGGCTTGGCGCTTGGCGTCGGTCGGGTCGTAGGTCGCGTTGTAGATGGCTTCTTCGGCCGGCAGCGCCTCAATTTGTCGCCACGAATCGCCCCCGTCGGTGGATTGCCATGCCCCGTGCGTATCGGTCATGGCGAGCCAGTGGTCCGCGTCGTGGGGCGATTGTTCAAGATCGTTGACCGTAGTCTCGGTCGGCAGAACTTGGCGCCACGATTGGCCGGAATCTTCGGTCAGAAAAATGCCCTTCTCACAACCAGCCAAAACGCGTCCGGCAATCTCGCGATCGGTCTCGATCGTTTGGGTGTATTTCCCCCGGTCCGGCAAACCGTTTTCGCGACGTTCCCATTTCTGTCCCCGATCGATGGATACCGCGATGCCATCAGGCAGCGCCAAATAAACGGTATCTGGTGCCTGCGGGTCGACGGCAACATCGCGGCCCTCGGTCATGTCCCAGCTGTTGGTCATCTTCCACGTATCACCGCCATCATAACTCACCCAAATACCATTCAGCGTGGTGGTGTAGATGGTGTCGCGGTCGCGCGGATCAAACGCCACCGCGGAGATCGTCGTATCATTATAACCAAAGTGCTTCCACTCATTGGCCACGGGATCACGCTGGAAAAGTCCGTTGGTCGTAACAATCTTCGACCCGATCACGTAATTCCGATTCACATTGGCACAAATAAAGAAGTCGTAGGCCGGAGCACCAGTCATCGATAAAACGAACCCCAATAGGGTAAACAAAAGAATGCCCAACCGGCCGCGATTACGAATGCGCGGGGTTAAGCAGTTGCGGTGGAGGAAGAGTTGCATAGGGGTAAAAGGATGAATTTTGGAAAATTATTTGGCGGCCTGATTTTGAGTCTGGCGATGGGGTTTAGCGTGGCGGCAAACACCCCCGAAGAGCGGCTGACGGAATTGAAAATTGAACTGCCCAACACCGCCAAACCGGTGGCGAACTACGTCCCCGTCGTGCGTTCCGGAAACTTGATCTTCTTGGCCGGACACATTCCGAAAGATGAGGCGGGCAACTTCATTACCGGTAAAGTTGGGACCGACATCACCTTGGCTCAGGCCCAACATGCCGCCGAGCGCACTGCCTTGGCTTTGTTGGCCACCCTGCGCGGTGAAATTGGATCGCTCAATCACGTGAAACGCATCGTGCGCGTGGAAGGTTTCGTGAATTGCCCGACCGACTTCACCAACCAATCCCAGGTCATCAACGGATGTTCGGATCTCTTGGTCGATATCTTCGGTGAGAAAGGACGTCATACGCGCTTGGCGATCGGGGCCGGTTCCCTGCCCCTCAACGTCTCGGTGGAGATCGCGATGATCGTCGAAGTCGAATAATTCGGTCACACGCATTGGCATCAAGCCGTCGAAACGGTGGTTTTGATCGCTGCGATCAGGAGATCGATGTCCTCAGCAGTGTTGAACATGTGACAGGAAACGCGCACCGCATCGAGGCCTCGCTCCGACACGGGTCGGCAACGTAGGCCGTGGTCTTGGACGAGCACGCTGAACAATTCACGATAGCCGATCCGGGGACTGCGGAAGCTCAGCATTGAACTGCTGAGTTGCGCATGGTTCGGAGACAGTATCTCCACGTCCGCAACGGTCTCGATTCCCCGGCGTAGTTGCTTCACGAGCATACTTCCGTGTTCGGCAATCCGCTCCCGTCCCATTTGCTCTTGGATACGCATCGCCTCGGCCATCCCAAGAATGCGTGAAACGTCGCGGGTGCCGTATTCGTAGCGCATCGCTCCGGGATAATAATCAAGTAAACCCGGCAGACTCGGCACGTCGCCAGAATAAGCACCAACCATGACTGACTTCACGTCGTCTTGGCGGTCGCGCTTCACAATCAACACCCCAGTTTCACGGGGAGCGCCGACCCACTTGTGTCCACTCGTGGCGTAGGAATCACAGCCCATCTTCGCGAAGTTCACGGGAATCATTCCCGCCGACTGCGCGCCGTCGACGTGAAACCACAGGCCTTTGGCCCGACACAATGCGGCGATTGATTCCACTGGCATTAAGATACCGGTAGGAGCAGTGATGTGCGAAACCTGCACCGCTCGCGTGCGTTCGGTAATGAGTTCTTCAATCCGAGCAATATTTCCAGATACCGAAACAGGATCAGGCTCGAACAACTTCACGACTACGCCGCGTTTCTCCGCCTGGAGCAGCCAAGGGAAGGAACCTCCGGGATGAGCGTGGGACTCGAAAATCACCTCATCGCCCGGCTCCAAATCAAGTCCACCTGCAATAATTCCATTGGCCTCGGTCGCATTGCGAACAAACGCCACTTCGCTCACTGAAGCACCGAGAAATTCACCGACAAATTCCCGCGCCGGTTCGAGCAGATCATGTCCCGTTTCAACCCGAGCCTCAAGTTCGGATTCGATTTGGGCGGTATATTTTTTGACCGCCCGAGAACACGGCCCCAGACCTCCCGAGTTGAGGTAACGAAACCCCGACTCAATCTCGTATCCCTCGCGCACCGCCGTCCAATAAGGGGTGGGGTAACTCGCGTTAAATTCAGGCAGGTTCCACGCTTCCGCTGCGGCCCGCGTAACGCCAGCACCAGCGAGGCCGAGGCCGAGATTCTTTAAGAAGGTTTTCCGATTGATATTCATACACGAAGGAAGTGCAGCACGTGATCGAATTCCATCGTGTCACCGGCGGAAATAGTTAAAGGAGATTCGCGATGAGGCGCAAACGCCACCAGCGGATCATTCGGACGCACAAACCACGGAATCGAACCACTCCGGGATTCAAACCGGATCCGACTGCGGAGCAGCGAACCATCGGCTTGAACATGCCACTCCAACCACTTCGCGGAGTGGCCGTGCAATGCCTCCAGCTCACTCGAACCCGATTCTCCGAGTAGTCGAATCGTGTCGTCGCCATGTTGATCGAGCAGCCCCCGGGCCCCGCGAAACTGCAGCCCGGTGTAATGAGAACCTTCGAGACCTCCGATGCTGTGGTAATTGCCGCAGACAAGATCCGTGGACCCCGGATTATGTAATTTGCTGGTCCACCCAAGCTGCCAACCATCCTCCAACACGGTGGTAGTCAGGGTGCGCTCCTCCTGGATCATAACCGTTTCTCCATCCTGAGAATCGCACCACTCCAAACGATGGACCAATCGTTCCGGCGTGCGCACTAACCACTCAACATGCCGCTGGAAGCCGTGATCCGAACGCCACTGATAGCTGTCGGCCGCACGGTGGGTCGGCCCGCCCCAAAAGTTCACGCCATTCACGGAAGTGAGCATAAAACTAAGCCCATGATGCCACGGGTGATCATTAGGTCGAAGGTTCGTCAGAACATCACCATCAATCGAATACAACGGATGCACGTAAGGTCGCGTCGACTCCTTGGCCGGGGTTTCCGGAACGAAGGTATATGACCACAGATCCGTGCCGCCCGTGAGTCCGACTTTAAGGCTACCGGAATCGGTATCGTCCAATCGTAGAGGCGCGCTCATGCGGATACCTCCTCCAGCTTCCAAGCTCCACCGTTGGATTGATGAATGGAACCATCGGGTAAAACAATTTCGACCGGAGTATCGACGGGCGAATCCACGCTCATCTCCCATTTCTCACCGACCCGACGCCAGGCCACTTCGACAAATCCCCGCGGCGTGCACAATCGACCCGCAGCGCGGTTCAATTTACCCGGCATGGGCTGAATCCGAATGGTCGCAAATCCAGGTGATGTTGACCGGATACCAAGCACGCGCTGCAGGAATTCGAGCACCGGATGAGCACTCCAAGCATGGCACAGTGAGCGCCAGTAACTGTTCTCTTCCACGAAGGTATCGAGCCCGAGATTGATCGACTCATGCCAAGGTCCCAGCGACTCGGTCATTTCATCATAGGTGCCCATGCGCACCATCGCGGTGAACACGGCGTGCCAGCAAAAGAATGAACCCGGGGCCAGAGACAGATCACGCGGGAATCGGGCGCGCAACCGATTACAGGTCGCGTCATCTGCCGCACCGCATACGACCGCCCACGCGTTGCCATATTGGCTAACTTCAGGCCCACCCGGACGATCAAAATAAAGCCCCTCCTCTTCCGACCAAAACGTATCGTGTAAAATCTGGCGAGCCGTGGTGGCCTCCGCCCGCAAGGCTTTCGCTTCGGCCGGTTGATCCAGCCATTCGCACATCTGCGCGACCTCATCCAATCCCTGGATCCACTGCGCCGAGATGATGCAGGTGGGCCCGGAGTCAGCACCGGGCACGACTCCACGCGGCCACCAGGGACACCAATCAGTGATGTTCCAATATGGCAGTTTCGCCGGCAGACCACTCTCATCGCGATAACGTCGAAACCAATCCACGACCGCCTTGGCTCCGGGTAGGAGATCCGCCACCGTAGTCAAATCTCCACTACACAAGCCAAAGTCCCGGATAGTGGTGATCCAGTGCAGGCTCCACGAGGGGATGACTTGGCGCAGTCGCGAGGGGAATCGACTCTCGGTCAGCCCATCGGATCCACGTGACCAGTCGAATTGATACAGGGCTTGTCGACTCAGTTGGTAGTCTCCTGCCGTCAGCATCCCGAGATGCGATGTGATCATCGTATCACCCGCATACTGCATTTGCTCATAATGCGGACAGTCTTCAAATGTTTCATGCGAGCAAAGCTGCATCGTTCGCACTCCGGCGTCCCAGATGCGTTCCAATCCCGGCTGGTCACACTCAAACGTAGCCTTGGTTTCGTAAGGGTAAGCGGAATACCGATGCGCGATGCTCTGCAGCACAAATGCGTCGCCGGCGGTCTCAATCGTAATTCCGACAAATCGAAATGCCCGCCAGTGCAAGGGTTCGTAGGTGATGGCTGGACCGGCGGGTTGCCAAACATCCGACCAACCGTGAATCAATCCCCGGCGATCAAAGGTCCACCCAGTGCCCTCATCGGCAAAGTGCGAAGCGAGATTTTCCAGCGACTGTTGTTCGCCCAGCAAAACGGCATCGGGTGTTTCCCACGGCAGACGCAACGCTTCGGCATAAGTCAGGCGAATCTTCGCCCCGGCTCCGCCCATCGCAACAATCTGCGGATACCCCGTAGTAATCAGGCTCGTATCTAAAATCACTTCGATCCGCGAGTTTGGGGGCACGGTGACTTCACCTTTACCGTCAACCAGCGCAGCCCACTCCGGCTCAAGTTCACCCCCGCCCGGATGGAAACCGCACTCAAAGACAACAGGTGGGCCCTCGATCAGTTGCGGAATCATGCGCGGCATCAGGCCATACGGGCTGGTCGGATCGCGCCGCTCCTCAAGCCGCTCGGCGAGGTAGAGCGAACGCGCGGACTGCCAGGCTTCTCCCGTTTGCTCTTCGGCATACCATGAGCCGGTCGAAGCCGAATCATGGCGTTCCTCAAAGTAACCGTGATAACCCTCGAACCGGGTTCCATCGTTTTGAAACCGGTGTTCGTGATCCACCGCCACCTGCCAAGGAGCAACGCCGGTATCCAAGATTTCCTGGTCATCGCCCGAACCCAAGCTGCCTTCCAACAAAAACCCGCCGGCATAAGTCATGATCGAGCATGGAGCCCCGAGATCCGTCGGCCGATGGGCCACCCGAGACATATCCCAAACCAACGCTGACAATATATTTCGGCCTGACCGCAATTGAGCGGCTAAATCAAACGAATCATAGAAATGATGATTGATATCCCCTTTGGCCGGACCTCTCCCCAACAAAAGACCATTACAATAGAACAGGTATCTACTATCGGCGCTGACCTGTACGATCGCCGCCAAATCCCCAACTTCTGTGAGATCGAAAGCTAGCTGAAATCGCCGAACTTGGTATTGGGACGGCGAGCGGGACTCGGGGGCTGGGGCAGCATGGGTTCCTTCTTCAGACCAAATCCATGAGGAACGTTTGGTGAAAGGAAGCGGGAGAGAGGAAGATTCTGGAGGCACGAGCGTAAGGTCGACGGGTGAAAGCGAAGCGAGAACGGAGCATGGAATTTCCGAGGTCGATTTGAGAAAACCATCGCTATCTTTTATGATTTTCCGTCATTCAGGCAATCATTTCATGTTATTTCATTGAAACTCTCTGAAAACGAGGCGCTTCATTCCAGAAACACTAATCCATCCACAAGCAGGCGCAATCAACCCTATCTCCGCCTTGATATTCCCCAGCTACAGGAGGAGCGACAGCCTCTTCCGTAACATCCATCCCGCAAGACCTTCAGCCGCTCTCCCTGACCCACTTCGATAACCCCTCTATTCTGGTCATATCAACACCGGGCTGAGCCCCATCTCGCTCACTGAATATTCAGGCCGCTGACTAGAACCACAGGCCGTGAGACGATTTCGGCCGCCCTTGAAATCAGCTTGACGTGGTGGCATTTATTTCACTAGATTTTCCATGAAATTTCATTTAATTCCATGATGCTAATCGCAGACATCGCAAAACAGGCCAGCGTTTCCCCCTCGACGGTGTCCCGTGCAATCAACCAGCCCGATATCGTCGCGCCCGAAAGCTTGGCGCGCATTCGTGCCGTGATGAAGAAGCACGACTACACCCCTGCGCCCCTGAATCGTCGTCGCGGCCCCAAAACGAAAAAGCCAACCACGCTGCGACTTGGGGTTTGGTTCGTCGGGGCGAAGGCCGGTAATCCCAGCCTAAATTGGTTTCAAGAACGCATCGCCGATATGCAAGAGCGCAACCCGCGCAATCATGTCGATCTACACATGCTCTTTTCCAACTCCCCTCGGGAGTTGCCCCGCGCTCTCACCACCGAAAAACTCGATGGTATCATCATTCAAGGGATGGAGCCCGCCCCCGAGGTTTTAGCGAAACTCAAGCACCTCCCCACCGTCTGGTTCATGACCCGTCGCTCCGAGGAATTCCCCGGAGATTACGTCGAGCCCAACAATGAAGAAAACGGACGCATCGCGGCGGATTACCTCGCGAAACAGGGACATAAAACGGTCGCCGTTTTGACTGCAGATCCAAGCTACAGTGCCAACGTGCGTCGGGTTAATGCATTTGTTAAGCGGGCTGAAGAACTCGGCCTGAAAGCTCACAGTATTTTAGGTAAAGAAGATCCCAGCGTCAGTTACCTTGAGATCGACCCCCTCAACAGTGAAACCGAGCAATTGGTGCGCCGATTGAATCAACAATCACCGCGACCCAGTGGACTGTATATCCCCGTGGATCATTTCGCTGGAGCATTCTTTCGCACCCTGCGGAATGCCGGTCTCCAGCACCGCAAGGACTTCGAAGTCGTCTTAGGCAACTTCAACCCACTGATTTACAACAATTTAGAGCATCATCCTGCTACAATTGATATCAACCTTTCCACGCTTATCCATAAGGTAATCGATCACCTCGTTTGGCGAGTCGAGAACCCGGATAGCACCGGACGCATAGGAGTTTCAGTCTCGCCGACCTTACGGCCGCCGCTAGATTAAATACTCCTGACCGCGCGTCAAATCGCCGGGGCAGAACAGTCCGCCCCGTTTTTATAACTAATCCAAACACTTTTGACGGCTTTGCCTCACAGCTAAAACCGTCACTCACCCCACAAAAGAACACACCAAGGATATGAAAACAAACTACATTAAATTATGGCGCTTTTTGCCATATTTATTGATCTCCCCCCTAGGCCTGTATGGTCAAAGTGCAGCGGAAGAAATCGATGACGAAAACGTCGTTGAACTTTCGCCCTTTGAAGTAACAGGCGATAACGACGTCGGGTATCAAGCAACCTCCACGCTTGCTGGCACCCGTCTGCGCACCGATCTGCGCGATATTGGCTCTTCCATCTCCATCGTGAATGAAGAGTTCCTGCGCGACACCGGTTCCCAAAATCTCGAAGATGTTCTCATCTTCACCCCGAACACCGAAGTCGGTGGTCTCGGCGGTAATCACTCCGGATCGAAAGGTTCGAGCCCCATTCCTGAGCAGCAACGTGATGACCCAAGTGGTGGTTTGACCCGCGTGCGTGGTTTGGCTGCCGCTGATCTCACCCGCGATTACTTCCTCACGAATGTGCCGTTTGATACCTTCAACACGGACCGTATCGAAGTTCAACGTGGCGCCAACTCGGCCCTTTACGGGCTCGGTAGCCCCGGTGGTATCGTCAACGCTTCGACCATCAAGGCCGACTTCCTCGGTAATCGTGGTCGCGTGCGTTTCGAGACCGACCAATACGGCACCGTGCGTTACTCCATGCGTTACAATCAAATGATTGGTGATAACGTTGCGGTTAGAATCGCCGGCTTGTCGGAAGACAAAGGATACGAGCAAAAACAGGCATTTATGGAAGATGACCGTCTCTTTCTCGCCGTCACCGCCAAACTACCATTCGGCCTCACCGCCCGTGCTAGTGCGGAGGTCTCCGAGCGCGACTCGTCAAATCCTGACTACGTCCCACCCAATGATGGCATCACGCCTTGGATCAATTTGGGTAAGCCTGTTGTCGCCCATCCTAGTGAGGGCGGTCGTTTGTTCCGCACCACCGGGGATTTCTTCCCGGGTGTTGCCAATAATAAAGTAATGACGCTCTCCATCCCTGGCACGTCCAGCGGGCTCTCACGCTTCTATCAGGATCCCTCCAACCCCGATCCCACTTGGGGTGGTGCCGCGTTTATTCGCGCTGGTGAACTGCCTAATCCATGGGCAACCGCAACTCCCTCCTCCACCGGTGAATGGATGTTTCTGAAGCCCTTCTCTGAGGGTCAAATCATTCGTCGCACCGGCGGTTACCGCTCCGACGGTACGAAAGTCGCTGAAGGAACTTCAGGTTTCTGGAGCGGTGGTTTTGTGTCCGACCAAATCAAAGATCGTAGCGTCTTCGATTACCGCGAAAACCTCTACTCCGGTGGCTCCGCTCAACAGCGCGGCGATTGGGAAGTCTACAACGCGAGCATCGAAGGTAACTACCTCGATAACCGCGTTGGTTTCGAATTCTCTTATAACGAGGAAGATTTCGAGAGCATGGGTAATAACTCCGTCCAAGGAGTTCAACAGCGTACGATCTACATCGACCCGAATGCCTACCTCCTCGCCACAGCGGATGGAACCCCCAATGGTCCTCTGATTCCGAACCCAACCTTCGGCCGTCCTGTAGTGGGTGGCACGTCAGGTGGTAACAGGATCCATACGACTCGCCGTTCGACTCGTCTCCAAGGTTATGGCGAACTCCGTTTCAACGACTTCATGGACGAAGACAGCTGGTTGACCAAGGCTTTGGGTAAATTCACCCTCACCGGTTTGCTCGACGAAAGTTCTATGTATAACGAGACTCTGTATTCCGCCCGCGGCGATCCTAACGACGCGGCGTCCCTCGCCCATAACATTGGTGGTGGGGATCTACAGGGCTTCGTTTGGCCTGCTATGCGGTCCGGTCAATACTTCGCACTGCCAGTTGCCAATGATACGAACTTCCTGAACATCAACTCTCTCAGTGATCTTGCTGGAGTTGGTATTGGCGGTATTTCACATGGTCGTGCTCGGAGTAACATGAATGGCCGAATCGTCGCGACTGTTACCGGGTTTGACAAGAACAACGATGTCTTCAACACCTTCGACACTCGCGTCGCCACGATCTTTGAAGATGCCAACAGTTTCCCTGCCGCGTCTCACGCGAACAAGCGAATCACTGAAATCGATTCAGAGGTATTCATCGCTCAACATTCGATCTGGGACAGCACCGTTATCCTCACCGGAACGTGGCGTAGCGACAAAGCGCGTTCGACTGGTATCGGCACATCCAACCTGCCGGCTCCTCGGAGAGAAATTCGCACAACCCTTGATCCTACCTATATGGCTGGTCCCCAGGGTCCCCACGCAGAAACGGCTAATGACGAAACGACCTCGTATTCAATCATGGTGCATACGCCTCCGTTCCTCCGTGATCGTCTGCCCTTCGAGCTTTCGGTCTACAAGAGTGAGGCAGACAACTTCACGCCAACCGGCGGTAATGTCACCGTCTTCAACGACACCGTCGGCGCGACTGCCGGTGTGACCGAAGAAACGGGATTCATTATCGAAGGATTAGACGGTAAACTGTCCGCGCGTTTCAACTGGTTTGAATCCGCCGTCGTCAATCGTCGGTTCGAAAATGGTGCCGTCAGTGGCTCAGCGGGTTTTCTGGTAAACCTAGCTCAACAGTTGGATAATCCTGACAACGTTGCCCAAGGCTTCACGGTCGCCGATGTTCAGGCAGCTATGCCTCCTCAAGGTGTGATTGATGTCAGTGGCTTCGTAGTTGACTGGAGCAATCCAGAGGCCGCGACTCAAGCTCGCAACTCCTACGACACCGGAACGCAGGATTTCGCTGCTTCAGGTATGGAAGTCGAAATCGCTTACAACCCGATCCCCGCGTGGACATTGCTCTTCACGGCGGGTCAGCAAGAAACGGTCGCTTCCAACACCTTCCCTGAGGTTCAGCGTTATGTTCGTGAGCACGTTCTGCCTAAGTGGGTGAACAGTAGCTTCGCTCAGAACTACTTCATCAATGATACCTCCTCCCAGACGCTCGCAGAGGCGGCTACAGTAACATTCGTTGAAAATTCCCGTAACGCTGCGCTCCAAGACGGCAACCCCGCCAAAGAGCAGTCCGAATGGCGCTTCGCCTTCAACACCAGCTACAACTTCGGTAACAGCGAAATGATTCCGAAGTTCTTTGGTGACCTCACCGTTGGTGGTGGTCTCCGCTGGCAAGGTGAAACCGGTATCGGCTTCGCAGTGGAGAAGAACGAGTTCGGTAACATGGCTCAGAACGTGAACAAACCGTTCACCGCTCCCTCGCTCACCCATGTGGATCTGTTCGCCCGGATGTCCTACAAGCTGAAGAACGACCGTTCCTTCGACTTACAGGTCAACATCAAGGATGCCACGAACCATGATGGTCTGATTCCATTCGTAGCTAATCCTGATGGTGGACTTCTCTACCGTATCTCGGAAGGTCGCTTGATCTCGGTCTCCGCTACGCTGAACTTCTAAACCGAACGAAGCACTGCTTCGTTCGTTTCTAAATTGCAACCGGCTCCCAATAACTTGGGGGCCGGTTTTTTTTTCCCTGCCGGAATCATCACCCGCTGGTGATTTCCCCGGAGACCCACTTTTCTAGGGTCGACTATTCGTCAGCGCCAAGACGCTTAACCGCTTTCTGTTTCCAGCTCCTCTTTGACCAAATTGTGTAATGCAGTATTCCCGACGCGCCCCGCTTTTCCCCGCCTTGATCGTTTTTGTGATCCTCGGCACCCTTTCACTTTCCGCCTCCGATATGTCCGCTTTTTTAGGCAATTGGACCTTCGTCAAAGAGGGCAGCACCGACCTCAGCCCGTTCCGATCCTGTCAACTCACCCTGTCCCAAAAGGGGAGCGCTCTCACCATCGCTCGACATATGGACGGCGGCCGTCGCGACCACAACGAGAGCATGACGCTCGATCTCAGCCAGCCGGTCAACCGCGTCCCCCAAACCTGGTGGGTCGATAACCGTCACCTCGGCGCCTACACTCCCCACGATGCCACCAAATCGGTGCGCGCCCGCACCCTCGACGAAGGACGCATTCTACGGCTCGAAACCGATCTAATCCTCGAAACCCAGCAGGGATCCCGGGCAGTGAATATCATCACCCAATATCAGATTTCTCCCGACGGCCAACGTCTCACCGTGATCGAACTTCGCAGCACCCGTCCGCGTCCCGTCACCCATGTCTTCACCCGGACCACCCCTTAATATTTCTCCTACTCTTACTCGTTCTCGTTCTCCCACCCTTTCTCTTTCTCGCTCACTCCCCGACCACCGGTGGGCCCGAAGTATTCCTCATTACCTTTCTCCCTCTTTTTACCCTTCATGACCATACGACGTATCCTAGGATTCACTACCGTCGCCCTCGCCACCGCATCCATCCTTCCTGCGGCCACCCCTCAGCTCTCCACCGCAGACAGGGCTCCGGACGAGGCTGCGTTGATCACGGTCTCCGACAATTGGCGTTT
>MEHZ011639902.1_pt1 | contig 200608 bp, 200 predicted proteins | sample 897221 | NCBI WGS metagenome assembly MEHZ01 (sample SAMN05514161, study PRJNA337945) | marine metagenome | isolation source: marine surface water | place: Arctic Ocean | collected 2007-12-13 | reverse complement strand
ACATATCCGCTGTATAGCATGTATATAGTTTTTTAGAATCTGTTTAGTAAATTTTTTGCTGAACTTAATAAAGGAGATTGACTTATGTCAGTTAAAGGTACCGTAAAGTTTTATAATTCTTCAAAGGGATATGGATTTATAGCCCCTGAAGATGGTAGCAAAGATATTTTTGTTCACGCTACAGCACTCGAAGCTTCTGGTGTTTCTAATTTAAATGAAGGCGATGTTGTTTCATTTGAAGTAGAAGACGATCCTCGTGGAAGAGGAAAGCAAGCTACTAATTTAAGCTTAGCTTAGTAATATTCCATAGCAATTATGCGGGGAAATCATAATTCCCGCATATTGGTTTTATTTTCAGATCTTATATTTTGAATATTTGCCAATATAACTGCGCATGTGATACAAAAAAATCCAATCAAAATCTTAGGAGACACTGGTTCACTTAGGATGATTGCGCCTAAAATAATCGCGCTTAATGGATTGAATCCAACTGTTACTGTAATGCCGGTAGGTGTCGCCATATTTATAGATATCATAAACAACAAAACCATAATAGCCGCACCGGGTATTGCTAGTATAAGCAATACAATCCATCCTGTTTGATCAAACGATAACGAACCTGTCAAGGGGTTCCCAAATATCAATGCTAACATAAACATGAGAGATGATCCTATTAGCATTGGCCACGCTGTAAACGTAAATCCACCATATTTTTTTATATATTTTCCTGCCGATAAAACGTACACAGAATTACAAAAAGCGGCGAAAAACATCAATAAATCACCCTTCCATGCATTGGGAGCTAAATAACCAATTTGATCGCTGAGAGTGATGATAATTCCACTTAAAGCTATACTTATCGCAAGTATTTTTAGCTTTGATGTTTTTTCTATTCCCAATATCGCTCCAAGTATTAGAGTTATTACAGGTTGGGATGTGAATACTATTGCGCCTCTTGCAGCTGTTGTATGTTCAAGTCCTGCGGCAAAAGCCCAAGGAAACGCGACGTAAAATACACATGAAAGAATCAACACTGGAATCCAATCTTTAAATTCTATTTTTTTATTTTTTTTAAGAAGATATAGAAGTGAGAGCAATACAAGAGCTCCAATGCCATATCGGATGCTCGGCAATGAAAAGGGATCACTTTCAGGCATTAAATAACGTGTTAGTACAACGGTCATTCCACCTATTGTCGCAGAGGTAGATGCCAGCGCTGCACCAATCATAGTTCTAGGGATTCTCATGAATGATCCATTAATAAATTATAATATTTTTATATGACATACTACAACCAAGCCACATATATACCATATTAAAAGCACTGTAAAATACATTAAATTTTATCAGTACTTTTTATTTTCTAACACTTTTCCTGGATTCATAATTTGATTCGGATCTATTGATATTTTAATTAATTTCATGAGGTTTATTTCAGTTTCTGATTTATATCGTAGCATTTCATTTTTCTTTACAACACCTACTCCATGTTCAGCGGCAAAGCTTCCTCCAAATTTAAATGCTATGTCATAAACCGCTTTATGGATTTCTTCAGTTTTTTCTTTAAAACTTACATGGTCATATTCCAAGGGAGGGCATACGTTATAATGTATGTTCCCATCACCAATATGGCCATAAGCAACAGGTCTAATATCAGGGATTACTCTTCTTACTGCATCATTAGCTTCTTTTATAAATTCTGGTACATTAGATATTGGAACAGCGACATCATGTTTTATTTCACCACCTAATCTTGGCTGATATTCTACTATAGCTTTTCTTATTTTCCAGATGGAATTCGCTTGTTTTAATGAGTTGGCTATTATCGCATCTAATATTATACCATTTTCAATCGCTGTATTTAATGTATTTTCAAGGTTTAGTTTTGCTGCCCCATCATTTTTTGTACCTGAAAATTCAATTATCACATTCCATTGGTACCTTTTAGATAAAGGCTCAATGATTTCTTCTCCATATGTGATTGCGATATCCAAACCGATATCAGGAATCAATTCGTAAGATGACAAAGAATCGCCGCCTTCTGTTCTTAATAATTCGAGTAAATCAACACAAGAATCTAAATTTCTTAACGAAGCAAATGCGGTAGCTTTTTCTGTTATCTCTGGAAAGAGGCGAAGGCACGCGGCTGTGATTATTCCAAGTGTTCCTTCAGCTCCCATAAAAATATGTTTAAGGGCGTACCCTGTATTATCTTTTCTTAGCCTTCTTAGTCCATTCCATATTTCACCATTGGGTAACACAACTTCTAATCCAAGGACTAGATCACGCATATTTCCATATTTTAATACAGATATTCCGCCTGCATTTGTTGAAATATTTCCACCAATAGTGCAGGTTCCTTGTGACCCAATACTTAAAGGAAAGAACCTATTAGATTCGATTGCTAATTCATGGATCTTTTCTAATATACATCCCGCATCAACAGTAACCGTGTAATCGTTTGGATTTATTTCACGAATACTATTCATTTTGGTCATATTTAGAATAATCTCACCATTTGGTATTGCTCCCGCAACAGAACCTGTGTTACCTCCTTGAGGTACGATGGGAATTTTATAATTACTGCACAACTTTAAGATGCCAGATACTTCTTCTGTATTTCTTGGGGTTAGCATTAATGAAGATTTTCCATCCGCATACCCAACCCAATCTGTCAAGCTTGGTTTTATTTTTTCTTCGTCAGTTACAAAATCTCTTGGATTTATGATTGCCTTTAAATCCACAATAAATTTATCTGGAAATTTTTTTAATGAATTCATTTTTTAAACATTCCTATTTTTTTAAATTAAAAAGGTGTTTATTTAGAATTTTATTTGTAAAGCATTTAAAATGGTGCCGGCTGAGAGATTCGAACTCCCGACCTACTGATTACAAATCAGCCGCTCTACCAACTGAGCTAAGCCGGCATACTTTTAAAAAAAATAAATATATGTTAATCTTTTAGTACAGAAGAAATTGATATGTCAAAGTAAAAATTAATGGAAGCAATAAATGGATAGAGGATATTGGATAAGTTGGTATGATTTGGATGATAGCAGCAAGGTAGAATATTTAGATTGGTTACATAACATTTACATTCCGAAAAGATTGGAATCTAAAGATATTCTCTGGGCTGCACATTATGCCTCTCTTCCAAATGTTAAACATCCTGGGCAAGAGGGAAGGTTAAGCCATATAAAAGAAACCATTCCATCTGGAGACAGATATATATTAATATTTGGCGCTAAGGATGCTCACGCATTTGCTAACCCAACCCCAGAAATATTTCACAGAAACTTGTCCCCAGATGATTTAAAAATGTTAGAATTACGCATTGGAGAAAGATCCAATATCATGACAGAAGAGGCTAGAGCTGAAGGCCCAAATTATAATGAAAGTAGATCTGATCTTGTTCCGTCTAGATGCATACAATTAGGCAATTTTAATGCAGGTTCATACGTCGATGAAGATGAGCTTGCTGCTTGGTATGCTCAATGGAGAATACCTACAATGAGAAATCTTCCTGGCTGTGTTGCTGTAAGAAAGCTGGTATCAATTTCAGGTTGGTCTAAGCATGCAATTTTATACGAATGGACGTCTGTTGAAATGAGAAATAAAGTGTTTGTAGATCATGAAAAAACTAATCCTAAAATGGAAGAATGGACTGATAAGGTTGTCAGAAGATTAGTTCATGCACCAGGATCACCAAATTTAGCAGAAAGAATATGGCCAAAATAATATAGATTTTATATATTTAACAAAATTAGAATGATTCACCCTATAAGCTATAAAGAGCTATAGCTGCAGCTGTCGATACATTCAAACTAGTAATTTTACCAAGGGTTTTTATTTTGTACATCTGATCACACTTCTCTCGGGTTAATCTTCTTAGCCCCTTGCCTTCTTCACCCATGATAATAGCAACTTTTTTGCTATCTTTCAGTTCCTGAATATCAAAAATTGCATCACTGTCAAGTCCAGCAACCCAGTATCCTATTTCTTTAACCTGCTCTATTGTTCTGGATAAATTAGTAACCTCAATTAAAGAGACATATTCCAACCCTCCAGAGGATGCTTTTGCTATTAAGCTTATATCTTTTGGTTTAAATTGTTTGGTTATAATAATATCTTCAATGCTAAAAGCTGCTGCTATCCTTATTATAGCTCCAAGATTTCGAGGATCCACAATTTGATCCAAGAGAAGAATGTTTTTTTTAGTATCTATATCCATTATTTGTTTTTTAGGAAGTTCTTTTGCAACCACGACAACGCCTTGGTGAACCGCATTGTCCAAAAGCATCTTATCTATGAATTTTACTGATACAATTTCTGGATTTATTTTAGTATGTTCGATTTCTGTACGCAAACGTTGATTCGCATTTTCAGTAACAAAAATTTTTATTATTTCTCTATTTTTATTTTTTAGAGCGTGTACACAGGCATGCATACCGTAAATTTCAATATTTTCAGTCATTTATTTGATTTCCTTCTAGCTTTTTATAATGCTTTAGTGTAAGTCTGTACACATTGAAAAATAATTAGCTGTTGACATACGCCATTTATAGCATGATATAGGCGAAAAAGTTTCGTGGTACCTTTTGGTTCCCATGACTGATATTGTCCAAATTGATGATATTTTGGAGGGGTGCCCGAGTGGTTAAAGGGGACGGGCTGTAAACCCGTTGGCTTAGCCTACGTTGGTTCAAATCCAACTCCCTCCACCATTTTGTGGTGTAGTCATGATTATTATGCGGGTGTAGCTCAAAGGTAGAGCAGCAGCCTTCCAAGCTGAGGACGAGGGTTCGATTCCCTTCACCCGCTCCAAACGCTAATTGGAAACAGGTTATTTTTTTATGGTGTTTTTTTTAAATTTAAATTATATAGGTAATTATTAACAAAATTAGTTTTTTAAAGTGAGATAAAGTATTATGGCTAAAGAAAAATTTGATCGTTCAAAACCACATTGTAATATAGGAACTATTGGTCACGTTGACCATGGTAAAACAACATTAACAGCTGCTATTACCAAGGTATTAGCTGAATCAGGCGGAGCTACATTCTCAGCTTACGATCAAATTGATAAGGCCCCGGAAGAAAAAGCCCGTGGAATAACTATTTCAACGGCACACGTTGAATATCAAACTGCAAACCGTCATTACGCCCACGTTGATTGTCCGGGTCATGCTGATTATGTTAAGAACATGATAACGGGTGCAGCGCAAATGGATGGAGCTATATTGGTTGTTAATGCAGCGGATGGTCCAATGCCACAAACCAGAGAACATATATTATTAGCAAGACAAGTTGGCGTTCCTTCTCTTGTTGTTTACTTGAATAAAGTTGACCAAGTTGATGATGAAGAATTATTAGAATTGGTTGAAATGGAGGTAAGAGAATTACTTTCTTCTTACGATTTCCCGGGAGATGATATACCTATTGTAAAAGGTTCCGCTTTAGCTGCTCTTGAGAGCAGAGATGATGAGATTGGCTCTAAGTCAATTATCGCATTAATGGAAGCTGTTGATGCTTATATTCCACAACCAGAAAGAGCAAAAGATTTACCTTTCTTGATGCCAATTGAAGATGTGTTCTCAATTTCAGGGCGTGGAACTGTTGTTACAGGGCGTGTTGAAAGAGGCGTTGTTAAGGTTGGCGAAGAGCTTGAGCTTATAGGTATTAAAGATACAGCAAAAACAACATGTACGGGCGTTGAAATGTTCAGAAAACTTCTTGATCAAGGAGAAGCTGGTGATAATGTTGGTGTGTTGCTAAGGGGTACAAAAAGAGAAGAAGTTGAGCGTGGACAAGTTCTTGCTAAACCTGGATCAATAACTCCTCATGCAAAATTTAAGGCAAGCGCTTATATTCTAACTAAAGACGAAGGTGGAAGACATACTCCGTTCTTTACAAACTATAGGCCACAATTTTATTTCCGTACAACTGATGTGACTGGGGTAGTAACGCTCAACGAAGGTACAGAAATGGTGATGCCTGGTGATAATATTGAAATGAATGTAACTTTAATAGTTCCAATAGCAATGGAAGATAATTTAAGATTTGCTATTCGTGAAGGCGGAAGAACTGTTGGTGCTGGTGTGGTTTCTTCTATTATAGAATAACTTAACCTAGCACTCCAATATTACCTATTGTCATTATATTAGGAGTGTAGCTCAACTGGCAGAGCGTCGGTCTCCAAAACCGAAGGTTGGGGGTTCGATTCCCTCCACTCCTGCCATAAGATGTTACGATGGTATTGGAATACTTGTAAATATTAATTAGGATAATAGATGGCAAAGACTAGTCCGATAAAATTTGTTCAGCAAATTAGAGCTGAAGCAAAAAAAGTTACCTGGCCTTCGCGAAGAGAAACTATAGTAACAACTATAATGTGCGTTATAATGGTAATCTGCTTTGCTATATTTTTCTTGATTGCAGATCAGATTCTTAGCTGGCTAGTAAGTCTGGTTATTGGATCAGGAAATTAGGAGTTAAATATTGGCTTATCGTTGGTACATAGTTCACGCTTATTCAAACTTTGAAAAACAGGTAGCTAATTCTATTAGGGAACAAGCTGAAATCAGGGGTATTGATAAACTTTTTGAGGAGATATTAGTTCCTGTAGAAGAGGTTATTAATGTTAAAAAAGGAAGAAAAGTATCTTCAGAAAGAAAATTTTTCCCTGGATATGTTCTTGTGAAAATGGAAATGACAGACCAAGCCTATCATTTGATAAAAAATACAGCTAAAGTTAGCGGGTTTTTAGGGTCCAATAATAAACCAATGCCAATAAGTGAATCTGAGGCTATGAGAATTATACAACAGGTTCAAGAAGGTGTTGATAGACCTAAACCATCTATTACATTTGATATAGGTGAGCAAGTTAAGGTTTCTGACGGTCCTTTTGCATCATTTAATGGAATGGTTGAAGAGGTTGATATTGAAAGGTCTAGATTAAAGGTAGCTGTTTCTATTTTTGGAAGAGCCACTCCAGTTGAACTGGAATACGGACAAGTAGAAAAGTTATAATATTTTTATTATTTTAGAATTTGCTTTTTATGAATATTAATATATTTATAAAAAAAGGAGTTACAAATGGCAAAAAAAATTACTGGTTATTTAAAATTACAAGTTCCTGCAGGCAAGGCTAATCCTTCGCCTCCAATTGGTCCAGCTTTGGGGCAAAGGGGTCTAAATATAATGGAGTTTTGTAAATCTTTTAATGCGGCTACGCAAGATCTTGAAGCAGATATGCCAATACCGACATTAATAACTATATATGCAGATAAGACATTTTCGTATATAACAAAAACACCACCTGCATCTTTCCTGTTAAAAAAAGCTGCAAATTTAAATAAAGGCGGTGCAACGCCTGGTAAGAGTGTTAGTGGTAACGTGACGTCTAAGCAAGTTAGAGAAATAGCTGAATTAAAAATGAAAGATTTAAACACAACATCTTTAGATCAAGCTGAAAAAATTATCGCAGGGTCCGCAAGGTCTTTGGGTTTAGTGGTACAGGAGTAATAAGATGGTTAAACTATCAAAAAGATTCAACTCTATTAAAGAAAGCGTTGATAAAGATAAATCTTATAAGATTAGTGAAGGTGTTAAGTTAATTAAAGATAACGCATCTGCAAAATTTGATGAAACAATTGAAATTGCTGTAAATCTTGGTGTCGACCCAAGACATGCTGATCAAATGGTAAGAGGAGTATGTCAATTACCAGAAGGAACCGGAAGAGAAGTTAGGGTTGCTGTTTTTGCAAAAGGCGATAAAGCTAAAGAAGCTAAAGACGCAGGAGCTGACATTGTTGGTGATGAAGATTTGTCTGCAAGTATACTAAACGGTGAAATGAACTTCGATAGAGTTATATCAACACCTGATTTAATGTCTGTTGTTGGTCAATTAGGTAAAGTTTTAGGTCCTCGCGGCTTAATGCCAAATCCAAAAGTTGGTACAGTAACAAATGATATTGCTGCTGCAGTAAAAGCTGCAAAAGGTGGAGCCATAGAGTATAGAGTTGAAAAAGCTGGTATTATCCAAGTAGGTATTGGTAAAGCTAGCTTTACTGAAAAGGCTTTAATTACAAATATTCAAGCCCTCACTAGCGCTTTGCAAAGTTCAAAGCCGAGTGGGACTAAAGGAACGTATATTAAAAAAGTTACACTATCTTCTACAATGGGAACTGGTGTTAAAATAGATCCTGCCACAATTTTTGCGGCAGTATAATTATCTGGTCTTTACATTTCCAGATAAATGGCATAAATAACTAGTATTTATGTTTACCTGTCCGAGATTATAGGTGCTTTATGCTTAAACATCCTATATGAGACGGTTTTTCTAGTGTTAATGCATTAGAATTTTGACTTACGAGTTAGTTATTATTACTAGCGGGCAGGGTTATATCCGTACAATTTATTTTGTACTGAAATATGAACGTGGCTTTATAATTTTTTTAAAGTCATAATATAAGGAGAACGCTGTGGATAAGGTTAGAAAACAAGAGTTTGTATCAGAACTTCACAAAACTTTAAATACCGCATCTGTCGTACTAATTGCGCAGAATTCAGGATTAACAGTTGCTGATATGAATGAGTTAAGAAATGGTATGAGAGAAGTTGGTGCTGTTGTTAAGGTAACTAAAAACAGACTTACAAAGATTGCTCTTAAAGAGACCCCTGTATCTGGCTTGGATGAATTTCTAAAAGGTCCAACTGTAATAGCTTATTCAGATAATCCAATATCTGCTCCAAAAGCAGCTGTAAAATTCGCCAAAGATAACGAAAAATTTGTTGTTTTGGGCGCTTCAATGTCTGGAACGATGTTAAATCCTAATGAGATTAAATCATTAGCTAATTTACCATCTCTAGATGAGTTAAGAGGAACGATAATCGGTCTCATAACTTCGCCAGCAGCATCAATCGCACGGATTGTAAATGCACCAGGATCTCAAGTAGCTCGAGTTATCAACGCGTATTCTGATAAAAATCAAGCAGCATAATAATAACCAAACTCAATAAGTTTAAAATTTAATAAAGGAAAATTTAAAATGGCAGATTTAGCAAAAATAGTAGAAAGTTTATCAAGTCTAACAGTATTAGAAGCATCTGAGTTATCAAAGTTATTGGAAGAAAAGTGGGGCGTTTCAGCCGCTGCACCAGTGGCAGCAGCAGCAGCAGCTGTTTCATCTTCAGAGCCTACTGAAGAACAAACTGAATTTAATGTTATTTTAGCATCAATGGGTGATAAAAAGATAAACGTGATTAAAGAAGTGAGAGCCATCACTGGATTAGGCTTAAAAGAAGCTAAAGATCTTGTTGAAGCAGCTCCTGCAGTTGTTAAAGAAGGCGTAACAAAAGATGACGCTAATAAAATTAAAGAACAACTTGAAGGAGCCGGAGCGACTTGTGAAATTAAATAGAGAGCAGTTTTAGACTTAATTCTAGCTATATTACAAGATAGATGATGTAGAAAGATTAAATTTAAACGCAAACTTAGTTTAAAATTTTTTATTTAATATCAAAATGAGGGCCAAATGGCACAATCTTATGTAGGTCGTAAACGAATTCGTAAATATTTTGGTAAAATCCGTGAGGTCGCGGAAATGCCAAATCTTATTGAAGTTCAAAGAATTTCATACGAGCATTTTTTGCAAGCTAAAGAGCCGGATGAAGGAAGGATAAATGACGGAATACAAGCAGTGTTTTCGTCTATTTTCCCTATCTCTGACTTTAGTGAAAATTCTGTATTAGAATTTCTTAAATACGATTTTGATGCACCTAAATACGATACAGACGAGTGTCAACAAAGGGGGATGACATATTCAGCCCCGGTTAAAGCATACTTAAGATTAATTGTTTACGAAACAGATGAAGAAACAGGTGCGAAATCCGTCCAGACTATCAAAGACCAATGGGTGTATATGGGTGATATGCCGTTAATGACAGGTAACGGTACATTCATTGTAAATGGTACCGAGAGAGTTGTTGTTAGTCAAATGCATAGAAGCCCCGGTGTTTTCTTTGATCATGATAAAGGTAAATCTCATTCAAGTGGAAAAATATTGTATGCAGCAAGAATTATCCCATACAGAGGATCTTGGTTAGATTTCGAATTTGATGCAAAAGACCTTGTCTTCTCTAGGATAGATAGAAAACGTAAAATCCCAGTATCAACAATACTATATTCTTTGGGTTTAGACACTGAAGATATTTTAGATTATTTTTATAATAAGTTCTTCTTTAAAAAGAATAAGTCTGGTTGGGTTACAGAGTTTAATTTAGATAGATTTAAGGGGATAAAGTTACCTAAAGATCTTATAAATGCTAAGACTGGTGAAGTTGCAGTTGAATCCGGTAAGAAACTTACACCTAGATTAGCTTCTAAGTTAATTGAATCAGGTTTAACTGAAGTTCTATATAACGACGAAGATCTAATCGGTCAATATTTATCAGAAGATATTGTTAATATGGAAACGGGCCTTGTTTACGGCGAAGCTGGTGACGAAATAACTCAAGAATTCCTTGATCTATTAGCATTAAAAGATATTAAAGATTTATCTGTACTCGATATTGACCATGTAAATGTTGGTGCATTTATTAGGAATACACTTGCTGCTGATAAAAATGAAAATAAAGATCAAGCATTGCTTGATATATATAGGGTTATGCGTCCAGGCGAACCGCCAACAGTAGAGACTGCGGAATCTTTGTTTAAAAGTCTTTTCTTCGACGCCGACAGGTACGATTTATCTGCAGTTGGTCGTGTAAAATTAAATATGCGATTAGATCTGGATGTTGAAGATACACATGGAACTCTTAGAAGAGAAGATATCCTTGCTGTTGTAAAACACTTAGTTGATTTGAGGGACGGTAAGGGTGAAATAGATGATATCGACCATTTGGGAAATAGAAGAGTTAGATCTGTAGGAGAGTTGATGGAGAATCAATATCGTATTGGTCTCTTGCGTATGGAAAGGGCAATAAAAGAAAGATTAACATCTGTAGATGTAGATACTGTTATGCCTCATGATCTTATAAACGCAAAACCAATTACTGCTGCAATTAGAGAATTTTTTGGGTCTTCTCAACTTTCGCAATTCATGGATCAAACAAACCCATTATCAGTTATCACTCACATACGAAGAGTTTCAGCTTTAGGGCCAGGTGGTCTAACAAGAGAAAGAGCTGGATTTGAAGTTCGCGATGTTCATCCAACGCATTACGGTAGAATATGTCCTATTGAAACACCTGAGGGCCCTAATATTGGTCTTATTAATTCTCTTGCAACATTTGCTCGTGTTAATAAGTACGGATTTATTGAAAGTCCATACAGACGTGTATTAAATTCAAAAGTATCAGATGAAGTTGTTTACCTTTCGGCAATAGAAGAAGGAAAATATGTTATTGCGCAGGCTAATGCGCAGCTAAATTCTTCCTCTATGTTTACCGATGAATTAATTAATTGCCGGGTATCTGGAGATGTTCAACTCCTTCCAGGTGAAAAAGTTGATTTTATGGATGTTTCCCCTAAGCAACTAGTTTCTGTTGCTGCGGCATTGATTCCTTTCCTTGAAAATGATGACGCAAACAGAGCGTTAATGGGATCAAACATGCAAAGGCAAGCTGTGCCATTATTAAAAGCAGAAGCTCCATTTGTTGGAACTGGTATGGAATCAGTTGTTGCCCGCGATTCTGGTGCAGCTGTATCAGCTAGAAGGTCAGGTGTTGTTGATCAAGTGGATGCTAGTAGAATAGTTATTAGAGCATTAGATGAAAAAGATGCTTCTAAATCAGCCGTTGACATCTATAATCTAAGTAAATTTCAACGATCAAATCAAAATACATGCATTAATCAGAAACCTTTAGTTAAAGCTGGTGAATTTGTTGATAGCGGTGATATTATTGCTGACGGGCCATCAACAGATTTAGGTGACTTAGCTCTTGGGAAGAATGTTCTCGTGGCTTATATGCCATGGAATGGTTATAACTACGAGGATTCTATTCTTATATCAGAAAGAATTGTAAGAGACGATGTATTTACATCAATTCATATTGAAGAGTTCGAAGTTATGGCTAGAGATACCAAACTTGGACCCGAAGATGTAACTCGTGATATTCCAAATGTTGGTGAAGAGGCGTTAAGAAATCTTGACGAAGCCGGAATAATTTATATTGGAGCAGAGGCTCATCCGGGTGATATTTTAGTCGGAAAAATTACACCAAAAGGTGAGAGCCCAATGACTCCAGAAGAAAAATTATTAAGAGCCATATTCGGAGAAAAAGCTTCTGATGTTAGAGATTCATCCCTAAGATTACCTCCTGGTGTTAGCGGAACCGTCGTAGAGGTAAGGGTATTTAATAGGCACGGTGTAGAAAAAGATGAACGTGCGATGGCAATAGAACGCGAAGAGATTGAAAAGCTTTCAAAAGATAAAGATGACGAAGTAACTATTCTAGATAGAAATGTTTACGCAAAATTAATGAACACCATGATTGGAAAAGAATTATTAGTTGGCGATGACTCTAAGAAAACAATTAAGATAACCGAAGATTTCCTGAACAATATGTCTCGTAAAGAGTGGTGGGATTTAACGCTTAAAAATGATAAAATTATGCTAGAAATTGAGGCAATAAAAAGTCAGTATGAAAGCTCAAAGGATCTTCTTCAAGAAAAGTTCATTGATAAGGTTGAAAAATTACAACGTGGTGATGACCTTTTGCCTGGCGTAATGAAGATGGTTAAGGTATTCGTTGCTATAAAGAGAAAACTTCAATCAGGCGATAAGATGGCTGGTAGGCACGGAAATAAAGGTGTTGTTTCAAGGATTATGCCTCAAGAGGACCTGCCTTATTTAGAAGACGGAACTCCAGTAGATGTAGTGCTTAATCCTCTAGGTGTTCCTAGTCGAATGAATGTTGGTCAGATATTGGAGACGCATCTTGGTTGGGCTTGTCGTGGTCTAGGTAAATTGATTGGTGATGCAGTTGTTGCCGTTAGAAAAGGTGAAAACGAATCTGTATTACGTAACCAACTTAAGGAAGTTTACGGCGATGAAAATGATGTTGTTAATTCACTTGAGACGAATCAATTGCTTGAATTGGGTGAAAATTTAAAAAAGGGGGTTCCAATTGCAACTCCTGTTTTTGATGGAGCACATGAGAGTGATATTAATATTTTATTGGAAAAAGCGGGCTTAGATAAAACTGGCCAAGTAACTTTGTATGATGGACGTACAGGAGAAGCTTTTGATAGAAATGTTACTGTAGGTTATAAATATATCTTAAAACTTCACCATCTTGTTGACGATAAAATTCATGCAAGGTCCATTGGTCCTTACAGTTTAGTTACACAACAACCACTTGGTGGAAAAGCTCAATTTGGCGGTCAAAGATTTGGTGAAATGGAGGTTTGGGCTCTGGAAGCTTATGGAGCCGCTTATACCCTTCAAGAAATGCTTACTGTTAAATCCGATGATGTTGCAGGAAGAACAAAAGTTTATGAATCAATTGTCAGGGGTGACGATGCGTTTGAAGCTGGCATTCCTGAATCGTTTAATGTTCTGATAAAAGAGATAAGATCCCTAGGATTAAATATTGAACTTAAATCAGATAAGTTACTTGATTCAAGCGGTAAGAGATTACCTGAGTTAAGAGCCGATAAATAATGATTAGGACGATCGTTTTAATCATAAGTATAATTTGTAATACGATTCCAGCAAACAATATGTTTGCAAATATAGAAGGATAAAAGTATGGACCAAGAGGTAATGAGTGTTTTTAATCCAAGTTCCCCGCAATCGCAGGCATTTGATCAAATAAAAATATCCATAGCTCCACCTGAGAAAATTCTTGCATGGTCATTCGGTGAAATCAAGAAACCGGAAACAATTAATTATAGAACATTCAAGCCTGAGAGAGATGGTTTATTTTGCTCTCGTATTTTTGGACCTATCAAAGATTATGAATGCTTGTGTGGTAAATATAAACGTATGAAATATAGAGGTGTAATCTGTGAGAAATGCGGTGTTGAGGTAACTCTATCAAAAGTACGTAGAGATAGAATGGGCCATATTGAGCTTGCTTCACCTGTTGCTCATATATGGTTCTTGAAATCACTTCCTTCTAGAATCGGTTTGTTACTAGACATGAAGTTAAAAGATTTAGAGAGAGTTCTTTACTTTGAAAATTTCATTGTTATGGAACCTGGCTTGACCTCTCTAAAGGAATTGCAACTATTAACTGAAGAAGAGTTATTGGAATACCAAGATGAATATGGTGATGATAGCTTTACCGTTGGAATTGGTGCAGAGGCAATTAGAGATTTATTGGCTGGAATGGATCTTGTTAAAACAGCTGACGACCTAAGGATAGAGATAGCTGAGTCAACTTCAGAATTAAAGCCTATTAAATTAGCAAAGAGACTAAAGGTTGTGGAGGCGTTTATAAATTCAGGAAATCGTCCAGAATGGATGATCATGACAATAATACCCGTTATTCCCCCTGAGTTAAGACCTTTGGTTCCATTGGATGGAGGAAGGTTTGCAACATCTGATTTAAATGACTTATACAGAAGAGTTATTAATAGGAATAATAGATTAAAAAGACTCCTGGAGTTGAAAGCTCCGGATATTATTATTCGCAATGAGAAAAGAATGCTTCAGGAATCTGTTGATGCCTTATTTGACAACGGAAGAAGAGGTAGAATTATTACAGGAGCAAACAAGAGACCTCTAAAATCATTGTCAGATATGCTTAAAGGTAAGCAAGGTCGATTCAGGCAAAATTTATTAGGAAAAAGGGTAGATTATTCTGGTAGATCCGTGATTGTTACGGGTCCTACTTTAAAATTACATCAGTGTGGATTGCCAAAAAGAATGGCATTAGAGCTATTTAAACCTTTTATATATTCAAAACTAGATGCCAAAGGGCTTGCTACCACAGTTAAGCAGGCTAAGAAATTGGTTGAGAAAGAAAAGCCAGAAGTTTGGGATATTTTGGAAGAAGTTATCAGAGAACATCCCGTTCTATTGAATAGGGCGCCAACTTTACATAGATTAGGAATTCAAGCATTTGAACCTATACTGGTTGAAGGAAAGGCAATACAATTGCATCCATTGGTTTGCTCTGCTTTTAACGCTGATTTCGATGGGGACCAAATGGCTGTTCATGTACCTCTCTCTCTTGAAGCTCAGCTTGAGGCAAGAGTATTAATGATGTCAACTAACAATATATTACATCCGGCAGATGGCACTCCGATTATTGTTCCAAGTCAAGATATGGTATTGGGTCTTTATTACCTTTCTCTTATAAAAGAAAACGAACCTGGTGAGGGTATGTTGTTCGGTAACATTGATGAATTGCATCATGCAATTTACAATGGAACAACTACATTGCATGCAAAAATCAAGGGTAGATTTACGACTGTGGATGAAGAAGGTAATACAGTCAAAAAGATATATGATACTTCTCCTGGTAGGTTGATAATGGGTGAATTATTGCCTAAAAATAATGCTATCGATTATGGCTTGGTCAACAAGATTATGACTAAAAAAGATATCTCCAAAATGATTGATGAAGTTTACAGACATTGCGGTCAAAAAGATACTGTCATTTTTTGCGATAGAATAATGGCTCTTGGCTTCCATCATGGATGTAAAGCAGGAATATCATTTGGTAAAGATGATATGGTTATTCCAGATACAAAGCTTAAATTAATAGACGAGACAAATGTATTGGTTAAAGAATACGAAAGCCAATATATAGACGGGCTAATAACTAAAGGTGAGAAGTATAATAAGGTGGTTGATGCTTGGGCCAAATGTACAGATAAAGTTGCTGACGAAATGATGTCTAGGATTCAAGTAGTTGAATACGATAGCGTTACAAAAAGACAGAAAGATATAAATTCTGTCTATATGATGTCACATTCAGGTGCAAGAGGGTCACCGGCTCAAATGAAGCAATTAGCTGGGATGAGGGGGTTGATGGCTAAGCCGTCTGGAGAAATCATAGAAACACCTATAATTTCAAATTTCAAAGAAGGATTGTCAGTTCTTGAATACTTTAACTCTACACATGGAGCAAGAAAAGGCCTTGCCGATACGGCGCTAAAAACAGCTAACTCTGGTTATCTCACTCGACGTTTAGTGGACGTTGCACAAGATTGCATTATAACAGAGAAAGATTGTGGCACTAATAAAGGCATAACATTGACACATGTAATGGACGGTGGAGACGTTGTTGTTCATTTAAGTAAAAGATTACTTGGTAGATGTGCATGTGAGGATATTGTTAATCCTAAGACTGGAAAATTAATCTTAAAACATTCTGAAATTATAAATGAGCAGAAGGCTATAGAATGCGGAGAAGCTGGCATTGAAACAATGAAGGTTAGATCTGTTTTGACTTGTGAATCAAAAATAGGAGCTTGTGCAAATTGTTACGGTAGAGATTTGGCTCGTGGAACGCCTGTTAATGTGGGTGAAGCTGTTGGTGTTGTTGCAGCTCAATCTATAGGAGAGCCAGGAACGCAATTAACTATGAGAACTTTTCATATTGGTGGAACAGCCCAGGTTGTAGACCAATCTTTTGTTGAAAGTGCTTTCGAAGGTAAGGTTCTGATAAGAAATCGTAATGTAGCTAAGGATTCTTCGAAGAGACTTGTTGTTATGGGAAGAAATTCTTCAATAGTAATTATAGACGAAAATAATAATGAAAAGTCTATATATAAAGTTCCATATGGAGCTCATCTAAGTGTTGATGATGGAGATATGGTTAAGCGTGGACAAAGAATAGCCGTTTGGGATCCTTACACAAGACCGATTATCTCAGAAGCGACTGGAATTGTACAATTCGAAGATCTGGTAGAAGGTCTTTCTGTTGATGAAAAACTTGATGAATCAACACATATTACGCAAAGAGTGATATTAGATTGGAGAAGCTCTCCAAGGGGCGCTGATTTAAAGCCATCCGGTATTATTAACGATAAAAACGGTAAAATTATAAAATTGGGTAGAGGTGTTGATGCTAGATATTCGTTTGCACCAAATGTAATTTTGTCTCTTGAAAATGGTAGTAAAGTTAATGCAGGTGATGTTATAGCTCGTATACCAACAGAGAGCGCAAAAACAAAAGATATAACAGGTGGGCTTCCAAGGGTTGCCGAATTATTTGAAGCAAGGCGCCCAAAAGATCATGCTATTATTGCTGAGGCTGACGGAAAAATAGAATTTGGAAGAGATTTTAAGAATAAGATTAGAATTAAGATTATTCCAGAAGATATTACTATAGAACCATTTGAATATATGATACCAAAAAATTTACATCTTGATGTTCAGGATGGAGATATGATTGAAAAAGGTGAATATATTCTAGACGGCAATCCAGCGCCTCATGATATACTTGCAATTAAGGGTGTAGAAGAGCTTGCAGCTTACCTTGTTAGGGAGGTTCAAGATGTTTATAGATTGCAGGGGGTTACAATTAGTGACAAGCATATTGAAGTTATAGTAAGTCAAATGCTTAAAAAGGTTGAAATAGTTGATCCAGGTGATTCCGGTCTTCTTCCTGGTGAGCAAATTGATAAAATAGAATACAACCAAATTATAGAAAAATTGTCTTCTAAGAAAAGTAAGGGAATAACAGTAAAACCAATTTTACTTGGTATTACAAAGGCAGCGCTACAAACAAGGAGCTTCATATCCGCTGCGTCATTCCAAGAAACAACTAGAGTTCTTACAGAAGCCGCAATGAATGGTAAGTCCGATACTTTGGAAGGGTTGAAAGAGAATGTTATTGTTGGAAGGTTAATTCCAGCTGGAACAGGAAGTGCTATAAACTTATTGAGGCAAGTTTCAACCCATAGGGATGAGCTGATAATGAAAGAAAGAAGTGAAAGTAAAATACTTCTAGAATCAAAAGAAGAAATAGAATCAAAAGAAGAAGTAGGAACTGAGAATGATACTATAGAGGCAAGTGTTACCGAAGCAAATACCTAATACCAAGGGTTGTTGTAATAAAATACTGAATATAATCAATATTTACATGTATAAATATTTTATTATTATTAAGACTTGACTAGGGCTTATGGTAACAGTATTGTCAAAAAATCTTTGATTGGTAGGCTGTAGAAATTACTAAACGCTACTAAGAAAATTATAATTAATTATTTTAAGAATAAAAAAATTACATAACTTAAAGTTATGGTTATGTAAAAAAGTTTTTGTAAAAAGGGAATGGCAAATATGCCTACAATAAATCAGTTATTAAGAAAACCTAGGAAACCTCAAATAAAAAGAAATAAGGTTCCCGCTATGGAAGCCTGCCCTCAAAAAAGAGGTGTTTGCACAAGGGTGTATACAACTACACCTAAAAAGCCAAACTCAGCATTACGTAAAGTTGCAAGAGTTAGGCTTTCTAACGGATTTGAAGTTACAAGCTACATACCTGGAGAAGGACATAATCTTCAAGAGCATTCTGTTGTTTTAATTAGGGGTGGTCGTGTTAAGGATTTACCAGGAGTTAGATATCATATAATTAGAGGTGTGCTTGATACGCAAGGTGTGTCAGATAGAAAACAAAGGCGTTCTAAATACGGCGCCAAGAGACCAAAATAAGAGGGATTTTTTATGTCTAGAAGAAGGCGAGCAGAAAAAAGAGAAGTCACACCGGATCCTAAATTTGGAGATCTTGTACTTTCTAAATTTATGTGCAGCTTAATGCAGCATGGGAAAAAGTCTGTTTCAGAGAAGATTATATACGGAGCTTTCGATTTAATAGAAACTGGGTCAAAACAAGACCCGTTAACTATATTTCACCAAGCATTAACAAATGTTATGCCTAATATTGAAGTAAGATCAAGAAGAGTCGGTGGTGCTACCTATCAAGTTCCAGTAGAAGTAAGGCAGGAAAGAAGGCAAGCCCTAGCAATTAGATGGTTAATAAATGCTGCGCGTTCTAGAAATGAGAACACCATGGTAGAGAGGCTTTCAAATGAATTAATGGACGCTTCTGCTAGTAAAGGCACTGCAGTAAAAAAACGTGAAGATACTCATAAAATGGCTGATGCAAACAGAGCATTTTCTCATTACAGATGGTAATTTAGTAGGATCAAAGATGTCAAGAGATACAGAAATACAAGATTATAGAAATATTGGTATTATGGCACATATTGATGCCGGAAAAACCACAACTACTGAACGTATACTTTATTATACTGGAAAGAGTCACAAAATTGGTGAAGTTCATGACGGCGCTGCGACTATGGATTGGATGGAGCAAGAGCAAGAACGCGGTATCACCATAACATCTGCGGCAACAACGACATACTGGAATGGTAAGCGTATTAATATTATCGATACCCCAGGACACGTTGATTTTACAATTGAAGTTGAAAGATCTTTACGTGTTTTAGATGGTGCGATAGCATTGTTAGATGCGAACGCTGGCGTTGAGCCGCAAACAGAAACTGTTTGGAGACAGGCTGACAAGTATAATGTTCCTAGAATGATATTTGTAAACAAGATGGATAAAACAGGTGCTGATTTCTATAGGTCAGTTGAGATGGTAAAAGAGCGTCTCGGAGCCAAGTCTCTTGTAATGCAACTGCCAATAGGTGCAGAAACAGAATTAAAAGGTGTAATTGATCTTATTAGAATGAAAGCTATTGTCTGGGATGACGATGCTCTAGGAGCAAATTTTCACGATGAGGAAATACCTTCAGATTTACAAGAAGCTGCAGAAGATTATAGAAAACAATTAGTAGAGACTGTGGTTGAGTTAGATGAATCCGTAATGGAAAGATATCTCGATGGTGAGGATATCAATGATGAGACCTTGAAATCGTTGGTAAGAAAAGGTACGTGTGAAGTTACATTCTTCCCTGTCTTTTGTGGTTCTGCGTTTAAAAATAAGGGTGTTCAGCCACTGTTAGATGCAGTTGTTGATTACCTGCCGTCCCCACTTGATGTTCCTGCTATAAAAGCCATAGACTTCAAAACAGAGGAAGATATTAATGTACTTCCAGCTGACGATCAACCTGCCGCTCTACTTGCATTTAAAGTTATGAACGATCCATTCGTAGGGTCGTTAACTTTCTGTAGGGTATATTCAGGAAAAGTTGAAAGCGGTAGCCAGTTATTGAATTCTATTAAAAATAAAAAAGAGAGAATAGGTAGAATGCTGCTTATGCACTCAAATTCAAGAGAAGATATTAAAGAAGCGTATGCTGGAGATATTGTTGCGATAGCTGGACTTAAGCTGTCAACAACAGGCGACACTTTATGCGACACATCTAACCCAGTAATATTAGAAAGAATGATTTTCCCAGAACCTGTTATTGAAATTGCCGTTGAACCAAAAACTAAAGCTGACCAAGAGAAAATGGGTGCAGCTTTATCAAGGCTTGCTCAAGAGGATCCTTCTTTTAGAGTTTCTTCAGATGATGAGTCAGGGCAAACTATTATTAAAGGCATGGGTGAGTTACATTTAGATATAATTGTAGATCGAATGAAAAGAGAATTTAAAGTTGAGGCAAACATAGGTGCCCCGCAAGTTGCTTATCGTGAGACTATCACAAGGGCTTCCGATGTTGATTATACTCATAAAAAGCAATCAGGTGGTTCAGGTCAATTTGCTAGAGTTAAGATGACAGTTTCTCCTGGTGAACCAGGTACAGGATTTGTTTTTACAAATAAGATCGTTGGTGGTTCAATTCCGAAAGAATATATACCTGGTGTGGAAAAAGGTATAGCTTCCGTTCTTGACAATGGTATACTAGCTGGATTCCCTTTGCTTGATATTGATGTCGTGTTGAATGATGGCGCTTATCATGACGTTGATTCTTCTGTAATGGCATTCGAAATTGCGGGTAGAGCAGCGTTTAGAGAAGCAGCGCAAACTGCTTCACCAAAATTATTAGAACCAATTATGGACGTAGAGGTTGTGACACCGGAAGACTATATGGGTGATGTCATTGGAGATCTTAATTCTAGAAGAGGTCAAATATCAGGAACAGAAGCACGAGGTAACGCAACTGTAATCAAAGCAATGGTTCCATTAGCAAATATGTTTGGTTATGTTAGTCATTTAAGATCAATGAGCCAAGGCAGAGCACAATTTACAATGCAGTTTGATCACTACCAACAGGTACCGGAAGCTGTTTCACAAGAAGTTATAGCAAAGTACGCTTAAAGTTATAAAAGGTTAGTATAGATGTTGTTTTTTAATAATAAATTTGAAGGGGTTATTTAATGATTGGTCAAAATATTAGGATTAGACTTAAGGCCTACGATCATAGATTGCTTGATAGCTCCACAGCTGAAATTGTTAATACTGCTAAAAGGACAGGTGCAAGTGTTAGAGGACCTATCCCATTGCCTAGAAGAATTGAAAAGTACACTGTTTTACGCGGTCCGCATATTGATAAAAAAAGCAGAGAACAATTTGAAATTAGAACACATAAAAGATTACTTGATATAGTGGATCCGACTCCTCAAACAGTTGACGCATTAATGAAGCTAGATTTATCATCTGGTGTTGATGTTGAAATAAAATTATAGAAAGAATAAAGATGCGTACGGGACTGATAGCAGAAAAATTAGGGATGATGAGAGTGTTCACTGATAAAGGTGTGCATGTACCTGTAACTGTTTTGTCATTAGAAAAATGCCAAATTGTTAGCCATAAAACAATAGAGAATGATGGTTACAATGCTATTCAAGTTGGTGCCGGTGACATTAAAATAAAGAATGTTACAAAACCTATGAGAGGTCATTTTGCAAAGACTAAAATTATACCAAAAAGAAAATTGACCGAGTTTAGGGTTGATGCAGATAATTTTGCTGACATTGGTTTGTTTTTTAAAGCAGATCATTTCACACCAGGGCAAAAAGTTGATGTTTCTGCCACTAGTATTGGTAAAGGTTTTGCTGGTGCAATGAAAAGACATAATTTTAGAGGTTTAAGAGCATCTCATGGTGTATCTGTTAGTCACAGGAGTCATGGTTCAACTGGTCAGTGTCAAGATCCTGGTAGGGTTTTTAAAGGTAAGAAAATGGCTGGACATATGGGTGCTGCAAGAGTTACCACTCAAAATTTAGAATTACACGCTGTCGATTTAGATAGAGGATTATTGCTTATAAAAGGATCTATACCTGGTCCTAAAAGTGGATGGGTTACAGTACGTGATGCCGTAAAACTCAATAAGGTACCAGATAATGCACCTCTTCCTGGAAGCTTTAAGACCCATGATGGTCCAGAAATAATTACTGATTCTGTAGATAAAAATGTGGTTGAAGCTGCTGTAGAAGAAAACGTTGTTGAAGCTGCTGTAGAAGAAAACGTTGTTGAAGCTGCTGTAGAAGAAAACGTTGTTGAAGCCGCTGTAGAAGAAAACGTTGTTGAAGCCGCTGTAGAAGAAAACGTTGTTGAAGCCGCTGTTGTTAAGGAGGATAAATAGATGAAAACTTCTGTTATAGATCTAACATCAAAGGTATCAGGTTCTGTTGAGCTTGGTGAGAGTATATTTGGATTAATTCCTAGAAAAGATATTCTTCATAGAATGGTTGTATATCAATTAGCTAAAAGAAGAGCGGGAACACATAAAGTTAAAAATAGAAGCGAAATTAATGCTACTACTAAAAAAATGTACAATCAAAAAGGTACAGGTAGTGCACGTCACGGTTCAAAGAAAGTACCTCAATTTCGTGGTGGTGGTAGAGCATTCGGTCCTCATCCAAGAGATCATTCTATAAAATTAACTAAAAAATTTAGAAGTTTAGCCTTAAGACATGCATTGTCAGCTAAACTGAAAGATGATAGCTTAATTATATTAGATGAAGCAAAATTAAAAATGCCTAAAACTTCTATGTTAGTTGGTATTTTTTCAAAAATGTCTATAAAATCTGCTCTAATTATTGATGTTAATGACATTCAGGATAATTTTTACTTAGCTGCACAAAATATTCCACAAATAGATGTATTGTCAGTAGAGGGTATTAATGTTTATGACATACTTAGGCGTGATAAGTTAATTATTACCAAAGCTGCATTAGAAAAAATTGAAGGACGTTTCAATGAAGGAAGTTGATTTATATGATGTTATCCGTAATCCAGTGATAACAGAAAAAGCTACCATTGTATCAGAAAGTGATCAAGTTATATTTAACGTTGCTATCACAGCAACAAAGTTTGAAATAAAACAAGCAATCGAATCTTTATTTGAAGTTAAAGTGCTTTCCGTTAATACGTTAGTAAGAAAAGGTAAAGTAAAAACATTTAAAGGTAAGGTTGGTAAAAGAAGTGATACCAAAAGAGCTTTTGTAAGGTTGGCAGAAGGTCAAACCATAGATTTCACTACAGGATTGAGTTAAGAACATGGCATTAAAAAAGTATAAACCGAATACACCCAGTCAAAGAGGACTTGTATTAGTTGCAAGAGATCAGTTATGGTCAGGTAAACCAGTTAAAACCCTTACAGTTGGTTTAACAAAAACTGGTGGTAGAAATAATAATGGTAGAGTTACCGCTCGCCGAAGAGGTGGTGGTCATAAGCGTTTGTATAGAGAGATTGATTTTAAAAGACGTAACTTTGATATACCGGCTATAGTTGAGAGGATTGAGTATGATCCTAATAGATCTGCTTTTATAGCTCTAATTAAATACGAAGATGGAACTTTAAATTATATTATTGCTCCACAAAGGTTATCTGTTGGAGATACCGTTATCTCTGGTAACAATGTTGATATTAAACCTGGTAATGCAATGCCACTTTCATCAATGCCAATAGGAACAATAATACATAATGTAGAATTAAAAGTTGGTAAAGGCGGTCAAATTGCAAGATCAGCTGGTACATATGTACAGCTTGTTGGAAGAGATCAAGGTTACGCTATATTGAGATTAAATTCAGGTGAAACAAGAATGACTCGTTCGGAATGTATGGCAACAGTTGGTGCCGTTTCAAATCCGGATAACAAGAATATAAAGTTAGCAAAAGCAGGAAGATCAAGATGGTTAGGAAAGCGTCCTTCAGTTCGTGGTGTAGCTATGAACCCAGTTGATCATCCGCACGGTGGTGGTGAAGGTAAGACTTCAGGTGGTCGTCATCCGGTAACTCCTTGGGGTAAACCAACTAAAGGTAAGCGTACAAGGTCAAATAAAGTTACTGATCGTCTGATAGTACGTAGTAGACATTTACGGAAGAAAAGGAAGTAATTCATGACAAGATCTGTTTGGAAAGGTCCGTTTGTTGACGGATATATGTTAAAAAAAGCTGAAAATAGTCGTGCTTCTGGTCGTAATGATGTAATTAAAATTTGGTCCAGAAGATCAACTATACTTCCACAATTTGTTGGATTAACTTTTGGTGTACATAATGGTCATAAACATATCCCTGTAATGGTTACTGAAGATATGGTAGGACGTAAATTCGGTGAATTCTCACCTACAAGAACATACTACGGACATCTAGCTGATAAGAAAGCTAAGAGGAAATAACATGACAAAAAAGATCGCTGTTGAAGGACAGGCAAAAGCAATTACTAAAATGATAAGAGTTAGCCCTCAGAAGCTTAATCTTGTTGCCGAAACTATCAGAGGAAAAAAAGTAGAAAAGGCAATCAATGAACTTAAGTTCTCTAGGAAAAGAATAGCATTAGATGTTATGAAAACATTACAATCAGCTATTGCAAATGCGGAAAATAACCATGAATTAGATGTAGATGAGTTATTTGTTTCAGAAGCATATGTTGGTAAGAATATTGTTTTAAAGCGTTGGAGAGCAAGAGCACGTGGTAGGGTCGGAAAAATACAAAAACCATTCAGCCAACTTACAATTGTTGTTAAAGAAAATGATAAAACTGAACAAAATGATATAACTGAGGAGGTCCAATAATGGGACAGAAAGTTTCACCGGTATCTTTTAGGCTTGGCGTAAATAGAACCTGGGATTCTCGTTGGTTTGCTAACAAGAATGAATTTCCTAAATTATTACAAGAAGATCGCTTGATAAGACAAGCTGTAATTAAAATGCATCCAACCGCTGCAATTTCAAAAGTTGTAATAGAGAGGCCGCATAAAAAATGCAGGGTTACAATTCATTCAGCGAGACCGGGTATATTAATAGGTAAAAAGGGTGCTGATATTGAGGTAGTTAAAAACAAAGTACAAAAATTAACTGCAAGTGAAGTTTCTATAAACATTGTTGAAGTTAGAAAACCTGAAATTGAAGCAACGCTAGTTGCAGAAAATATAGCTCAACAATTGGAGAGAAGAATTGCATTTAGGCGTGCAATGAAAAGATCAGTTCAATCTGCAATAAGGTTAGGCGCACAAGGAATTAGAATTAATTGTGGTGGTCGTCTAGGCGGAGCAGAAATAGCACGTACTGAATGGTACCGTGAAGGAAGGGTTCCGCTTCAAACATTGCGTGCGGACATAGATTATGGTGTGGCAACTGCTCATACTACATATGGGACTATCGGTATTAAAGTCTGGATATCTAAAGGTGAGATTATGGAGCATGATCCTATGGCTCATGAAAGAAGGGCGACAGAATCGCCAGAAGGTAACAGGCCTAGCGCTAGACGTGATCGAGGAAATTAAGGGATAAAAAGATGCTGCAACCAAAAAGAACAAAATTTAGAAAGCAACACAAAGGTCGAATTAAAGGCGTTGCTAAGGGTGGATCTCTCTTAAACTTTGGTACTTACGGATTAAAATCACTTGAGCCATCACGTGTAACAGCAAGACAAATAGAGGCTGCCAGGCGTGCAATGACAAGACATATGAAAAGAGCTGGTAGAGTTTGGATCCGTATTTTTCCAGATGTACCTGTTACAAAAAAGCCTACTGAAGTTAGGATGGGTAAAGGTAAGGGTTCTGTAGAATTTTGGGCTGCAAAAGTAAAACCGGGTAGAGTTTTATTTGAAATTGATGGTGTTTCTGGAGTTGTTGCTAGACAAGCTTTTGAACTTGCTGCAGCAAAGTTACCAGTTAAATGCAAGATTATAGTTAGACCTGGCGACAATGGATAATAGGAACTGATATGAAGATTCAAGAAATAAAAGACATGACTAAAGATCAGCTGGATCAAGAGTTAGTTAAATTTAAACGTGAACAATTAAATCTGAGATTTCAAGTTGCTTCCGGCCAATTAGATAATACTTCTAGGGTTAGGTTTGTAAGAAGAACGATAGCTCAAATTAAAACTGTTCAACATAATAAAAAGAATTCTGTTATAGGAGCTTAATGTAGATGCCAAAAAGAATATTAACAGGTGTAGTTTTAACAGATAAGTCTGACAAAACTATCGTAGTCAAAGTAGAAAGAAGATTTATGGATCCTCTTTTGAAAAAAACTGTCAGACGATCAAAGAGATACCATGCACATGATGAAGGTAATCAATATAAAGTGGGCGATAATGTTAAAATTGAAGAATGCAAACCTCTTTCTAAATTGAAAAGATGGGTTGTTCTAGAAAATACATCAAATTAATACAAATCATAGAAGAGATAAATAATGATACAAATGCAAACAAATTTAGAGGTAGCGGACAATTCTGGAGCTAAACGGGTTCAATGCATTAAGGTATTGGGTGGTTCTAAACGCAAGTACGCTGGAGTTGGTGATATTATAGTGGTAACTATTAAAGAAGCAATTCCAAGAGGTAAGGTAAAAAAAGGCGATGTTATGAAAGCTGTAGTAGTGCGTACAGCGAAAGATATTCAACGTAATGACGGAACTGTGATTAGATTTGATGGGAATGCTGCAGTATTAATTAATGCACAAGGCGATCCGATTGGTACAAGAATATTTGGTCCTGTTACAAGAGAACTAAGAGCTAAAAGCCATATGAAAATAGTTTCATTGGCTCCAGAGGTATTATAAATGGCAGCAAGAATTAAAAAAGGCGATAAAGTTACTATCCTAGCTGGAAAAGATAAGGGTAAGACTGGTGAAGTTTTACTTGTAATCCCAGACAGAGAACGTGTACTTGTTCAAGGTGTTAATTTAGTAAAAAGACATCAAAAGCAATCAGCTACTGAAGAGGCTGGTATCAAACAGAAAGAATTAAGTATACACGTATCAAATGTAGCAATCGTTGACTCTGAAACTTTAAAACCTACTAGAATTGGTTTTAAATTCTTAGATGATGGCAAAAAAGTAAGATATGCAAAAAAATCAGGAGAGGTTATCGATGGTTAAAAAAATATACATGCCTCGTATGAAAGAGCTTTACGATTCAACGATCATCGGTAAACTAACGGAAGAATTTAAGTATACCAATTCAATGCAGGTTCCTCGTCTTGATAAAATTGTTATAAATATGGGCGTTGGTGAAGCAGCAGCTGATTCAAAAAAAATTAATTTGGCTATTGAAGAGTTGGAAGCTATTGCTGGTCAGAAGCCGGTTGTTACTAAAGCAAAGAAATCTATAGCTAATTTCAAGTTACGTGAAGGCATGGCTGTTGGAACAAAAGTAACGTTAAGAAAAGTAAGAATGTACGAATTTATAGACAGATTGATTACAATTGCTTTGCCGAGGGTAAGGGATTTTAGGGGTCTGAATGCTAAGAGCTTTGATGGTAATGGTAACTATGCACTAGGTATTAAGGAGCATATCATTTTTCCTGAAATTAATTATGATAAAGTTGAATCTATCAGAGGCATGGATGTTATAATATGCACTACAGCAAGGACTGATGATGAAGCTAAGGCATTGCTTAGAGAACTAAATTTTCCTTTTAGGAAATGATTTTTTAAATTATAGAGGTGAATAATGGCTAAAGTTAGCTCAGTAGAAAGAAATAAAAAACGTACCTTACTAGTTGCAAAATACGCATCTAAAAGAAATACGTTAAAGAATATGGCTTCTGATAAGTCATTATCAATGGAAGAAAGATTCTCAGCCAGACTTAAATTGGCTAAGCTTCCAAGAAATTCAGCTGCGAATAGAGTAAGGAATCGTTGTGTTGTATCAGGAAGGCCGAGAGGTTTTTATAGGAAATTAGGTATTTCTAGAATTGCTTTGCGTGATTTAACTGCGCAAGGTCAAATTCCAGGAATGGTAAAATCAAGTTGGTAAGGTAATTATATTATGATGACAGATCCATTAGCAGATATGCTAACACGTATTAGAAACGCTTTAATGCGTAATAAATCTAGTGTTGTAACTCCAGCTTCCAAATTACGTCAAAGAGTTTTAGACGTATTGGAATCAGAAGGTTATATTAGAGGGTATGCTAGAGTTGAACAAGAGGGTGATTTTCCTGTATTTGAAATAGAGCTTAAGTATCATGAAGGTACACCTGTTATTAAGAATATAGAAAAAGTTTCAAAACCTGGGAGAAGAGTTTATTCGTCAGTAAATGAACTTCCGCGTGTTTTTAACGGTTTAGGAATTTCGATATTATCAACATCAAAAGGCGTTATGTCTGATGTGAGTGCTAGAGAAGAAAACGTTGGTGGTGAGATACTTTGTAAGGTATTTTAAAGTTATAAATTTAGGAATTTTATTAATGTCAAGAATTGGAAAAAAACAAATTACAATACCAAGTGGCGTAAATGCTACTTTGGAAGGCAGTGTGCTTAGTGTTGTTGGACCAAAGGGCACTCTCAGCGCTCAATTGGTTGATGATGTTAATTTAAAAATTAATGATAACGAGATACATATTATACCAAAAGATTTAGGTAAACGTAGTCGTTCTATGTGGGGTTTAACAAGAACTCTCGTTAGCAATTTAATCGTTGGTGTATCTGACGGGTACAAAAAAACACTAGAAATTCAGGGTGTTGGTTATCGTGCTTCCGTTGAAGGGAATACATTAAAGTTAGCACTTGGGTTTAGTCATGATGTAAATTATAAAATACCCAAAGAAGTAACAATTAACTGTACTCGCCCAACAGAAATTACTGTAGAAGGTATTGACAAACAAATAGTTGGTCAAACTGCTGCTGAAATTAGAAGATACAGGCCTCCGGAACCTTATAAAGGAAAAGGGGTTCGATACCAAGGTGAATTTGTATTCCGTAAAGAAGGTAAGAAAAAATAAAGGCATTGATATGAGTGGAAGATTTAAAACAGAGTTGAAGAGAAAATTAAGAGTTCGTAGAGCTGTTAAAAGAAGATCTGGCGATAAGTGTAGACTTAGCGTGTTTAGGTCTTCTAAAAATATATACGCTCAAATAATTGACGATAAAAATGGTATTACATTGGCATCTGCTTCAACATTAGAAAAAGATTTAAAGTCTGAAAAAGGTTCCGATAAAACTGCAGCTGAAAATATTGGAAAGCTTATAGCCGAAAGAGGTAAAAAAGCTGGAGTTGAAAAAGTAGTATTCGATAGAGGGCCATATTTATTTCATGGTCGCGTTAAAGCTTTAGCAGAGGCCGCGCGTAATAGCGGCTTAGAATTTTAAAAGGAAAAAATATGGCTCGTAGTCCGGTAAAATCAAAAGATGAAAAAGATAGTGAATTTATTGACAGATTAGTACACATTAACCGTGTTGCTAAGGTTGTTAAAGGTGGAAGAAGATTCGGGTTTGCTGCTTTAGTGGTTATAGGTGATCAAAAGGGGAGAGTTGGATTCGGACATGGTAAAGCCAAAGAGGTTCCTGAGGCAATTAAAAAAGCAACAGACGATGCAAAACGTTCTATAATAAGAGTTCCGTTAAGAGAAGGTCGTACATTACATCATGATGTTCAAGGTACGCACGGAGCTGGTAAAGTAATTTTACGAGCTGCGCCTTCTGGAACAGGTATTATCGCTGGAGGTCCAATGAGAGCTGTTTTTGAAACATTAGGTGTTCAGGACGTTGTAACAAAATCTCAAGGAACATCTAACCCATATAATATGGTAAGAGCAACGTTTGACGCATTGTCAAAAGAACAAAGCCCAAGAACTGTTGCTGCAAGAAGAGGTTTAAAGGTTAGTGATATCGTATCTCGAAGACGGGACGGATCAACAGAAATTGATAAAGTAGGTTAATAACATGTCTAAAGAAAAATTAATGATAACCGTAGAACAAACTGGTAGCCCAATTAGAAGACCGGCGGACCAAAAGGCAACACTAATTGGTCTAGGTTTGAAGGGTATAAGATCTAGGAGAACTTTAGAAGACAATTTGTCTACTAGAGGAATGATAAGAAAAATTCAGCATCTTGTAAAAATAGTTGAAGAAAAATAAGATAAAATTTGAGGTTGGCAATGAAACTTAATGAATTAGCAGATAACCCAGGATCAAGACCTACAAAAAAACGTGTTGGTAGGGGTATTGGATCAGGAAAAGGTAAAACAGCTGGCAGAGGAGTAAAAGGTCAAAAATCTCGTTCTGGTGTAGCTATAAAAGGATTTGAAGGCGGTCAAATGCCTTTACATAGAAGATTACCAAAGCGTGGATTTGTTAACATATTTAGAAAAGAATATAACGCTATAAATTTAGATAGAATCCAAGATTTCATTGATAGCGGAAAAATAGATATTACAAAACCGATTAATTCTGAAAATTTGCTACAAGCCGGTGTGATTACTAAAGAAAAGAACGGCATACGTTTATTAGGTAGGGGTGAATTAAAGGTTAAAGTTAATTTTGAAGTTACTGGAGCATCAAAAAAAGCTATCGAGATAATTGAAAAGTGTGGCAGTAAGATTCAATTGTTAGGTTCTTCTGCTCTGAGTTCAGATACAATTGATAATAAAAAATAATCAACTGTAAAAATGAATTATAGTTCTTTGTTATATTATTAGGGGATATTAAATGGTTTCAGCCGCCGAACAATTGGCTTCTAATCTAAATTTTTCAACGTTCGCTAAGGCTAAAGACCTAAAGCAAAGAATATTATTTACATTAGGTATATTGTTAATATACAGGCTAGGTACCTATATTCCATTGCCTGGTATAAACACAGACGCACTAGCGCAGCTATTTCAACAGAATCAAAGCGGTATAATAGGCATGTTTGACATGTTTGCTGGCGGAGCTGTTGGTAGAATGGCTATTTTCGCTTTAAATATTATGCCATATATATCGGCTGCTATTATCATGCAATTGATGGTAGCTGTTTCCCCCCATCTTGAACAATTAAAAAAAGAAGGTGAACGTGGAAGGAAGCAAATAAATCAGTACACAAGGTATGGAACTGTATTTTTAGCAGCTTTACAGGCATACGGAATATCAGTTGGTCTAGAAGGCGCAGGTAATATTGTTGATAATCCTGGTATGTACTTCAAAATTTCTGCTGTAATTACTCTTGTTGGCGGTGTTATGTTCTTGATGTGGATTGGAGAGCAAGTAACAGCAAGGGGAATTGGTAATGGTATATCATTGATCATTTTCTCCGGTATCGTTGCAGAGCTCCCGTCAGCAATCGTTAATACGCTAGAGTTAGGAAGGCAAGGGGCTATATCAACTTGGTTAATTCTTGCTATTTTTATACTTGCAATAGCCGTGATTGCTTTTATTGTTTTTATTGAAAGAGCTCAAAGAAGATTGGTTGTGCAATATCCAAAAAGACAACAGGGGAATAAAATGGTTGGTGGAGATAGCTCTCATCTTCCGCTTAAATTAAATACTGCAGGCGTTATACCTCCAATATTTGCTTCTTCTTTACTTCTGTTGCCGATGACTGTAGCTAATTTTAGTACGGGGCAGGGGCCAGATTGGCTGGGTACGGTAACAGCATTGCTTGGGAGAGGACAACCTCTGTACCTTAGTTTGTATATCGGAGGTATAGTCTTTTTTGCTTTTTTCTATACTGCTATAGTATTTAATCCAACAGACACTGCTGATAATTTAAAAAAACAAGGTGGCTTTATACCTGGAATACGACCTGGTGAAAAAACTGCAGAGTACATAGATTATGTCTTAACTAGAGTGACATGTATAGGGGCTTTATATTTGGCTGCCGTGTGCATTCTGCCTGAAATACTTATGTCTTATGCAGCTGTGCCATTTTATTTTGGTGGAACATCATTGTTAATTATCGTTAATGTTACAATAGATTTAGTTTCACAGGTTCAAAGTCATCTTTTGGCCCATCAATACGAAGGGTTGATAAAAAAATCACGCTTAAGCGGAAGAACTAGATGAATATTATTATATTAGGTCCGCCAGGAGCTGGTAAAGGTACCCAATCTTCAATGATAACGGATTTATTTGATTTTGTTCAATTTTCTACTGGAGATATTTTACGTGAAGCTGTTGACGCTAAAACTAGTATTGGTTTAAAGGTTAAGGATATTATTGCAAAAGGAGATCTTGTGGCGGATGAATTGATTTTAGAAATAATTTCTCAAAAAATTGCTAATAATAAGAATGAGAAAGGAATCATATTTGATGGATTCCCAAGAACTATATTGCAAGCCGATGAGTTGCTGAAAGTTCTATCTAGCTATGAAATGAAGTTAGATCTTGTTATTGAATTAGCAGTGGATGAGAATATTTTATTAAGTCGGATTGAAACTAGAGCTGCAGAAAATTCTGGTAATACAAGAGATGATGATAACAAAGATGCTTTAAAGAAAAGATTGTCTGTTTATCGCAAACAAACAAGTCCATTAATCGATTACTATAAGAAGCATTCTAATTTTTTTTCAGTAGACGGTATGATGGAAATTAATAAAGTTAGTGAAAATATTATTAGTATTTTAAATAAAAGGTTAAATTAATAATATTAATTTACAGAAGTTCTTTACAATTTATGTTAATGATAATAGTTAATGTAATATATATTTAAATATTAAATTAGACGATCGTTATTCGGTCTTATTTTTTTTGTAGTTAATTGAAAGAGGAGTGTGTTTAGTGGCTCGTATTGCAGGTGTAAATATACCAACTAATAAACGTGTTTTAATAGCTTTGAGGAGTATTCATGGAATTGGTCCCTCTAAGGCTGTAGAAATATGTAATAAAGTAAATATTGAGAATACAAAAAGAGTGAATCAGTTGTCTGATTCGGAAGTTATTCAAATTCGTGAAGCTATTGATGCTGACTATATTGTTGAAGGTGATTTGAGACGTCAGGTTTCTATGAACATAAAGGGTATGATGGATTTAGGTTGTTATAAGGGTTTAAGACATAGAAGAGGCTTGCCAGTAAGAGGTCAAAGAACTAGCACGAATGCAAGAACTAGAAAAGGGCCAGCTAAAGCTATTGCAGGCAAAAAGAAATAAGATAATTTTGAAAGAATAAATATGGCTAAAGATAAAACTAAAGTTCGTAAAAAAGAACGTAAAAATATTACATCCGGTGTTGCACATGTAAATGCAACATATAACAATACTATGGTTACAATTACTGATGCGCAAGGAAACGCAATATCTTGGTCATCAGCAGGTGGCATGGGATTTAAAGGATCACGTAAATCAACTCCATATGCTGCTCAGGTTGCTGCTGAAGATGCTGCAAAGAAAGCAATGGAACATGGAATGCTAACGGTTGAAGTGCTTGTCAAGGGTCCAGGATCCGGAAGAGAATCTGCTTTAAGAGCATTACAAACAACAGGTTTTACTGTTACATCCATAAAAGATGTAACTCCAATTCCACACAATGGATGTCGTCCTCCAAAAAGGCGTAGAGTTTAAAAGTTTAAAAGTTTGTACGATATTTAATAATAAATATTTTTACTTAAAATTATACCATTAATTTATTGGTAGATAATAAATACAAGAGGTAACAAGTGATTGAAAAAAACTGGCAGGAATTAATTAAGCCAAATAAGCTTGAAATTAAAGATGACCAAAGCAATGAAAATACGGTTTACTTAGTTGCAGAACCATTGGAGCGAGGTTTCGCCTTAACGTTGGGCAATGCATTAAGAAGGGTTCTCTTGTCATCTCTTCAAGGTAGCGCCATTACATCAGTTAAAATTGACGGGGTTTTGCATGAGTTTTCATCTATTGCTGGTGTTAGAGAAGATGTTACTGATATAATATTAAACATAAAAGATATTGCAGTAAATGTTCATACTGAAAATTCTGTAAAAATGACACTTAGCAAGTCAGGGCCGTGCGTTGTTACAGCTGCTGATATAGAAACATCGGCTGATATAGAAGTTTTAAATCCAGAAATAGTAATTTGCACTCTTGATAAAGGCACTGATATTCATATGGAATTTATTGCAAAAACAGGTAAAGGCTATGTTTCTGCAGAGAAGAATAGAGGTGAGGATGAGCCAATTGGTCTAATTCCTATAGACAGTTTGTTTTCTCCTGTTAAAAGAGTGTCATATAATGTAGAAAATACTCGAGAAGGGCAAGTGTTAGATTACGATAAACTAACCCTAATAGTTGAAACAGATGGCTCAGTTCGTCCTGAAGACGCTGTAGCTTTTTCAGCACGCGTATTACAAGATCAGCTAGATATTTTTGTTAATTTTGAAGAACCTGTTGCGGTTGTTGTTGAAGATAAAACTCCAGAATTAACCTTCAACCCATCGTTGTTGAAAAAAGTAGATGAATTGGAATTATCTGTTAGGTCTGCAAATTGTCTTAAAAATGATAATATTGTTTATATAGGTGATCTGATCTTAAAATCAGAATCAGAGATGTTAAGAACACCTAATTTTGGACGCAAGTCATTGAATGAGATAAAAGAAGTTCTCGCTCAAATGGGGCTTCATTTAGGTATGCATATACCAAATTGGCCACCAGAAAATATAGACGAATTAGCAAAAAGATACGAAGAGCATTTTTAATTTTTAGATATAGCATATATAATAATACAAACACATTAGGAGAAGTTAAATGCGTCATAGAAAAGCAGGACGTAAATTAAATAGAACGGCAAGTCATAGGAAGGCAATGTTTGCAAATATGGCTGTGGCTTTACTTAAGCATGAGCAAATTGTAACTACATTGCCTAAGGCCAAAGAATTAAGGCCGATTGTTGAGAAGCTTATTACTCTATCAAGAAAAGAAAGCTTGCATGCAAGAAGATTGGCTGTTTCTAAATTACAAGGTGATAGAACTGTTGTAACCAAGTTATTCGATACACTTGGGCCGAGATATATCGATAGAAATGGTGGATATACAAGGATTATTAAGGCTGGTTTTAGATTTGGTGATTCGGCTCCAATGGCAGTCATAGAGTTTGTAGATAGAGATGTTAGCGCTAAAGGTAAAGATTCAGGTCCAGTGCAAGTAAAGAAAGTTGAAGCTGAAGACGAAAGCAATATGAACGCTATAGCATAGTTCTTTAACTTTTATTAGATCTTTAACTTTGTATATATTTCAAGGATTAAAGATAATGAAAAGTTTACTAATAGTTGGTTTTGGTGGTTTTTTAGGTGCCGTTAGTAGATATGCAATAAATATTTTCATGATAAAAATTGTTAGCTCCTCTTTTCCTTGGAGTACTCTCTTGGTTAATGTTTTGGGATCTTTTTTAATGGGTGCTTTAGTTGAGTCTTTTTCACAAAAAATCAATTTTTCTCATGAATTAAAGTTATTGCTAGTCGTTGGCTTTTTAGGTAGCTTTACAACATTTTCCACATTTTCATTAGATGCAGTATCGTTATTTGGACGCGGTGAGTACCTTTCATCTTACCTTTATATAAGTTTATCAGTCTTATTATCAATCGGCTCTTTAATTTTAGCTATGTATATTATGAAAAGTTTTATCTTATGAAAGAGGTTGAGTTTTTTTATGTTAGCTCAAAGGACGAAGGTCTGCGGGTTGATAGGTGGATTTCTGAAAACTTAAAAGATATAAACTATGTCCACGCACAAAAGCTCATTCGATCTGGGCAAGTTAGGGTAGACGGTTCTCGTATAAAGGCAAACGCTAGGCTTTTGACGGGTCAAAAAATAAGAATACCCCCGCATGAGGAATATATAAATCCCGTATCTCTGGTTAGATCAATCCCTGATAATCAAAAGAATTTTATAAAATCATTAGTTATCTATGAAGATAGTAATATCATGGTTTTAAATAAGCCTTATGGTTTGGCGACACAAGGGGGTCAAGGAATTGATAATCATGTAGATAGATTACTGTCAACTTGGGACAAGGAGGGTAAAGATAGGTATAAGTTAGTCCACAGATTGGATAAAAATACCACAGGAGTATTAATTGTAGCTAAAAATAGAAAATCAGCTAATTTTTATGCAAATTGCTTTAAAGATAGATCTGTTAAAAAGATATATTGGGCAATTGTATTTGGTGTTCCTGATAATAGCATGGGTAAGATTGATTTGCCGGTTAACGAGAGGTCCAAGAAATATAACGAACCTGGAGATAAACATAAAACACAACATGCTATTACAAAGTATAAGGTCATAGACTTTGCAGGAAAATCATTTTCATTGTTACATTTGCAACCTATTACTGGTAGGAAGCATCAATTAAGAGTTCATCTATCTTCTATTAATAATCCTATTTTAGGTGATGAAAAATACTCGCTTAGTGACTATTCTGTTCCAAGTGAGTTAGATAATCTTATGCATTTACATGCTAAATGTATTCTAATACCTAGTCTGTCAGGAAAAATTTTGACTATAGATGCACCAATTCCAAAGCATTTTGTTTCTACCATTAAATATTTAGGTTTGAGTTATGATGATTATATACCAGAAGATATATTTTAATAACAATGAGGTTTGGTTTGGCTGGTAATATCAAGAGGTTCTACAAAGACGTTTCTATTAAGAACACGCATGGACAATATACAATTTTATTAGATGGAAGGGAAATTCTTACACCAAAGAAAAATATATTAGTCTCGCCTTCTCTGTATTGTGCTAAGAGAATACTAGTTGAATGGGAATCGCAGGAGAAGTTCGTAGATTACAATAATATGCCGATTACAAGAGTTAGTTTTACTGTAACAGATATTAATAAATCTGAATTGGAAGAAATTATTAGCAATATAATATATACTCTTAAGGCTGATCTGATTTTATATAGAGCTAGCCATCCAAAAGAATTGCACTTAAGACAGAGAGAAAACTGGGACCATATAGTCGATTATCATTATAAAATTAATGGTTATAAATTTAACAAAACAGATAGCATTCAATATGTTTTGCAACCAGAGAGTAGTATTTCTGGTATAACTAAGATTTTAAATAATTACTCTGATATTGAGAATATTTTAATACATAACTGCACAAAAATTCTAGGGTCATGTCTAATAACATTGGCATGCAAAGATAATTATATCAATCCAGAAAAATCTTGGGAAATTGCAAATATCGATGATACTTGGCAGGAAGAGAAATGGGGAAAAGATGACGAAAAGATTAAACGACAAACATTATTAAAAAAAGACTTTTTAACTTATATGGAACTTATTCATAAGATTTAGATTCGGTAATTATTTCGATGGTTTGGTTTTTTGCTGCAAATATATCTAGAAAGTTTTTGTACAAATAGTCGTCAAAATTACTCATAGATATTTCTTTTCCTAAATCATGCAAACTCGTCACTCCGTAACCAGAAATCCCGCATGGTACAATGCTGGTAAAATGACTAATATTTGGTGATATGTTAATAGATATACCATGGTAGCTTATCCATTTTTTTACTCTTAACCCTATAGCTGCTATTTTTTCCTCTTCTTTATTTTCATTGTAAACCCAAATACCAATTCTATCTTTTCTCGTAAAGCTTTCTACACCAATATCACGAAGGGTATTTATTATTAATAGTTCTAGTTTATCTATAAATTTTCTTATATTTTTTTCATGATTTTCTAGATTTAGCATAAAATAAATGACTCTTTGACCGGGGCCGTGGTAGGTGTATTGACCACCTCTTCCTGTCTTGTAAACAGGGAACCTGCCTTTCTCAATCAAGTCTTTATCCTTAGAACTTGTTCCAGCTGTATATATTGAAGGATGCTCTACTAGCCAAATTAATTCGTTCGCATCCTTATTAATTATATTATTAACCCTTTCTTCCATAATATTACAGGCAACTTCATAATCTATAAGATTTGCGCTACTAGCCCACTCAATAATTTTTTTCATCTGATAATTGCTTTTGTAATTATTAAACTGATTTACTATAAGATAATATTATATATATTAGCATTAATTGTATTATTTAATATAATTGTTTTAATGTTATGCGGTCGTGGCGGAATTGGTAGACGCGCAGCGTTGAGGTCGCTGTGGAGGCAACTCCTTGGAAGTTCGAGTCTTCTCGACCGCACCATTTTTTATGTGATAGTCTGCTTGTGTTAATCCTAACACACATTGTCATTGATATTATTTACATATGTCATTTAATCCATTAAACTTCAAATATGTATTATGGTAACTTATTTTTACTGTAGAATTTAGATAACAATAATTTGTAAAACAAAAATGTCCGAATCTTTAAATATTATAAAATTAGCAGTTGGCATTAAAGCTATTGATGAGCTTATAGACAGGCAAACTTTAAACGCTCACCTATTATCTCAAGAAAATCATTTATATAATAGGTGTTTTAAAACAAGAAATACTCCTAAGATGATCAATGAAATTATTGATTCAGATACTGGTTCATTATATTGGGTTGTTGCTGGCAAGATTTCACTTAGGCAAAAAATAATTGGTTCCTTTAATTTAGAATCACAAGACCAGAAAAAGGTTTGTGTCATAGGTCTGTCAGATAAGATATTTTTAACACAGAAAATACCAAAAAGACCATTCCAGGGATGGAGATACCTAAAGCAAAATGAAGCACCGGATGATATATGTCTTTACGCAAAGCAAGATATTAACAATACTGTATTAGAAGAGCTTGATAGATTAAGCTTGTTATAAGGAATAGGAAGTATCCTATGTTCAAGAATGTAAGGTTTAAATGATCTATTTATTTGTTTTAATTATTATTCCCTTGTTACTATTTCTTACAAAAATCAAAGTACTTGGCTCGTTATTTTATTTTTTACCATTTTTGATCCGAAATATCTCTTTTTTTATAAAAAATAATAAGACAAAAAATACACAAAAAAAGAGCAACAGCTCTGTCTATACATTAGATGAGGCGGCAGAAATACTTGGAGTAAGGGTTGATTCAAGTGCTGATGAGATTGAGTTAGCTTATCGAAAGTTGATGAAAAAAATTCATCCCGATAATGGGGGTAGTAATTACCTTGCTGTAAAAGTCAATGCTGCACATGATTTGTTGATGAATAAGTTTAGGAATAAATGAAATACCATATTCATGTTAGTGTATTTTTTTAATTATACGGAACTAAGTTTATTATCCTGTTAACTTTTAATTTCATTTGATCAAAGTAAGAAGTATTGTTTAATCTTATTTTAATTTCTGGAAGAGAGTTTGTATTACTATTTTTATAGGGGTTTTTTATTGGTAAATTCATTGCCTTTGATAATTTTTGAAATGATTTATTTAAAACCTTGGTCATATTATAATCTCTAACTGTTCCTGTACTTCCGCCCATAACAACTGCTATAGCATGTTTATTATCTTTTTCTATTGAAGTAACAACATTAAAACCTGATGCGTTAGTAAAACCGGTCTTGATGCCATTGGCTCCCTCATAACTAAATAGCAATTTATTATGACTGTTATATTTTTTGTTATTGTATGAGAAGGACTTTAATCCGAATACATAATACTCGTTAGGAAAGTCATTTTTAATCCTTAACCCTAATATTACCATATCGTAAGGAGTTGTTACTTGTTTACTATTAGGTAATCCTGAAGCATTCTTGAAAACCGTATTTTGCATTCCCAGTTTTTTTGCAGTCACACTCATTTTATTTGAGAATAGCACTTCTGTTTTAGAGATATGTTCTGCTACTGCAGTAGCTACATCATTTGCTGATTTTATTGCTAATGATTTTATAGCGGTATCTACTGATATTGATCCTCCAGAAGGAATGCCTAATTTTGAAGGTTGTTTGTTTGATGCGTTTCTTGAAAAATATATTAAATCAGTTTTTTTTATTGAACCTTTTTTTATTTCCTCAAACAATATATACAAAGTCATCATTTTTGTTAAAGACGCGGGGTATCTTTTTTTATATCCGTTTACGTGATGTATTATTTCTCCAGTTTTTGCATCCATTACAAGCGATGAATAATTGCTATTGGTAGCTGAAAATGAATTGTTAGTGCAGCTAAGATTGGTAAATGCAAATACAGTAACTAATAGCAATATTTTTAGAGTCATAAGATTTATTTTATTTAATATTTTCATATTTGCAGATTGTACAATTTGTAGATTATATAATTTATAATTATACGTTTAAATATAATGAGTTACATTTTAGTTAAGATGAACTCTTACTCCACAGAATTATTAGTATTTTTTTTTTTAATTATTTGATTTATAAAATTTTGTAACCAAGTATATATCATGAGTAAAAATATAAATGATTCTAGAAGTGATATAAATACAGATACTAATGAACTTGTTTCTTCAAAGAAGAAAACAAAAAAACCTAGTAAGTATAAAGTGGTTCTTTTGAACGATGATTACACTCCAATGGAATTTGTTGTCGAAGTGCTGATCGTATTCTTTTCTAAAAGTGAAGAAGAAGCGATGAAGATAATGCTTCATATTCACCAAAAAGGTCTTGGGTTATGTGGGTTTTATTCTTTTGATGTTGCAGAGACTAAAGTAACGCAAGTTATGGCTTATTCTATTAAGCATAATCACCCCTTGCAATGTAAAATGGAAAAAGGTTAGGAAATATAAATGCCAACATTCTCAAAAGGTTTAGAGACAGCACTTCATAAAGCCCTCTCGATTGCAAAAGAAAAAAAACATGAATACGCAACACTTGAACATCTCTTGTTAGCATTAACGAGCGATAGTGACAGCAAGGAGCTTATGAAAGCTTGTTCAGTTGACATTAACGTATTGATCCTAACTTTAACAGATTATATAGATAATGATCTTCATGATTTAGTAATGGAAGAATTAGAAGACCCTAAGCCAACTACAAGCTTTCAAAGGGTTGTGCAAAGGGCTGTTATACATGTGCAGTCTGCAAGTAAGGATGAGGTGACCGGTGCAAATATATTGATAGCTATATTTGCAGAAAGCGAAAGCTATGCTGCTTATTTTTTGCATCAACAAAATATGACTCGCTATGATGCCGTTAGTTATCTCAGTCATGGTCTGTCTAAAAACCCTACAAAAGATGATGATTCAGAAATAGATCTAGGAGAGTATTCAGATAGTGAGAGCAAATCCTCCGCTATACTAAAATATTGTACAAGCCTTAACCAGAAAGCAACAGAAGGTAAAATTGATCCAGTTATTGCAAGGGATTCTGAGATAGTTAGGATTAGCCAAATTTTGTGCAGAAGGAGAAAAAATAACCCGCTACTTGTAGGGGACCCTGGTGTTGGAAAGACTGCTATTATAGAAGGGCTAGCTTTAAAAATTGTTAGAAAAGAAGTTTCTGAATCTTTGCTGGGAACTCAAATATACCAATTAGATCTGGGACGTTTATTAGCAGGAACTCGATACAGGGGAGATTTTGAAGAGAGGCTTAAAGATGTTGTTCAAGAGATTGAATCTATTGATAAGTCAATTCTATTTATAGATGAGATACATACAATTATAGGATCTGGCTCTACATCTGGCAGTACAATGGACGCTGCAAATTTATTGAAGCCTGCACTTCAGTCAGGAGCATTAAGTTGCATAGGCTCTACTACTTACAAAGAATATAACCAGTACTTCGAAAAGGACCGTGCGCTTGTAAGAAGATTTCAAAAAATTGATATCGAAGAGCCAAGCCAAAAAGATAGTATAGAAATATTAATGGGCCTTAAGCCGTATTTTGAAGATTTTTACAATATAAATTTTAGTGATGAATCTATTGAAACAGCTGTTGAGTTATCATCTAAATATATGCATGAAAAAAGACTTCCAGATAAAGCGATTGATGTAATTGATGAAACGGGTGCAAGTCAAATGATTTTGCCCAAGAATAAAAGAGTTAAAAAAATCGGTATAAAAGAGATTGAAAAGACTTTAGCTGTAATGGCTAGAATACCATCAAGAACTATATCTAGAAGTGATAACAATTTACTTAAGAACCTTGAATCTAACTTAAAGCAGCAAGTTTTTGGACAAGACAATGCCATAAAGATGTTGGCATCTTCTATTAAGCTATCCAGATCTGGTTTAAGGGATGAACAAAAACCTATAGGGTCATATTTGTTCTCCGGACCCACTGGTGTTGGTAAAACAGAACTAGCAAAACAATTGGCGGATATTTTAGGTGTTGAACTTCTAAGATTTGATATGTCTGAGTATATGGAAAGACATACCGTCTCAAGGCTTATTGGAGCACCACCAGGATACGTTGGCTATGATCAAGGTGGATTATTAACTGATGGAATAGATAAGTCACCTTACTGCGTCCTCTTGCTTGATGAGATTGAGAAGGCGCATTTTGATTTATTTAATATATTACTACAAGTAATGGATTACGGAACTTTAACCGATCACAATGGGAAGAAAATTGATTTTAGAAATGTTGTTTTGATAATGACGACCAATGCGGGTGCGGAAGACTTAACACGAGAGAAAATTGGTTTTTCCTCACAATTAAATGAGTTAAATGATGAGAATGAAGCGATTAAAAAACTGTTTACACCTGAATTTCGTAATCGTTTAGACTCTGTAATATCATTTAATAAGTTATCTATTGATGTTATGAGACGTGTTGTAGATAAATTCATTATAAACCTTGAAAATCAATTAGAAAAAAAAGGTGTTACGATAACACTCAAGCAAGAAGCTCACGATTGGTTTGCGTTGAATGGTTGCGATTCTAGTTATGGAGCAAGGCCTTTAGCAAGATTAATAGATAAACATATAAAGAAACCGCTTGCAGACCATCTGCTGTTTGGAAAGTTAAAAAAAGGTGGAAATGTTGAGGTATGCTTGAAAGTTACTGGAAAATCAAATTCAGAAGTATTTGTTAAAATTTCAGATCAGAAAGAGGTTACAAAAAGAGAATCGCAAGATAAGAAAAACTCTTCTGATAAGAAAAACTCTTTAAGAAAAACAGAAAAAATAAAAACTAATTAATATAAAAATTAATTTTTAAGGTATTTTTTTAAAATTTCTGCCTGTTGTCCTGCATCTGTTTTGGCCATGAGGTTTTCATTTTCTTCTTTGTAAAAAGGTATAATGTGAACATGTGTATGGAATATAACCTGACCTCCAGCTTCTTCGCAATTATGTTGAATTTTTATTCCATCAGCTTTAAAAGCTATCTTTTGAGCTTGTGCGATTTTCTGCACGGCTAACATAAGTTTTTTTAGATCTTCGGTATTTATATCAATAATATTCCTTGATTGGTCCTTTGGTAATACAAGAATATGTCCTGGCGCTGTTGGGAATGCGTCCATGATTGCGAGGACAGAGCTGTCTTCGTAAACTTTAATACAAGGTATTTCATTTTTAATAATTTTTAAAAAAATATTTTTTTCATCGTATTTTTTCATTATTTGTCCTTATAATATTTTCTTGTAGGGTAAATTATTTTCTAATTCTTTAAGATTTGAATTATTTAGCTCGCATTCTTTTGTCAAATAATCTTTAACAACAGAATGTATCTCAGGAATATTCATATAATGAGCTGAATAAGTTAAAATAGGCACATAACCTCTTGATATTTTATGGTATCCACCAGCCCCGGCTTCAATATATTGTAACTTATTACATATTGCATATTCAATAGCTTGATAGAAACATAGTTCAAAATGAAGAAAACTATCATGCGTCTCTCCCCCCCAGTATCTTCCATAGAGCCTGTCTTCGCCAATTATATGTAAACTTGATGCAATATAGTTAAGTCCAAAACGAGCTAATATTAGTATCATTTTATCAGGCATTTTTTCTGCAATTAAACCAAAGAATTCTCTGTTTAAATAAGCGTGCCCCCATTTTCTTCTGCAAGTGTCTTTATAGAAGCGGTAGAATGCATCAAGATGCTCGTCTGTAATATCTTTTCCTGAGATTATTTCTATTTTAATATCACTACTTTCGACATATTTTCTTTCTTTTCGTATCATTTTTCTTTTTCTAGAGGTCAAATTTTCTAGAAAATTATCAAATGTTTGATAATTATTATTTTCCCACCTAAATTGTTGGCTTGTTCTCTGCAAGAAATTATGTCTTTGCAAAATATCCACCTCATCTTTTGTACAGAATGTTAAATGAGCACTCGATAAACCCTTGTCATTTACAATATCTTTTATTGAAGCGGCCAATGTATTTGCATTTACATCATCAATACCCTCGCTTAATAATAGTTTACGGCTTGTAACAGGGGTAAATGGTATGCAAGACTGTAATTTAGGATAATAATTTAGACCAAGTTTATCGTAGAACTCAGCCCACGATTGATCAAACACATATTCACCATATGAATGTTCTTTTATGTAAGAAGGTATAATTCCTAGAATTTTATTTTCATCATCCTTCATTGTTACGTGTTGAGCATTCCAACCTGTATTCTCTGATACACAACCTGATATTTCCAAAGAACTTATGAATTCATATGACATGAATGGATTTTCAATTTTTAATTTATTCCACTCATGGATCCCTATATTAGAAGCGCTTTCTTCTATTGTAATTTTATTACTTGTAATATTTTTTTTCCTTAATTGTTTTGAAAATTTCTTTAGGATAAAATTTCAATTATAGCATCTATTTCAACTGAAGCGTTAAGGGGTAGGGAACAACAACCTATAGTTGACCTTGAATGCAACCCTTTGTCTTCAAATACATCTTTTAGTAACTGAGAGGCTACATTTGCTATATCAGCATGTTTCTCAAAGTTAGAATTTTGATCTAATGCTAGATAAATATTTACTTTCGGTATTGAAACAACTCTGTCTAGATTTAATTCTAATGCATGGTTTGCTTGAGATATAACGTTTAGCATGCATAGTTTTGCTGCAGATTTAAGTGAAATAATTTCTAGTTCCTCAGTTTTGTGAGGTATTTTTTTATTCATTATCTTTCCATCTTCAATTGGTAGTTGCCCTGATATAAACAATAAATTTCCTGATATTCTATAGGGACTATAAAGACCGATAGATTTCTGAGAAACAGGTAATATAATTTTATTTGCTTCTAAATTTTTTGCTATTCTGCTTGGCATAAATTTTTCTTTTCTTTGCTGTTGGTAATTTTATTAAATATTAATTATTTTATAGGTATTTTAAAATAGATTTTATAGTTGTTTGTAACATTATACAAATATCTAAATATATATTTGTATAATGTTACAAGTCTAGATAACCAATTAGATGAAATGTTAAGTTAAATTAAATGAAAATTAGATGTCTATAAAAAATAGAAAAGTTCTTATTGTTGAAGACAACGAACTTAATATGAAATTATTTAACGATCTTCTAATTACTATAGATTGCGAAGTCATACAATGCTTGGATCCTCTTGCTGCGTTAAATCTCATACAAGTTAATATGCCAAATTTAATACTTATGGATATACAATTACCAAAAATATCTGGCCTTGATATTATAAAATGGGTTAAAGAAGATAGCAGCTTATCTCATATCCCTATTATAGCAATAACTGCTTTTGCTCTTCAGGAAGATAAAGATAAAATTCTTGCCCTAGGGTGTGAAGGTTACATGTCAAAACCTATATCAATGCAACCTTTCTTAGATAAAGTTAATGAATATTTGGTTTAGAATTAAGGATTTTATATTTAATTAAATAAAAAGTTTTTATTTTAAACCTTATGTATTATATTGCACTTAGAAATTTATAATTTTTATAAATTAATAACCAACTTCTGTTTTTATGAGTTTCCCTACGGAGTTGCTCAGGTCCGCCGCATCTCCTGGGTCCGTGGGGTTTAGGGTTGGTTGTTTGTAATTGTACATGGCCTCCTCCATAAGAAGATTGCATGCAACCAACCAGCTTTTCAATTATGAATTGAAGGTAATGAGTTAAAGAAAATTATTTAATTTTTGTTTCTTTGAATTCAACGTGCTTTCTTGCAACTGGATCATATTTTTTTACGACAAACTTTTCAGTCAATGTTCTTGAATTCTTTTTTGTTACATAAAAGTATCCAGTTCCTGCGGTACTTTCTAATTTAATTTTAATGCTTGCTGCTTTAGCCATTTTGATATCCAAATTTAATTTAACTAACTATATGTAATAAAGTAGATTGCCTATATATGTCAAGCTAACGCTTTAACCATTTTACTTTTTTTTTATTTTTACTGGTATAATACAATGGGATACTTATATCTTTGTAGTTATCTTCTTCTGATATTTTAATATTAATTTTAAGTAATTTTAATATCCTTTTTGTAATAGGTGGAATATCGAGTTTCATCGCTTTATCTAAATCATACCAGTCGATACCCAATAATTCATTAGAGTTAATAGAGCTATAATTTGTTATATGCTTTGAATTTACAAGAAAAAATTTATTATCAAAACGTATCTTAGAGTGAGGTGGGGTTATTGCCCTGGCTATTAATTTAATTTTATTAACACTAGGGTAATCTGATAGTTTTGTTAATTTATTTGCATCATCTCTAAGAAAATTATAATTTTCACAACCTATTATGACTCCGGTCTCTTCGTAGGCTTCTCTCAGTGCGCAAAAACAATGAGCTAGGTGCTTGTTTAATTGAACGTCAAACGAAAGTAATTCTTTGAATTCTGGTAATTTTTTTATTTTATTACTTATCTTGATATCAATTTCATCCAATTTTCCGCCAGGAAATACTATCTTATTGGGCATAAATTTATGGAAAGCATTACGTTTTCCCATAAGAATTTCTATTGAATTAAAGCTTTTTCTTATTATTATAAGGCTTGCTGATTTTTTTGGTGCAACATCAATATTCATTTGGTTATTTTTTCTTTTTTGTTGCTTTTTTTTCTTCTATCAATTTCAATGCTTCTTCTAATGTAATTAATTCAGGTTCTATACTTTTAGGAATTGTTACATTAGTTTTATCAATTTTTATGTAAGGGCCATATTTCCCTGTCATTACTGTTATAGTAGATTTGCTAATAGGATGCTCTCCAAGGTTTTTAATTTCATTTTTTCTCCCCTTTTTTTCTTTTTCAGCCAATAAGGTGATCGCATGGTTTAGACCAACAGAAAAAACATCATCTACAGTAGCTAGCGATGCAAAAGTTCTATTTGTTTGAACATAAGGCCCATATTTTCCGATGGCTGCTAAAATTGGATTCCCTGTATCGGGATTTATTCCAACTGTTCTTGGTAAAGATAATAATAACAAAGCTCTCTCAATTGTAATGTTATCGATATCTTCATTTTTTGGTAAACTTGCTCTTTTAGGTTTCTTTTCTTCATCTTCGCTTTTTAATTCTAAATATAGCCCATATCTTCCTTTTTCTAAGGTTACCTCTTTACCGGTACCTGGATCTATTCCGATAATTTTATTTTCCAATCCTTCATCACCGTCTTTATTTGACAATGGTCGTAAGTGTTTGCATTCTGGGTAATTGCTGCAACCTACAAAAGCTCCGTTCTTAGAGGTTCTTAAACCAAGTTCACCATTACCGCAGGCAGGGCAAGCTCTTGGGTTTTGTTTGTCTGCTGGGAATATATAAGGTTCTAATTTATCATTTAATTTATCTAATACAGCAGTTATTCTTACATCCGCTATCTCTTTGACGTCAGATTCTAATCCATTCCAGAATTCATTAAGTAATTCTAATCTTGTATAATCACCATTTGAAATTAAATCTAACTTTTCTTCTAATTCTGCCGTAAAGTCATATTCTACATATTTATTGAAGAAGCTTTCAAGAAAGGCTGTAACAAGTCTACCATTGCTTTCTGGTATGATTCTTTTTTTATCAATTGTCATGTAATTTCTTGCAATCAATTTTGATATAATGCTCGCATAGGTGGATGGTCGTCCTATACCTATTTCTTCCATATTCTTAATTATACTAGCTTCACTATATCTTGCAGGGGGCTCAGTATAATGTTGAATACTTAAAATTTCTTTAGAGTCTAAGATTTCATCTTTTTTAAAAATTGGTAAGATATTTTCGTCGCTGTCTTCATCGCTTTCTATATTCTCATCATAAACGGATAGAAAACCATTGAATAATATAACTTGACCGCTTAAACGAAAAATATTTTTAATTTTATCATTACCGATAATCTCTATATCTACAGTAGTTCGCTCGATGTCAGCATTTTGCATTTGACTTGCTAATGTTTTTTTCCAAATAAGTTCATATAACTTGTACTGATCTAAATCAAGGTATTGCCTTACAGATTCTGGGCTTCGATTTATTACCGTAGGCCTTATAGCCTCATGTGCTTCTTGAGCATTTTTTGCTTTTGTTTTGTATATATTAATTTTCTCAGGAATATATTCATTGCCGAAGCTGCCTTCGATTTCTTTTCTTATATTAGATACTTCATTTACATCTATTTGAACGCCATCTGTCCTCATATAAGTTATAAGACCTTCTGTTCCACTGACGCCTTCATATAATCGTTGAGCTATCTCCATTGTTCTTGTTGCGCTAAACCCTAATTTACGTGAAGCTTCTTGTTGAAGTGTAGAAGTTGTGAATGGTGGCTTAGGGTACCTTTTGACCTTTTTCTTTTTTATATCATGCACAGTAAAATCTTTGCCAACTAGAGTGTTGGTTATGTTTTCAGCATCTTCCTTATTTTTTACATCAAACTTCTCAAGTTTTTTTTGGTCTCTAGATATTAGAACTGATTTAATATAATTTTTAGATTTTTTATTTTTTAAAAAGGCTTCAATCGTCCAATATTCTTCTTTTTTGAAAATATCAATTTCCATTTCGCGTTCACAGATTAATTTTAGTGCAACTGATTGCACTCTCCCCGCTGATTTAGTTCCTGGTAATTTTCTCCATAAGACAGGAGATAAGGTGAAACCAACTAAATAATCTAAGGATAATCTTGTTTTGTACGCTTCAACGAGATTAATATCTATTCCCCTCGGAGCTTTCATTGCGTTTAAGACAGAATCCTTTGTAACGGCATTAAAAACAACACGTTCTACGGGCTTATCTTTTAGAGATTTTTTCTTTTTTAAGATTTCAAGAATATGCCATGAAATAGCCTCACCCTCGCGGTCCGGATCGGTTGCTAAAACTAATTTTTCTGCATTTTTTAAGTTTTCATTTATTTCATTAATTGTTTTTGTTTTCTTTGGATCGGTTTTCCATTTCATTTCAAATTCATTTGTAGGCACAACAGAATCATTCTTGGAAGGTAGATCACGAACGTGACCAACAGAGGCTATAACCTTATATTTTGATCCAAGATATTTGCTTATCGTCTTGGCTTTAGCGGGTGATTCAACTATTACTAATATCATTTTTTTACTTTTAAATTCTATTGTTTGTTAAATTTATTTTCTTTTTTGTTTAGCAATCTAATTATATTATCATAATGCCTATATATTAAAATTATGGCCATGAATATAGAAAATATCATAAAAACATAAATTTCTTTATAAGAGTATAATTTGTATAAGTGCATTAGGACGATGCTGAGAGGAATACTTAAAGATGCAAGTATACTGGAAAGAGAAGAGTATCTGTAGGTCTTAAAGACAGTAATCCATAGTGCTATAAAAATTATTGCAGAATAGGGGCTCAGTACAATAAATATCCCTAGGAATGTAGCAACTCCTTTTCCTCCTTTAAATTTTAACAAAATTGGAAACAAATGGCCAGTAAAAGCTAAAAAACCAAGAAATATTGCAAAATCAGGTAAGTATATTAGGCCAATTAATGCAGAAGCAGAACCTTTTCCTGCATCTAAAATCAATGTAATTATAGCTAAAGATCGATTTCCGGTTCTTAAAACATTTGTAGCGCCAGTGTTACCTGAGCCTATTGATCTAATATCGATGTTAAAAAAAATTTTCGTTAATATTAAGCCAAATGGTATTGATCCCAATAAATAACAAAATAAAAAAATATATAAAGTATGTAAATTGAGTATTTGGTTTAAGAGATTTTCAAACATAAAATTTATTTAGCTTCGTATATTATTTTACCATTAACCATAGTCATAACAACCTTACCCTGCATTTTCTTTTTCTCAAATGCTGTATTTCTACATTTAGAAATAAGATTTTCAGCTATTACAATCCACGGAGTATCGGGGTTAAATAATATAATATCAGCTGGATAACCTTTTGCTATCCTGCCTGTTTCTAGTTTTAGTATCTTTGCTGGGTTGATTGTCATTTTTTCCAATAGCTTCGGCAGGGATATGAGGTTTTCTTGGTAAATTGATAATGCTGCCGGTAACAAAGTTTCAAGGCCAACAGCTCCGTAACCGGCTTCGATAAATGGTCTTCTTTTAGTCTCAGTATCTTGAGGATCGTGGCTTGAAATAATAACATCTAAAAGGTCGTTCTTAGATAGCGCTTCAACCATAGAAATCCTATCATCTTCCGTTCTGAGAGGTGGTCTCAGTTTATGGAAGGTTCTGTAAGCCCCTATATCGTTTTCATTTAACATTAAATTGTTAATCGAAATTCCAGTTGTTACGTCAAGTTGCAATTCTTTAGCTCTCATTATTACGTCCAAAGAGCCGCTTGTCGAAATCGATAGAGCATGGTATCTCGATTTTGTTAGTTCTAACAACCTAAGGTCCCGCTCAAGTGATATTATTTCCGAAGCAGCAGGCGATCCAGGTAAGCCTAATCTTAGAGACACTCTCCCTTCATTCATAACGCCATGATCGGATAAATCTTTATTCTGATTGTGTTGCATAATTAAGGCGTCAAAATTTCTTGCGTAGGTAAGAGCATTTCTCATAACCCTTGCATTTGTTATTTCGTTATACCCGTCTGAAAAGGCAAGAGCACCAGCTTCCGATAACAATCCTATCTCTGTCATTTCAATGCCTTTGAAACCTTTTGTTAGAGCGGCGATTGGATGGATATTTACAAGAGATTTTTCTTTTGCTCGTCTTTCTATATAATCAACTAACGCAACATCATCAATTATTGGATTAGTATCAGGCCTACAAACTAATGTTGTTATTCCACCTGATGCAGCAGCATTGCTAACTCCTTCCAGAGTTTCGATATGTTCATAACCAGGTTCTCCAGCAAATACCCACATATCAATTAAACCTGGGGAAAGGACATTTCCTTTGCAGTCAATAATCTTGGTTTCATCATCTGTTTTTGGATATAACTCACCAATTATTATGTCTTTTATTGTACCATCTGTAACGAGCAAGCTTCCCATTTTATCAAGGTTTGTTAGGGGATCTATCAACCTAGCATTATGAAAAACAATATTAGAATATCTTTTATCCATAATTTCAATCCTTGTTGTTTGATAAGGTTAAGGCCTCTAAGACCGCCATTCTGACGGCCACCCCATTTTCAACTTGATCTATTATTACACTTTGTGAGTTGTCAGCAACCTCACTGTCAATTTCAACTCCTCTATTCATAGGGCCAGGGTGCATAACAATGGCATTTTTATTGGCATTTGATAGCTTCTCTTTTGTGAGCCCAAAGTATTTAAAATATTCCCTTGCAGAAGGTAAATAACATCCACTCATTCTCTCGTTCTGTAATCTAAGCATCATTATAACGTCAGCACCCTTAATTCCTTCTTCCATGGTTGTATATATTTTTGCCCCATAAGATGACATATAATCCGAAAGAAGCGTTAATGGGGCGACCAAGCTCACCTCAGCACCTAATTTCGAGAGAAGAAGTAAGTTTGATCTTGCAACTCGACTATGGAGAATATCACCGCAAATTGATATTTTTAGACCTTCTACTTTTCCTTTATTTCTTTTAATGGTTAATGCGTCAAGAAGAGCTTGTGTGGGATGTTCATGAGATCCGTCACCTGCGTTAATAACTGAGCAGTCAACTTTTTGTGATAATAATTCTGCAGCACCTGCAGCAGCATGCCTGATAACAAGTATATCTGGCTTCATGGCATTTAATGTAATTGCAGTATCAATTAAAGTTTCACCTTTTGTGACAGAAGATTGACTTATTGACATATTAATGACATCTGCACCTAATCTTTTTCCAGCTAGTTCAAACGAGCTCTGCGTTCGAGTAGATGGTTCGAAGAATAGATTTATTTGAGTTAGACCTCTAAGAGTATCATGTTTTTTCTTAGACTTTCTGCCAACCTCAAGCCATTTTTCAGATAATTTTAGGAGATAATGAATTTCATCTAATGAGAGATTCTCAACGCCAAGTAAATGCCGAGAATTAAATTTTATAGATTCTATTTTTAATGTACTTTCCATTAAAAATATATTTTATAACCATCCTAAGAAAATTCTGCAACATTTTTATTTTATTTTATTTTCCTTATATATATTTATATTATATAATTTTTTAATTAATTAACTAAATTCTTTTAGGGAGAATGAATAATATTATGTCTATTGGTATTGCAATAATTGGCACTGGAAGAATAGCTGAAGTTGGATTTATACCGGCTATCTCTAAGATCAATGGCGTGAAGATTGCCTCTGTTTTAAGTAGAGATAGACTTAGAGGTAAGGAGTTTGCGAAAAAACATAATATAGATTCCGTGTATACTGACATTGATCTTTTATTAAATGACCCTTTGGTAGACGCTGTTATAATTTGTACCCCTGACGCGATGCACGAATCGCAGGTTATAAAAGCTTGTCGTTCCGGAAAACATGTATTGTGTGAAAAACCTATGTCAACATCAGTAAATAGTTGCCTGAAAATGATTGCAGAGATTGAAAAATCTAAAATTATTTTTGCAATGGGTTTTAATAACAGATTTAATGCAGGTCTAAAATATATAAAAAATATCATAAAAAACAATGAAATTGGACAGATCAGATACGCTAGAGCTTTTGTTACAACGCCTCAAAATGATCCCAATGGTTGGAGAGCTGTGGGACAACAATCAGCTTTTTGGGCTTTAAGCGCCACAGGAACGCATATGATAGATATATGGAGATGGTATTTTGGAAATCCTTCTTCTATATGCGCAAGTTGTGACTCACCATTATATGGAGGGCCAAATGATGAAATCAGTAATATTATTTTTGAATACAAGGATAAATTACTCGCAGAAATAACTGCTGCTGCAATTTTACCAAGAGCTAATAGGATTGAGATATACTCTGAAACAGATAGCATTGTAGGAGAGAATGTTTTTGGAATTGTTACAGATGAAATAATTTTTAGAAATGGTAAAAAAGTCGATATAAATCCATGTGATTCTTTTTTTGAAGAGGTTAATGATTTTATTGATTCCATTAGCCGCAATACAGAGCCAAAATCGACTTATAAAGATGGACTTGAAAATTTAATGATTATGGAAAAAAGCAGAGAACATAATTTCCCGGTAGACTTATAAGTTATTTTTTTTGAAAATAGTTCAGTCTATCAAGTGCTCCTTGCAATATATATGTTGCAGCCATCTTATCTATCAGCAATTGCCTTCTTTTTCTACTGACATCAGCCTCAATAAGTACTTTCTCAGCCGCAACTGTAGAAAGTCTTTCGTCCCAAAAAATAATTGGCACTATGATTGATTTCTCTAGATTTCTTGCAAATGCTCTTGTTGCCTGGGTTCTGGGACCTTCTGTTGAATTCATGTTTAGCGGCCACCCTAAAACAATTCCACAAATGTTAAATTCATTTATTATCTCTTGTAATTCAATCAAATTTTGAGAGAATTTAGACCTTTTAATTACCTTTAATGGACTCGCTATGGTCATCGATTGATCAGATAAAGCTATACCTATGGTTTTTGACCCTAAGTCCAATCCAATTACCCTGTTATAGGGTTTTAAATGCATTTTTGCTTCTTCTATAGCTTCAATTATCATTTTTTTTAATTTTACGTTTAATTTTATACGATAATATTATATACAATTTATATTGTAAGTTTTATTAAAAGCACTCTAAGCCGTTTAATGATATTTTGTCTTTATTAATTTAAAATTATTTAACATTAGTCGGTAGCAAACAAAATGAGAATATTATGCCCATAGATGAAAAGATAGTAAAAAAAATAGCTACTCTTTCTCGTATTACAATATCAGAAAATGAAATCACTAAATTAAGTGCTGAGCTTAATTCTATTATCAAGTGGGTCGAACAACTAAATGAAATAGACACTACTGAAATTCTTCCTATGACAAGCAGTGTTAATAATACATTGTATTTAAGAAAAGATGTTGTTAGCGATGGAAATATAGTAGACGATATTTTATTAAATGCACCAATGACTGAGGATGGTTTTTTTCTTGTACCTAAGGTGATTGAGTAACCATTATGATAGATATTAAAAATCTAAATTTGAAGCAAATTAGAGACGGCCTTCAAAATAAATCATTTACAGCTTTAGAGATAACAGAATCTTATCTTGGCGAAATAGATAAAGCTAAAGAATTAAATGCCTTTATTACCGTTACTTCTGATAAAGCAATATTTATGGCTAAAGAGAGCGATAAAAGAATATCAAGAAATGAATCTCGTGATCTAGAAGGAATACCTATATCCATAAAAGATTTATATTGTACGAAAAATATAAAAACAACAGCCGGTAGTAAGATATTAAAAAATTTTATTCCAACATATGAATCAACAATAACTAATAATTTGTGGAGTGATGGTTGTGTGATGTTGGGTAAATTAAATAACGATGAATTTGCTATGGGTTCGTCGAATGAAACTAGCTATTTTGGTCCATCAATTAATCCTTGGAAGAGAAAAAATGAGGATACGCCGTTGGTTCCTGGAGGTTCTTCAGGTGGATCAGCTGTTGCTGTTTCTGGTTCTCTAAGTGCCGCAACTACCGCTACTGATACTGGAGGATCTATTCGTCAGCCTGCTTCTTTTACGGGTACTGTAGGTATAAAAGCTACTTATGGTAGATGTTCAAGGTGGGGAGTTGTTGCATTTGCATCTTCATTAGATCAAGCGGGGCCAATTACAAAAACAGTTGTTGATTCAGCAATTATGCTTAGAAGCATGGCTGGTTTTGATTCAAAAGATTCTACAAGTATAGATTTACCTGTTCCAAATTATGAAACGAATATCAATAAAAATATAAAAGGTAAAAGAATTGGTATTCCAAAAGAATATAAAATAAAGGGTTTAGATTCTGATATAGAAAATAATTGGGTGGATGGTATAAACTGGTTAAAAAGCGAGGGAGCAGAAATAATTGATATTTCCCTTCCTCACACAAAGTATGCTTTGCCGGCCTATTATATAATTGCTCCTGCCGAAGCTTCTTCTAATCTTGCTAGATATGATGGCGTTAGATATGGAGAGAGGGTTCACCGTAAAGATTTAGATCAAATGTATTCGGACTCACGGTCCGACGGTTTTGGCGAAGAAGTAAGAAGACGTATTTTGATGGGAACTTATGTTCTCTCTGCGGGTTATTATGATGCATATTATTTGAAAGCTCAAAAGATACGAAAACTTATCTCAAATGATTTTGATAACGCATTTAATATCGTCGACGCAATACTGACGCCAACAACTCCAACCACAGCTTTTAATGTTGGGAAAAAGTTTGATGATCCAGTGACAATGTATTTAAATGATATGCTTACTGTACCTGTGAACATGGCAGGTTTGCCTGCTATATCTATTCCAAGTGGTTTTGACAAAGACGGTTTGCCGATGGGTCTGCAATTAATTGGAAAGCGGTTTGGTGAGGACAATCTTTTCTCATTAGCTTCTGTTATCGAAGATTGCAGAGGAACATTTTCAAATCCTACTCAATGGTGGATTGAGAAATAGACTACTAATGTTAATTAACGGATGAAATATGTCAGAAATAATAACTACAAATGAAGTAAGGCATCTAGTGCAAAGCGGAACAGATTCATGGGAAATAATCATTGGATTGGAAATCCATGCTCAGATTGTTTCAAATTCTAAGTTATTTTCAGGATCTTCAACATTATTTGGATCCAAACCAACGTCACAAGTAAGCCTTGTTGACGCTGCTATGCCAGGTATGCTCCCTGTGATTAACGAAGAGTGCGTCAGACAGGCGGTAAAAACAGGTTTGGGGTTACAAGCAAAAATTAATAACACCTCTGTATTTGATAGGAAGAATTATTTTTATCCTGATTTACCTCAAGGATATCAGATTTCACAATTCAAATACCCAATTGTTGGAGAAGGGTTAGTGACTGTGGATTTTAAGGACAAAGAATCAATTGTAGTTAATATAGAAAGGCTTCATTTGGAGCAAGATGCTGGAAAATCAATTCATGATCTAAGTCAAGATTACTCTTATATTGATTTAAATAGATCAGGTGTTGCGTTAATGGAAATTGTTACAAAGCCAGATCTTAGGAGCGCAGAAGAAGCTAAGGCTTTTATTACAAAATTAAGAACCATTCTTCGTTATCTTGGGACGTGTGATGGAAATATGGAACAAGGTTCTTTGCGTGCAGACGTCAATGTTTCTGTTAGAAAACCTGGCGATGCTTTGGGTACAAGATGTGAAATAAAGAATGTAAATTCAATAAGATTTGTTGGACAAGCTATTGACTATGAGGCAGGGCGACAAATTGAAATTTTAGAAGAGGGTGGTGTAATAAGTCAAGAGACCCGTTTATTTGATTCTGCTGTAGGAGAGACTAGAGCTATGAGAAGCAAGGAAGAGGCTCATGATTATAGATATTTTCCAGATCCAGATCTTCTGCCTTTATATTTAGATGATGATTTCATAAAAAAAATAGCAATTGAATTACCTGAATTACCAGATCAAAAGAAAGCACGTTTTATAAATGACTATGGTTTGACTCCTTACGACGCAAGTATACTAGTTGCAGACAGAGTTTCTTCTGAGTTTTTTGAAGGCGTTGCTAAGGGAAGAGATATTAAATTAGTTGTAAATTGGATTACAGGTGAATTGTTTGCTGCTCTAAACAGATTAAATCTTGATATTGCAAATTCACCAATTACGGTTGAATCTTTAGGTGAGCTGATAGATCTTATTAGCGATAAAACATTATCCGGAAGGTTGGCTAAAGATGTATTTGAAATTATGTTAGATACAAAAGAGATGCCAAAGAAGATAGTAGAAGAAAACGGCTTAAGTCAAATAACAGATATAGATTCAATTGAAGCTGTGGTTAATAAGGTTATCTTAGAAAACCCTGATAAAGTTTCTGAATTATTAGAGAAGCCGAAATTAATTGGATGGTTCGTTGGTCAAATAATGAAAGAGACTAATGGGAAAGCTAATCCAGCTACTGTAAATACAATCCTGAAAGATAAGTTAAACTTAGGATGATTTAAAAATTTTTAGAATCCTGCCGTCAACTAGTAAAAGTCCTATTAAAACTAGTATCAATCCCAATATATGTTGATATTGTAGTTCTTCATTTAAAAATATGATTGCCATTAATATGGCGCTGATAGGCATTAGGAGCGTTACAAGCATAACGTTAGAACCAATGCTAGCAATTAATTTATAAAAAATTATATACGCAATAGCAGTTGAAAGAATTGACAGTCCAAGCAATGAAATTATAGTTTGTTGGTTTATTTCAATAAGGAAAGGATTTTCAATCATTAAAACAATCGGTAGAAAAAATATACTTGAAGCAGTTAACATGCCCGCTGCAGCTAAAATTGGATTTATGGATCTCAATTTTTTCCCTACTAACGCAGAAAATGCATACGAAATTGCCGCTGCCAATATGGCTGATTGACCTAATATAGAATTACTGACATCGCTCATATTTAACCCTATTAATACTGTAACGCCAATTATACCTATTAAAACGCCACTAATTCTTGATACGGTAGCTTTTTCACCATTTGGCCAGTAATGCGCGACAATAACGGTAAAAAGCGGAGTTGTTGCGTTTAATATAGAGCTAACACTAGCGGTTGCTTGAGTTTGCCCCCAGGCAATTAAATTGAAAGGTATAATATTATTCAATAGGCCCATAACAAAAAATATTATTATTAAGTCTCTGTTTAAATTTAATTTAATTTTTGTTATCAAACAGAATATTACAAGGCAAATAGCTGCAACAGATATTCTGATGAATACAATTGATACAGGGGATGTGGTTTCTAGAGCCAGTTCAGTCCATATATAAGAACCTCCCCACAGAAGAGAGAGAAATATTAGTCTAAGCCAATCTATTGATTTCATCTAATCTCTAATCTTTATAATATATCAATTTCTGAATTTAAAAATGATTAACATTAATTATTAATAATGTATAATATAATTATTAATAATATAAATGAAAGACAAATGTATTATGACCGATTATTCAGATAAAAAACCTATAGAATTATATTATTGGCCTACTTCAAATGGATTTAAAATTAGTATTTATTTAGAAGAAACAGGATACCCTTATAATTTAAATTATGTGAATATAGGGAAAGGAGAGCAATTTACTGAAAGCTTTTTAAAAATATCTCCAAATAACAGAATGCCAGCAATTATAGATCCGGAAGGACTGGATAGCACTAGTATATCGGTATTTGAATCTGGAGCAATATTGCAATATATGGGAAGAAAAACTGGTGAATTTTATCCTTCTGATGAAAGAAAAAGAGTAGAAGTTGACCAATGGCTTTTTTGGCAGGTTGGAGGATTGGGTCCAATGGGCGGCCAAGCTCATCATTTTAGAAATTATGCTTCAAATACACTAGATTATGCAGTAGAACGTTACACCAATGAAGTTAATAGACTTTACGGTGTTATGAATAAAAGATTAGTGGATCGAGAATATATTGCTGGTGAATATTCTATAGCAGATATGGCTTGTATTGGATGGATATTAAATCCTGAGCGTAAAGGTCAAAACCTAGATGATTTTCCTAATTTAAAGGAATGGTCTGAATTAATGTTGAGTCGTCCTGCGGTCCAAAGAGGAATTAGCTTAGGTAAAGAAAAAAGGCACGATTTATCTAAGGATAAAGAAGCTCAAAAGATTTTATTTGGTCAGAAATCAAGGTAAAGTTACGTTTAAGTAAATTAATAGTAAAGAAGGAATTATGGGATGACATATGCTTATATATGCGGGGGTACAAGAACTCCTATTGGAAGATTTGGTGGGGCTCTGTCGACCGTAAGGCCAGATGATTTGGCTGCGCATGTAATAAGAGAATTAATGCTTAAGAATAAAAATATTGATCCAGAAAAAATTGACGATGTAATGCTTGGCTGCGCAAATCAAGCTGGCGAGGACAACAGAAATGTTTCAAGAATGGCTGTTCTTTTGTCAGGTTTGCCGTCCACCGTTACGGGTAATACTGTTAATAGATTATGCGGGTCTGGACTCGATGCGATACTAATAGCATCAAGATCAATAATTGCAGGTCAATCAGATTTAATTATTGCAGGTGGCGTTGAAAGCATGACCAGGGCTCCATTTGTTATGCCAAAGGCTCAATCTGCTTTTAGTAGGGTTAACAATATTGAGGACACAACAATTGGATGGAGATTTGTTAACGCAAAGCTACAAGCAATGTACGGAACCGAATCAATGCCTGAGACTGCTGAAAACGTTGCGGAAGAGTTTAATATATCACGTATAGATCAAGATAAATATGCATTAAGAAGTCAAGAAAAAGCGAGTATCGCTCAAAAAAATGGACGCTTTAAACTTGAAATAACCCCAGTAATTATTCCACAAAGAAAGGGTGAAGATATCATATTTTCTAACGACGAACACCCGAGAGAGACTACCCTTGATAAACTCTCTTCTTTGCCTACGCCTTTTAAAAAAGGTGGATCAATTACTGCGGGTAATGCTTCTGGTGTAAACGATGGAGCTGCTGCATTAATAATTGCATCAGAACAAGCTGTTAAGGACTTTTCATTAAACCCTCTTGCTAGAATATCTGGAGGAGCTACAGGAGGTGTTGACCCTCGTGTTATGGGCATAGGACCTGTATCATCAACAAATAAACTTCTAAAGAGATTGAATATGAACATCTGTGATGTAGATTTAATTGAGTTAAACGAAGCTTTTGCAGCTCAGTCATTAGCTTGTTTGCGGCTACTTGGCGTAGAATCTGATTCAGATAAGGTAAATCCAAATGGTGGTGCAATAGCACTTGGTCACCCTCTTGGAATGTCTGGCGCCAGGATTGCTCTTAGTGCAGCGATTGAGGTTTCAGAGAAATCTTACAATAACGCATTATGCACAATGTGTGTCGGGGTTGGTCAAGGAATATCAATGATTATTGAAAAGCCTTAACTTTATTAGGCTTTCAAATACTCCATATTACCAGGGTTTGGTTTTAATTCTCCGCTCTTAATTCTATTTGTAAGATCAGCAACCAATTTATTTGCTGGGCAATTAACTTTTAATCTAAGACCTTCCTCAGCTACTAAGCCGTTAATTAAATCGACCTCACTATATCTTCCCTTAAGATGGTCATGAAGAACGGCATCCTTTGCATGCGGACCAACATCTTTAACTATTTTGTCTAACAAAGTCTCTAATAATCTATTTGATCCCTCTATATCTTCTCTCTTTAATCCAAATATTGGTTCAACTGTATAACCAAGTTTTTGCCCAACATTTAAGGCTTCTTCTCCACATTTTAAGGCTAAGTCTCTCATCCCTTCTAGTTCCATTGCCTCCATTGCCTTTAGCCCTACTAGTGACCTTGGCCCCATCGTCATTGCATTTACAATAAGTTTCATCCACTTTGCAGATAGTATATTTTCAGTTATTGAAACTTTTCCAGAAAATTTTAAAATTTCAGTAATTTCTGATTCCCTTCCTCTTGTAAGATCTGACATGCTACCAATACCAAACCAGGTACCGCTTGGTATTGTATTTCTTTTAACTTCTCCTGGTATAAATATTTCTGATGATAACTCTACTACTGCTCCAAGGGTTCTCTTTTCGCCTACTATACTTTCAATGTCTTTTGCTGTCATTCCGTTCTGTAATCCAACAGCTAGGCCATTTTCTGTTAGATAGGGTTCTATTAATGAACACACCCATCGTGTGTCATATGCTTTTACAATTATAAAAATATAATCAAATTTGTAGTTTAATGTACATACATTGCATAGATTTATAGCTTTAACTTTTGTTTCAAGAATTTCGTTTGGCATGGTAATCTTAAGCCCATCAGTTTGCATTTTTTTTACATGTTCTGGCCACTGATCTATTAAAGTTACATCCAAACCAGCATTCGTTAGATCTGCAGCGATACAACTGCCATTAGCACCCGTACCAATAATTGCTATTTTCATATTATTTCTCCTTTTATGTTTACTGTGTAATTATTCGTTTAATCCGCTCATTAGGTCGTCGGCACTTATAGGCAAGCTAATCTCTTTCCCTAATTTTGCCGATAGATCCATCGCCATTGTTAGCATTAAATTCCTATGACCATCTTCAGCTGAAGCATGGGGTGTCGCTTTATCTAAGCATATTCTTTGAAGCCATGAAAACGTTTCTTCTTTCATTGGACCCCATAATTCTCCGTTGTATATATCTCCGGGTGGAAAGCTTGTCAGAAAATCTACATTTCTTGTAACTTCATCTTCTCTTCCTGCTGGTCTATATATTTTTCCTTGATCGTATTCACTTGCAATTATAACGTCTCTATGGGTATCTTCAATATCAATAACACCTCTAGTGCCAACAAATCCCATTTCTAGTCCATAACTTGCTCCTGGCCATATTTTAGGTAAAGCCCATGATATATTCATACTCCAAATTGCTCCGCTAGCTAGTGTAAAAATTCCACATGTCGCATCTTTCGTTCCCGCATCAAATAAAATTTTATCAGATGATTTTGCGTAAACTGAAACTGGCGTATCATTCATTATCCATAATGCCATATCCAGACTATGAGTGCCCGAGACAACCATTGGTGTTAAAAATCTTCTATCTTGAGTTAATCGCGTTTCATTAAGAGGAGCCATAGAATTCATAAAAGCTCTTGTAAACGCACAGCTAATCTCTCCTATTTGCCCTGTTTTTACACGCTCCCTTACCACCATGAATCGTCTACGGAATCTTTGAGTGTAACCAAGGCAAGCGTCAATACCATTGTCTTGTATTAATTTTAATAACTCCAAGGATTGAATTGCATCAGTTGCCATTGGCTTTTCTATAAACAATTTTTGTTTATTATTTATAGCGATCAACGTAGGTTCGTAATGGCTCCAGGTTGATGTCGCAATAATTACCGCATCAACTTCTGGTCTATTGATTAAATCTGAATAATCTGTAGTAAAATAGTCAGCTGAAATATCTTCTTTTAATTTTTCTCCAATTTCTTTATTCGTATCACAAAGACCAATCCAAGATATACCTGGAAATTCACTTGCTATCTTTCCGCGCATTCTCCCAACTCTTCCGCAACCTATTATAGCAAGGCCTATATTCTTATTATTTTGTGTCATAGTTTTTCTTAAATATATATATATATTCATTATATTGAAATTAGATAAAAAAAACCCGGTAGCTAAATAACTACCGGGTTTTTCTAAACTAAAAGTATGTAGAGATTAGTCTAATACTTTGTCAGGATTTGCAGCCTTCCAAGCATCGATAACTTCTATAACTTCAAATGTTTCCCAATCACTTGCTGCATCGATGAAACGATGATCAGTAAATGTTGTTGGATCAATGTAGCCGTCAATTTCACCTAGGCCAACATATGGACCTTGAATTTTTGACCAAACCCAATTACGAGGCTCACCGTATTTATTAGTACGACGAAGCTGATAAATATAGGCAGCTGAGTTAATTAAGCCAGAACCAGTTTTCATGTTTTCAAACAATTCTGGTGTAGCTACAGCACAAACACTGATAACAAATTTAGTATCTAGAACACCCATGTGTTGAGCCATTGCCCATGCACGTAGGAAACCTTTAGTAGGTGTATCTAATTCGTCCATACGTGAGTTCCACATAGCGAATGAGTTACCTGGGTTTTCAGACACAGCCATTGGTGTAATGTTACGGATCGCAACGCCACCAGCTTGTATGTTAGCACGGTCAGATGAACCACCAGCAAAACCATCGATTTTACCAGAAGTTAATGCGTTAACCATAACTGGACCCGCGTCACCAACAACAACAGTTGTTATTGAATCTGCTGGTAAACCAACTGAGTCAAGAGCAATCATTGTAGTAATTTGGTCACGGTCAGATGCTAAACCAATTGTAGTACCTGGAAGATCTCCTAGGCCTTTAATTGGGCTATCTGCAGGAACAACGATACCTTCTGAAGCAAAGTTATATGCTTCATAGATAACTGAACCTGGTTGGCCAGCGTTAGCCATTTGTAGTACTTGAGCTGAATCAAGCATAACATACTCTGCATCGCCTGTATCTAGGAATGCAACGTAAGGTATAGTAGTTTCTGAGTTAAGTAACTCTACGTCAACGCCATTAAGCTCATTTAAGCCTGTAAGACGAGCAACGTGCTGTGCATAAATTGAGCATGAGCCATTGTTCGCTGTAATAACGTTAAGGTCAACAAGAGCACTTGCAGGTGTTCCAGAAACTACAGATAATGCTAGTCCGCCGAATGCAGCGCCAAGCACAAGTTTTGTAGTGGATTTCATATTTAATATCCTCCCTAAGGGTTAAAATTTAAAAAACTTACACTAAAGTGTTTGACAGAATTTCCATCATTAGAAATTATGCCAGAAGTAATTTATTAAACATTCAAAAGGAACTGTCAATTATTTTTTAACCTATTGGTAACTATTAGAAGATAAATATGTGTACATTTTTAATTAAATTAAAATTATTTGAAAATGTATAAATAATTTTTTCTATTAAATACAATGGTTTAATCAATTATATATAATTATTAAAATTAAATATATAAAGAATATATGTTATGTAAAAAAATATTTTTTTATTTATTTTATTTTATATATTCGATTAAAATCTAATCAAAAGTCTAGATTTTGGTCATATTTTGGTCATATTTTTATAGTATATTTTATTTTTTGTATTTCTAATCTCTTTACTGGTAATACTATAAAAGATATAAAGAACTGTAATTATATTGAATATCTTTATAATCAGTTTTATTTATGTATGGGAGAGCTACATTGACAGAAAATACCTTACCACTATCAAAATATAAAGTTTTAGATTTAACTATAGCAAGAGCAGGTCCAACTGCTGCAAGGGTTATGGCTGATTGGGGTGCTGATGTTATTCAGGTTAGCCCTCCAAATAGACCTGGTCAAAAGGGTGGAAATATAACCGGTCATAGAGATGGGTTCGATTTTCAAAATTTGCAACGCAATAAAAGAAGTATAACAATAGACCTTAAGAATCCAGAGGGCTACAAGCTATTTATGAGCCTTGCTTCAAAGGTTGATGTAATTATTGAAAATTACAGAGCGGATGTAAAGCATCGACTTAAGATTGATTATGATACAATAAAAAAAATTAACCCGAATATTATATACGGAAGTATATCTGGGTTTGGTCAGGATGGACCTTATAAAGATAGACCTGGTTTGGATCAAATCGCCCAAGGAATGGGTGGGTTAATGTCTATTACTGGAGTTCCCGAAACAGGACCCGTTAGAGTTGGTATACCTATAAATGACTTGTGTGCTGGAATGTTTTTAGCTCAAGGTTTATTGCTAGCTCTTTTGAACAGAGAAAACACGGGTCAAGGTCAATGGGTCCACACATCATTGTTAGAATCCGCTATCTTTATGCTAGATTTTCAAGCATCAAGATGGTTGCAAAAAGGTGAAATTCCATTACAAGCAGGTAATAACCACCCAACAGGGATTCCACAAGGATGTTTCAAGGCGTCTGATAAAAGCATTAATATATCCGCTGTTGGAGATAAGTTATTTTCTAGATTTTGTAATTCCGTAGATGCTCAGCATCTTTTGGATAACAGTAGTTACAAAGATGATGAATCTAGGCTAAAAAATCGTGATATTTTAAATGACGAGATAAGTAAAATAATTATCAAAAATAAAGCTGATTACTGGATTGAGAAATTAAATAAAGTTGGAGTTCCATGTGGACCAGTGAACAATATTGCTCAAGTTTTTGATGATCCTCAAGTTCAACACTTAGACATGACACATAAAGTTAAACATAAACGCTTAGGAGATTTAAGCGTTGTTGGTCAGCCCATAAATTTATCCAATGCAGACCAACCAAAGACTTTTAGGTATCCGGCTCCAGAACTTGGAGAACATCTTGAGGAGGTTTTAAAGGAGTTTGGTTACAACAGTGATGAAATTGATAAATTAAAAATAAATAATGCTATAGCGTAGATAGGATAGGGGTTAATTTAATGATATTAGAGACAGATAAAATTATTGCTAAAAAAGAAAATGGAATTGGTTGGTTAATTATTAATAATCCTGAAAAAAGAAATGCAATGTCCCTTAGCATGAGAGAGGCAATGGCAGTTGCATTTGATGAGTTTGATTCCGACCCTGAGGTAAGAGTTCTTGTGTTGAGAGGAAACGGAGGAAAAGCTTTTATATCAGGTGCAGATATTTCAGAATTTAAAAATAATCGTAATAACCACGATGCTGAAAAAATCTATGCTGAAGCATCTGCAAAAGCAACTGTAGCTATGGAAAATTTCAGGAAACCAATTATTGCAATGATAGAAGGTTTTTGTGTTGGTGGAGGTGTTGCTACTGCAATTGCTGCTGACATACGTATAGCCTCTGAAGATTCGCAATTTGCTATACCTGCAGCAAAGCTGGGATTGGCTTATAATTATGAAAATTTGAAACATCTTTATGATTTAGTTGGACCTGCTTACGCGAAGCAAATTTTATTTACAGGCGATAAGTTTGATGCGCTAAAAGCTTTAGAAATTGGATTGGTTAATAAGGTTGTTAAAAATAAAGATCTTGAAGACGCAACAATAGAGTTAGCTCAAAAAATATCTGAAAATGCTCCGCTTACCATAATGACAGCAAAAGAAACGATTGCTCAGATTAGCAAAGAAGATCCGGAAAGAAATCTTATAAAATTAGACGCCATGGTAAAAGAGTGTTTTGACAGTGAAGATTATAAGGAAGGTAGGGAAGCTTTTATGCAAAAAAGAAAACCTATCTTTAAAGGGTATTGAGCCAAATCTAATATTTTAAATATTGTATTTTATGTTATATAGCAGTTATTCATGATATCTTAATGATATAAATACATAAATTGTTAATCTTAATAAACAGAACAGAATAAAATAGAATAGAAGTGAAGTAAGTATGGATAATTTTATTGTTTTAGATAATTTAAGGAAATCTTTTGGAAATATTGTTGCTGTGAATGGTATATCCATGACAGTAAATAAAGGAGATATTCTAGGCTTTATAGGTCCCAATGGCTCCGGTAAATCAACAACAATGAAGATGGCTACAGGTTTCTTAACACCAGATATGGGCACATCTCACATTTGTGGTGTATCAATGAATAAAAATCCAAAAGAAGCAAAAAAATTGATTGGATATTTGCCTGAAGGAGCTCCTGCGTATGGTGAAATGACCACCATTGGTTTTTTAAATTTTATTGCGGATGTGAGGAGATTAAGCGGTAAAGAAAGGGAGGTAAAAATAGATAAAGCAATCGATAGAGCTCAGATTAAATATGTATTAAACCAACAAATAGACACTCTTTCCAAAGGATTCAAAAGAAGAGTAGGACTCTGTCAAGCAATAATGCATGAGCCAAAGGTATTGATTCTGGATGAGCCTACTGACGGACTTGACCCAAATCAGAAGCATCATGTGAGGCAATTGATAACTGAAATATCCAGAGATACTGCTGTTATTGTTTCTACACATATACTAGAAGAGGTCGATGCCGTGTGTTCTGGAGTTCTTCTTATCAACAAAGGTAATGTTGTATTAAATGGTTCTGCAAGCGATCTGAGGGCAAAGCTAGCAAACCATAATGCTGTGAATATAAAACTAAAACCTGAAAATCTTGAAAGCGCAAAAAGACTATTATTAACACTGTCATCGATTAGCAAAATCGAAGTTCATGAAGAAACGCAACATAATGTTAATTTGAAGGTCCTGCCAAAGGAAAATATGATAATTATTACAGATGTTGCGAAAGTTATTGCAGACAATAAATTGCCTATCAATGATATTTCGGTTGATCAAGTAAGGCTTGACGATGCCTTTAGAAAGCTCACTACAAATGACATTGGAATTTTAAATGAATAATATAGTTATAATTGCCAAGAGAGAGGCGAAAGCATATTTTTCCACACCTCTTGCTTATATTTTTATCTCTATTTTTTGCGGTCTTACGGCAGCCTTTACTTTTTATTTGGGTGCGTTTATTGAAAGAGGACAGGCAGATCTTGCACCTTTTTTTGAGAGTCACCCTTGGTTATTGGTATTGTTAGTCCCTTCAATTTCCATGAGATTATGGGCGGAAGAGAGAAAAACTGGATCAATAGAACTTTTAATGACCTTACCCATTACCTCTTTAGAGGCGGTTATCGGAAAATTTATCGCAGCTTGGCTAATGATAGCAGTTGCTCTTGCACTAACTTTTCCAATATGGATTACTATCAATATATTAGGAAATCCAGATAACGGTGTCGTAATTTCAAGTTATTTGGGGAGTTGGTTGCTAGCAGGTCAATTCTTAGCTATTGGGTCGGCATTGTCTGCTATGACAAAAAATCAAGTTATTGCATTTGTAGTTAGTACAGCAGCTTGTTTTGTATTTGTAATGAGTGGGCTAGAGACAGTTACACATGCACTAGAAGGGTGGTTGCCAAGCTATATTTTATTGGCAGTAGACACTATGAGTTCTCTTGATTATTTTGAAGAATTCACAAAAGGTATAATTGATGCAAGGGCTATTGTTTTTTATATTACTACAATAGTTTTTTGGTTATTTATTAATGTGGTTGTAATAAATTTAAAAAAAGCAAAATAGATATTGGCAAAGATTATGAAAAGTATGTTTAGTAAATCAATTTATGTTTGGGGTTCGATAGTTAGTGCAATTGTTATTGTTATAAGTTTAAATTCCTTAGTAGGAACCTACCTAAGTTCTCAGAGAATAGATTTAACGCAAGAAAAACTCTATACAATTGCTGATGGTACTATCGAAACATTAAAATCTATTGATGAGCCGATTAAAATTAAGGTTTATTATTCCCAGAAATTAGGTGAAAGCTACCCACCTTTTAAATTGTATTATGAAAGGTTAAGAACTTTATTAAAAAGATATCAGGAAATCTCAGGAGGGAAGCTTATTGTTTCTTTTTATAATCCTGAACCATATTCTGATGTGGAAGAAAGAGCTCTTGCAGACAATATTAGAGGCGTTCCTCTAAATGAACACGGAGAGTACGGGTACTTTGGTCTTATAGCAAATAATATTATTGATGATATTGAAGTAATCCCGTTTATAGACTTGGATAGAGAACAATTTTTAGAATATGATATAACTTCAAGAATTTTTACTCTAGCAAACTACAATAAACCTGTAGTTGGGTTTATATCGGGGTTAGGTATTGATGGCGTAATTGATTCTCAGGGCGGAGCAACTCCTCCTTGGAAAGTGATGGGCCAAATAAGAGAATTCTTTGATATCGAAACTCTTATAGATTACAGAGAAAATAGTGCTAAACTAGAGAAAATTCCAGATAATATAGACGTACTCTTTGTTGTTCAGCCATTAAATTTAACTGACGAAACTATCTATGCCATAGACCAGTATGCATTAGGTGGCGGTAAGATATTTATGGCGTTAGATCCTGCCACGACCGTTGCAGCAGGTATAGGTTATGATGAAAAAATTGATTTATTGTTAAAAAAATGGGGAGTATCGATATCTAAAGATTATGTTGCGGGTGATATTAAATTAGCAAGACCTGCGCAAGTTGGTGATCGAGGTGAAAGAGTTTATAATAATTATATAGTTTTACTCGGCCTCACCGCTGATAATATCAATCCTGATGACGTTGTCGTTGGTGGTATAGATGTTATTAATTTAACCACTTCAGGTATTATTGACATCTCTTCTGGTAGCAATTTAGATATCAAAAATCTTTTCACAACAAGCAAACAATCAATGAAAGTTGATAAAGAAAGCATTAAATCTCGTCCTGATTTAAATAAATTATTGCAAGATTTTAAGCCTTCGGGTGTAAATTATAATTTGGCCGTTCGTATTGAAGGTAACGCAGAATCTGTTTATGAGGAATTAAATAAAAAAGTTAAACTTGGTATCAACAATGCCAATCATATCCAAGACGGTCTTGTGAATGTAATATTAGTGGCCGATGTTGATTTTTTAGAAGATCAGTTTTGGGTTAATGTTAAAGAATACTTTGGAGAAGAGTTGCTAACACCTTTTGCAAATAATGCAGCTTTTGTAGTAAGTGCAATGGAAAATCTTAGTGGAGCTTCTTCTTTGGCATCTTTAAGGGCACGAGGTATTGTTGAAAAACCTTTTGTGTTAATAGAGGAGCTTGAACTTGAGTCAGAGAAATTATTTAGAGAAAAAGAAAGATTATTGGCTGGAGAACTAAAAGTTCTTGAAGACAGAATGAGAAGCTTGGAAAGTAATGCCGGTGGTACGGTTGTTTTGGGCATGGATGATTTAGATTTGTTTAAAAACTTTAGGCAAAAAGCTAAAGATGTTCAAAAAGAACTTCGGGACGTTAAGTTGACCTTAAGGGAAGATATAAACCGTGTTAATTCAATTATAAAAGTAATTAACATCGCTGGTGTGCCAATATTATTTTGTTCATTCGGTTTTTTATATTTTATAATACGCAGATATAAGTCTGTTAAAGCAAAGTAAGATTGGGAGTGTAAAAATGTCGCCAAGATTTTTTGGTGTATTATCAATAATAGCAATTTTTTTGATAATTATATCTGGGGTAACTAGTTCTATTTCATCTCGTTGGGTTAAAGACGATGTTTATGGTGCGCTATATTTTGCAGACTTGTCAAAAAAATTAGATGATGTTAGTGAGATAAAAATACGACAAAGCGGTAAATCAACTATTTTAAAAAAAGAAGATAACAGTTGGCTGTTAACTGAAAATGATAATTTTGAAGCAAATATAAAGAAAGTTAAGGATAATTTACTAGCAATCGCAAATATGACAAAGGTAGAGGCCAAAACAAAAAGGCCAGATCTTTTTAATAGATTGAGACTTGAAGACCCTGATTCACCTGAATCAAAATCTTATTTATTGGAGTTACTTGATTCCAATAACTACTCAATCTTTTCTGTTGTGATTGGTAAAACTAGACCTAATGTATTAGCTAAGGGTCGTAATGGGGTTTATATTAGAGATGTTGGTGATAATCAAACTTGGCTTGTGCATAGCGACTTGAAGATTTCAGATGGTTTGGCTGACTGGATAGACACAAGACTGTTTGATATTCAAGTTGAAGATCTAACAAAACTGCAAGTAAAAAGAGGCGTAAGAACTCCATTAACTTTCGGAAGGAGTGCTAGCAATGATAATGTTATTGAGCTCCAGGATTTTGATTTAAAAGCTGAAACAAGAACATCTATAGGTTTGCAAAGTGTTGTTACGCGATTGCTATGGGTAGATTTTGACGATATTAGAAAAGATGAATTGCAAGATAAGCGTCTTCTAGACACTACTGTTGAAATAATAACTAATAATGATGACGTAATATTGTTATCGCTTTATAACGATTTAGATGAAGGAGCTTGGGTAACCTTTGAAAATGAGACTACAAAAGAATCTCTTTTAGGCAGGGTTGGCTTTCAATTTCATCTAGATAAATTAAATAAAGAAGAATTTATTATCACTTTAAATGAAGTCTTGAAAATAGAAAAAGAAAATTAAAAATGATCATTCTTTCTTGATGTCTTTTATATCTTTAATATTTTTTAGGTCTGGAAATAAAAACCACCAAATAATTGAAAATCCTACTGTAAATACACCCCCAATAAAAATTGCAAGCTCTGTTTCGATAAAACTAGCTGTGAGTCCAGCCCTAAAATCACCCACCTCTTCTGATGCTTCGGTTGTTACAGAATGTACTGACATAACTCTTCCTCTCATGCTGTCAGGTGTAATAGTAGGAATCATTATATGTCTTATGTTTTTGCTAACCATATCTGCAGCTCCGTATACTATTAACATAGTTAAGGATAGCCATAATATTGTTGAATATGCAAAAATTGCTGTAGCCACTCCAAAAACGATTGTTGAATAGATCAACATTTTTCCTGCATTTTTTATTTGCGGTAATTGGGTTAAAAGTAAGGCCGCTAAAATTCCGCCCATTGAAGGTGTTGCTCGCAATAATCCTAGCCCCTCAGGACCAATTTCAAGAATATCGCTCGCAAAAATTGGAAGCATTCCCATAATAGTGCTAAATAAAACCGCGAGTAAATCTATGGTCATAGTTCCTAAAATGATTTTAGTTTTCCAAACATAAACAAAGCCGCTTAGAAGTATTTTTAATGTAATTCTTTTTATATTTGTGTCTCTATTATTTATTACAGGCAGTAAAAAAGCACTGATTGTTGCAATTAAAAAACTTAATAAGGCAATTAAATAAACCCATCCACCAATAATAGCTATCAGAACACCGGCGACAATGGGGCCTATTAATGATCCAAATTCATTAAAAAAATTTACGTAAGTAACTGACCTTGGAAACATTTCTGGTTTAACAATATTGGGTAATATTGCAAAAATATTTGGTTCATAAAAAGCCCTTGCAGCTCCATGGATGACTAATAGTAGGTATATAGGAAAAATTGATATTTTATCAAATCCAGATACTGTGTAATATAAAAAAAACCCAGCAACCATGATCTGAAGTAAATTACAAATTATTAATATATTTTTTCTGTTGTATTTATCTGCGATTACACCTGCTGGTAAAATTAAGAAAAATATTGGTGCAAATTGAGCAAGCCCGATTAATCCAAGAGCAAGTGGATCTTTTGTAGCGGTATAGACTTGCCAACCAACGCTAAGAGTTATTATTTGAATTGCAAAAGAATTAAACCAGCGTAATGATATGTATTTAATAAGATTTGTATTTAATAGAATACTTTTGATAATTTTAGGTTTCATACTTATACTCTAATAAATAGTTTTATTTTTTTTCAAGATCTTTTATATTTTTAATATTTTTTAGGTCTGGAAATAAAAACCACCACATCGCTGAAAGTGTTATGGTTACAACTCCTCCAATAAATATAGCAGGGACAGTTCCAATAAAACTTGCGGTTAGACCCGCTCTAAAGTCACCAATCTCATTAGAGGCATTCGTTGCAAGAGAGTGAACCGCTCCAACTCTCCCTCTCATGTTATCGGGTGTAATGATAGGTACAATAGAATTTCGTATATTAACACTTATCATATCTGCTGCACCATATATTACTAACATAATTAAAGATAACCAAAGTATTGTTGATAATGAAAAAATTATGGTAGCTACGCCAAAAACGATAGTTGAATATATTAATACCTTTCCAGCATTTTTGATCGGAGGAAGTTGCGTTAAAAGTATGCCTGTAACAACACCACCAACAGCTGGCATCGAACGAAGCATTCCAAGACCCTCTGGTCCAATTTTAAGTATATCTACTGCAAATACTGGTAACATTCCCATTATTCCACTAAACAGGACTGCAGCTAGATCTATAGTGATGGTACCTAAAACAATTTTAGTTTTCCAAACATATGCAAAACCACCAAATAATATTTTGATAGTTATTTTTTTTAAATTTGTAGCAGTTTTTGGATTTTGTAATAAAAATCCAAAAATTACTGATATAAAAAAACTAATTGAAGCAACCAAGTAAACCCAATTATCAATATATGCTATTAGAATTCCTGCTATAACAGGTCCTGCAAGATGTCCTAGCTTTGAAACTGATGAATAATATGACACAGCCCTCGGAAAAAGATCGACGCTTACTATATTTGGGAGAATTGAGGACATACTTGGTTGATATATAGCTCTTGCAATTCCATGAATGCATAAAATAAATAAAACCGGATAAATTGTAGTCATTTCAGAAAAGGAATAATAAAGCAAATATGCCGCAACAAAAACATGGATTATATTTGTTAAAATTGTAACATATTTTCTATTATATTTGTCGGCAATTAAACCTGCTGGTAATATTAATAAGAATATTGGAGCAAATTGTGCTAAGCCAATTAAACCTAAATCTAATGGATTTCCAGTTAAATTATATATTTGCCAACCAACTGTAAGATTAATGGCTTGTACTGCAAAACTATTAAACCATCGTATTGCGAGATATCTCATGAAATTGGTATTAAATAGCAAGCTGTCTTTTTTAGACACTCTTTTTTGCATGAGTATGATCTTTTCATTAAATGAAAGTAGTTATTTTTGGCGGAGAGGGTGGGATTCGAACCCACGATACGATTTCTCGTATACTCCCTTAGCAGGGGAGCGCCTTCAGCCACTCGGCCACCTCTCCAAATCATTCTTGTACTAGTTTTATATACTATTAATACTAAAAAATAAAATTTACAATTGATGTGTGATATTAATTAGGTAAATCTACTTAAAAATTTTAAATTGTTGATTTTTTTAAATCATTAATCAACCTAATATCGTTAATTTCATTATCTAAAATCATCCTATAAATTTGCATATTTGACAGTACTTTTTTGACATAAGATCTTGTTTCTTTATATGGAATCATCTCAATCCAGTCAATGCTATCTATATTTTCTTTCCTTGGGTCACCATTCTTTTTTATCCATTTTTTAACTCTATTGGGTCCGGCATTATATGCAGAGATTGCTAAAATATAAGAACCGTTGAACTCTTTTATAAGGTCTGAAATATATCTTGATCCTAAATTTACATTATAAGAAGGATCGCTTTGAAGTTTTTTGGATGAATATCTTATTTTTTCTTGTTTTGCTAACATTTTTCCTGTGCTTGGCATAATTTGCATTAACCCTATAGCCCCAGAGTAGCTGATAGCCTTGCTTTCAAATTCACTCTCTTGTCTGATAATTGAATAAACGATTGTATTATCTTTTTTGTTGGTTAGATGTTTCTCCAGTTCAGGAAAATCATTAATAGGGTATAAAAAAGTAAGGTTAGCGTTAGAGTGTATATTTTGTTTCTTTGCTACCCTTATTGAGGTTTGGGGCAGATTGACTATATTTGCGTATCGAGATAGAACCAATCTGTCGCGATGTTCTGGGTACAATTCGGATAATTTATACAAGAACTTACTGGCCATATAAGGTTTTTTATCGATAACTAATAATTTTGCTGCAATAAAAAGTTCATTTTTTTCTAAAGCAATTTCATTTAAAGATTTGGTATTAATTTTTTCTGTATGATATTCATAAATTTCTATTTTATTTAGTAAGTCGATCGATAGCTGGCCATAAAAAGTAAAAGGGTAGGCAGAAGAATTTTCAATGTGTTTGCTATAATTTTCATTTAGCTGAAGTTCTTTGTAGCTCATGCCAATCCAATATTCTGCTTTAGCAATAGTGCTATCGTCTTGTGTGTTGTTTTTTAAATTCTCAAAATGGTTTAACGAAATCTGAGCCTTATTAAGTTTTTTTAAAGCAAGCCAACCAGACAAGAATTCAATGCTATCATACATTTTTCCAGATGTTAATTGATGTAAACTAAGAATTAAGTATGCCTCTGAATACCTGCTTTGGCTTATAAATTCTTTTGCTACTAACTCTTGTTGAACCGCCCAAAGCACTGGGTTTTTTACTGGAATATCTGAATTCATATTAGATAATATAAGCTTTGATGCATCGTTGTAGTTATTTTTTTGAGCATGGTATTTAGCGATCGCCACATGGAATGTTGAATTATCTTTAAATTTATTTGATATTTCATCAAGGATTCCGGTACTTAAGTTTTTATTGTCGGCAGCTTGGTCTATAAACTTTCCAAATAAATTATAATCAGAATTTATTCTATTGGCTGCTCTCTGAAGTCCATTCAGTTCATTAAGGTAGTACATTCTATCAAATCTGATTATCATATCTTCTTTGTTTATGCATATATTACAATAGTTTAAAAAAACTTCTTCTTCTTCTTTTGACATTTTCATCTTATGCCATGCGTGCTTATAAAGATCTTTTGCTAACCCATAATTACCTTGTTCAAAATGTGTTATAGAGAGTGTAATGTAGCCGTATGAAGATAAAGGAGGAAATTTTTTAAAATAATCTATTATAAATTCGTTGGAAGGTTTCTTATTAAATATCTTTTTTTCAATTTTTTTTTGTATTTTATCAACATCTGGCCAATCTGTATTATTTTCAATAAAATAGATCATGTTATTAATTAAAGGATCAGAATTTTCAGACCTTAAATACAGCCAATTAATAGTTTTTTCTGCAATCTCTTTGTTGTATACGCTTTTTAAGATATTGGGTCTTGCGATTGGTAATTTTGTTTTAATGTCTAGATTATATTTTTCTGGTTTCTTGATTGGGTTATTTAGCTCATTAGATTTTGTTGTAGTGATATTAAGAAATATAACCATCAATATAAGAAAAATTAAATATTTAGAGTATTTGTATAATTTTTTCATGATTTTATTGTTTTAATAAAAATGATTTATGAGCTTTTATAATAATCTATCTTATATTAGTTGATATTAAATTGTATATATAGATTTTTATTGTTATTATTCATTCTTAATATTATTTATGAGGTTATTTCAATGTTCAAAGGATCAATTACTGCTTTAGTAACTCCATTTAAAAACAATACAATTGATGAAGATAGTTATAGAGAATTAATTAATTGGCAAATCGAGCAAGGTACTCATGGCTTAGTACCTGTTGGCACTACCGGAGAATCGCCTACCTTGAGTCACGAAGAGCACAAACGTGCGGTCAGTATCTGTGTTGAGGAAAGCTCAAAACGTGTTCCTGTTATTGCTGGTGCTGGCTCTAACAATACTAGTGAAGCAATTGATTTTTTAAAGTTTGCAAGTGACGTTGGTGCAGATGCAGGTTTAGTTGTTACTCCTTATTATAATAAACCAAATCAAGTTGGTCTTTATGAACATTTTAAAGCTTTAAATAATTCTTCTGGTATTCCAATAATAATTTACAATATCCCTGGTAGATGTGTAATAGACATATCTATAGAAACAATTTCAAAATTATATAAATTAAAAAATATTATTGGCATAAAGGATGCAACGGGAGATGTTGGACGAATAAGCAGGCAAAGAAAAGCTTTAGGCAATGATTTCTTGCAATTTTCAGGTGAAGATATGACTGCTTTAGGTGTTATGTCACATGGTGGTCACGGTTGCATTTCGGTTACCGCTAATGTCGCACCATCATTGTGTTCTAAATTCCAAGAATCGTGCATTAATGGTGACTATGAAATGGCGTTAAAATATCAGGATATATTAACTCCGTTACATGAAGCCTTATTTATCGAAACCAGTCCATCGCCAATTAAGTATGCGTTAAGTTTATTGGATCGTTGTGAGAGTAAAGTTAGGTTACCTTTAGTCGAAGTTTCTGAAGAGACAAAAAAAATTGTTCGCAAAGCTATGGAGCATGCAGAACTCATAGGCTAGAATTCTAATGGCAAGTCGAAAAAATATAACTACTAAAGATAATTTGATAGCGCAAAACCGGAAAGCGAGGTTTAACTATGAAATACTCTCAACAATTGAAGCTGGAATTATGCTAACTGGCCCTGAAGTTAAATCCCTAAGGTTAGGGAAGATTAGTATTAACGAAGCTCATGCAAGTGAAGAAAATGGTGATATTTATTTATTTAATTTTTATATCGAAGAATATGACAACGCAGGAAGAGAGACGCATCGTCCAAGAAGGCCGAAAAAATTATTATTACATAAAAAAGAGATCTCCAAGCTAATAGGTTTGTCTGACCAGCAGGGGCTAACCTTAGTTCCTTTAAAGGTATATTTCAATGAAAAAGGTTTGGTTAAAGTTGAATTAGCTACTGCAAAAGGTAAGAAAATATACGACAAGAGAGAGACTGAAAAGAAGAGAAGCTGGCAAAGGGATAAACAGAGGTTATTAAAACAGCTGAATTAAGTATTTTTTATAAAATAATCAATATTTTTAAAAACATCCTCAAACATCTCTAAAGTTAATTTTTTTGTATTAATATTATATTTAGAGCAATGATAGGAATTGAATAAGTTTAAAGAACTTAATTCGTAGTGGGCATTATGTTTAAAAGGGTATTTTGATATCTTTAAATTTAGAATTTTAATTAAACTATTATGGGCAATTCTTCCCAAAGTAAGAACAACTTTAATGTTTTTTAAGCTAGCTAAATCATCAAACAAAAATCTTTGGCAATTGTTGATTTCATTCGCATTAGGTTTGTTGTCAGGGGGGACGCATTTAACTGCATTTGTTATAGCACAATTCTTTAATGAAAATTTATCCAGGTCATTTGCGATATACTCACCGTATAAATAGTTATGCTTTGCAAGGGTGTGATAAAGTATTTCTCCAGCATAATCTCCAGTAAAAGGTCTTCCGGTATTGTTTGCACCGTTTAGACCTGGCGCAAGTCCAATGATTAATAATTCTGCATTTTTATCTCCGTAAATTGGAATCGATCCATTGTAATAAGATGGATATTTTTTTATATTCCCAGATCTGAAGTCGTATAAACGTGAGCATAATTTGCAGTTTTTTGTAGGTCCAATAGTTTTCATAGTTTTTTATATTCTAAATTAACGATAAACTAAACCCTGATAAGTTCTTATTATATCTTATGTAAATAGAATTATTGTGTTTAATTCTATGATATAATAATATTACCTATTGATTCTTATGTAAAAAACTTTTATTAAAACAAATAGATAACATACCTTAGGAGAATTCCATGGCTAGAGTAACTGTTGAAGACTGTATAGACAAAGTTGCAAATCGATTTGATTTAGTTTTAATTGCAAGTCATAGATCGAGAATGATATCAACTGGTTCAGAAATTACAGTTGCTAGAGATAATGATAAAAATCCTGTTGTTGCGCTGAGAGAAATTGCTGATAATAATATATCACCAGAAGATCTTAGGGAAGAATTAGTTCACTCGTTGCAAAAATACACTGAAGTCGATGAACCTGAAGATGATACAGCTCCAATAGTTGAGGTAATCAATCCAATTTTCAGCGATGATACTTCTATAGTTGAGCCAGTTGAATCAGAGAGAATGTCAGAAGAAGAGCTTTTAAGAGGGCTTGAAAAACTTGCGGCCTCAGAAAATAATTCAAAGTCACGTTAATACTATTAATTTAAAACAATTTATAATATAATTTATTCAGGTGATTTTGTATAAATCCATTGGAATAGAGTATTAATAATGATGCGGCAATACGAGCTTATTGAAAAAGTGCTTTCATATGACGCTGACGCAAATGAACTTCTACTAAATAAAGCTTATGTTTATGCAATGAAAGCTCACGGGTCTCAAAAAAGGGATTCTGGTGATCTCTATTTTTCCCACCCTTTAGAAGTGGCTGCAATTTTAACTGAGTTCAAACTTGATGATGCGACAATAGCAACAGCACTTTTGCATGATACAGTTGAAGATACAAATGCAACGCTATCTGAAATAAAGGATATATTTGGAGATGAAATTTCTGGTTTAGTTTCCGGGTTAACTAAAATTGGAAAATTAAATCTAATTTCCAAAGAAACTGAACAAGCTGAGAATTTTAGAAGGCTTATACTGGCCATATCAGATGACGTAAGGGTCTTAATGATCAAGCTTGCAGATAGACTGCACAATATGAGGACTATCAATTACCTATCTGATGATAAAAAGAATAGAATAGCTAAAGAAACAATGGATATTTATGCCCCTTTAGCAGGTCGAATGGGTATACAGTCTATGAGAGAAGAATTAGAAGATTTATGTTTTGAGGTAATGAATCCAGAAGCCAGATCTTTAATATTAAATAGATTATCTATACTTTCGGATAAATCCAGTAAAATTTTAATGGAGATTGAACAAGAGCTAACAGAGAAGATAAAAAATAAAGGAATTTCTGTAAAAATTGAAGGTCGTGAAAAAAAACCATATTCAATATGGAAAAAAATTGAAAGAAAATCAATATCACTTGAACAACTATCAGATGTGTATGGTTTTAGAGCAGTTACTAATAATATCGAAGATTGTTACAATGTAATAGGTATTGTTCACAGAGAATGGCGGGCTGTCCCGGGGAGATTTAAAGACTACATATCAACTCCAAAGCAAAATGACTATAGGTCTATACACACCACTCTAATAGGACCTAACAACCAAAGAATAGAATTACAGGTTAGAAGTAATGAGATGCAAGAGGTAGCTGAGAGAGGTCTTGCGTCACATACTCTTTATAAAGATAGCAAATCTAGCGCTGTTGTAGTGAAGGCAAAGGATACGAGAGCTTATAAATGGCTTTATAATTTATTAGAAATGTTAGAGGATGAAGATAGTCCACAAGAATTTTTTGAAAATACAAAATTAGAATTATTTGAAGACCAAGTATTTTGTTTTACTCCAAAGGGAAGAATAATTGCTTTACCAAGGGGCGCGACTCCAATTGATTTTGCTTATTCGGTTCACACTGATATTGGAGATAAATGTAAGGGGTGTAGAATAAACGGAATCCAGTCTCCCTTAACGACAGAGATTGTTAACGGTGATGAAATACTAATTATATGTGATGATAAGCGGCACCCTCCATCTGCTTGGGAGAGAGTTGCTGTAACTGGCAAGGCCAAGAGTTCAATTAGAAGAATTAATAAAGAAAAAATTCATAAACAATACTCAAAATTAGGCAGTCAGATAATAGATCGTATTTTGTTAAAATATAATATAGATAATAAAAACCTCGATATGAATAGTGTTTGTTCAAAATTTGGCATGAATTCAATTGAAGATTTAAACGCCAAGATTGGTAGAGGTGAAATCGACAATAACTTGCTTCTCAAAGCCTTGAATCTAGATAAAGAAAAAATTACCAATAAACTAAATATTATAAAACAAAACACATACAAACATTCCTTGCCAATAAGGGGCATTGATAATGATTTACCTGTTAAATTTTCTGATAACAGTAGAATTGTTCCAGGCGATCGTATCTTCGGAATCCTCATTCCTGGTGAAGGAATTACAATACATTCTAAATACTCAAAGAAATCTCAAATATTTAATGATCAGTTAGAAAATTGGATTGATATTACTTGGGATGTAGATGCAGAAAAAAAAGAAAGATTTTCTGGTAGAATAATTGTTGATTGTGCAAATGAGGTGGGGGCATTGGCAAAAATATCACAAGTTATTGGCTCGAATAATGCAAATATAGAAAATCTAATCCTTGCAACTCGATCGAAAGATTTCTACAAATTAGATATTGATATTGGTGTATGGGATTTATCTCATTTAAATAAAATTATTAGTGCTTTGAGAAAATTATCAGTTATACACAGAGTTACAAGAATTATTGACTAAAACTAGGAGATGAGAAGTGAATAAAGAGGAAATAATAAATGAATTTATAAAAGCTGGAGCGTTGTTAGAAGGGCATTTTGAGTTAAGCTCTGGTCTACATAGTGCAAAATATATTCAATGCGCAAAAGTTATGATGGATCATTATAGGGCAGAAAAATTATGCAAAGAGCTGGCTAAAAAAATAATGGCTAATATAAAAACAACCATTGATATTGTTGTTTCTCCTGCTATGGGAGGGGTATTAGTTGGTTATGAGGTTGCAAGACAATTAAATTTACCATCAATTTTTTTTGAGAGGGTCAATGGTCAATTTGAATTAAGACGTGGATTTGAAATAAAGAAGGGTTTTAAGTGTTTAATGGTGGAAGATATAATTACCACTGGATTATCATCTAATGAATGTATATCGGCTATTAAAGAGCATGGTGGTGAAGTAATTGGAACCGGTTGTTTAATAGATAGATCAATGGGTAAGGCTGATATTGGTTTTCCTATTGCTTCTCTAACTCAGATTTACATAGAAACCTATGATTCTAATAATGTGCCAGATTGGCTTTCTGCAATTGCTATCACAAAGCCAGGAAGTAGAAAAATTAGATGAATTACTTAAGATTGGGTGTGAATATTGATCATGTTGCTACCTTAAGAAATGCTCGTGGTGGGAATTATCCAGATCCACTCCTAGCTGCTAAGTACGCTTATGAAGCTGGTGCCGATGGAATTACAGCTCATTTACGTGAAGACAGAAGGCATATCAGCGACAAAGATATTAAACGTTTAATTGAATCTATTGAGTTGCCTTTAAACTTAGAGATGGCACCTACAGAAGAGATGGTAACAATAGCAATTAATCACAGGCCAAATGCTTGCTGCTTAGTTCCGGAAAAAAGACAAGAGCTGACAACTGAAGGTGGGCTAGACTTGCAAAAAAATACTATATTCATAAGCAAATACATAGAAAAACTAAAGAATAATAATATTAAAGTTTCATTATTTATAGATCCGGATATGAGTCAAATTCATTTGGCTAATAAATTAGATGCAGATATTGTAGAATTGCATACAGGTGAATTCGCTGGTTTAGTTAATAGCAATGACAGCAAGGCAGACGATGAATATTTGCGTCTTAATGAATCTGCTAATTATGCCGATTCATTAAATTTAGAAGTACACGCTGGTCATGGTTTAAATTATCAGAGTGCCTTAAAGATTGCTAAAATTGAATGCTTGCAAGAATTAAACATAGGTCATTTTATAATTGGTGAATCGATTTTTTCAGGTTTAGATTCCGTTATAAGGAAGATGAAATCTAATATCAATAGTTCACGGTAGTTGTTTTAATGAGTATAAATAAAAATAATATAGGTTTAAAATGATTTTAGGTATCGGAACTGATCTGATTGATATAAGGAGGATAGAATCTACTTTATCTAAATTTGGGGATAGGTTTATTAATAGGATCTTCACCGCAAACGAAAGAATAAAATGCGAGACAAAATTGTTGAGCGTAGAGTCTTACTCAAAAAGATATGCCGCAAAAGAAGCCTGCGCAAAAGCTTTAGGAACAGGATTTCGTAAAGGTGTTTATTGGTCTGATATTGAGGTTGCTAATGATAATTCAGGTAAGCCAACTTTAAATTTAACTGGCGGAGCTGCGGTAAGACTTGAAAATATAACACCTAATGGTATGTATCCTAGTATGCATATTAGTTTAACAGATGAGTATCCTTATGCGCAAGCAACGGTTGTTATATATGCTATTCCAGATAATGATAATTTTTAAGCAAGTAAAATGATAAAAGAAAAAGATACACTAATTGGTAACGTAAAAATGATTTTTTGGGCATTTTTGGTTGCAATGTTAATACGAACTATTTTATTTCAACCATTTACAATACCATCTGGTTCAATGCTGCCGACTTTATTGGTTGGTGATTATTTATTTGTATCAAAATATTCTTATGGATATAGCAATTATTCAATTCCATTTAACCCTCAGATAGTTGAAAAAAGAATTTTCTCAAAATACCCAAAAAGAGGAGATGTTGCCGTATTTAAATTACCCTCTAACACCAAGGTTGACTATATAAAAAGAATAGTTGGTTTGCCAGGTGACAAGATTCAGGTAATAAATGGAAAGCTAACAATTAATGGTAAAGAGCTCATATTGGAGAAGAGTGGTAATTTTAATTATACCAATCGAATGGGGATTAATACAATTATTCCAAAGTATAAAGAGTATATAGATAATAATATTCATGATATAATAGATATTCTTCCAAATTCTAAGGGTGACAATACTCAATTATACATTGTTCCAGAAGGACATTATTTTATGATGGGCGATAATAGAGATAATTCGTTAGACTCTAGGTTTATGTCACAAGTTGGTTACGTCCCTTATGAAAACCTTGTAGGAAAAGCTGAAATACTATTCTTTTCTATTGATAAAGAAGAATCTATTTGGAAAATATGGCAATGGACGTCGATGATTAGGTGGAATAGAATACTAATGAAGATAACATGATAAGAAAAATAGATAATAAATTAATTGGTGGTTCTATAAACTACACATTCATAGATCAAGATAATTTAAAGAATTCACTTACACACTCAAGTGTTTCAAATACAATATTTCCAAGTAATGAAAGGTTAGAGTTTCTAGGTGATAAGGTCTTGGGGTTTGTAATAACGGATATTTTGTATAAAAGGTACCCATTGGCTACAGAAGGTGAGCTCTCGAGAAGGTATGCTGATTTAGTTAACAAAGAAGCGTTGGTAGTCGTGGCTAAAAAAATAAATCTTGGAAAATTTTTATTATTGGGGCCTGGGGAAGAGAAATTAGGTCACAGAAGTAAAGATACGATATTAGAGGATGCTTGTGAGGCCTTAATTGGAGCTATTTACATTGATGGAGGTTTGGGTGAAGTAAAAAAATTTATAAATAACCATTGGAAAGAGTTAATTGATACGCAAGAGGAGGTGCCCATTGATCCCAAAACAAGGTTACAGGAATGGTGTCAGGCTCAAACTCTTGGTTTACCTGAATATATAGAAGTTGATAGAACTGGTCCTTCTCATAATCCCTTTTTTACTATTAGTGTCGTTGTAAAGAATTTTGATAAATCTACCGGTATAGGGCCTTCTAAAAGAGAAGCTAAAAGAAATGCCGCAATAAGTTTTCTTATCCGAGAAGGAGTTATTAGTGGAGATTAAAAAACGGAGTGGTTTTGTTTCGATTGTAGGGGCACCTAATGCAGGTAAGTCAACTCTATTGAATGTTATTATCGGTCAGAAGCTGTCTATAGTAACACATAAAGTACAAACCACAAGAACATCAGTGAAAGGAATATTAATTGAAAATCAATCCCAGATTATATTCATAGATACTCCAGGAATTTTTCCAGCTAATAAGAATTTAGAAGTTGCGATAGTTTCTTCGGCTATGAATGGCATAAAGGATGCGGACGTTGTTTTGTTCATCGTTGATTGCACTAAAGGACTTAATCATGAAATATTATTTGTTATTGAGAAATTAAAAAACGTAAAATTACCTGTAATACTTGTAATTAATAAGATTGATTTAATTAACAAAGAAAAACTTTTAACTTTAATTGATTTATATAAAGATCAAATCTCTTTTAAAGAAATATTTATGGTATCTGCAGTTAAGAAAAATGGAATTGATCCCTTGGTCAAATGGCTTTCTAATAATATACCTATCTCCGAATGGCTTTTTCCCGAGGATCAATTAACCGATATTCCTGTCAAGCAATTGGCATCTGAGTTTACAAGAGAGGTTATATTTAAATACATACACCAAGAAATACCCTATTCTTTATCTGTAGAAAATGAGACATGGGAAGAAAAAAAAGATAACAGTATAAAAATAGAACAGGTTATTTTTGTCGAAACAGAGAACCAGAGGAAAATTCTTCTGGGTCAAGGTGGGTCTAAGATAAAGGATATATCGATACAATCTCGAAATGAAATAGGAAAGTTTTTAGGAGTAAAGGTTCACTTATTTTTGTATATCAAGGTAAGAAAAAATTGGTTAAGTGACCCTGAAAGATATCATGCGATGGGCTTGGAATACAAAAAAAAATAATTTATGCGAGCGTAAGATGGAGTGGCAAGACAATGGAATCGTACTATCTTTAAAAAATTATGGTGAGAGATCTGGGTTGCTTGAGGTTTTAACATCTGATCACGGTAGGCATTTAGGTATAGTTCGTGATATAAGATCTCAATTTAGAAAAGGGTCGTTACAAGCAGGGAACACATTGCAGCTTAATTGGAGGGCTAGAATATCAGAACATCTTGGTTCTTTTACTTTTGATATCGTAGAATCTCGTGCAGCAAAAATAATGAATAATAAGCTAGCTTTAGTAGGTTTGCAGACCTTGGTTGCCTATACTAATATACTCCCTGAGAGAGAGAATGTAGGAAATCTCTATAATGCTTTATGTATTGTATTGGATTCTATGTCTAATAATAATGATTGGTTAGAATTGCTTATTAGATGGGAGATGGGATTCCTAGCTGAACTTGGCTTTGGTATAGACATATCAAAATGCGTTGTTTCTTTAGATATTAATAATTTGATATATGTTTCTCCAAAGTCTGGAAAAGCAGTCTCAAAAGAAATTGGCGATCCTTATAAAGACAAGCTCCTTAAACTGCCTAGTTTTTTAATTGATAACAAAAAGCCTAACAAGAAAGATGTAATTAACGGATTTTTATTAACAGGTTTCTTTCTTAACAAAGATGTTTATGAACCCCTTGGTTTAAAAATGCCGAATTCACGTGATAGAATATTATCTCTCGTTAGAGATAGTTACTTAATTTAGAAAGCCATATAAATTGTCAATAGATGTAATTAGCGAATCAAAAATTGATTTTAGAAAAGCGTTAAGAGATAGGTATTTAGCTTACGCAATTTCAACTATAACAGATAGAGCTCTGCCTGATGTAAGGGACGGACTAAAGCCTGTTCATAGAAGGCTTCTGTATGCGATGTTACAATTAAAGTTAAACCCTCAAAATGGTTTTAAAAAGTGCGCAAGAATAGTAGGTGATGTTATAGGAAAGTATCATCCTCATGGCGAACAGGCTGTTTATGAAGCGTTGGTTAAACTTGCTCAAGACTTTTCTCACCGCTACCCATTAATTGAAGGTCAAGGAAATTTTGGAAATATTGATGGTGATAATGCCGCAGCTATGAGATATACGGAATCAAGGATTACCGTAACAGCAGAATTGTTAATGGAATTTATTCACGAGGACACTGTTGAATTTACAGAAAATTACGACGGAGAAGAAAAAGAGCCTGCTGTAATGCCGTCAAATTTTCCTAATCTTTTGGCAAACGGTTCAAGTGGAATAGCCGTTGGAATGGCAACGAATATTCCATCGCATAATATAATAGAATTATGCGATGCGGCATTAGGTATTTTAGAAAAGCCAGATATATCAATTGATGAAATTATGAAGGTATTTAAAGGTCCTGATTTTGCTACGGGTGGTATTATTATTAACTCTTTTGATGAAATTATTGAATTCTACAAACGAGGAAAAGGAGTATTTCGTTTAAGGTCAAGATGGAGAAAAATACAAGATAAAAATAGATTTTTAATAGAGGTTATTGAAATACCCTACGGTATACAAAAATCTAAATTAATTGAGAAAGTAGCTGAGTTAATTCAAACTAAAAAAGTTTCTACTATAACGGATATTAGAGATAATTCGGCAGAGGATTTGTCTATCATTATAGAACCTAGAAGCAATAATATTGAAGTAGATATTATAATGGAAGAGTTGTTTTCTTTGACGGATTTGCAGATTAACTTTTCGCTAAATATGAATGTTTTGCAGGGAGAAAGCGGTAATATCCCAAAGGTTCTCGATCTTAAATCAATTATTTCACAATGGCTTGACCATAGATTATTAGTGTTAAATAGACACAGCGATTACAGATTAAATAAAATTAATTTAAGAATGGAGCTTTTAGAAGGTTATATTGTAGCTTACTTAAATTTAGATGAAATTATTAGAATTGTTAGAGAAGAGGATAACCCTAAGAAAAATCTAGTAGATATTTTTTCTCTTACTTCTAATCAAGCTGATGCGATATTAGACATGAAATTAAGGTCATTAAGAAAGTTAGAAGAAGATCAAATTCAATCGGAATATAAATCTCTTCTTGAGAAAAAAACATCACTAGTTAATTTGCTAAAATCAAAGAATCTACAGTTAGGTGTATTACGGGAACAGGTATCAGAGATAAAGCGTATTTTTAGTACGAAGGATTCATTGATACCTCTATCAAAGAGAAGGACCACTTTTGGGTCAGCTGTAGAAGTTGAACATTTTTTAAATGATGCTGATAATGAGCAATTAACTATAGTTTTATCTAATAGAGGGTGGATAAAATCCTACAAAGGTCACGGTATTGATAAAGATAATTTTACACTTAAAAATGATGATCATATTGAATCGGTATTAGAGGTAACTTCTTCTGATAAAGTTATAATGTGTTCCGATAGTGGACGCTTTTATAGTGTTGCTGTAAATAAAATCAATAACGAAAAGGGTTCCGGTGAGCCAATAAGGTTATTGTTTGATATTGAACAAGAGGAAACTATTGTTAATACTTTTGTTTTAAAAAATGATTTGAATATTTTTCTTGTTACGTATTTAGGCAAGGGGATGATAGTAAATCAAAAATCATTAATATCGTTCACCAGAAAAGGAAAACAAGTATTTGATTTATCGGCACGCGATCATTTAATTTCTGCAAAAGTAGTAAAAGGTGATTGCTTTGCTCTTTTGAATAACGATAATAAATTGATAGTATTCCCGGTTGTTAGTGTAAAGATTTCAACTAAAGGAGCCGGTATTACTTTTCAAAAATTAAAGGATGGTTTTATTTTAGATTGTATTTCTTTTTACGATGAAAATGGGTTGCAAATGTGTAACGAAAAAAATAAAAAGTTTGTAATAAAGGATGTTACTAACTGGAAATCAACTAGAGCAAGAACTGGCAAGGTTTTGCCAAAAGATTTTAAGGGAAAGATGAGTTTTTACACTAAGAGAAATACAAAATAACTTTCATTGGTTTGTAATATGTAACGTTCTTGTTGGATAAGCAAAACCAATATTCATTGCTTCAAACTTATTAAAAATTGCTAAATTTATTTCCTGTTGAATATTCATGTATTCTTCGTAATCTGGTATTTGAACGTAATAGACAATTTCAAAATCTAGAGATGAATCGCCAAAGTTTATAAAATGAGCTCGATCAAATTTTGCATTTTTAATATCGGTAATTATTTCTTCAAGCATCTTAGGTATTTTTAATAATGTTTCGTGTTTAGTTTCATATATTATTCCTATAGTAAATAATATCCTTCTTTCTTTCATTCTTTTATAATTACTAACCCGTGAGGATAGTAAATCTGCATTAGAACATATAAGCTCTTGTCCAGATAGCCCCCTTATTCTCGTTGTCTTTATACCGATGTGTTCAACGGTACCCTTAACATCATCGACAACAATATAGTCTCCAATGACAAAAGGCTTGTCCAAAACAATTGCAAGAGATGCAAATAAATCGCCTAGTATATTTTGAGCGGCTAAAGCTATTGCTATGCCACCTATACCTAAACCAGCTATTAAAGCCGTTATATCAATCCCTAAATTATCAATACATAATAGAGTTGCTATAGACCATATTATTGATTTTGATACAAAATGAATTAGAGAAACAGCGTTCTTTACTTGATCTTTATCAATTAGATTTAGATTATTTTTTTTATCAATAATTAGATTACTTAGGCCATCGAGCACATAAGCAATTTGCATGAAGGCAAGAATAGGTATTAATAAGCTTGTTAAATCTGTTACGCTGTCGTTTGTATAAAATAATGATAATGGGTATAAAAAGGAAATAACAAAGATAAATTGATTTTTTATTCGAGAAAATATTACCCTAACAATATTATCTAAACTTGTATCTTTAGTGGCAACTTTTTTAAGCGCATAGTTTTTAAGGTATCTAGAAGCTATGAACACAGAAAAAGAAACTAATAAAAAAATTAAGAATACAGCCGCCTCATCGATAATATTACTAAATAAAATTTCTTCAATTAAATTCTGCATTTTTTCTCTCTATGAATTATTTAATTTGATTGCCATTTCTATAGCGGAATATGTTAAGATTCCATCTGCCCCAGCTCTTTTAAAAGAAATTAATGATTCTTCCATGATTTCACTAAAGTCTAGCCATCCGTTTTCAGAAGCTGCACGCATCATAGAGTATTCTCCCGAGACTTGATAAGCAAAAATTGGGATATTAAATTTACTCTTTATTTTTGTGATTATGTCAAGGTAAGGCATGCCAGGTTTGACCATTATCATATCAGCCCCTTCAGAAATATCTAGGGCTGCCTCTTGAATTGCTTCCCTTGAATTTGATGGATCCATTTGGTATGATTTTTTGTTACCTACTAGTTTTTGAGATGATTGTATAGCATCTCTGAATGGTCCGTAGAAATTCGATGCATATTTAGCTGCGTATGACATTATTTGTGTATCCTTAAAGCCTTCGCTTTCAAGGGCATTTCTAATGCATACTATTCTACCATCCATCATATCTGATGGGGCTATAATATCGCATCCCGCTTTAGCCTGCGCTAATGATTGTTTGATAAGGATATCAATTGTTTTGTCATTATCAATCTTACCTTTAATTAATAGACCGTCATGACCATGTGTGGTAAAGGGGTCTAAGGCGACATCTGCTATAATTCCAATATTCGGGACTTTATCTTTTATCTCTGAAATTGATCGGCACATAAGGCTATCTTCGTTATAAGATTCTTTTCCATCCGCAGTTTTTAATCTATTTTCAATTACAGGAAATATAGCAACGGCTGGTACTCCTAATTCATAAGCTTGATCAATTAATATCACTGCTTTGTCTATAGTATGCCTAAAGACCCTTGGCATTGATGTAATTTCCTCGCTCTCATTGCTACCTTCTTTTATAAATACAGGTAATATTAAATCATTAACGGTAAGATTATTTTCGCTTATGAGATTCCTAGACCACGCCTGCTGACGGTTTCTTCTGAGTCTAATAAGAGGATAATTGTTTAGGTTGTTTGCTGGGTTGATAACATTCATCTTATAGTAATTGTATCTTTCTGGTTAGAGAGTGAATAAAAATTCTATTAACCCGTTCTTTAATCTTTTTAATTATAGTAGTATTTAATTACTATATATCATTATAATTAAATTTTGTTAATACAATATATTATATTATAATATCAATATTGCACTCGTACCTAAATTTTTTTTGTGAAAACATGTTTATAAATAATAGTAAAAAAAAAATAAATATTTTAAGTATCTTACTAGCCTTTTGTTCAATGTATTTGCTTTTAAATTCTTTTGTAAATCCATCGCTAGCATTGGAAAAAGAAGGTTTAATTACTGGTTTTATTAACTCTATTACCAGTCAAAATGATAATCCTAATCCTAATTCTGATTTAGATTTTAACAGCCTTCTATCGCAAGATCTTGTTTATAGTAATTTTATTTATAATTATGATATATCAGAGGAAGGTGGTTATGATTCTGGTAATTCCTTCTCTTCTAATTATTTTACCCCCCTCGTATCGTATGACAATTATTTATCTGTAGTTGAAGCAATAAAAAAATATCAATCTATAAAAAATAATGGAGGATGGTCACGTATTGATCCAAAGTTAACATTTGAGATTGGTGATAATAATAAAAATATAGCTGATATAAAAAAAAGGTTGGCCATAACTGGAGATATGGTTCAGGGAATTGGCTTGGATTCAATTTTTGATGTATTCTTAAAATACGGTTTAATTAATTTTCAGAAAAGACATGGGCTGATTGTTAACGGTGAGCTTAATAAGGAAACTATCAATGAAATGAATGTTTCTGTTAACAAAAGGCTTTCGCAGCTGGGGAGAAATAAGGTAAGAATCTTAAATGCTACATCTGGTCTTAAAGATAAACATGTAATTGTAAATATCCCAAGTGCTGAACTATTCGCAATAAAAAATGGAAACGTCGATTTATCGTTAAAAGTTATTGTAGGAAAGATTGATAGACAAACTCCATTGATTAATAGCGATATTTATGAGTTTAATTTCTATCCTTACTGGCATGTTCCAAAAAGTATTGTAAAAAAAGATATAATTAAAGCTGTTTTAGCCGACTCTAATTATCTACAAAACAATAATATACATATTTTTCAAGATTACACTTACCAAAAAGAAGTTAACCCTAGGTACTTAGATTGGAAATCAGAAGAGGCAACGGCATATAAGTTTAGACAAGACCCTGGGATTAATAATTCCATGGGTTTTGTTAAAATAAATTTTAAGAATAAACATTCTGTATATTTGCACGATACTCCAAAAAAATCATTATTCAATAACGACTTGAGAGCAAATAGCTCGGGTTGCGTTAGAATTCAGAATATTGATGATTTAATAATCTGGATATTAGGTGAGCAGGATAATTGGGATATGCAAAAATTAGATAGCATTATACAAAAACAAAATACAATAAACGTTAACCTTCAAGAAAAGATACAGATACGCATAACCTACATAACAGCTTGGGCTGAAAGAGATGGTTTAGTGCACTTTAGGAGGGATGTTTATAAAAAGGATGCAATTAGTTCGGATGCTTCTTAATATTTAATGATTTACTAAGATGAAAATCTGTTAAATACAATTAAAATGTTTGTAATTTTGTTTAGGAGACATTAACTGTATTAATTATACATTAATTGGATTTTACATCATGGCTATCAATTATAATTCTGCTATAGAATTAGCGCTCTCTTCAATAAAAGCCGAAGGAAGATACAGGACTTTTGCCGATATTACACGTTTAGCTGGTAATTTTCCAAAAGCTACTTTGCATAACAATGAAGATAAAAAAGAAATCACCGTATGGTGCTCTAATGATTATCTTGGTATGGGACAAAATTTAAAGGTAATTAAAGAAATTGAGAAAGCTCTAAAATCAGTGGGGGCAGGATCTGGTGGGACTAGAAATATATCTGGCACGACACATTATCATGTTGAATTAGAGAGGGAATTATCTTCACTTCATCAGAAAGAATCTTCATTGCTTTTTACATCTGGATACGTTGCTAATGAGGCTGCATTGTCGACGCTTTCAAAGTTAATACCAGGTCTAGTTATATTTTCTGATGAAAATAATCATGCATCAATGATAGCGGGTATTAGAAACGGTAGAGCAAGAAAAGTTGTATTTAAGCACAATGATTTGATTGACCTTGAATTAAAATTATCAGAATTAGGAAAGAATATTCCAAAAGTTATTGTTTTTGAATCTGTTTATTCTATGGATGGGGATATTGCACCTATTAAAGAAATATGTGATTTAGCTGATAAATATAATGCGCTTACTTACATTGATGAAGTGCATGCGGTAGGCTTATATGGAAATCATGGTGGCGGTATAGCTGAGCAAGAAGGTCAAATGTCTCGATTGGATATCATAGAAGGAACTCTAGCAAAAGGCTATGGATTAGTTGGAGGTTATATATCTGCAAAAGCCAACATTGTTGATGCTATCCGCTCTTACGCACCTGGTTTTATTTTTACAACTTCTCTCCCGCCATCTATAATTGCAGGTGCAATAGAGAGCGTTAGGCATTTAAAACATAGTAAAATAGAGAGAGAAGCAATGCATGCAAATGCTTCTTATTTAAAACAATCTTTAATTTCCAATGAATTGCCACTTATTAAAAATAATAGCCATATCATACCATTATTAATTGGCGATCCTATTTTAACTAAAAAAGTTACAGATCAATTGTTAGAATTGTATTCTATCTATGTTCAGCCTATTAACTACCCAACCGTGCTAAAGGGAACAGAAAGATTAAGAATAACTCCCAATCCTTCTCATACAAAAGAAGATATGGATTTTCTTGTTGAATCTCTTAATTCTTTGTGGAATTTAATGGATTTATCACGAGCGGCATAGAATTAATTTTTTATATTTTTTTAATATATCGCTTAACAGTTGTAAAATTTTAATTTATCATAAATAAAGGAGTTTTGATGACCGATAAGATAGAAGCGTATAATAGTTTTTTTAATAATACAGTAAACGATACAGATCCTGAATTATCAAAAATAATTAATATGGAATTGCGTAGACAGCAAGACGGCATCGAACTCATTGCATCTGAGAATATTGTTTCAAAAGCTGTTCTTGAAGCTCAAGGGTCCGTTTTGACAAATAAATATGCAGAAGGTTACCCTAACAGAAGATATTATGGTGGTTGTGTGTATGTTGATCAGTCAGAAACACTTGCAATCGAAAGAGCGAAAGAATTATTTAATTGTGATTTTGCTAATGTTCAACCACATTCCGGATCTCAGGCTAATCAGGCTGTAATGCTTGCATTGCTTTACCCGGGTGATGTTGTTATGGGTATGAGTCTAGCTGCAGGAGGTCATCTTACTCATGGAGCGAAGCCTAATTTATCTGGCAAGTGGTTTGAATCGGTTCAATACGGGGTCAGAGCAGATGACCATCTAATTGATTTTGATGAAATTCAAAATTTAGCTTATGAAAAAAAACCAAAAATTATAATTGCAGGAGGATCTGCTTATCCAAGAATTATTGATTTTGCAAGATTCCGTCAAATAGCAGATAGTGTTGGCGCATATTTATTGGTTGATATGGCGCATTTTTCAGGATTGGTTGCAGGCGGAGCTTATCCAAGTCCATTCCCTTATGCTGATATTGTAACTACAACGACGCATAAGGTCCTCAGGGGGCCGAGAGGTGGAGCTATACTTACTAACAGCGAAGAAATATCAAAAAAGATTAACTCTGCTATTTTTCCTGGTTTGCAAGGGGGGCCTTTGTGTCACGTTATAGCAGCTAAAGCTATTGCTTTTTTAGAGGCCTTGCAGCCTGAATTTAAGGATTATGCAAGTTCTGTTGTTAAAAATTCAGTTGTATTAGCAAAAACAATAAAAGAAAGAGGCTATGATATTGTTTCGGGAGGAACTGATACTCATCTTTCTTTAATAGATTTGAGGCCAAAAAAATTAACAGGAAAAGTAGCGGAAAAGGCATTAGAGAGAGCTGGTATTACTTGTAATAAAAACGGTATTCCTTTTGATCCAGAGACACCTTTTGTAACTTCTGGCATTAGACTAGGGACGCCCGCTGCAACCACTAGGGGATTTGGCGCAGGTGAGTTTGAGAAGGTTGGCCATATGATCGGTGATGTATTAGATGGTTTGGCTGAAAATGGAGAGAATAATCACAAAGTAGAAAATGAAGTTTCTGAAGAAGTTAGAGAGTTATGTAAATTATTTCCGATATATATAACTTAATTTTATAATAGGTAAAAAAATGCGTTGTCCTTATTGTACTAATATAGATACCCAGGTAAAGGATTCAAGGCCTACAGAAGATAATTCATCCATTCGTAGAAGAAGATCTTGCCCTGGATGTGGGGGGAGATTCACAACATTTGAACGTATTCAACTAAGAGAATTATCGGTAATAAAAAGAAACGGTAGAACAATTCCGTTTGATAGAGATAAATTAATTAGGTCAATTCAAGTTGCTGTTAGAAAAAGGCCTGTTGGGAATGATCATCTTGAGAAAATGGTAACCGGTATAGTTAGACAATTGGAGAATGCAGGAGAATCAGATGTCCATTCGGATGTAATTGGGCGACTTGTAATGGAAGGCCTAAGACAACTTGATGATATCGCTTATGTGAGATTTGCATCTGTATATAAGAATTTTCGTGAAGTAAAAGATTTTGAAGAATTTATTGAAGAATTTTCTGACAATTCTTCCGACTAATTTATTTCCTTGAATATAAGCTCTGTGTTCATAATATAAAATATGTAATATTTGTTAAATTAGGAACCTAAGATAATGCCAAACAATTTGATAGATGAAAAATATATGCGAATTGCGTTATCTTTATCGAAAAGAAATGAAGGAAAAGTATGGCCAAACCCATTTGTTGGCTGTGTAATAACGAATGGGACAGGGGCCACTGGTAATCCTATTATCGTCGGTACAGGATGGACTCAAATGGGTGGTCGTCCTCACGCAGAGATTGTTGCATTGAAGCAAGCAGGTGCGTTATCCGTTGGTTCAACTGTTTATGTAACCTTGGAGCCTTGTTCTCATTTTGGCGTTACTGGTCCATGTGTTAAAAGTTTAATCTCCTCTAATGTAAAAAAAGTTGTTTCTGCAATGAAGGATCCTAACCCTAAAGTTAATGGAAGCGGATACGAGATATTAAAGGAAAATGGGATAGAGGTTGTTCATGGTTGCTTGGAAAGTGAAGCTGAAGAGATACACAAAGGCTTTATAACAAATATGCAAAATTCTAGGCCATGGATTTCAATTAAATTAGCTTTCTCCTCTGATATGAAAATAGGAAAACATAAAGCGAAAAGAGTAAAGATTACTAACGCAGAATCCGATGTATATACGCATGTATTAAGATCAAAATATGACGCAATATTAATCGGCAGTAATACCTACAGGAATGATAACCCTAATTTAACTGTAAGATTATCTGGGTTAAGTGATTATTCTCCAATAAGAATTGTCCTCTCATCGAGAGGTGATATTATAAACTCATCAGGATTATTTAAAGAGATTGAAAGAGCTCCTTTGTGGGTTTTTGTTAGCAATCAGATAGAAAATAAAACTTTTAATAATCTTAATAAAAAGGGTGCAAAAGTTATAAAAATGATTACAAATCAAAATCATCAATTTGATTTAGATGAAATTTTTAATAAATTAGCGAGTTTCGGTATAAATAATATTCTTGTAGAAGGCGGAGCATCCTTAGTAGATAGTATGTTTAAATTGAATCTAGTTGATGATATGTACTTGTTTAAAAGTGATAAAGTAATTGGAGATAGTGGTATTAGTCTAGATAGTATTACTAAAATTGATAATAAAATTGTAAATAATTTATTCCAAAAATTTTCTGCAAAGTGTTTTGGAAACGATAAGGTTTATTACTACAATAAATTGAAAGTTTAGCTATGTTTAGTGGAATAGTGAATGAAGCAGGTGTAATTAAAGATATTTTTTCTGAAAATCACCAACAAAAAATGAGTATTTTTACAAAAAATATAACTGATATTGTTATTGGATCATCTATTTCCTGCGCAGGCGTATGCCTAACAGCTACTGATATTAACAAAGTTTCGGACGGTTTTATATTTGATGTTTATGTTTCTCCTGAAACTTTATCAAAAACAACTTTAAAAACATATAGAAATGGTTCTAGAATTAACCTAGAAAGATCTTTGTGTATGGGAGATGAAATTTCAGGGCATATGGTTCAGGGCCATGTTGATACTAAGGTTAAGATAACTAAAGTTACTCAAGACTTCGAATCAACAAGGTTTTATTTTGAATTAAGTGATTACTTGGATAATTTTATTGTCCCAAAGGGATCCGTTTCTTTAGACGGAACATCTTTGACTGTTAATGAGGTTAGTGAAAAAGAATTTGGTGTTAGTATTATACCGTATACTAAAGATGTTACCACATGGAATGAGAAATGTATAAATGACTTTGTAAATATAGAAGTAGATATGTACGCTAGATATATAAGAAAACAATTAATTAAACTGGGAAAATAATGAGTTATGTTTTAATCGTTGAATCGCCATACTACAAATCTATTTCGGGTGAATTGTTGTTAGGTGTAAAAAAAGAATTAGAAGAAAAAAAGGTTCAATACAAACATGTTTTTGTTTCGGGTGCCTTAGAAATTCCACAAGCTATTGCGTTGGCAATAAAAAGTAAAATGAAATTCGATGGCGTTATTGCTTTAGGTTGTGTTATCAGAGGTGAAACTTCACATTATGATATCGTAAGCGTTGAATCCGCTAGATCTCTTATGAGCTTGGCGATTGATAATAATGTTCCAATAGGAAACGCAATACTCACGGTAGATTCTATCGAGCAAGCAAAAGTTAGGGCAGACCATATGGGTCGCAATAAAGGTGGAGACGCTGCTCGGGCATGTTTAAATTTGATAAGTCTAAAAGCTATATTATGAATAAAGAAAACACGATTAGATCAAGAACTGTAACGAGATTAATTGTAGTGCAATCTTTATATCAAATGGATATTGCTGGAACTGATAAGAAGATAATAATAGATAGCTTTTCGGACAGAGTTGTTTTAGATGATATAAAAAATAATTTATTAAAATCAGCGGATAAAGTATTCTTTAACGACTTGATAGAAGGGGTCGTTAGAACCCAACAAAAGATAGATCCAGAAATTGATAGCAATCTACCTGAAGATTGGAAGCTTTCTAGAATAGATATAACTTTAAGGGCTATATTTAGGGCAGCTACATTTGAGCTTATGTATAGACTAGACGTACCGTTTAAAGTCATAATCAATGAATATATAGAGATTACAAATTCTTTTTACGATCAGAAAGAGCCGGATTTAGTTAATGGTGTCTTGGATAGCATAGCTAATAAATTTAAAAGAGTAATTTAGAATTAGCCAAAGACATTATAATGGATGAGAGAGAGATAATAAAAAATTTATTCGTTAATCTTGCAACAAATCCAGGAGCTCTGAATTTGGATGACGATGCTGCTTTATTGGCGGCTGACAAAAATAAAGATTTTATTATTACTCAAGATACTTTAATCAGTGATGTGCATTTCCACTCACATGATTCACCATATAATATTGCCAAGAAAGCTATAAGAGTTAATGTATCTGATTTGATAGCAAAAGGAGCAACCCCTTATGTATATTTCTTATCTATCGGCATTCCAAAAAACATTAATACACATTGGTTAGAATTATTTGCCTCTGGTTTAAAAGATGATCAGGAAAAATATAGTATATCCCTATTAGGCGGAGATACTGTCTCTTCTCCAAATGACATACACATAACTATTAACATGGTTGGGCTCGTGCCAAAAAATAAGATGGTTAGAAGGTCTGGTGCAAATATTAACGACACCCTGTATGTAACAGGTTATATTGGAGATAGTGCGCTAGGTCTATCGATTTTAGATGATAGGTCCCTAGCTTCTAATTTGAGCAAAATTTCAAAAGATTACTTAATTGACAGATATTATCTTCCGGATCCTCCAATAAATATGATTAATATTATAAATGATTTTGCTACAAGTTCTATGGACATCTCTGATGGTTTGTTGGGGGATATAAAGCTTCTAATAAAATCATCTTCTGTATCTGCAGAAATTAACCTTAAAACGATACCAGTTTCTCTTCCTGCCAACGAATTAATCAACGATCATCCATTTTTATTTGAAAAGGCGATTAATGCAGGGGATGATTACCAGGTTTTGTTTACCGTACCTGTAAATAAAATTAAGGAATTAGAATCTTATTGTTGTAATTACGATCTAATTGTTACCAAGATTGGTTCTATAATCAAAACAATTGGTGAAAATGAACTGTGCAATCAGTTTGGTAAAATAATAATTGATAGCAAAGAAAGATTTAAGCATTTCTAACCTTAAGCAAGCTCTTATTATATTATTTTTTTGAATTAATATTTGTTTAATAGTTTTTGTATAGTTAGTGTAAAATTAATTCTTGTTAAAATGTAATTAAATTAGTGCAATATTTTGTCAATTGTTCTAAATAATGTATTTAAAATCTAGAAAATTTTTATTTTTTAGATTAATTTTTACGTTTACCGTAATTTTTTTAAAAATAGGAAAAATAAAATGAGCTCAGTAATTTGGATAGTAATATTATGCGGAGTATTTGGTATACTCTATGGAGCGTGGGCTAGTAAGTCTATAATGGCAGCTAGTGCAGGTAATGATAAAATGCAAGAAATTGCAAAAGCAATTCAAGAAGGTGCGGGTGCTTACTTAAAAAGACAATACTCCACAATAGCAATTGTTGGTGTAGTGATTTTTGTACTTCTTGCCTACCTTCTGGGGATAACTGTGGCAATAGGATTTGCAATAGGAGCTATTTTATCAGGGATAGCAGGTTTTATTGGAATGTTGGTTTCTGTTAGAGCTAATGTTAGAACAGCTCATGCCGCAAGCATTAGCTTGGGCGACGGTCTTTCTATCGCTTTTAAATCTGGTTCTGTGACAGGAATGTTAGTTGCTGGATTAGCTTTATTATCCGTTAGCTTATATTATGCTTTTTTAACAAAATTTATGGGTTTTTCTTTTGACGATAGAATTATTGTCGATGCATTGGTTGCGCTAGGTTTTGGTGCTTCTTTGATATCTATATTTGCCCGTCTTGGTGGTGGAATATTCACAAAAGGTGCAGATGTTGGTGGAGATTTGGTTGGTAAAGTAGAAGCGGGAATTCCTGAAGATGATCCTAGAAATCCAGCTACTATTGCTGATAACGTGGGTGATAATGTTGGTGATTGCGCTGGAATGGCGGCTGATTTATTTGAAACATACGCTGTATCAGTGGTTGCAACAATGGTTTTGGCTTCTATTTATTTTTCAACCGCTACGTACGGTGAAGCTATAATGTTATATCCATTAACAATTGGTGCTGGTTGTATTTTAACATCCGTAATAGGAACGTTCTTTGTTAAATTGGGTAAAAGTCAATCAATAATGGGAGCCCTGTATAAAGGTTTCTTTGTTACTGGTATTTTATCTCTTATAGTTCTTTATCCTATTACAGAATATATGATAGGCATGGAAACAGCTATATCAACCCCGAGTGGTTCTTTTAACGGATTGAGTTTATTTCTTTGTGGTGTAAGTGGTCTAATAGTAACAACCTTAATTATAGTTATTACTGAATATTATACAGGCACAAATTATAGACCAGTTCAATCTGTTGCTGCCGCATCTCAAACCGGTCACGGTACAAATGTCATACAAGGGCTTGCTATGTCACTAGAAGCAACAGCATTGCCTTCGTTAGTTATAATGGCTGGAATAATAGTTACATACTCTCTTGCTGGTTTATTTGGAATTGCAATAGCTGTTACAACAATGTTAGCCGTTGCCGGTGTTGTTGTTGCTCTTGATGCTTTTGGTCCAGTTACAGATAATGCTGGAGGTATTGCTGAAATGGCAGATTTACCGCAGGAAGTTAGGGATACTACCGATGCACTTGATGCGGTAGGTAACACAACAAAAGCGGTTACAAAAGGTTATGCTATCGGATCAGCAGGACTTGGAGCTTTAGTTTTATTTGCAGCTTATACCGAAGACTTAAATTTCTTTATAACCAATTCAGATAAATACCCTTACTTTGAGGGCGTTCAAGTTGATTTTGCTTTATCCAATCCATATGTTGTTGTTGGTCTTTTGCTGGGTGGATTAATGCCTTATTTATTTGCTTCTATGGGTATGACTGCGGTAGGTAGAGCAGCGGGATCTGTTGTTGAAGAAGTAAGAAGACAATTTAAAGCTGACCCAGGAATATTAAAAGGAACTTCTAAACCGGATTACGCAAGAGCTGTTGATATGCTTACAAAATCTGCTATTAAAGAAATGGTTATTCCTTCAATGCTTCCTGTCTTAACTCCGATCTTATGTTTCTTTATAATTAATGCTATAGATGGAAAGGCTGCTGCTTTTTCAACTTTAGGAGCTATGTTACTAGGAACCATTGTAACTGGACTATTTCTTGCCATATCAATGACTGCAGGAGGTGGAGCTTGGGATAATGCTAAGAAACTAATTGAAGACGGTAAGTTTGGTGGCAAAGGATCGGAAGCTCATAAAGCTTCAATTACTGGTGATACAGTAGGGGATCCATACAAGGATACAGCTGGACCAGCTATTAATCCTATGATAAAAATTACCAATATTGTTGCCTTGCTTCTATTGGCAATACTGGCTCACTAATCTTTTTCATTAAATTTAATTCTGCGTCACAATATTTATGTGACGCAGAATTAAAATGCTGTTTTACCAACCGATTGTGCATTAGTATATCTTCCCACATCATCAAATAGATCTTGAAGTAAAGTTAGCTCTGTTCCCCTTGATATAGTTCTTCTATTTATATAATCAAATACCTTTCCGTCGCTAAGGCCGTAATTAGAGATATTTTTAATAATTTCATTGTCATCAAACTGAACGCTAAAAATACTTCTTTCGATTTCTTTTGGTTTTAAGAATCCGTTTGATTCGAATTTGCTTGAAAGATAATAATATGTCTCTCCGTTGATAGCCGATATATATGACGGAGAACCCATTATATTTTCAACACTATTTTTTCTCATTCCGATATTTATTTGCTCAAAGATACCTTTATCTGCTACGTAACCTCTGTTAACAATCGTAGATGCGCAAGAACTAGATAAAGATATAATTAATAGAATTGTAAGTTTTTTTAAATGCATTTCTTTTTTGAGCTCTATATTTAAAATTAATATTATACATATTATATATAATATGTAATTACTGTAAAAGCATATAAGAATATAATTATATTAATACGATAGATAACATAAAATGTTCAATTTTTTTAAAAAAAATAATTCTCATTATTCCATGTATACTAAATTTTCTTCTTTATCTCGTAACGAAAAATTATATATAAAATTTAAGGTTCCGGATACAATAGATGGAAGGTATGAAATGCTTATGGTAAATATCATCCTGATTATAAGAAGATTGAAAAAAGATAAGAACGATGACCTTGCACAGCTTATACTTGATCTAATGTTTTCCGATATAGACCAAGCTTTAAGAGAATCTGGTGTTGGAGATCTATCGGTTCCAAAGCGTATGAAAAAAATTGGAGAAGCTTTCTATGGAAGAATATCAATTCTTGATCAAATATTGCAATCAAAACACTTGCATAAGGAATTAATTGGTTATTTTCAACGTAATATCTTTTCCAATTCTAATACGCATATAAAAGAGTGCGAAGGGCTTTCTGAATATATGATAAATATGATTAATTTTTTAGATTCTTTAAGCGTTGATAAGATCATCAGAAATGATTATGTATTCCCAGATAGTATATGGACAAAGAATTAGAAGCTTATTGCAATAAGTTTTTCTAATAGTCTTTGTATAAATTGTTTTTTATTACTACTTGTTGTTTATATAATATACTGTTAAATAAATATTTTTTATTATTTAAATAAGTTATGTTCAATATGGTAAGACCAATAACAATAGCTATTGACACTATGGGCGGAGATAACGATGGTTCGTTTATACTTCCAGGATTAGCCCTGTCAAATGTCAGGAATCCTGACGTAAGGTTTATACTTTTTGGTGACGAAAAAAAAATTCATAAAAATATTCTAAAATACAAGAAATTAAGTAAAGTTTCTTCTATTGTAAATTCTACAGTTTCAATTGGTATGGCAGAAAAACCGAGTCTTGCATTAAAGCGTGGAAGAAATCATTCTAGCATGTGGCAATCAATTAATTCCGTTAAGATAGGTGAAGCTGACTTTATTGTTTCTGCAGGTAATACAGGCGCATTGATGGTAATGTCAAAGTTAATTTTAAAAACCATGTCAAATATACAACGGCCAGCTATTGCAGCTATTTGGCCGACAATAAAAGGTGAATCTATTGTTTTAGATGTCGGCGCAACTATTGGAGCTGACGCTAATCAGTTGGCAGATTTTTCAATACTTGGCGCATCAATGGCGCAGTCAATATTTAATATCTCAAGACCATCGGTTTCGTTATTAAATATAGGCGTTGAAGAGGTTAAGGGCTTAGAGCAGATACGTGAGGCAAGCAGTATATTATCCAGTAATGATTTATTTTTTAATTACAAAGGATTTGTAGAAGGAAATGATATTGGAAAAGGTGAGGTAGATGTTGTTGTCATGGAAGGTTTTAACGGTAATATAGCACTTAAAACAGCTGAAGGAACAGCAAAACAAATCTCTGAATATTTTAAATCCGCAATAAATAGATCAATTTTATCTAAAATAGGTTATTTTATTGCCGGTTCTGCTTTTAGGGCATTGAAAGACAAAATGAATCCAAGTAAAGTTAATGGAGGTGTTTTTTTAGGTCTCAATGGAATTGTTATAAAAAGTCATGGTTCAACTGATTCTATAGGATTTGCTTCTGCAGTTGACCTAGGGATTGACATGTCAAGGTCTAGCGTTTTGGATAAAATAAGAAATAATATAAATGATTTTCGTTTGTTACAACAACATAGGAAAGTGAGTATTAAATTTGATTAAATCAACAATAAAGGGTAGCGGCTCTTATCTTCCTAGTAAAGTATTAACAAATGATGATATAGCAAAAATGGTTGATACAAGTGATCAATGGATATTTGAGAGGACAGGAATAACGCAAAGACATATAGCTTCGAATGATCAGCTTACTTCAGATTTAGCATATGAAGCTTCAATAAAAGCTATTGAGAGTGCCGGAATAGATGCTAACGAATTAGATCTAATCCTGTTAGCCACATCAACTCCCGACCAAGTATTCCCATCTACAGCAGTTAAGGTTCAGCATATGATTGGCGCCAAAGAATCAGCTGCGTTTGACTTGCATGCGGTATGTAGCGGTTTTGTTTATGGGCTTACAACTGCAAATGCTTTTATAAAGACAGGTGAGTATAAAAAAATTTTAGTTATTGGTGCAGAGACCTACTCTAGAATTATTGATTGGTCAGATAGGTCAACTTGTATTTTATTTGGTGACGGCGCGGGCGCATTTGTCTTAGAAGGAATCCATAGTTCTGATGATATCTCGGGTACAGGTATATTAGAATCTAGTATTAAATCGGATGGGAAATACAGTGATAAATTATATTGTAATGGTGGACCTTCATCTAACAGCAAAGGTGGTCAATATATTCAGATGAACGGAAGAGAGGTTTATAAACATGCGGTCGAGAAACAGACATCAATAGTAAATAGTGTTTTGTTGTCAGCAGGTTTGACTGTTGATAAAATTGATTGGCTCGTTCCACATCAAGCTAACCTTAGAATACTTGAAGCTACAGCAAAAAGATTAGATATTCCGTCAGAAAAAATAATTATTACAGTTGAAAAGCATGCAAACACCTCTTCCGCATCGATTCCTATTGCAATGGATTCTGCTATTAATAGCGGAAAAATTAAAAGAGGGGATATAGTTATGCTTGTGTCGTTTGGGTCGGGATTTACTTGGGGTGCTACAGTTCTAAGATATTAATAAAGAATCTATTGACTTACTTTGTATTTCAAATGAATATTAAGTTTATTTAATCGGAGATTAATTTATGAATACCAAAACGCTAACAAGAAATGATATCGGAAATGCCGTTTATCGTGAGGTAGGTCTTTCTCGTAAAGAATCTCTTGAGATTGTTGAAAATATTATACAAAAAAATATTTTAAGTTTAGCGAATGGTGAAAATATCAAGATTTCTTCATTTGGATCGTTCCTGCTAAGAGTAAAAAAACAAAGGGTTGGAAGAAATCCAAAGACTGGTATTGAGGCTGTAATTAGTTCGCGGAAAGTTGTTGTGTTTCGGCCAAGCGGCATTCTTAGAAAAAAAATCAATAAATCTATATTCTGATATTATTTTTTTTGAAGTAAACCTGTTTATTATAGATATTAAATATTTGGAGTATAAAAATTGAAAAGCATACTTGCATTTAAAACAATAAGTGAAGTTTCTTCAGATCTAGGTATTCCCCAGCATATATTACGCTTTTGGGAAAAAAGGTTTCCCCAGATAAAGCCTATGACAAGAGCTGGAGGAAGAAGATATTATAGGCCTAGTGATATTAAATTACTAAGAACAATAAATAAATTATTATATGTAGATTCATATACAATTAAAGGTGTTCAAAAGCTATTTAAGGAGAACGGTGTATCTCATGTGATATCGTTATTTGATAGTATAAATAAAAATTACAATTCTGTAATTGAAATTGAAAAAGATAAAATAAAAAATAATCAAGCTATTATTTTTAAAGATGATCTATTTGATGATGCTCATACTAGTTTAATAGATCATAAAATTAATCAAAGTCAAAAAGAAACTGAAAAAAGTAATTCAAATACAGATAAAGTTAATAATAAGATAGATGTAGTAAAAGCAATAAAAGAACTTAGAGATATTAGGGATATACTAGTAACCGCGTCCCAATAGATATGAATTATAGTTATTTTTCTATTTTTTTTATTATTATCATAACTGGAATGATCCAGATAATACCGCAGACACTATAATATATTGTTTGGATTATTATTGGAGTTTGACTTAAGATTCCAGTGGCAATTTTCATAGCTAATAACGCATATATAATAAGATATAATACGATTATAATTGTTCCAATAAGTTTTTTACTTCTTTTTTTCATAAAATTTATACCTATATTATATATATAATTATTAAACTTCGGTGCGCTATGTATGTAAAGATATTAAATAAATATAATGAACATTACTATATAAACATTTGGATTTCTTGTGTTATAAGCTCGTTAATCTTGCTTATTTTAATTGGTGGATTAACGCGCCTCACGGACTCTGGTCTTTCTATTACGGAATGGAAGCCAATAAGCGGTTTCCTTTTACCATTTGGCCGCGATGCATGGGAATTAGAATTTTTAAAATACAAAGGGATACCAGAGTTTACCATTGTTAATTCAACTATGGAATTAGCTGACTTTAAAATAATTTATATGTGGGAGTGGGGCCATAGATTTTTAGCAAGGTTAGTTGGATTTATTTTTTTGTTTCCGTTCATTTATTTTGCAATAAAACGTAAATTTAACTACAAACAACTATTATCATTATCATTTGCTTTGTTTCTTGGAATTCTTCAGGCTTTTGTTGGGTGGTATATGGTTCAAAGCGGATTGACACAAGGTGTTGATGTAAGTCAATATAGATTGGCTTTGCATTTAGCGATACCTTTTTTGATTATGGGAATTCTTATTTTTTTTATACTACACCTAAATGATGTTTCAATAAAAAAACAATCGAATCAAAGGCACCTTAAATTAATTGGTTTTTTGATTCTTATTCTAATTTACTTACAAATAATTCTAGGTGCGTTTGTTTCGGGTTTAAAGGCTGGCTTGTCATACAATACCTGGCCTTTAATGTCTGGTAAATTTATTCCAAACGGTTTGTTTATCATTGAAAAATGGTATTTAAATTTTTTTGAAAACCCTCTAACAGTTCAATTTGACCATAGAATGTTAGCATATGGTATATTTTTTATTGTTTTTTTAAATTGGTGTTATCTATTTTTACGTTACAGAAGAACAATAATAGAGAGGTCGGCGTTATTATTGCTATCATTCATCACGTTACAGGTAATCATCGGAGTATTTGTTTTACTTTTTAATGTACCTATAATGTTAGCTTCATTACATCAATGTGGCGCAATAATTATTTTTATAATTTCATTGCGCCACGCTTATTTGATGTCATCTTATTAAGATTATATATTAAATTGCATCTAAAGCCTGCTCTAGATCACTGATAATATCATCAACATCCTCAATTCCAACAGATAGTCTAACAACATCTTTTCCTGCACCTGCAGCTTCTTGTTGTTCATCAGTTAATTGGCTATGTGTAGTTGATGATGGATGGATTATTAAGCTTTTTGCATCGCCTATATTAGCTAAATGGCTAAACATTTTTACTCCGTTCACTAATTTTACTCCGGCATCAAATCCGCCTTTTAAGCCGAACGTGAAAACTGCACCAGTGCCATTTGGGCAATATTTTTTTGCAAGATTCTTATAGTCACTATCGCTTAAGCCAGCGTAACTTACCCAATCAACTTTTTCATGATCCTTTAGATACTCTGCAACTTTCAGAGCATTTTCTGAGTGTTGTTTCATGCGAAGGGCAACGGTCTCTATTCCGTTTAATATAAGAAATGCATTGAAAGGTGAAATTGCAGGACCTAAATCTCTTAGAGCAAGAAACCTGCATACAACTGCATAGGATATTCCCATTTCACCAAATGTTTCATGAAATTTATAGCCATGATAAGATGGATGAGGTTCACTCAAGTCTGGAAATTTATCATTTTTTGACCAGTCGAAATTACCACCATCGACAATTATGCCTCCGACTGAATTCCCTTGGCCACCTAAAAACTTTGTTAGAGAGTGAACAATTATGTTAGCTCCAAAGTTAAATGGTTTGCATAAGTATGGTGTTGCCATTGTATTGTCGACAATTAATGGAATTCCTGCGTCTTCAGCAATTCTTGCGATCGGCTCAATATCTGTAATAATTCCGCCTGGGTTAGCTATAGATTCAACAAATATTGCGCGAGTTTTTTCATTTATAAGAGCTTTATAGCTATCTGTATTATTGCCATTTGCCCATTTAACATTCCAATCAAATTTTTTGAATGAATGTGTAAACTGATTTATTGACCCTCCATAAAGTTTATCGGAAGCAATAAATTCATTGCCAGCGCTTAGAAGAGGGTGAAGGGCTATTAATTGCGCTGCGTGGCCAGAAGCAACTGCTAAGGCAGCTGTACCTCCTTCTAATGCAGCAATTCTTTCTTCAAGCACCGCTTGAGTAGGATTCATTATTCTTGTATATATATTTCCAAATGCCTTACCGGCAAATAGATTTGCAGCATGGTCTGTATCTTCAAATACATATGAAGCTGTTTGATAAATGGGAGTTGCCCTAGCTCCTGTTGTTGGGTCAGGTTTTGCTCCCGCATGAATTGCATTGGTGTTAAAACCTTTAATATTTTCTGACATAAAATTTCTCCTGATCTTTTGATGTTAAATAAATAATCTTTTATAGCACATACACATAATTCATATTTTACTTATTTATTTACGTCCTTAGCATATATTTACTGTAACTTATCAATTATTAGTGTAATAATCCTATTCTTACAATTTTTATTATTATTACTAACAATCACTATAGTAACTAAAATAATTTAACTATCGGGTAAAATGGGACTAATTAAAATATTAATATCAGCAATTATTATTTACATTGCAACTGAGATTAGTAAAAAAACTAATAACATTTTTTTAGCAGCTATTTTGATCTCCATCCCTTTTGTGTCGATAATAACTTTTATCTGGCTTTATGTAGACACCAAGAATACACAGCTTATAGCTAGCCTCTCCAAAGAAATTGTATTTTTAGTTATTCCGACTATACCAATGTTTCTATTGTTAAGCTTTATGCTTCTTAAAAATTATAATTTCTACCTATCTTTGTTATCTAGCTTGTCTCTAATGTTGCTCTCGTATTTAATATTGTTATTTGTATCTAACTCCCTGTTTTCTTGATTATATATTTGTTTTAGTAATTAAACGGTATTATAATACCGATAGTTTAATCCATTGTTTTGTATGTAAAAATAATGATATTTTTTATAAAACTTGTGTTGACATTTATTTATTACATGTTTAATAGAGTAACTTATTAATTAAGAGTAATTTACATATTAATTTCACAAAATTAATCATATATAATTATTAAAACAACAGAGATAATAAAATGGCAACATATTCAGCTAAAGAGTCAGATATAGAAAAGAAATGGATTTTAATTGATGCTGACGGGATTGTTCTTGGTCGCTTAGCATCAGTTATCGCTTCAAATCTACGAGGTAAAAATAAAGTTATCTTTACACCTCATATGGATTGTGGTGATAACATAATTGTTATAAATGCTGAAAAAGTTCTTCTAACCGGTAATAAAAGAGAAAATAAAATATATTATCGCCATACAGGTTATCCGGGTGGGATAAAAAGCAACACAGCCAATGAAATACTTGATGGAAAATTCCCTGAAAGGGTATTGGAAAAAGCGGTTCAAAGGATGATGCCTGGTGGCCCTCTATCAAGAAAACAGCTAAAAAATCTAAAAATATACGCTGGTAGCGATCACCCACATGACGCTCAACAACCTCAAGTGCTTGATTTTGGTTCACTTAATGTAAAAAATAAACGGAGGGTTTCATAATGTCTAACGAAGAAGTTATGGATATTAATTTAGAAAACCTAGAATCTAATTTAAATTTATCAAATCTTATATCTGATCCTGTAGAGGAAAAGATTGTTTATGTAAAAAAAATTGATTCTTTTGGTAGGTCGTACGCCACAGGAAAAAGAAAAAACGCTATAGCTCGCGTTTGGATTAAAGCAGGCAAAGGATCTATAACAGTTAACGGAAGAGATTGTGATAAGTTTTTTGCTAGACCTGTATTAAGAATGGTACTTGAGCAACCGCTTGTTGCGTTAGAAAAAAAAGGTCAATTTGATATTATTTGTACTGTTTCAGGTGGAGGCTTGTCGGGACAATCTGGAGCAATTAGACACGGTATCTCAAAGGCGTTACTTAATTATGATCCTGATAATAGAAAAATACTTAAAAGCGGTGGTTTTCTTACAAGAGATTCAAGGGTTGTTGAAAGAAAGAAATACGGTCGTGCAAAAGCACGTAAGAGTTTCCAGTTCTCTAAACGTTAGATTTAAATTTTTTGAAGAAATCTCTTTATCGATACATTATATGAAAACTTTAAATTATATAAAAGTGTAAAGAAATTAATCTTATTTTAGCTTTAAGATTATAGCATCATTATATTAACACTAACCTTTGTGCTATGTTAATATAATTAATGAGGTTTTTTGAATGTCCAACACAATAAATATAGGAATACTAGGTGCCTCTGGTTATACAGGGTTTGATTTAATTCGCCTATCATCGTTACATGCAAATGTTAATATTAAATATGCCTCTGCAAATACAAATGCCGGTGAAAAGTTGTCATATTTTTTTCCACATTTAAACCAATCAAATATAGATACTTTTAAAAAGTGGGAAGATTGTAACTGGGATAGCGTTGATGTTATTTTTAGCTGTCTACCGCACGGAAGTTCTCAGGATATTATTAAAAATATGCCTGATAATAAGGTTATAATAGATCTTTCTGCCGATTTTCGACTAAAGGATCCTGAAGTCTACAAGGCTTGGTATGGTCGGGATCACGAATCGGTAAATGATAAAAAGTTAATGAATCTATTGCAATCATCTGTTTACGGGCTTTCTGAATGGTATAGAGATGATATTAAATCAAGTAATTTAATTGCTTGCCCTGGTTGTTATCCAACCGCTTCCTTGTTGTGTCTTACGCCAGGAGTTAAATCGGGAATGCTTGACGTCAACAGCATTGTTATTGATGCCAAGTCAGGTATTTCTGGAGCAGGACGTTCTGCTAAAAAAGAGTTATTATTTTGTGAGGTTGGAGAAGGTGCTAAACCTTATTCTGTTGTAAATCATAGGCATATTCCTGAAATTGAACAAGAGTTATCCAAGTTATCGAATATTAGTGATATTAAAATAAATTTTACTCCTCATTTAGTCCCTATGAGCAGGGGAGAAATTGTTACCATTCACACAAAGCTTAATGATGGCAGTGATTTTAATTCATTGTTTGATCTTTACAAAGATATCTACAAAGAGACTCCGTTTGTAAAAATATTAGATAGTGGTATTAATCCAGATACATTGAGTGTTAGAGGATCTAATATGTGTCATATTGCGTTGTATAAAGATCGTATGTATAATTCAGTCACTATTATTGGAGCTATAGATAATTTAGTAAAAGGTTCAAGTGGTCAAGCTTTGCAGAATATGAATATCAGAATGGGATGGAACGAAATGATGGGTTTGAATCAAATTGCACTGTTCCCTTGATATTTTTTAATAACTGCTTAGAAGCTATTTATTCCTTTGAATATATTTTATATTTATCTATAATATTCAATATCATATACTTATATTATCGACCTATGAGAACTAAAAAATGGAAGAAGAATTCTATAGAATTAAACAATTACCTCCCTATGTGTTTGAGGGAGTTAATCAGCTAAAAGCAAAATATCGTTCAAAAGGTGATGATATCATTGATTTGGGTATGGGTAATCCTGATATGCCAACTCCTGAACATATCACTGAAAAATTAATTGAAACGGTAAAAAAGCCAAAAACAAATAGATACTCCGCTTCAAAAGGTATCATAGGGCTAAGAAAAGCTCAGGCTTCTTATTATGAAAGACGGTTTGGGGTAAAACTTAATCCTGAAACAGAAATCGTTGCTACATTAGGTTCTAAGGAAGGGTTTGCAAATATCGCCCAAGCAATCACGAAGCCGGGAGATATAATTCTTGCTCCAAATCCTACTTACCCAATACATCAATTTGGTTTTATAATGTCTGGTGGAATTATACGAAATATGCCGGCATCTCCGGATGAGAATTTTATGAGATCTTTAGAAAATGAAGTTAACAATACATATCCCAAGCCAAAGGTATTGGTATTAAACTACCCATCTAATCCAACTTGTATAAGCGCAACATTAGACTTCTATAAAGACGTTGTCTCTTTTTCAAAAAAAAATGAACTAATAGTTCTTTCAGATTTAGCTTATGCAGAAATTTATTTTGAGAATAATCCTCCGCCATCGATACTAGAAGTATCTGGAGCAAAGAATATTGCGGTTGAATTTACATCTCTATCTAAAACTTATTCTATGCCAGGATGGAGAATGGGCTTTGCTGTTGGTAATGAAAGAATAATTTCAGCTTTAACTAGAGTAAAGTCTTACTTAGATTATGGCGCTTTTGCACCAATACAAGTGGCTTCTGCAGCTGCACTTAATGGACCTCAAGAGTGTATTGAAGAAATTAGGCAGTCTTATAAGAAGAGGCGAGATGTACTTGTATCATCATTTGGTAGAGCTGGGTGGTCTATACCATCTCCGGATTCTACAATGTTTGCTTGGGCGCCAATACCTGATAAGTATAAAAAATTGGGTTCTTTAGAGTATTCTAAGCTTCTGTTGCAAAAAACCAAAGTAGCTGTCGCACCAGGTATTGGCTTTGGTGCAGACGGAGAAGGTTTTGTCAGAATTGCACTTGTTGAGAATGAACATAGGATAAGACAAGCTGCTAAAAATATCAAAAAATTTTTATTAAATAAGTAGAACATAGAAAATATATTAGAAAATGAACCACGATAACAACGTAACTAAAGATTTGAATATTGGGATAGCGGGCTTAGGCAATGTTGGTGAAGGTGTAATAAATCTACTGCAAGAAAACTCAGAATTAATAGAAAAAAAATTACAAAAAAAAATTACAATAAAAGGGATATCTGCAAAGAACAAAGGAAAGCAAAGAAATTGTAATATTGATTCTTATACTTGGTATGAAAACCCTTTAGAGCTCGCAAGATCAAAGGAAATAGATGTATTCATAGAGCTTATTGGAGGTGAAGATGGGATTGCTTTAGAAGTTACACAAACCGCTATAGAATCAGGAAAGCATGTTATTACAGCAAACAAAGCCATGATAGCAAATCACGGTAATTTTTTGATAGAATTAGCGGAAAAAAATAAAACCCTTCTTTTATTTGAAGCTGCAGTTGCAGGTGGAATTCCTATAGTAAAATTATTGAAGGAAAGCCTTTCTTCAAACTCCATAACTAAAATATATGGCATATTAAACGGTACCTGTAATTATATATTATCGTCTATGGAAAATAATTCCATTGGGTTTGACGCGTCTTTGAAGGAAGCTCAAAGACTTGGTTATGCAGAGGCTGACCCATCTTTTGATGTCGGCGGCTTCGACGCCGCTCATAAGCTTTCTATATTATCAAGCTTAGCTTTTGGTACAACTATTGATTTTAGTTCAATTCACATAGAAGGGATTGAAAAAATTTCTTTAGACGACATACAGGCAGCAAAAGAAAATGGTTATAAGATAAGGTTGCTTGGCATATCTGAAAAAAAATTATCAGGAATAAGGCAGTACGTTGAGCCTTGCCTTGTATCTGACAAATCATTAATTAGCTCCATTGACGGTGTAAATAACGCAATAGTTGTGGATGGTAATTTTGTTGGAGAGATTACAATATCAGGCCTTGGCGCTGGCAGTAATCCAACGGCATCTTCAGTTGTTGCTGATATATTTGATGTAGCAAATAATTCAACTGTATCAAATTTAGGTATGCCTATCCATAGAATGAAAGATTTTAAGATAACAGAAGAAGTTATTGATAATAATCAATATTATATAAGAATGCTCCTGCCAAATATTGCCGGATCAATAGCTAATGTTACAAAATCTATGGCTGATCATAATATATCTTTGAGCGCTATTAACCAAAGAAGTGATGGTAAAAATAATACGAACGATTATGCTTCGGTAACCATTGTTACGGATGTCACTACAAATATTAGCGTTAATAAAGTTCTTGACCAAATTGCTAAGAATGGACAAGTTAAAGGATTACCGACAATTATTAAAATTCAACAAACATAGAAGGCCTTGAGAGTAAAAAATGAATAACATAAAGATGAATCTTAATAGAATTTTTTCAACAGAACTGGCTCGTGTAACTGAGCGTGCTGCAGTTGCAGCGGCAAGGCATACAGGTAGAGGTGATGAAAAAGCAGCAGATCAGGCTGCCGTCGATGCTATGAGAAGTGAATTGAATGCATTGGATATCAAAGGAACTGTAGTTATTGGAGAAGGCGAAAGGGATGAGGCTCCAATGTTATATATTGGGGAAGAAGTCGGAACAGGTAATGGTCCCGAAGTTGATATTGCACTTGACCCGTTAGAAGGAACCACATTATGCGCAAAGGGAATGCCAAATTCATTGGCTGTTTTGGCGATGTCGGTTCGCGGTGGGATGCTGCATGCTCCAGATACGTATATGGATAAGATAGCAATAGGACCGGGTTACAATAATAATGTTATAGATCTTGATGCGTCACCTGAAGAAAATATTATTTCTTTAGCTAAGGCAAAAGGTGTTCCTGCTAGTGAAATAACTGTCTGCATATTAGATCGGCCCAGGCATTCTAAGCATATTGAAGGTGCAAGAAATGCTGGTGCCACTGTACATCTTATAACTGCTGGAGATGTTGCGGGTATTATAGCCACAACAAATCCATCAAAGACAAATATTGATATTTATATGGGTATAGGTGGAGCTCCAGAAGGTGTTCTTGCTGCAGCTGCCTTAAGATGTATCGGTGGGCAGATGCAAGGTAGATTGGTTATTAGTAATAAAGATGAAGAATCTAGAGCTTTAAAAATGGGTAATAATGATTTGAATAAAAAATACGATTTATTTGAATTGGCTTCTGGTGATGTTTTTTTTGCCGCAACAGGTGTTACTGAGGGGTCGATGTTAGAGGGCGTAAGATTTAGAGATAATTACATTACAACTGAAACTGTAATAATGAGATCAACCACAGGTACAGTTAGATGGATAAAGGCGCAACACTCACTGTTAGATAAATTTGAATAATATTTGACACATTATGTATGGAAAATTCAAAGAATATTTTAGATATAAAAGAATCTGTCCTTAAAAAATCTTGGGTTATTAAACCTCATGATGAAAATCAAATAATTTCTATAAAGGATAAATATAAGATTCCCGATCTTATAGTTAGAATTTTGATGAACAGAGGCGTTCATTCTGATAATATTGAATATTTTTTGAACCCTACATTAAAACATTCAATGCCTGATCCCTATGTGTTAATTGATATGAATAAAGCTTGCAAGAGAATAAAGCAAGCTATTGTTAATAATGAAAAAATTGGCATTATTGGTGATTATGATGTTGATGGCGCTGTTTCAACATCGGTGTTATATAAGTATTTAAATTCATTAAATAACGTTGTATTGACGCATATACCAGACAGAATTAAAGAAGGTTATGGGCCTAGTGTAGACTCTATAAATATGTTTATTGAAAAAGGAGTAACTTTATTGATAAGCGTTGATTGTGGAACAAGTTCCAATGATATCTTTGAATCCGTTGAAAGTAATATTGATATTATTGTATTGGATCACCATCAGCCGTCAGAGTCTTTGCCAGATGTCTATGCTGTAGTTAACCCGAATAGACTAGATGATTCTAGTGGGCTAGGTTTTTTATGTGCTTCTGGGGTTGTTTTTCTAACATTAGTTGCTTTGAATAGAATTTTACGAGAAGATAAATATTTTAATAAAATTAAAGAACCAGACCTTTTAAACTGTCTTCAATTAATTGCAATGGCGACAATAACTGATGTTGTTCCATTGGTGGGATTAAATAGGGCCTTTGTTTATCAAGGGTTAAAGTTAATTAATAAAAATATGAATGAAGGCCTAAAGGCTATTGTAGATAACTCAAGTATTTATGGTGATATTAGTGCGTATCATTTTGGATATATATTCGGCCCTAGAATAAATGCTGGAGGAAGGATAGGTAAATCAGACCTAGGTTTAAACTTATTAAATGCGGATAATCCTGACGATGCTTGTAGTATAGCATTTAAGTTAAATGAGTTGAATTTAGAAAGACAAAAACTTGAAAGAGAATATTTGAATGAGGCGATTGTTTGTTATGAATCAAAAGACAGCGACAATGATACAGGTATTGTTTTTGTTTTTTCAAAGAATTGGCATCCTGGGGTTATTGGTATTATCGCATCACGGTTAGTTGAAAAATACAATAAACCGGCCTTAGTTATGACCTATTCTACTGCCTCTAAGGCATATACTGGATCAGGAAGGTCAATTAAAGGATTTGATCTAGGTAAGGCTGTTAAAGAGGCGTATGAAAATAATTTGTTAGTAAAGGGTGGTGGCCATGAGATGGCAGCTGGTTTTACTGTTGAAGAAGATAAGTTATCTAAGTTAGAGAATTTTTTTAATGAATTGATTTATAATGATATTAATGAAATTAAAGAAAAGAATAAATCTACTGCAATTGATTCTATTTTAGTTGCTTCTGGAGCAAGCGTATCTCTTGTTGAGTGGATTAATAAATTAGAGCCATACGGTAATTCCTTTCGGTCACCAAAATTTATTTTTCTTTCACATAAAATCTCGTTCATTAAAATTGTTGGTGACGGTCATCTTAAATTAACTATAAGCTCTTTTGATGAAAAAACTATAGAAGCTATGGCTTTCAGAGCTGTAGCAACCCCCTTAGGTGACGCTTTATTGTCTAGTGAATATAAAAAAATACATTTAATTGGAAAGTTAAATATTAACGAATGGAATGGCAGAAAAGCAGTTCAATTAATAATTGAAGATATTGCATATCCTTAATTTCTATAATTAAAGTTATAATTTTAAAATTAAAGCTTGCTTGAAAAGGTTGGTATAGTTATAAGATTTTCTTAGAGCGCCCTTCGTCTATCGGTTAGGACGCCAGGTTTTCAACCTGGAAAGAGGGGTTCGATTCCCCTAGGGCGCACCATATATAACATTACTTTTGCACATGAAACTTTTATATATTTTACCCAAAGCATACAAAGGTTATTTGATTAACTAGAATCAGTGTTATTTTTAATTATTGAATCGGACCTTACATTGCGGCGGACCTGTTTTATTTTTTGAATATAAATAGTTTTCTTGTTATTTTTTTCTAGAATAGAATTCTATTTATGTATATAAGTTATTTATTCAATTATTCGGGGCGTAGCGCAGCCCGGTAGCGCATCTGGTTTGGGACCAGAGGGTCGGGAGTTCGAATCTCTCCGCCCCGACCATTTGGATAATATTTTAGTTATAATCTGTAAAAGGTGATATATGTTTGCAAAAATTTACAAACCATCAAAAACATCAATGCAATCAGGTCTAGCTCAAACAAAAAAGTGGATTTTGGAATTTAATTCAGAGAAACCAAAAACTATCGAACCGTTAATGGGTTGGACTAGTTCTCTTGATACGAGAGAACAGATTAAGCTAAGTTTTTCATCGCTTGACGACGCAATTATTTATGCTAAAAAAAATAATATAAAATTTGAGGTCACTAAGAGTAACGTCAAAAGGTATAAGCCAAAAGCGTATTCTGATAATTTTAGTTTTAATAGATTAAATCTATGGACTCATTGATAATCTAATATTAGTTTATTGGCCCCGTAGCTCAGCTGGATAGAGCAGCAGATTTCTAATCTGAAGGTCGGAGGTTCAAGTCCTCCCGGGGTCACCATTTTAATTTTTTATTGCATAAGTCTATATTCAAATATTTGAATATATAAAAATATGATATCTATTTATTATGAGCTTCAATTTAAAACTTAACAACATATCTAAAGCTTACGCGAGTTTAATGGCTAATAATTCAATTTCTATTGAATTATCCGAAGGTAAAATACATGCTCTCTTAGGTGAAAATGGCGCCGGAAAATCAACATTAGTAAAAATAATATACGGTATTTTAAAGGCTGATAGCGGAATAATGGAAATTAATGGGATTGAGTTTTCTCCCAGAAACCCAAGTTCAGCAAGATCAAATGGAATTGGAATGGTTTTTCAACACTTTTCTTTATTCCCGAATCTTTCTGTTTTAGAAAATATAATGCTGGGCATTGATTATGGTATAACAAAATCAGAACTAAACAAACGTATCAAGAAGGTATCTGCTGAGTATGGTTTGTATGTCGATTCCGATAGATTGCTAGGAACATTATCCGTTGGTGAAAAACAAAGAGTAGAAATAATTAGGTGTTTGTTGCAAGATCCTAAATTAATAATAATGGATGAGCCTACATCTGTATTAAGCCCCCAAGAAATAAAATCTTTATTTTTAATCCTAAGGCAATTAGCTTCCGAAGGAAGGTCAATACTTTACATATCACATAAATTAGAAGAAATTAAACTTTTGTGCAGCGAAGCTACTATCTTAAAAGATGGAATTGTTGTTAGTCGATGTGATCCCAGGAAGGAAACTGTTGAAACTTTAGCTAAGATGATGATCGGTAAGAGCTTGGTAAAAACAAGAAAAAATACAACCAGAAGCGATAAGAAAATTATTAACATCTCAAATCTTTCCTATGTAAATTCAGATTCTCATGGATGTTCCCTTAAAAATATATCTTTTGAAATAAGAGAAAATGAAATATTCGGTATAGCTGGTATAGCTGGTAACGGTCAAAAAGAATTAGTAGACTTACTTTCAGGAGAAATATCCTTAAGAAAAAGTAATAAGATTATTTATTTAGGCAAGGATTTGCATAATGTAGATATCAATGAAAGACGTAAGTTGGGAATTGCCGTTATACCTGAAGAAAGAATGGGGCATAGTGCGATTCCTAACTTTACATTATCTGAAAATTCCATACTCACTGGATTATGGAGTGATAGATTTATAAAAAACGGCTTCATTGATGAAGAGGAATGTGTATCTTTTGCAAAGGAAATAATAGAAAAGTTTGATGTAAAGACTCTTGGTGAGTTTAAAAAAGCATCTAGTTTATCAGGGGGTAATTTACAAAAATTTGTTGTTGGGAGAGAATTATTACAAAAGCCAAATCTTCTTATTGCCGATCAGCCCACTTGGGGTGTCGATGCGGGATCTGCGGAAATGATTCACAGATTATTAATTGAGCATTCGTATACGAGTTCAGGTATTTTGGTGGTATCACAAGATATTGATGAGTTAATTAAAATTACTTCACGAATTGCCGTATTATCAAACGGCCAACTATCAGAGTCTTATAACACGGAAGATGTAACTTCAGAAATCCTTGGCATGGAAATGGGGGGGGCTAGGAATTCTTAGTATGATATATTTATGTTTAAATTAGAGCCTAGAAATGAACAATCGTTATTTTTTGTCTATTTTTCTCCATTTATCTCGGTTATCATGTCGATTTTCGCTGGTGCAGTTATGTTTATGGTTTTAGGCGAAAACCCTGTCGAGGCTATGAAAATAATTTTTATCAACCCATTAAAGTCACTTTTTGGGTTATCCGAGCTTATGGTTAAAGCTACTCCACTAATAATTATAGCTATCGGACTATCTTTAGGATTTAAAGCTGGCGTTTGGAATATTGGTGCTGAAGGTCAGTATACTATTGGCGCGCTATGTTCAGGATCCTTGGCCTTAGCTTTGTATCCTATATCAGGGTTTTGGGTTTTGCCATTAGTACTGATTGCTGGAATAATTGGTGGGTCTATTTGGGCGGCTATCCCTGCATTATTAAAAACAAAATTTAACACACATGAAATTCTTGTGAGCTTAATGCTGACGTATGTTGCGATCCTTCTATTGAGTGTCATGGTTCATGGTCCACTTAGGGATCCAGACGGGTTTAATTTTCCTGAAAGCAGATTATTTCATTATTCTGCTTTATTGCCAATCCTTATCGAAGGAACAAGAGCTCACATAGGCACAATATTTGCTCTTATTATTGTCTTTGGTGCTTATGTTATAATGGGAAAACATGTCATTGGATATCAGATAAGGATCTCAGGAGAATCGTCGAAAGCATTGAGTTTTTCAGGGTACTCAAAAAAGACTATTATTTGGATTTGTTTTTTAACATCTGGTGCATTGGCTGGCATTGCCGGTGCTATTGATATTACTGGTCCTGTTGGTCAATTGGTTCCATCTATTCCTGTTGGTTATGGTTTTACAGGAATTATTGTTGCATTTCTTGGGCGATTAAACCCTGTTGGAATTTTATTTTCAGGAATTTTATTGGCATTAACATATATTGGTGGTGAAGCCGCTCAAATAAAAATGTCACTACCAAGTGCAATTACAGGTGTTTTCCAAGGTATGTTATTATTTTTTCTTTTAGCAACCGATGTACTAGTAAACTATAAGATTAAGCTAAAAAGATTTTTTAAATAAAGTAATTTTTTTAACAAAGGTATGGATCAATGGATTTATTTGAAGCGGTTTTTCATGGTATAATTATAGCTTCTACGCCACTAGTGTTTGCTGCAATCGGTGAACTGGTTGTTGAAAAATCTGGTGTTTTAAATCTAGGCGTTGAAGGTATGATGATAATTGGGGCAGTTTGTAGTTTTGTTGTTACAATAGAGACGGGAAGCTATGTTTATGGTGTTATTGCGGCAATAATATCAGGATCGATAGCCGCATCTCTATTTGGTTTTGTTACTCAATATTTTCTGTCAAACCAAGTTGCCTCAGGACTTTCATTGACAATTTTTGGTCTTGGTATGGCGGCTCTAATCGGACAGTCCTACACAGGCCTTAGTTTAACTGAGTTTCCTGAATTAAATATCCTAACTTTAAATAATATCCCAATTTTAAATAATATACTTTTTTCTTATGATTATTTGGTCTACGTCTCTATCTTTTTGGTGTTTGCTGTTTATTATTTTTTAAATAAGTCAAAATTTGGTTTAATACTTAAGGCTGTTGGTGATAATCATGATGCCGCATACTCTCTCGGTTATTCGGTTAAGCGTATAAGATTTTTTGCTATTTTATTTGGCGGGGCTTGTGCGGGTCTAGGGGGATGCTATTTATCGCTGGTGCAGACACCTTTTTGGGTCGAAAACATGACTTCTGGAAGGGGTTGGATAGCATTGGTGATAGTTGTGTTTTCTGTCTGGAGACCCTTGTGGATTTTAGTTGGCGCTTATATATTCGGTGGAATAACAATAATACAGCTTCATATTCAAGGGATTGGTATTAATATAGAATCACAATACTTATCTATGTTACCTTATATTGTAACAATTTTCGTTTTAGTTTTTATATCTACAAATAAGCGTAGGTTGACAAATAATTCACCAGCCTGTTTAAATAAAATATTCAATGCTGATTTATGAAATTAATTTTTAACTAACTATTTTTAATTTTTTAACTAACTATTTATGGAGATTTTAATGTCAAAGAAATTTATTGGAGGCTTATTGCTTGCTATTCTTGTAGGACTTGCTTTTTATTATCAAGCAATAAAAGGTGAAGATGTTGTAATTGACGATGGCGTCACAAAAGTTGGCTTTATTTATATTGGCCCTATAGGTGATATGGGGTGGAGTTATGAGCATGATAAAGCTAGATTGGCTGTAGAAGCTGAATTTGGAGACCAAGTTGAAACAACTTACGTCGAAAGCGTTCCTGAAAGCCAAGATGCAGAGAGAGTAATTACAGAATTAGCTCAAGATCATGATTTAATTTTTACAACTTCATTTGGCTATATGAATCCTACTTTAAAGGTAGCAGAGGCTTTTCCAAATGTTAAATTTGAACATGCAACTGGCTACAAAAGAAATGACAACACATCAATTTACTCTGCTAGATTTTATGAAGGCAGGCATTTGATAGGTTTAATTGCCGGTGGTATGACAAAAACAAATACAATTGGATATATCGCATCTTTTCCAATTCCTGAGGTTGTAAGGGGAATAAATGCTGCTTATCTTGCTGCGATATCTGTAAATCCTACTGTAGAATTTAAAGTTATATGGTTGAATACCTGGTTTGATCCAGGTAAGGAAGCTGATGCCGCTAAAGCGTTAATCGATCAAGGTGCCGATGTAATCATGCAACACACAGATTCTCCTGCAGCAATGACTGTAGCTGAGCAAGAAGGTGTTTATGCATTTGGGCAAGCATCGGATATGATAGCTTATGGGCCAAATGCTCAATTAACCTCAATCATCGATAACTGGGCTCCTTATTATATTTTAAGAACAAAGGATATAATAGACGGTACATGGAAATCTACTGACACATGGGGTGGAATTGATAGCGGTATGGTAGAGTTAGCTAAAATTTCTGATAAAGTTCCAACTGTTATAAAAAATCTTGTCGAGCAAGCAAACGAAGGAATAGTTAATGGCACCCTTCACCCATTTACAGGTCCTATTAACAAGCAGGATGGATCTGTATGGTTAGTAGAAGGTGAGGTTGCTAGTGACGGTGACTTATTGGGAATGGCATTCTATGTTGAAGGTATAGACGGAATGTTGCCAAATTAATTGTGCCTATTACTTTAATTTAACGACACTGTTGCTCTAATCAACCGTGTCGTTAAAGATATTCAGGAATTGTGAAAATAATAATATGTCTGTTACAAAAGAACTTGTGCTTAAAAAATTATCAAGCGTATTAACTGATGAATCGAAAGATTCGTCAAATATCGTAGAAGCTGGTCTTGTTTCAGAGATTGTTATTGCTAACGATAGAGTTTTCTTCGCCATTAGCACTAACAAAGAAGATGTAGATAAATTTGAAATAGTTAGAAAAAAAGCTGAAGAAGTTGTTAAATCTATTTCCGGTGTCAATGTTGTAAGAGTTTCGCTTACATCTCATGACAAAAGACCCGTTGATTTAAATCGAAATAACCAGGCCAAGAAAGTAAATAATAAACAATCTGTTGATGGTATTAAACATATAATTGCTGTTGCTTCTGGAAAAGGAGGCGTAGGTAAATCAACAACTGCTGTTAACCTTGCTCTTTCGTTTAGGAACTTGGGTTTATCTGTCGGTATATTGGATGCCGATATATACGGACCATCAGTCCCTAAATTGTTGGGAATAAAAGGTCGCCCAAATCCTGGAGCTGGAAAAAAAATACAACCTTTAACTGCTTATAGCATTACAGCAATGTCAATGGGGTTTTTGGTTGACGAAGAAACGCCAATGATATGGCGTGGTCCAATGGTTATATCGGCTATTACACAAATGCTAAGAGAAGTTGATTGGGGTGATATCGACCTTCTTGTCGTTGATATGCCTCCTGGTACTGGTGACGTTCAATTGACTATGGCACAAAACGTACCAATTATAGGTTCTGTTATTGTTTCGACTCCTCAGGATTTAGCATTAATAGATGCGAGAAAAGGGATATCAATGTTCCAAAAGGTGAATATACCTGTATTGGGAATAATTGAAAATATGAGTACGTTTGTTTGCCCAAAATGTGGAGAAGTTTCGCATATATTCGGAAAAGAAGGGGCTATGAAAGAGGCAAAAAAATCAGGTGTTCCTTATTTAGGTGACATTCCCCTTGAAATGGATATTCGAATAGGTTCGGATTTAGGTAAGCCAATCGTTGAATTCAATCCAGGGTCAGTATGTTCTCAGTCTTACAATAGAATTGCTAATGATATATGGTTAAAAATCAATAGCTCAGAAAAATTACAAATAGTACCCAATATCGTTTATGAAGAGTAATGACAGTGAATAATATATTTATGAAGTTACCGAAAGATATAATTTTATCAAAAGATAAAAATAAGATAAAACTTATTTTTAATGATCAAAACCAGGTTTTATTGGATGCTGAATTGCTAAGAGTAAAAAGTCCAAGCGCTGAAGTTAGGGGACATGGGCCTGATGACGCCATTACAGTATATGGTAAAAAAAATGTACTAATCTCCAAATTAGAATTGGTCGGTAATTATGCTATAAGAATATTTTTTGACGACAATCACTCTACTGGAATATACACATGGAACTATTTGGATGAACTGTATAAAAATAGAGATAATATATGGAATGATTATATTAGTGAATTACGTTTGAAAAAATTAAACAGAGAGTAGATTTAAGCTTAATTCGATATCTTTTATCAAATCACTAGTATCCTCAAGCCCAATATACATCCTTATCATTGAATTTTCATATTTTCCCCATTTATTCGTTTTTGATCTAGAAGGTTGTATTGGCATAATTAAACTTTCGTAACCTCCCCAAGAAGCGCCGATTCCAAAAAGCTCTAAGTTATCTATAAAATTTTCAACAGAAGTATTTATTTTATCTTTGGTAATAAAGGTAAATAGGCTGGCTCCTCCGGTAAAATCTCTTTTCCACAGGCTATGGCCATCGTCATGCTCTAAAGGCGGATAGAGGACTTTTTCTATTTTGTTATTATTAGATAAGTAGCTAGCTATTTCTATTGCGCTTTGTAATTGGTGGTCCATTCTAACCTTCATGGTTTTTATACCCCTATCACCCAGGTAAACATCGTCAGTTCCTGCATTTAATCTTAACATGTCATAGGTATTTTTTACTAATTCCCATGACTTTCCAATTGCTGTAACAGCTCCAAGCATAGCGTCGGAGTGACCTACTATATATTTTGTTGCGGCATGAACAGATATATCAATTCCATGGTTGTAAGGTTTAAAATACAATGGAGTTGCCCACGTATTATCGATAATAGTTAGGACTTTATTTTTTTTTGCAATTTTAGTAATAGAAGGAATATCCAAAACTTCAAATGTTAATGATCCTGGTGACTCTAGAAATATTGCTTTGGTATTACTCTGTAAAAATGTTTCAATATCCATAGTATTTTCTGGAGAAAAATAAGAAGAGCTAATGCCCATTTTTGACAAGAAGTTGTTTACTATTATTTTTGTTGGATGATAAACATTATCTGATAGCAAAATATGGTCGTTTTTCTCCAAGACGCTCATTAGCGCTAATAAGATTGCACTTCTGCCAGAGCTAGTTAATTTACATCCATCAGCTTGTTCGAGATCTTTTATATTATTCTCCAAGCTATCAGATGAGGGTGTTCCGAGGCTACCGTATTGGTATTTCCCTGATTTATCTTTAAATTCTTTAACATTTTTAGATAATATAGTGGACCCTCGATATACAGGTGTATTGACAAATCCAAAGTGATCATCAGGTTTTCTGCCTGAGTGGGTTATTATAGTTGCGTCTTTGTATTTATTTTTTTTCATTAGTTTTATTACACTTGACAAAAGAACAAAATTAGAACATAACATAAACAAAAAAGGAATATACTATGAATTTATTTAATATAAGTAAAATTTACCTTAAAGATTTTGTGGCTCTAAGTTCAATGTTAGTTTTTTTTATTATGTTAGTTAAATGGTCAGAAATTTTGCTTTCATTTTAATTCTATTATTGTCCACAGCTGAATTAATCCATATTTTAATAATCTTCCACATAACAGTGACTTTGTCAAAATGTTCATGCAAAATGATATAAATTTTTGGAGCATTAATTGGTGAAAAATCCCGATTTTATACATTTAAGAACAAGATCAACATATTCATTACTTGAAGGGTCTTTACACTTTAAGCAAATAATAGATCTTTGTCATGAATATGGTATTCCAGCTATAGGGTTAACTGATTCAAATAATTTATTTGGCGCTTTAGAGTTTTCTGAATATATGGCAAATTCTGGAATACAACCTATTGTAGGAAGTACTGTTAATCTAAGTTTTAATGATGACAATGTTGGTGGTAAATCTATTGCTGCAACAGATTTATCTAAGGTGTGTTTGTTAGCAAAAAATAATAATGGTTACAAAAATTTAATGAAGATTTCAAGTCATTCCTATGATTATCAGAATTCAACTGTACCTTTTGTAAATATTGATTATCTTGTTAAAAATAATGAGGATTTAATCCTCTTAACTGGTGGCCTTGAAGGTTTTGTTGGAAAAGATTTGATAGCAAATAAACGTGACGATGCTTTTGAGAAGTTAAAATTAATTAAAAATACTTTTAACGATAGAGTTTATATAGAAATACAAAGACATTTAGCTGTTGGGGAAAGTTTAATTGAGGATCAACAATTAAATTTTGCATATGATATGGACATTCCAATTGTTGCGACTAATAATATTTTTTTTAAAACTAAAGACGACTTCGAATCAAATGATGTTTTAAAGTGTATAGCTGAATCAGATTATGTTGCCAATGAGAATAGGCATCGCTTAACACCTGAAAATTATTTTAAATCACCGCTTGCAATGAGAGAACTTTTTTCTGATTTACCTGAAGCTATCGACAACACAATAGAAATAGCTACTAGGTGTATCGAAAGACCAATGATACGTAATCCAATTCTTCCTAAATTTAATGATAAGACAAAGAAAAGCGATAATAATAAGGAATCTGACAATGAGTCAGATCGTCTGACTGAGCTTGCTAAAATTGGGTTGTCTAATAGAATTAAACAATTCGGTGTGTCGGATAACTATTCCATATCTGATTACGAAGAAAGATTAACAAACGAGTTAAAAATAATCATAGATATGGATTATCCTGGTTATTTCTTGATAGTTTCAGAGATTATAACTTGGTCTAAGGATAATAAAATACCGGTAGGTCCTGGTAGGGGGTCAGGTGCTGGATCTTTGGTTGCGTGGTCATTGAGCATAACAGATTTAGATCCAATAAAATTTGGCTTAGTCTTTGAAAGGTTTTTAAACCCTTATCGTGTTTCAATGCCTGATTTTGATATTGATTTTTGTCCCGTTAGAAGGGATGAGGTAATTAATCATATAAGAGATTATTATGGTCACGATAAAGTTGCGCAGATTATTACATTTGGAAAGTTGCAAGCTAGAGCTGTTCTGAGGGACGTTGGTAGGGTATTGCAAATGCCTTATAGTCAAGTTGATAGATTGTGTAAATTGGTGCCAAGTAATCCGGCAAACCCGATGACTTTGTCTGAAGCAATAGAACAAGAGAAGAGCTTGCAAATTGCAAGAGAAGAAGATGAGGCGGTTGATAAGTTATTAAAAATAGGCGTATCTTTAGAGGGGTTAAATAGGCATGCCTCTACGCATGCTGCGGGAGTTGTGATTGGAGATAGGCCTCTTGTTGAGCTTGTGCCGTTATACCGAGATCCGCGGACAGAAATACCCGTCACTCAGTTCAGTATGAAATGGGTAGAGCAGGCTGGGTTGGTTAAGTTTGATATATTGGGATTGAAAACTTTAACCTTAATTAGCGAATGCGTAAAGCAACTTGCCTCAATAGATGTTAATATTGATATACAAACAATACCTCTTGATGATGTTACTACGCTTAAGCTTTTTAGTGACGGAGAGACGTCTGGTGTTTTTCAGTTTGAGAGTCCGGGTATGAAGGATTTGTTGGTAAGAGCGCAGCCAGAAAATTTTGATGATTTAATTGCTCTTGTTGCATTATTTAGACCAGGACCAATGGAAAACATTCCAAAGTATCTAGCTTCTAAACATGGCAAAGAGGAACCAGAAAAGCTACATGAACTTATAGAGCCAATAATAGCCGATACTTATGGTGTTATAATCTATCAAGAGCAGGTAATACAAATTGCTCAAAAATTATCTGGATTTTCTGCTGGCGAAGCGGATTTATTAAGACGCGCAATGGGAAAAAAGATAAAATCAGAGATGGACGCACAAAGAGATAAGTTTATAATTGGAGCTGAAGAAAATGGAGTAAATAGAAAAAAATCTGAATATATATTCGATTTAGTTGATAAATTTGCTGGCTATGGCTTTAACAAGGCTCATTCAGCTGCTTATGCTCTTATTGCATACCAAACTGCATTTTTAAAAGCAAATTACCCTTTGGCATTTATGTCTGCATTATTGACCCTTGATATTGGAAATGCTGATAAATTAGCTAATTTTATTTCAGAAGCTAAAAGAATGACTATAAAGATACTTCCTCCTTCTATCAATAGTTCTAATGTTGATTTTAGAATTGAAGGTAAGGCAATAAGATTCTCGCTAGCCGCTTTAAAAAATGTTGGTAATCAATGTGTTGATTATATTTGTAATGAAAGACATGAAAATGGAGAATTTAAATCGGTAACAGATTTTATATCAAGAATTGACCCACATTTTGTTAATAAAAGATCATTTGAAAGTTTAATATGCGGAGGAGCATTCGATGTTATTGAGACAAATAGAGCTAAGTTATTCAAGTACATTGAATTATTACTCTCTGAAGCTCATCGGCTTTTTAATAAAAAACAAGACGGACAAACTGATATATTTGGTAGTCTAGGAGATTCATCTGAAAACCAATTTACACTTGTCGAAACAAAAAATTGGGATGAGATCACAAGATTGAATAATGAATTTAATTCAATAGGAACTTATATCTCTGGTCACCCTCTAGATAGTTACAGTGCTTATTTTAAAAAGCAAAGAGTTTCAAGTTGGGTTGATTTTAAAGAGAATGTTCTAACTAAATCACATAAAGAAGCAAGGCTCGCTGGTATAATTACAAATAGAATGGACAGAAGGGGAAAGACTGGAAGGAATTATTCATTTATTAGATTTTCTGATTCTAGCGATGAATATGAAACAATAGTTTTCTCAGATATTTTGAGTAAATATAATGACATACTTGTGGCTGGAAACTCTGTAATTGTGAAAGTTGACGCAGAATTAGAATCAGAGAGAATTCGTTTGAAAATAAATGACGTTCAAATAATCGACAGTGAGCTTTGTAAGAATTCGAATGAAGATGATATTAGCAATAGCATGCAACTCAAATCAAATATACCAAAAATAACTCAATCGAAAGAAGTTGCAAAGAAGGTTTTCAGAATAGTTCTAAGTGGAGATGCATCTATAGAGGAAGTTGTTTCAAAGTTAGTTGAAGACGGTGGTAACAGTATTGTTTACATAGCTTTTTATGACAAAACATTAAAAAAACAGATTGAACTAAAACTCGGAGATTATTTTTTATTTAATCAAGAGATACAAACAGATATAATCTCCGTACCGGGTATTGTTTCTGTAGATAGTGTAAGTTAGATATATTTAGTATTATTATTTTAAATCTTTCTTGTATTTTTTTTTATTACGTCATATACATCATATAAGAAAATAATCACATACACAGAGCATGACCCGGTGTTTTATTTATAAAATCATAGCTTTGTGGGGACAAAACCGGTTCAGGAGAAAGAAATGTCATTACCAGAATTTTCAATGCGCGAGTTATTAGAAGCAGGTATTCACTTTGGTCACAAAAAACAAAGATGGAATCCTAAGATGGAACCGTTTATCTTTGGAAAAAGAAACGGTGTTCATATAATAGATTTATCACAAACAGTGCCTTTGTTACACCAAGCATTGCTTGCGATAAGAAATGTTGCTGCATCAGGCGGTCGTATTTTGTTTGTTGGAACAAAAAGACAAGCATCAGATCATATCTCTGAAGCAGCCAAAAGATCTGCTCAATATTATATAAACCACGTATGGATGGGTGGCACTTTAACTAACTGGAAAACGGTATCAAATTCAATTAAACGTTTTAAAGAATTAGAAGAATCATTGAAAGACGAGAATCAGGGCTTAACAAAAAAAGAAGTTCTTAAGATGACTCGTCAATACAATAAACTTAATCGTGCTATTGGTGGAATTAAAGACATGGGTGGCGTTCCTTCTATATTATTTGTTATAGATTCAAATAAAGAAGCAATTGCAATTCAAGAGGCAAAAAAACTTAATATACCTGTTGTTGCTATTTTAGACACTAACTCTAATCCTGACGGTATTGATTACCCAATTCCTGGGAATGATGATGCGTCAAGAGCTATTGAATTATATTGTGGGCTTGTAGAGAAGGCTATATTAGACGGTATTTCGGAATCTGTTGTAAAATCCGGAGTTGATATCGGTGAGAGTGTTGAACCAAGTTTATCAATTGAAGATAAAGCTATATTAGACGAGCAGTCTAAAGACAAGGGTACTGTGGAAAAAGTCATTGATCCTCTAGTTATATCGAGTGATAAAGAAGTTCCTTCTAATGGCACTGTGGAGCCTTCAATTTTAGCTGCTACAGGCGAATTAGATAGCAAATAATAGTATAAATTAATATTAATAATTTTTAAATTTCAATTTTAAGATAAGTGAAACGATGATGGCGAATATTACTGCTCAAATGGTTAAAGATTTAAGAGAAAAGACTGGCGTTGGTATGATGGATTGCAAGAATGCTCTAACTGAAACAGGAGGGAATATTTCAGAAGCAATCGACTGGCTTAGAGCTAAGGGGATATCAAAGGCAGCAAAAAAAGCTGATAGGATTGCTACAGAAGGATTGATAGGTACAATTGTAAATGGCAATACATCTGCAATAATTGAATTAAATTCTGAAACAGATTTTGTTGCAAGGAATGTTGAGTTCCAAAATCTTGTTACAAACATTTTATCTGTTTCTATAAACTCAGTTGATCCCCTGAATGAAATGTACCCAAATAGTAAAATTACTGTTGCCGAGGAAATTAAGGAGAAAATAACTACAATAGGTGAGAATTTAAATTTAAGAAGGTTTAAGTCTCTTAATGTAGAAAAAGGTGTAATTGTAAGTTACATACATAATTCCGTAGCAAATAATCTTGGAAAAATTGGTGTATTGCTTTCGATTGAAACAACGGCGGAGAGTGGCTTAGTTTTAGATTTAGGGAAACAACTTGCTATGCACATAGCTGCTCTAAATCCAATTTCTTTGAATATAGAAGATGTTGATAAAGACACACTAAATAAAGAAAGAGCAATTATAACAGAGCAGGCAAACGAAACTGGAAGACCTCAAAATATAATTGAAAAAATGGTAGAAGGGAAAATTAATAAATTCCTGGAAGAAAATGTTCTATTGTCACAAACTTTTGTTATAGACAACGAAACAAAGATTAATGATTTAATAGCAATCAAATCTAAAGAGATCGGTCATCCAATAAACTTGTCAAGTTTTATTAGAATGGAGTTGGGTGAAGGTTTGGAAAAGAAAGAAGAAAACTTTGCAGATGAAGTTGCTGCGACTATGGCAAAATTATAATTTTTTTTAAATTTTTCATTTCAGAAATTTTCAAGAGGTCGTATGGATAAACCTTTGTATAAAAAGGTCTTGTTAAAACTTTCTGGTGAAGTTTTAATGGGTAAAAAATCTTTTGGTATTGATTTTGATATACTCAATTCTATTTCAAGCGAGATAAAGAACGCATATGATGATGATATAAAATTATCAATTGTCATTGGTGGTGGAAATATCTTTAGGGGAGTTAACAATAAAGAATTTTCAATGGAACGAACTGATGCCGACTATGTTGGAATGATATCAACTATCATTAACGGTATTACTTTAAAAAATTCATTAAAAAAATTAAAATTACCTGTTGTTTTGTATTCTGCGTTAAAAATTGAAAATGTATGTAATTCCTACAATATTGAAGAAGCAAAAAAATTATTTGAAGAAAATAATATTTTAATATTTGTTGCAGGTACGGGGAATCCTTTTTTTACAACTGATACTACAGCTGTAATTAGGGGCCTTGAAATGGATTGTGATATAATTCTTAAAGCAACTAAAGTAGATGGCATTTATGATAAAGATCCCCATAGATATAATGATGCAATTAAATTTGACAAGTTATCTTACCGAGACGTTCTTGAAAAAAAATTGTTGGTTATGGACATGACGGCTATTTCATTAGCCGATGAAAACAATTTGCCTATTTTGGTTTTTTCTATAAAAAAGAAGAATCAATTAAATAATGTTTTGCATGGAAATGGCAGCTTTACTATAGTTAGTTAAGATTATTAAGGAGATTATTATGACAGAGATCAACAAAATAGATATTGATGACTTAAAAAGAAGGATGACAGGTGGGATAACTTCTTTAAAAAATGATTTTGCTGGACTTAGAACTGGACGAGCTAGTGCATCATTACTTGATCCTATTACTATAGATGCATATGGGTCAAAGTTACCGATTAATCAATTGTCTACCATAAGCGTTCCTGAGCCAAGATCAATTTCAGTTCAGGTTTGGGATAAATCCCAGTTAGATCAAATAGAAAAAGCTATTAGAACATCAGATTTGGGTCTTAACCCTATGGTTGACGGGATGTTAATCAGAATACCTCTTCCAGAGTTAAACACTGAAAGGCGCCAGGATCTATCAAAAATTGCAGCAAAATATGCTGAAAATACAAAAATATCCATTAGAAATGTTAGAAGAGATGGTATGGATAAATTAAAGAAATTAGAGAAAAATAGTGATATTAGTAAAGATGAAAATAAATCTTGGGGTAACGAGATACAGGTAATAACGGATAATCTTATAAAAGAAGTTGATGATCTGTATAGCCAAAAAGTCAGTGAAATAATGAATGTATAGAATAGCATTGTTTTAATAGAGGTTTTAATATCAATGGAGTCTACTCAAATTCATAATTTTCCAGATCATATTGCTATAATTATGGATGGTAATAGAAGGTGGGCTGAAAATAATAATAAAGACGTTTCAGAAGGACACAAAAGCGGTGCCAAAGCATTGCTTAAAATTGTTCGAGTCGCATCGGATCTTAATATTAAGCACTTAACGTTATATAGCTTTAGCATTGAAAATTGGAAAAGACCTGTTAATGAAGTAAAAAACTTAATGAATCTTTTAAAAGCTTTCGTTGTAAATGATTTATCTTTAATAAAAGATCTCAATGTTAGAATCAGGGTTATTGGAAATTCAACTGGATTAGATCAGGATATTTTTAATTTAATTAAAAGAGCTGAGGCAGCTACATCCAAAAATACGGGATTAAATTTAATTGCTGCATTTAATTACAGTGGTAGGAACGAGATAACTAGAGCTTTAAATAAAATCATAGTTGATATAAGCGGTGGTGTTCTTGATAGTACTGAAATAAACGAAGACACAATTTCTACGTACTTGGATACCGCAAATATACCTGATCCTGATTTAATAATAAGAACTAGCGGCGAAAAGAGAATAAGTAATTTCTTGCTATGGCAATGCGCTTATTCCGAATTTGTATTTGTTGATACGCTCTGGCCAGATTTTAATGAGATTTCTTTTAGAAAAGCAATATCTCAATATCAAGATAGAGAAAGGCGTTTTGGCTCAGATGTTTTCTGAGTGAAAATTAATGTTGTGCAATTGATATGAATAATAATTTAATGCTAAGAATATTATCTTCACTTTTTTTGATCCCTTTGTTGTTAATATCGATATGGATTGGGGGATATTTATTTTTTATAATTTTAAGTTTGTTGTCAATTTTAATTTTGTATGAATTTAATAATTTAATTCAAAAAAAGATAGAGAAACGGTATAAAATATTTCTGTTACTGTCTCTATTCTCTGTTTTTATAAATTATTATGCCTTTATCCAGCATTTTTATGAATTACTTGTACTTTCTTTAGTTTTTATTTTAGTAATCGCGTTATCCAATATTTTATTTAATTCCAAAAACCAGTGGTATTTATTTGCTTTTTTGTATTCATTGCTTCCATCCGTTATTCTCATCGTTCTTAGGCAAAATAAAATTTATGGTTTTGAGATGGTCTTAATGGTATTCCTTGTAACATGGATATCAGATACTTCTGCATATTTTATGGGAAAATTAATTGGTGGTCCAAAGCTTGCTCCCAGAATATCTCCTAATAAAACTATTTCAGGAGCTTTTTTTGGTATCTTGATTAGTACCGCTGTTCTTAGTGTACTTTTTTATGATTTTTTTGCAAGCTATACTCTGATGATGGTCATCTTTTTTTCTTTGTTATCTTTTTTATCAATCATTGGAGACCTTTTTGCTTCTTTCTTGAAAAGGTATTTTAAAAGTGATGAATCTAGTAATTTGATACCAGGGCACGGCGGATTTATTGATCGTGCAGATAGCTTGATAGGTGTAGCATTGGGTATGGCAATTTTATTATTTCTATTAGTAGTATTTTTCGATGATTATAAAAACCTATCCGAAAGTTTTTTAATATGAATACCGATAACGCTTTAAAGAAAATTATTATATTAGGTTCAACAGGTTCTGTTGGTTCCAATACGTTAAATGTTATTGAAAGAAATTCATTGTTTGATGTGCTTGCGATTACTGGAAATAATAATTATCGATTATTAGCAAAGCAGGCGCTAAAATTCAATCCTAAATACGTTATTATTGGGAACAAAATTCATTATAAAAAATTAAAATATTTATTAGAAAAAACATCGATTATTGTCGAATCTGGTTATGATTCTATATTGTCTATTGCAAAGATGAAGTCTGACATTACTGTATGTGCTATTTCAGGTAACGAGGGCATTTCATCAACCTTCTCGTGTATAGGGAATACTGGTATATTAGCGTTAGCTAATAAAGAAAGCATTGTATGTGGAGGTCAAATTCTTTTCAACTTAGCTAAAAAACATAACACAAAGATAATACCTGTTGATTCTGAGCATAGTGCAATATTTAATATACTTGAAAAATTTGATAAAAAAGATATTGAAAATATAATTATTACTGCATCTGGTGGGCCATTTCTTAATTACAGTAAAAAAGACATGGAGAATATAACTCCCTCTGAAGCGCTAAAGCATCCCACCTGGACAATGGGAAAGAAAATTACAATAGACTCCGCTTCAATGATGAATAAAGGTCTTGAGATTATTGAAGCTTGCTATTTGTTTGATTTAAAACACCAAGACATTGATGTAATTATACATCCTCAATCAATTGTACATTCAATGGTAAATTTAAAAGACGGATCTACGATAGCACAGTTAGGTGATCCAGACATGAGGCTACCTATATCATCAGCTATATTTTGGCCTAATTACATGCCTAACGCCATTAAAACGATAAATTTTTCAGAAATTAAAAACTTATCGTTCAGTAGCCCTGACTTAAAAAGATTTCCATCTCTTTCTTTGGCACGTTACGTCATAGATGTTGGATGTGGAGCTCCTATTGTATATAGTAAGGCTAACGAGATTGCCGTAAATGCATTTTTATTAAAAAAAATTAAATTTTTAGATATATTTAAGGTAGTAGAAATGTCATTAAATGATTATGAATTAACAAGCAACAAGATCGTTACGCTTGATAATATATTTGAAACAGTCGCCTTATCAGAAAAATATGCTCTGAAATGTATAGATAAAATTATTGGGAGAGTTATGTAAATGGATATTCAATTGTTATCTCAATATGCGTCAAATGCATTTCTTTACACAATCCCTTTTTTGTTTGTTCTTACTGTTGTCGTTTTCTTTCATGAGTTAGGTCACTTTCTTGTTGCACGTTACAATAAAGTGGATATAGAAAGTTTTTCTGTGGGATTTGGAAGAGAATTATTTGGGTTTGTTGATAACAAAAATACGAGATGGAAGTTTTGTTGGATTCCGCTTGGTGGCTATGTTAAATTTATAGACGACGAAGACCCTACAAGTTCAATAAATAACAGTGTGGATAAAAGTGAAGATATTAATGGTTTTCATGGTAAATCTTTGCTAGCAAGGTCTTCAATTGTTGCTGCGGGTCCAATTGCTAATTTTATTTTAGCTATAATTCTTTTTTCTTTTCTATATACATTTATAGGAAAGCCTACAGTCCTACCTATAGTGGAAAGTATAAAAGAGTATAGCGCCGCTGATGTAGCCGGCTTTAATGTTGGTGATAAGATTGTTAGAATCAACGATAAAGACATTCATAATTTTAGCGATATACCAAACATAGTAGCTGTTAATTCAGGGGTAGAATTAACCTTTACAATTCATAGAAAGAATCAAGAGATAATTCTTTTTGCAACACCTGGTAACTTAGAATCTAAGAACATGCCTGAAAACACAACAGGAATAGGAGTTTTGGGTATATCAGGGGGGTTATCTCAAGGAAACGTTGAAATAAAAAAATACCCAATTCACAAATCATTCGTTATGGGAATTTCTGACACTTATAACATTATCAAAGTTACACTGAATTATGTGGGCGGAATAATTATAGGAAAAGAATCTGCCGATCAACTTGGTGGGCCGATACGTATAGCTCAAATATCTGGCCAAGTCGCGTCAATGGGTTTTTCACCCTTAATAAGCCTAACTGCACTTCTTTCCGTTAGTATTGGTTTGATAAATTTATTCCCAGTACCTATGTTAGATGGCGGTCATTTGTTCTTCTATGCTATTGAAGCTATAAGAAAGAAGCCATTAAGTGAAAAAATTCAGGGAATATTTTTCCGTATAGGTCTTGGATTTGTTATTTTCTTAATGATTTATGCCACCTGGAATGATTTAATACAATTGAATATTTTTGATTCTTTTTAAAAAAGTTTACTAATTGTGAACAATTTTGATTTATTAACAGAAATATATATTTAGAAGTTTAATTAATTGAGAAGTGATATGAAAAATAATTTAATAAGACATTTTGGTTCGTTTTTTATTTTCCTAATATTCTTATCGTATTCTCCATCAGAGCTATTTGCAGACGAGCATTTGATATTGGAGATTCAGGTAACCGGAAATAATCGAGTCGATTCAAACACTATAATCACTTACTCTAATATTAATACAAATGATGCATACAGTTCACTTTTAGCTGATGAATCGTTAAGAAATTTGTATGAGACTGAGTTGTTTTCTGATGTAAATATTGAATATTACAATTCTGTTTTAACCATAAATGTTAAAGAAAATTACGTAATAAATAGAATTGCTTTTGAAGGCAATAAGGCTTTAGACGATGAAACCTTAGCTGCATTAGTTTCGGTAAAGGCTAGAAGCACATATTCAAGAAGAAAGATTCAGGATAATATAGAAAAAATTATTAAATCATACAGAGATGCTGGTCGTTTTTCGGTAAGAATTGATCCTAAGATTATAATTTTAGACTATAATCGTATTGATCTGATATTCGAGATAACTGAAGGTCCTACTACAAAAATATCAAATATAAATTTTATAGGTAACGAAATATTTTCTGATAAGGCGCTCACGGCTGTTCTTGCTACTAAAAAATCTAATTTTATAGATAAAATATTTTCTACAGGTAGATCGTATGACAATGACATAATGTCATTTGACAAAGAGTTGTTAAAAAAGTTTTATAATAATAACGGGTATATAAATTTTGAAGTCATTAATGCTGTAGCAGAGCTAGACAAGAATGCTGAGAATTTTTTCATTACATTTACTGTTAATGAAGGAGATAAATATAGATTTGGTGAAGTCAATATACAAAACGATATAGATGACCTTCCTCTATCTGCTTTAGCTGAGTCAATTACAACAATAAGCGGTGATGTATATAATGCTTCTGAAATAGATACATCCATTGAAATGGCCACAAGTAAATTAGGAGAAATTGGCTACGCTTTTGTTGATATCCAACCAAATGTCGTTCAAAATAACGCTAATAATACAATAGATTTAACATACAATATATACGATGGTCCTAGGGTGTACGTTGAGAGAATTGATATATTCGGCAATCAAAGAACTTATGACTATGTTGTTCGCAGGGAAATGGCAATAGCTGAAGGAGATGCATTAAACAAAACTTATTTGAATGCTTCAAAGCGTAATATACAAAATTTAGGTATTTTTAGCTCGGTTGTATTTACGACAATACCAGGGTCCGATCAGGATAGAAAAATTGTTGTTGTGAGGGTGTCAGAAAAATCAACGGGTTCTTTATCTTTTGGAGCTGGTTTTTCATCTACATTTGGAGTTGCTGGTACTGTATCTCTTTCGGAAGCAAATTTTCTTGGCCGAGGGCATTATGTAGCGATTAATACAAATATTAGTGCAGATAAAAACTTAGTGAATATAAAGTTTGTTGAACCCAGTTTAAATAATTCACCGGTTCTTTTTGGCTTTGATGTCTATGGCCAGGAGGACGATGTTTCAGGTGTTTCTGGTTACACGCAGAGTATCGTAGGTGGAGGATTTAATTTCGGCTTACCGTTAAGTAAAAAACTAAACTTAAACACCAGTTATTCTCTTATAAAATCAGATGTATATGGAATTTCTTCAACTGCGTCTAATGCTACAAAAGCATTGGCCGGTCATAAAATTGAATCGAAAGCTGGCTATGGTTTAACTTACAATACTTTGAATAATTATTTAGACCCGACTGATGGTATGAAAATATCCTTTAATCAGGATTTAGCTGGAATAGGTGGTGATGTTAAATTTTTAAGTACAGAATTCTCAGCTATATACTTTCAAAAAATAACAGATGATTTAGTTGGAAATTTACAATTCAATGCTGGGCACATTGCTGATCTTGGTAATGACGGTATATCGGTAACTAAAGCATATAAAGATCCTGGTAAACTTTTGAGAGGTTTTGCTGTTGGTGGAATTAGCCCAAGAGATAGTTCAACTAAAGATGCTTTTGGAGGTAATACTTATTTTTCAACAAGTGCTGAAGTTACCTTTCCGCTACCAGGAATCCCTCCATCACTAGGTATCTCTGGTGGGGTTAGTGTAAATGCTGGAACTCTTTATGGAAGTGATGTTAATATTTCTGGTGTCACTGTAAGTGAATCAAACTCTTTGCGAAGTTCAGCTGGTGCAACAATTTTTTGGGATTCTCCTGTTGGACCTTTGAGGTTTGATTTTACTGAAGTTATTAACAAAGAATTGTATGACAAAGATGAATTTTTTCAATTTTCTGGTGGAACACAATTTTAATTAATATAATTAATGCAATTAAATATATAAGATATTAATAAATTGTGTTTTTATTAGAAAGCTTATTATGACTGTAAATGATTTTTTTAAAGTTTCTGAAGCAATTGCATTGTCGTTAATTTTAGAAGAAACGGATTCTTCAACTATAGAGTCAATTGACAATGACATTCTAATTTATAGTGTATCTTCTTCTCACAATGCTACTGAAAATGATTTAACTTTCCTGTCTGGGAATGGTAATATTAAAAATATAGGTGCACTAAATGCGAAAGCATGTTTTATTACATCTGATCTTCTGCAAAAACTGCCAAATTCTGTTATCCCTATAATAACTAACAACCCTGAACTCTCATTTGCAAAGATTTTAGCTTTATTTTATCCAGATGCCCCAGCAAACATAGGATCTGGTAAAATTAGTAAAGATGCACTTATAGAAGAAGGTGTCTTAATCGAAGAGGGTGTTACCATTGAGTCTGGTGCAGTAATTAAATCAGGAGTTGAAATTGGTTCTTCATCTGTTATTTCATCAAATGTAGTAATTGAAAACAATGTAAAGATTGGAAGAAACTGTTTCATCGGTTCGAATTCTTCAATAATGTGTGCAATTATAGGCGATAGTGTGGTAATCCATCCAGGTGTTAGAATTGGTCAGGATGGTTTTGGTTACGTTGCTTCTAAAAGTGGTTTCGTTAAGTTTCCTCAAATAGGAAAAGTTATAATTCAAGATAACGTTGAAATTGGATCAAACTCTACCGTGGATCGCGGGGCTCTCGAAGATACTGTTATTGGCGAGGGAAGTAAGTTAGATAACTTGGTTCATGTAGCTCATAATGTATCCATCGGGCGTAATTGTGGTTTAGCTGGGCAAGTTGGTATATCAGGTAGTGTTAAAATTGGTGACGGCGTTTTGTTTGGTGGACAGGCTGGAGTAATTCCTCACTTATCAATTGGCAATAATGCACAGATAGCAGCTGGTTCTGGAGTTATGCATAACGTTAATGATGCTGAAAGAGTTGCTGGAAGACCCCATAGGTCTATCGATAAATATTTAAGAGAGGTTAAAGCTCTCGCTAGAATAGCTAGAAAATAATTATATATTTTTATTATATCTTTTACTATATTAGGTATAATTAATCATATCTATTTTTGGGAAGTGTAAAAATTAAATGAGTAACTCTATATCAAATAATAAAATTCAAACTGCAGATATTAATCAAATTTCTAAATTATTACCTCACGCATACCCTTTTTTACTTATAGATAAGATAATTGAAATGCGAGGTGATGATTATGCAATTGGCGTTAAGAATGTAACAATTAATGAACCTTATTTTCAAGGGCATTTTCCAGGCAACCCAATAATGCCTGGAGTTTTGCAAATAGAAGGAATGGCTCAAACGGCTGCCGTTTTATGTATGATGGCCTCGGGTAATATTGGCCCAACACCTTCAGTCTATTTTATGACAATTGATAAAGCTAAGTTTCGCAAGCCTGTTATTCCAGGTGACATAGTCTATTACCATTTAAAAAAAATAAGACAAAGAAATAATGTTTGGAAATACAAAGGCGAGGGGTTGGTTTTAGGAAGTTTAGTGGCAGAGGCTGAGATAAGTGCCATGGTTACAGAGAAACGATAATTATGGCACTTATACACCCTACTAGTATTATTCACGATGGTGCTGTTATTGGAAATGATGTTTCAATTGGAGCATACTCCATAATTGGACCAAATGTAATATTGGCAGATCATGTAATTGTACACCCTCACGTTGTTATTGCAGGTTATACTTCAATAGGAAAAGATAGTAATATTTATTCTTTCGCATCTATAGGTTATCAGCCTCAAGATTTAAAATACAAAAATGATATAACTTACCTTATTATAGGAGAAAGATGCGTTATTAGAGAAAATGTTACGATTCATTCAGGAACTATTAACGGCAATTCTACAACAAGAATAGGAAATGATTGTTTTTTTATGGTGTCCTCTCACGTGGCACATGATTGTATTATTGGTAATAATGTTGTGTTGATCAACCAAGCAACCCTTGCTGGCCACACTGAAATTGGAGATTATGCTATAATAGGCGGATTGTCAGCATTACATCAACATGTTCGAATAGGTAAGCATGCTTTTGTAGCTGGAATGACAGGTGTTGAGCAGGATTTAATCCCATTTGGTATAGCTAAGGGTGTCTTAAGACGTTGTCAATTATCAGGGCTAAATTTAATAGGACTAAAAAGAAGAGGTTTTTCAAAAGAAACTATTTCACTATTAAGAGCTTGTTATAAAACTATATTCAACGGGCACAATAGCGAAATTATAGATAGAACTACTATGGTTTTAAATGAATACCCAAATATAGTGGAGGTTCAGGATTTAGCATCTTTCATTCTTGACAAGCCAGAACGTAATTTATGCCTTCCATCAGATAAAAATATAATAAAATAATATTTCTAATATGAATAAAGATAAACAATTGGCTATTTTAGCAGGGAGAGGAACCATACCTGTAAAAGTAGCTGATATAGCTCAAAAAAATGGTTGGAAGGTATTTGTCATATCTCTTAACGGTGATACCGATAAAGCTTTAGATAAATATCCTAATATTAAAATCAATCTTACAAAAGTAACAAAAATTATTAATACTTTAAAAAATAAGAATATTAAAGATATTCTTATGGTAGGCTATGTGGATAGGCCTACTAATTGGAGAAGAGATATCGGATTAAGTTTGATACTTTGGTCTATAAAAAATAGAGATTTCTTCAGACGAGGTGATGCATCTATGCTTAATAAGGTAATAGATTTTTTAGAGAAAAAAGATTTTATAGTTCATGGAACACATGAAATAGCAAATGAACTAGTTTTACAAGAAGGTATTTTTTCGAACACGCCTCCAAATAAAAAGAATGAAATCGACATAGAGTATGGATTTTCTATAGCAAGGGAGATTGGTAATTTAGATATAGGTCAAGGTATTGTTGTAGAAAATAAGAGGGTGCTAGCAATTGAGGCTGCGGAAGGTACAGATGTTATGTTAGATAGAGTAAGGGCATTAAGATGTGGTAAAAAAATATCTAATAATGGAGTTTTTATCAAATGTTTACAGGAGATACAGGACGGTAGAATTGACATGCCTACGATTGGCCCTATTACAATACAAAAAGTATATGAAGCTGGGTTAAGCGGTATAGCAATATCATCTGACGGTGTAATTGTTTGTGATTATATAGAAGTATGCCGACTATTAAATAAATACAATATTTTTTTAGTTGCAAGACCACTTAATTGTTCTTAAAGAATTTTGGTATGAATATTAAAAATCAAATTAAAATCGCCATTATTGCAGGAGAAGCATCGGGTGATTTTTTAGGTGCTAAGCTTATAAAAGAAATTAATAATTGTATAAATGTTAAATCATATTTTGGTGTAGGTGGAGAAAATATGATTAAAGAAGGCTTTGATTCCATATTTTCCATGCAAGATATTTCTATAATTGGTCCTCTTGGAATTTTGTTTAACATACGCTCGTTGTTAAGAAAAATAAACTATACAAAAAATTTTATTGTAAAAAATAATCCTAATATTCTAATTATTATTGATTGTCCAGAATTCAGCCATAGAGTCGCAGCTAAAGTTAAGAAATCTTTACCCGATATTTTGATAATTAATTATGTTTCACCAAGTATTTGGGCTTGGAGGAAAAGTAGGGCGACTAAAATGAATAGGTATATTGATCATGTTTTATCTATTTTACCCTTTGAGAAGGAAATGTACGATAAATTAAATGGTCCGAAATGCACTTACGTTGGACACCCGTTGATTGAAGACTTTCCTATAGTTGATATCGTTCAAAAGTCTGTGAGTACAAAATCTTTTTCTCAAGATAATATAAAAATAATAATAATGCCAGGAAGTAGAATCAGTGAAGTAAAAAAATTACTTAGACCCTTTGGTAATTCATTGTTTCATTTATCAAAATTATATCCTGAAATAGAAATTGTTATACCAACCTTGGAGAATTTAAAAGATTACATTGAAAAAAATACAAATGATTGGGTTTTTAAACCTCTTGTTATTACAAATAATAAGAAAAAAAAATATGAAATGCTGAATGCACGTGTAGCAATTGTATGCTCTGGAACCGCTACATTAGAAGTATCTTTGGCGAAGATTCCGATGGTTGTTGCATATAAAACGCAATTGTTAATTTCGCTTGTTAGATTTTTTATTCCAATAAAATCTATTGTACTAGCAAATATTATTCACGGAATGTTACCAATTAAAGAATTATTCCAAATAAACTGCACAGGGAAAAAAATAGCAAATGAAATTATACCGCTACTAGAAGATACCCACCAAAGAGTTAGGCAGTTAAAAGCTTTGGATGAAATTGCTGATAAAATGTATACTAAATCAAATAACCCAAGCAAAGAAGCTGCAAATATTATTGTTAGTTATTTGGTTTGATTAATTTATGAGCATCAATTTTTAATCTGTTCATCTTTTAACTGCATCAGGTGAATGTTTGGTCAGGTTAGACAGAACTGCAAATAAGTTAATACAAAACAAAGATTCCTCATTGCTTCTTTTTAGAAAAATATCTTAAGGTTGTAAAGTAAGATAGAAATTATCTATTATCTATATCAACGTATTTTTTATCTATATCACCTGTATATAATTGCCTAGGTCTTCCTATTCTTTGCTCAGGATCTTCAATCATTTCGTTCCACTGAGATATCCACCCAACAGTTCTTGCTACAGCAAATAATACTGTAAACATGTCTTTAGGAAAGCCAAGGGCACGAAGCGTTAAACCTGAGTAAAAATCTACATTTGGGTATAGTTTTTTATCAATAAAATACGGGTCTTCTAGGGCAATCTTTTCTAATTCCATTGCCACTTGCAATAGTGGTTCATCTTTAAGCTTTAGTGCATCTAATACCTCATGACAAGTTTTTTGCATTATTCTTGCTCTCGGGTCATAGCTCTTGTAAACTCTGTGACCAAATCCCATTAGCCTAAAAGGATCATTAGGATCTTTAGCCTTGTTCACGTATTCAGGAATTCTATCAACTGTTTGTATTTCCTCTAGCATATTTAAGGCAGCTTCATTTGCTCCGCCGTGAGCAGGTCCCCATAAACACGCCACTCCAGCAGCAATACATGCAAATGGATTGGCGCCGGATGAACCAGCTAAGCGTACCGTGGAGGTAGAAGCGTTTTGTTCATGATCTGCGTGTAAAATAAATATTTTATGCATTGCTTTTGCTAGTAGTTCGTTAACATGGTAGTCTTCGCAGGGAACTGAAAAACACATATGCATAAAATTAGATGCATAGTCTAAGTCATTTCTTGGATATACAAACGGTTGCCCTGTTGAGTATTTATAAGCCATAGCAGCAATAGTCGGCATTTTTGCAATCAATCGTCTACTTGCTATCATTCTTTGTACTGGATCATTTATATCTGTTGAATCATGGTAAAAAGCTGATAAAGCACCTATTACTCCACATGTAATTGCCATTGGGTGAGCATCTCTACGAAATCCTGAATAAAACTTGCTCATTTGCTCGTGAAGCATTGTGTGGTTTGTTACAGATGCATCAAATTGTTTTTTTTCTTTATTATTAGGTAATTTTCCATTTAACAATAGATAGGATACTTCAAGAAAGTCTGCATTTTCTACAAGATCTTCTATTTTATAGCCTCTATACAATAGAATACCATTATCTCCATCTACATAAGTTATAGAAGATGCGCAGTTAGCAGTTGAGGTAAAACCTGGATCATAAGTAAACACGTTTGCCTGTGCGTATAATTTAGATATATCTATAACTTTTGGACCTATTGAAGGTTCGTAAACAGGGAGTTCGTATGTTTTTTTTTCGTGCTCTATGAAAGCTGGGCCGTTATTACTTTTTCTATTATTACTCATTCTTTTTCCCTCACACTGTGGTGTTATCTTAATGTATTTACATTTTTATATATATATTAGAGTTTAATCAATTATAAAGTTAATTTTTTAAATATTTGTTAACCCTATTTATAACAGCGTTCTTTCCAAGTGATGTTATTATATCATAAATACCAATAGATACGGTTGAACCTGTTAATACTATTCTTAATGGTTGAGCTAATTCGAAGAGTTTTATATCGTTGTCATCGATATAAGATTTAATCGAATTCTCTATCTCAATAATATTCCAATTTTTAATATTTTTTATTATATTTACTATACCTGTTAAATGCTTGTTTGTAGCTTGGTTGTTGATATCTAATAATTCATTTTTAACAGTGATCTCGTCATCATCTCTTGTAAGATAGGAACTTAGTTCAATTAGGTCATTAATCGTCTTAGATTTTTCTTTAAGAGATGGAATTATGGTTAGTATTTGATTGTAAATATCTCCATCTTTTATTTTGATGTTCAAGTTTTGATGGTGATCTTTAATTATTGTTAAAATATCATTGTTATCCTTGCTTTTTATATAATTGCTGTTCATATTTGTTAGTTTTTTAAAATCTAATCTAGAAGGTGATTTATTAACTTTTTCAATTTTAAACAAATCTATCATTTCTCCTACTGTAAAGAATTCTTGATTACCATGACTCCATCCTAGCCTTACTAAATAATTGATTATTGTTTCTGGTAAATAACCCATGTTCTTGTAATCACCAATAGCCATTGCACCATGTCTTTTTGATAGCTTGTTTCCGTCAATACCATAAATAAGAGGTATATGAGATGTTCTTGGTTTTCTCCATTGCATAGCATCATATATTTGTGATTGTCTTGCGGCATTTGTGAGGTGATCATCACCTCTAATAATATCCGTAACACCCATATCAAAGTCATCTACAACTGACGCCAACATATATGTTGGTGAACCATCGCTTCTCAAAAGAACAAAATCATCCAATTGGTCGTTTTTAAAATGCACCTGGCCTTGCACTAAGTCATCTAGTAGAGTGCTTCCAGTCTCTGAGGTTTTAATCCTTAAAACCGGTTTAACGGTTTTATCTGATTCATTTGGAGTCTTGTCTCTCCATTTTCCGTTATATTTTGGAGATTTTCCTTCGGATGCAGCTTTTTTACGCATCTCGTCTAGTTCAATTTGTGTGCAATAACAATAGTAGGCATTATTGCTATCTAATAATTTATAAGCAACTTCTTTGTGCCTATCTATTTGTTGGCTTTGAAAAATTACATCATCGTCCCAATTTAAGCCTAGCCATTCCATGCCAAATAATATTGCATCTATTGCTTCTTTTGTAGACCTTGTTTTATCTGTATCTTCTATTCTCAAAAGCATTTTTCCATTTTGGTTTTTTGAAAAGAGCCAATTGAATAGTGCTGTACGGGCACCTCCTATATGCAAATAACCTGTAGGTGAGGGTGCAAATCTAGTAATGATTTCAGAATTCATAGGATCACAATTTTTTAAATAAATAGTTATACGTTAATGACTATTTATTTAGCATCTTAACGTTTAATTTAACAGTGAATAATTGTTATACTTTTAATAACTCCTCATTAAACCGACCATACAACCCTGTACTTTTATTCTATCTGGACCAAATATCTTGGTTTCAAAATTTGGGTTTGCCGCCTCTAATGCAATTGAATCTCCACGTTTCCTAAATCTTTTCAATGTAGCTTCCTCATTGTCAATTAAAGCGACAATAATATCACCAGATATTGCTGTTTCTGTCTTTTTAATTATAACTGTGTCCCCATCAAGAATTCCTGCGTTAACCATGGAATCTCCTTTTATTTTCAAAGCATAATGTTCGTGGTTTGACAAGAGATTGGCGGGGGAAGGAATATTATCAGTTAAATTTTGGATTGCTGTTATTGGTGTTCCTGCAGCAATATTACCCATTAATGGAATATTTATTGTATTTGTTTTTAGGTTGTCTTCTATTTCAATATTGCTGTTACTACTGATAATTTTTGGTTCAAACTTAGATCCGTTGTAAGAGGCGAGTAATTCTTCTGGAAATTTTATGATTTCAATAGCTCGGGCTCTATTGGCAAGTCTTCTGATAAACCCTCTTTCTTCTAGTGCATTTATTAGTCTATGGATTCCAGATTTTGAAGATAAATTAACAGCAATTCTCATTTCATCATAAGAAGGAGATACTCCTGTTTCTTTCATTTTTTCGTTTATATACTTTAATAATTCTCTTTGTCTTCCGGTTAACATATCAATACCTTATAAAAATGAATGTACAAAACAAGAACATTTATACATGTTCTTTCTATGTTCTACAAGTATTTATTTAATATTTAATTAATCAGCTACAGGTCGATGAATAGAATAGGGACTTGATTCCCTTTTTTTATAGATTTTGCGTGTGGCGGGCGAATTATATATACGTTAGATCGCTGAAAATTAGCTAACATTGAGGAATCTTGTTTTTTAAATGGATAAACAATATTATTGTCGAGCTTAGCTCTAATGTAGTCTTCTCTAATATCATTTTTAGGTAAGTCTTGCCCAAGTTCAGCATGTGAAATTTTTGGATATTCATTTTTATTCTTTAGGCCTAAAAATTTTTCTATCATAGGTTTTAAAAATAATTGACTACAAACCATAGAAGACACAGGATTTCCGGGTAGGCCTAAAAATTTTGATTTATTCATAGTACCGTAAATTAAAGGCTTGCCAGGTCGCATTGCTATTTTCCAAAAACCAATCTTTAAATCGTCTTTTAAGCTTTTTTGAATCAAATCGTAATCACCAACACTTGCCCCACCTAGTGTTACTATTATATCGGCGTCTTTAGCTAATGTTAATTTATCTTTAATTGATTTGATTGTATCTTTTGCTATTCCGCAATCAATGCCTTCTCCACCAAGGTTTTTTATATAGCTCAGTATACCATATGAATTAGAGGTAATTATTTTATATTCAGCGTCTTTAGACCCAGGTAAAACTATTTCATCTCCCGTTGAAATCACAGCTATTTTTGGTTTTTTGTAGACCGGCAATGACACATAATTCATTGAAGCTGCTAGAGCTATGTCTTTTGGTTTTAAGAGTTGTCCTTTGTTAAGTAAAACTTGGCCTTTTTTGAAATCTTGACCCTTTTTTCTTATGTGCTGAAATTGCTTCTCTGTGTTTTTTATTATTATGTATTTACCAAATATTGTAACATTTTCTTGTATAATTACAGTATCGGTTCCAGTTGGAATTATCCCGCCCGTAAAAATTCTAACAGCTTTATCTTTAGGCACCTTTTTTAAAAAAGGATGTCCAGCAGGCACTTCGCCAATTACTTCAATTTTTATAGGTATTTTTTTTATTGATTCAAATGAAATAGCATAGCCATCCATTGATGAATTATCATATGGCGGATGTGATTTAAGTGCCTTTAAGTTGTTAGACAATACTCTATTATTTGCTTCAAGTAGGCTAACATTTTGTATATCTAAGGGCGCTATATTAGATAAAGCTTTTTTAATCGCTTTATTTAGATTCAATAAACTCATTTTATTTTATAATGACCAGATTTGCCACCTGATTTTTCAATCAACTTAATATCGCTAATAATTGCAGATCTATCAACCGACTTAACCATGTCATATATAGTTAAACATGAAATAGAGACGGATACCAAAGCTTCCATTTCTACCCCGGTTTTTCCATTACAGATGCATGTACTAGAAACCTCTATCCCTTTGTTATTCTTCATTACCTTTATATCAATTTCTATTGAATCTAAGGGAACTTGGTGACAAAGGGGAATAATTGTAGATGTATTCTTAGCGCCCATAATACCTGCAATGCGTGCTATGGATATAACATCTCCTTTTTTTATGAGATTACTTGCTATCAAATCAATAGTATCCTTTTCAAGATAAATCTTACCTTTAGCTACGGCTGTTCTTTGAGTGATATTCTTTGGTGAAATATTTACCATATTAGCGTCACCGTTGTCATTTAAGTGAGATAATTTTTTAATATTCATATCTAATCCGTTATTTAACCAATTTTTCAATAGCTTTTTTTATATTTTTTTCTGCCATAAAACTTTGCCCTATAAGATACCCATTTACCCCAAAATTGTTAAGTTTTTCTATGTCAGTCCTATCTTTTATACCGCTTTCCGATAATACAAATATATCTTTATTAAACTTATGAGACAACTTTGTTGTGGTTTCTATAGATGTTTCAAAATTATGCAGATTTCTATTGTTTATTCCTATTATTCTAGCATTCAGTTTTTCTGCAATATCATATTCCTCTTCATTGTGCACTTCAAATATTGCATCCATATTATACAGGATAGAGGTATCGTAGAGTTCCTTTGCTTTTTCTCTGTCAAGCATGGCAAGTATTATTAATATGCAATCTGCGCCTAATAATTTTGATTCAACCACTTGATAGGGGTCGATAAAAAAATCTTTTCTTAGTATTGGTAAATTACAATTATTTTTTGCTACAGCTATATATTCATCTTTTCCTTGAAAAGAGGGGGAGTCAGTCAATACAGAAAGACAAGTTGCACCACCTTCTTCATAGCTTTTAGCTATTTCAGCTACATCAAAGTTTTTGCGGATTACGCCTTGAGATGGGCTTGCTTTTTTAATCTCTGCTATTACTGGAGTAACTTCTTTTTTTACACTTTTCTTTAAAGATTCTAAAAAACCACGTTCAATCAAATTAGAATTCTTTAAATTAGAAACAAGATCTTTAAAGGAGATTATATTTTTTCTCTCCTGTATTTCTTCTAGCTTGTATCTATAGATTTTTTTTAGGATGCTTGTCATTATTTTAACTTATTAGTTGTTTTAATTAACTTGTTTAGTGAATTAATAGCATTGCCACTATCAATTGATTCTTTTGCAATTTCTATTCCCTCAAATATATTCTTACATTTATTTAATACCAACAGTCCAGCCGAGGAATTTAACAAGACTATGTCTCGATATTCATTTTTTTCTCCGTTTAAAACCTTTATAAGTTCACGAGCGTTTTCTTTTGGATGTCCGCCCTTAAGTTTACTGATATTTGTTTTATTTATACTATAGTCAGTGCAGCTTATTTCAAATTCTTTGCATTCTCCGTTGCTCAGTTCTGTGACATAGTTTTTGTTAGTTGTAGTCAATTCGTCTAATCCATCTTTCCCATGAACAACCCATGCTTTTTTTGAACCTAATTGATGCAAAGTTCTTGCAATGGGGTTCATCCATTTTTTGTCATAGACACCTATTAAGTGATTCTTAACATTACCTGGATTGCATAGGGGGCCCAGTAGATTGAAGATAGTTCTAACACCAAGTTCTTTTCTTGTATTTGCAACATATTTAAAGCTTTGGTGATGCGTTGGTGCAAACATGAAACATATGTTAGTTTCATTTATACATTTTGTTAAACTGCTCGGAGATAAGTTTATGTTAACTGACAACTCTGTTAAAATATCCGAAGACCCGGATAGAGAAGAGACTGATCTATTCCCGTGTTTGGCTACATTGACACCACATCCTGCCAAGACAAAAGCTACGGTAGTTGATATGTTATAAGTTCCAAAACCATCTCCACCTGTCCCTACTATATCTATTGAGTTCTCTGGTATGACTATTTTCACCATCTTTTCTCTAATAGCAGAAACAGCCCCTGAAATTTCATCAACGCTTTCTCCTTTTGATTTTAGCGCTATAAGAAATCCTGCAATTTGATTTTCAGAAACATCACCTGACATTATAGTATTAAAAGCATCTTTTGATTCTTGGAATGTTAGGGTTTTTTTGTTTGTTATTAATTCAATATATCCTGATATACTTGTCATTTAACTAGAGCTTTATATTATTTATTTAACAATTTTTTTTAAAAAATTTTTTAATATTTGATGGCCGTATTCAGATGATATGCTTTCTGGATGAAACTGCAAGCCAAATACAGGTAAATTTTTGTGCGATATTGCCATTATACTATTATCCTTTTCTGATCTCGCAATAATATTAAGACATTCTGGAATAGTTTCTTCTTTGACCGTAAGTGAATGATATCTTGTTGCATTAAAATTGTTCGGAATATTGTCAAATAGACTATGGCTATTGTGTATAATTTTATCTACCTTACCATGCATTAATAATTCGGATTTTATTATTTTTGCCCCGTAAGACTGAGCAATTGATTGGTGGCCTAAGCAAATTCCTAAAATAGGTATAGTATCAGCTAATTCTTTAACTATATTCAGAGATATGCCTGCTTCATTTGGTGTGCAAGGTCCTGGTGAAATAATAATTGAAGAAGCAATTTCTTTTATTTTACTGACACTTGTTTCGTCGTTTCTAATAACAATTGATTCGTAACCAATGTCGCCTACATAATGAACTATGTTATATGTAAAGCTATCATAATTATCAATAATGACTATCATAAATTAAATTCCATTTTGTATCGGTTTACTTTAATTTTGTATTAATAGACAAAGCATCGTCAGCTGCATTAAATAAAGCCTTAGCTTTAGCAATGCACTCGTTATATTCGCTTTGAGGATTTGAATCGGCAACTATGCCAGCTCCAGCCTGTACGTACATTTGGTCATCCTTAATTATCGCCGTTCTAAGGATAATACATGTATCCATATTTCCGTTTGCTGAAAAATAACCAACACATCCAGCGTAGATAGATCTTCTTTCTTTCTCTAATTCTTCGATTATTTGCATAGCTCGTATCTTGGGGGCACCGGATACAGTTCCTGCAGGGAAGCCTGACTTCAGTACATCTATCGCTGTTAGCTTTTCTTTTATTTTCCCTACAATATTAGATACGATATGCATAACATGACTGTAGTACTCTATGAAAAACTTATCCGTAACCTTGATGGAGCCAATTTTAGAGACCTTTCCTATATCATTCCTACCAAGATCAAGTAACATTAAATGTTCCGCTAATTCCTTGGGGTCGTTTAGTAGTGAATTCGAATTTTCTTTATCTTCTTCTTCCGTGTTTCCTCTGGGTCTTGTTCCTGCTATAGGTCTTAAAGTTATGTCGTCGTCAGATAGTTTTATTAATATTTCTGGACTTGACCCCACGACCGAAAAATCTTCAAAGTTAAGGAAAAAGAGAAACGGAGATGGGTTTATTCTTCTAAGCGACCTGTATAGTGAGAATGAATGTAATTTGAATGGTGATTTAAACTTTTGACTTAAAACCACTTGAAAAATATCACCATCTTTGATGTAATCTTTAGCTTTTTTTACAATGGATATATATTCTTCTTTTTCTACGTTTGATGTGATCGATGTTTCTTTTTGATTAGTTTTTATTTTTACCTGCTTCTTTTGATCAGAATTAATTTTATCTATTATTTCTAGTATCTTTTTTTTAGATTCCATCACTGCATCAATATAATCTATATTTTTTTTAAACCTTATTGGAATAATTATGGTAATTTCATCTTTAATATTATCAAAGACTACCATAGCCGATGGTCTCATAAACATGGCGTCAGGAAATTCATTCTGTTCTGGCAATGAATCTTTAATATTCTCTATAAGTCTTATAGCATCATATCCTATGTAGCCAAATATACCAGCTGACATTGGCGGCAATTCATTTGGTAGGTCGATTTTAGAGTCGTTAACTAAATTGGATAAAGATTCGAATGTACCATTGTCCTGTTTAATATAGGAACCTGAATCCTGTTCGTTATCTTTTATATAAGCTGTATTTCCTTCTGCTTTCCATATTAAATCTGGTTCAAGGCCAATAACAGAATATCTTCCTTTGACAGACCCTCCCTCTACAGATTCAAGTAGCAATGAGTTCTTAAAGGAATCGGAAAGTTTCATCATACTTGATACGGGCGTTTCTGTGTCGGATACAATCTTTTCCCACACAACCTGAGATATACCCTTGGTGTATTTTTCTTCACCTTCTTCGTAATTATGTTTAGCCGGATTCATTTTCTTTATACTTATTATTCATCACTATTTGCAAACAATTGGTTTAGATTATCTTGATTTACCGTTATATCGTATTTATTTTGTAAACCGTTTATATAATTATCAAATATATCATTATTTAACTGCTGCTCGAACGTTTCTATTGTTAATTTACTGTTATCATCAAGCTTATCGATTGATTTTATATCTTTCTTTATGGTTAGTATTATGTTTTGATTATTAACAGGAGATTTCCCAGCAATAGTTGAATTGATTCTAGAGTTAAAAATTATTTTTATAAAATCATTTGAGAATATCTTAGACGGATTTTTCCTAGAAAACGGCTGACTAGCGTTTACATCAACACCTAATTCATTTGCAACAGTATTGATATTATTTGTAGCTTGTATTTTGTCTAATATACTTTTTATATGTAATTTTTCTTGTTTCATTTTTTCTTCGTTAATTATCAATTCAGCTAAGTCTTTCTTAACTAAATTAAATGCCTTAATATAAGGTGCGTTGATCTCCGTTATATGTAACCATGCAAAAGAATTGGCAACTTCACTTTCTATAGCATCAACTTCTGTGTCAATTTCGTTTGAGAAGATAGATTCTATTAATTTGCTATCTTTAATCTCATCAATTGGATTGCCTTTGTTGTCCAAGCCAGATGAATTAACAGCAGAGTAGGTGTTAACGTTTAGCGAAAGTTCGCTTGCTATTGAAGTTAGGTTTTCTCCTGCTGCTCTCGCATCTTCAATTTTATCAAACAATTCAATGATTTTATCATCTGATTTGTTTGTTAAGATTATTTCCTCAATATCTATTTTAACTTTTTCAATAGGAAGCGTTTGTTCTTTAGTAATATTATTGATATATATTATGGCGAATCCTAAGGCTCCCTTTGTTGGCTGGCTGTATGAATTTTGTTCAATTGAAAAGGCTAAATTAGCAATTACAGGGTCGGCTATCTTATCTTTTGTAATATTACCAATGAATATATCATCGGTTTCATAATTTAATTCTGATATTAAGTTGCTAATATCTTTTTTGTATGAATTTTTATAAGCCAATTCTGCTTCTGTTAAATTATCAAAAAGAAATTGATAAACTTCCCTTTTTTCATTGCTAAAGTAATCATTTATATTTTCTTTGTAATAGTCGTTAATCTCTTTATCATTGACCTTAATAAGCTCCTTAACAGATTTTTGATTCAATGTAAGGATTTCAAAATCTCTTGTTTCGTTCTCTATAAAATTATTTTGAAAATTCTCGTAATATTCTTTTAGTTCATTTTCCGAAGGATACTTTATATCGAATTGTTTGTTAGGCAATACAATGTATTCGACTATTCGTTCGTTATTATCGTAACTATTTTTAGCTTCCACCATAATATTTGGTGCTTTAATTCCACTGCTTATAATGTTGTAAAGTTGGAGTTTTTTTTCTGTTTTAATTAACTCTTCTAAAAATGTTTCTTCATTATAGCCTGCTAAAGAAATTCTTTGAAGATAGATGTCTTTGTTAAATTTACCATCTCTGAAAAACGTGTTGTCAGATATTAGTTTATTAGCGATATAGCTTTCAGAAACTCCAAGTCTTAAGTTTTCGGTTTCAACTCTTAGTAGTCCCTCTACTATTAAATTTTGCAAAACTTCTCTGTCAACACCTATTGACAAGGCTTCTTCTTGAGATAATTGTCTTCCCATAGATCCAGAAATTAAGGATAGTTGTTTATTGTATTCTTTAATATAATTTTCAACAGTTAATTCAATCTTATCTATTGTTGCTATTACTCTATTGCCGTAATTACCGAAAATATCTTGAATTCCCCAAACAGCAAAGCTTAAAACTAGAAGTCCAATAAAAATTTTAGCTAATGGACCGGCTATAGATTTTCTGAGTATGTTTAACATTTTAAAAAATTCCTAATTTCTAATAAAAGCCAAATATAAATTATATGATAATAAATAGCCAATGATAATTGTATAATGTTACGTTATGTTATAGATATATTATTTTAATTGGAGATAAAAAAATGCCAAATAAATTTATTAAACCGATTATTGTGGGTAATTGGAAGATGAACGGTCTGAAATCTTCAATTGATGAATTGGTTAAATTAATTGATTTATGTTCTAAAAATACAAAATTTGATGTCGTTATAGCTCCACCTTATACGCTATTGCATAGCTTTAACGATCTCATAAAAAAAAATGAATCACTTTTAAAGCTTGGAGCTCAAGATTGCTATCATATCGCATCCGGTTCTCACACGGGCTCTGTGTCAGGTGAAATGATTAAAGATTCTAACGCTCAATATGTTATACTGGGGCATTCTGAAAGAAGAATACAACACAAAGAAACCAATGAACTTGTATCGAAAAAAGCTCATGCAGCACAATTACTGAAATTAAATACTATTATCTGTGTTGGCGAAAGCCTGGAAGATAGGAGTAACGGGAATCATAAAGAAGTTATTGGCCGACAGTTAGCTAATTCTTTACCAAATGGTTTTACTAATAAAAATACAATAGTAGCTTATGAGCCAATATGGGCAATTGGATCTAATAATAGTGCGTCAAAGGAAGAAATAAACCAGATGCATAAATTTATAGCTTCATTCCTGTTAAAATATTCAAAGGAAAACTACTCTTTACCTATAATATACGGTGGATCAGTTACACAATTTAATGCTAAAGAAATTATAAACATTGATTACGTAAATGGCCTATTAGTTGGTGGAGCGTCTTTAAAAGCGGATAGTTTTTTCGGTATTATTGATGCGATATAAATTATTTATTTATTTTGAATTGTTTATTTTTTTAATTTGTAGTAAAAATCTGTTATTAATTAATTAGGAATTATTATGCAATCTATTCTTCTTATAATCCATTTAATTGTTGCTGTAATTATGATTGTAGCAATTTTAATGCAAAGGTCAGAGGGTGGTGCCCTAGGTATCGGTGGTGGTGGTTCCGGCGGCGGCGGCGGCTTCGGTGGATTGTTAAAAGGAAGAAGTTCAGGTGGTAGTATTGTAAAATTTACTGTAATATTAGGTGCAATATTTTTTGCAACTTCTATTTCATTAACTGTTATAAATACACTAGGTAACAAGTCTATAGTGGACGGGCTTACGGAAGTAGAGACAAATAATATCGTTATCAACGATACTAGTGAAGATGATATTACCATAGATAATCTTGTTAAAAATTTATCACCTTCCGTACCGATTTCTCAATAATACAAATTTTTTTTCATTATCCTATTTAAATGTTTTGCATTTACATAAATTTTGGTAATATACAATACCATGGCACATTATATATTCATAACGGGTGGCGTGGTATCATCATTAGGCAAAGGTCTATCTTCAGCTTCTCTTGCATCTTTGCTGCAAGGCCATGGTTATAAGGTAACCCTAAGAAAATTAGACCCTTATCTTAATATAGATCCTGGAACTATGAATCCTACTCAGCATGGTGAGGTTTTTGTAACAGACGACGGTGCTGAAACAGATCTAGATCTTGGTCATTATGAAAGATTTACAGCTGTTTCTGCAACAAAAAATGATAATATTACTAGTGGAAAGATATACCAAAATATTATTCATAAAGAGAGAAGGGGTGATTATTTGGGTGCAACCGTACAAGTAATACCTCATGTTACTGATGCGATAAAAAAATTTATTACAAACAACACTGAAGAATGTGATTTTGTATTATGTGAAATTGGAGGTACGGTAGGGGATATCGAAGCCTTGCCTTTCTTTGAGGCTATCAGGCAGTTAAAATACGAACTCGATCCCTATCAGTCAATTTTTATTCACTTAACTCTCCTTCCTTTTATAGCTGCATCAGGTGAGCTTAAAACCAAACCAACCCAACATTCAGTTAAAGAGCTTCGGTCAATTGGCGTACAACCAGACATTTTGCTAGTAAGGTGTGATAGGGAAGTCCCTCTTGATGAGAGAAAAAAAATCGCATTATTTTGTAATGTGAAAGAATCACGCGTCATTCAAGCCATAGACACTTCTAATATATATAATGTTCCAATTTTATTACACAAAGAAGGTCTTGATAGAGAGGTTTTAAGTGCCTTTAATTTAGATTCTCAAAAAAAACCAAATATTGATAAATGGTATAAAATATCTGAAAATGCAAAATCTTTAGAAGATTCTGTAAACATAGTGATTGTTGGAAAATATGTTCAACTGCAAGATGCCTATAAGTCTTTAGCTGAAGCTTTGTATCATGGTGGTTTGATTAATAAGATTAAGGTTAATATAAAATGGTTAGATTCTGAAGTCTTAGAGAACAATGATCCAAGTGAATACCTATTAAATGCTCATGCAATTCTTGTTCCAGGTGGTTTCGGTAAAAGAGGAGTTGAAGGAAAGATTAAAGCTATTAATTTCGCTAGAACTAAAAATATTCCATTTTTTGGAATTTGTTTTGGAATGCAAATGGCTGTCGTTGAAATGGCTAGAAATTTATTAAACTTAGAAAATGCAAATTCAACGGAATTTGGTAAAACGGATGAACCGGTAGTCGACCTAATGTATGAGTGGGCTAAAGATACCAAAATTGAAAAAAGAGTTCAAGATAACGATCTTGGGGGCACAATGAGGTTAGGAGCATATAATGCTTATTTGGTAATAGGTAGTAAGGTAGAAAAAATTTATAAAAAAGAAGTCATTTCCGAGAGGCATCGTCATCGTTTTGAGGTAAATAGCAAATATTGCGATCAATTTAAAAAAGTCGGTGTATCTTTTTCTGGAATGTCCCCTGATAACAAGTTGCCTGAAATTGTTGAAATTAATGACCATCCTTGGTTTATTGGGGTCCAGTATCATCCTGAATTGAAATCAAGACCGTTTGATCCTCACCCTTTATTTGTTTCATTTGTATTGGCGGCTTTGGAGCAAAGTAGATTAGTTTAACTTGGTGATTGTTAGTTGATTAATAGGAATGTTTCTGTAGAAATAATTAAAATGGTAATTTAGATGCATGATTTACAATTAATAAGAGATAATCCAGCAGATTTCGATAAAGGTTTATTGAAGAGAAATTTACCGCCAGTGAGCTCACAGATTATTTCTTTAGATAAAGAGAAAAGACTATTGTTAACTGAATTGCAAGAGTTTCAAAATAATAGGAATCTGCTTTCAAAGAAAATTGGAAAGATCAAATCTTCTGGGAGCAAAGAACAGGCAGATTTGTTAATCGAGGACGTTAATAAACTTAAAGATAACATTTTATCTCATGATTTAATTGTGAAAGAAATTACAAAAAAACTGAATGATATATTGTATAGGTTGCCAAACAATCCATTTGACGAAGTCCCTATTGGTTCCAATGAAAATGATAATATAGAAATTAAAAACAAGAGGTTTGGTGAACTTAAGAAACAAGACTTTGTTGTTCAACAGCATTTTGAAATAAAAGGTTTTGAAGAATTTATAGATTTTGAAACCGCATCGAAATTGTCAGGATCAAGATTCGTTCTGTTAAAAGGTCCAGTAGCGCGTCTCGAAAGAGCCCTTGGACAATTTATGCTTGATACCCATATCGAAGAACACGGATACACTGAAGTTTCTGTTCCTCTAATAGTCAATAATAATGTTATGTTCGGAACAGCGCAATTACCTAAATTTAAGGACGATCAATTTCAAGTGATGGTTAACGCCGATGAAATTCAAGTTGATAGTGATGCTTTAGCTAATGAAGATACTAAAAAATGGCTAATACCAACAGGTGAAGTTCCATTAACAAATATTGTTAGAGAGCAAATCCTAGATTTAGATCAGTTGCCATTACGTTTTACAGCATTAACACCTTGCTTTAGGGCTGAGGCTGGAGCAGCGGGAAAAGACACTAGAGGCATGATCAGGCAGCATCAATTTAATAAAGTTGAATTAGTTTCAATAATAAAACCAGATCAGTCTGCTGTTGAGCATGATCGTATGTTAAATTGTGCTGAGAATATATTAAAGAAATTAGATTTACCATACCGCGTAATGTTGTTATCAACAGGTGATCTAGGTTTTTCTTCTAAAAAAACATACGACATAGAAGTTTGGCTTCCTGGCCAAAAAAAATATCGTGAAATTTCTAGTTGTTCAAATTGTGGTGATTTTCAAGCAAGGCGAATGAATTCGCGCTATAGAAACGAAAATGGTCAATTAACCTTTGTTAATACATTAAATGGTTCTGGTATTGCTGTTGGAAGAGCTTTGGTAGCAATTCTTGAAAACTACCAAACTTCAACTGGATCCATTGAAATCCCAAGGTCATTAAGGAAATACATGAATAATATAAATAGTATTGACGTATCTAATTAAGGAACATTAAATGAATACTGAAAAGTACAGAATATTAATTACCAATGATGATGGCTATGCTTCAGAAGGTATTAAATTATTGCAGGACGCCGCAAAGGTTTTTTCTGATGACGTAACAATAATTGCTCCAGCCGACGAGCAAAGTGGTAAATCGCAAGCCTTGACACTGTCAAATATAATTAGGTTAAATAATATTAAAGACAGAGAATATACTATATCTGGCACGCCAGCTGATTGTGTCATGGTTGCTCTTAGAAAAATCATGTTTGATCAAAAACCAACATTAATATTATCCGGTGTTAATAGGGGACAAAACCTTGGTGATGACCTTAATTATTCAGGAACAGTTGGATCCGCAATGGAAGGTGCCATGCATAACATTAAATCAATTGCATTTAGCCAGGTATTTAATATACATAATCCGGGTATTTATTCATTCGAACCGGCAAAGAAAAACATTGAAGTGGTTATAGATAGATTACTAAATACCAAATATAATAACAATATTGTTATGAATGTGAATTTTCCAGATATTCCTGAATCTAATTTGGATATAAGTTATACCTTTCAAGGAAAAAGAGATGTCCCAGCCCATCTTCTTGAGGAAAGAACTGATCCTAGGGGTAATATATACTATTGGGTTGGATTTGAAAGAGCCGAAGGTGGTACTTTAGAGGGTTCCGACTTAAAAGCCATTCATGATGGTAAAATTTCCATTACACCAGTGCAGCCCAATAGAACTGATTACAGTCTTTTAAATAAAATATCCTAATGTGAAACGTGTTGTTAACTAAAATATGATAATTTTAGCTTTACACTAAAGGATGTAAAGATGAACAATAAATCGTTATCAAAAATTAATAAATATCTCTGCCTGGTTATTACAATTTCTATGGCACTTTTATTTGTTGCCTGTAGCGGTGATGTTAAGCGTCTTGGTGACTCGGAGAGATTTCTTTATAAGAATGTAACAAATACGCCAAGTTCTTACAAAGGTAAAAATTCTTATAAAGAAAATCAAATCAAATCTAATAATATTACTTCTCAGGTTAAATTAATTCCAGAGAATATAACTATTATAGCCAAGCAAGGTGAGGATATATACTCCATCTCAAGAGAGTACGGTGTATCTGTAGAAGCCATTGCTAGGCAAAATTTCATTAATTATCCTTATGAGCTAAGGACTGGTCAAAAAATAACCTTTACGACTAATAATGATAATTTAAACTCATCTGTTGTTAGGGGTAAAGAAGAAACAATAGCGACTATCGATGATGTGTACGTAGTAAAAAGTGGAGATAGTCTGTCGTTAATTTCAAGTAAGTACAATATTAATATAAAGTCATTGTCGGTTTTGAATAATATAACAGATCCAAGCAGGATCTATGTTGGGCAGAAGTTAACTATACCTAAAGAGAATAAATTTTATGATTCAGGAAAAAAAGAATCTACTACAATCGCTTTACCAAAAGAAACTCAAGATCTAAAAATATCAGATAACCGTCAATCTATTGAGCAGGATATTAACTTTAGATGGCCAGTTAAAGGAAGAGTTATTTATGGTTTTTCGGACTTAGTTAATGGTGAAATCAATAAAGGTATAAGTATATCTGTTCCAGTAGGGTCATCTATTAAAGCCGCTGAAGACGGTGTTGTTCTTTTTTCTGGTATAGAGGATGGATTGGGGAATGTTATTTTAGTTAAACATTCTTATGGCTGGATTACTAGTTACAGGCATCTTAGCGAATACTTGGTTAAAAGAGGTGACATTATAAGTAGGGGGCAGGTTATAGCAAAATCAGGTAAGAGTGACGATCTCGATACGCCACAATTATACTTTTCTGTTAAGAAAGATTCTGTTAACGTAAATCCAGAAGATCATTTGCCAAACTAAAGGATCTAGTCAAGATCTATAGAATTTTGCCCTGCAAGATTATTTATAAATTGCCAAGCAACCCTTCCTGACCTGGATCCTCTGCCTGCAGCCCATGAAATAGCAAGTTTGCTGAGGTCTTTTTTTTCTATGTTTATTTTATAATGCTTCGCATATGATTCAATCATATCAAGATAATCTGATTGCGAACAATTATGGAAACCGATCCACAAGCCAAATCTGTCTGATAAAGAAACCTTTTCTTCTACCGATTCATTTGGATTGATTGCTGTTGAGCTTTCGTTTTCTATCATATCTCTTGGCATTAAATGTCTTCTATTAGATGTTGCGTAAAATATTACATTTTTAGGCTTGCCTTCTAAACCACCCTCAAGAGCTGCTTTAAGTGATTTGTATGTTGTGTCATCGCCATCGAATGATAAATCATCACAAAATACGATAAAACTATAATGTAAGTATTTTTTTAAGTAACCCAGGATTATAGGTAAATCTTCAATATCTTCTCTATGCACCTCAATAAGCTTTAGGTTATTTGTTTCTGTTGTATTTATCTCATGGTGTATTGCTTTGATTATTGAGCTTTTTCCCATTCCACGAGAACCCCATAGCAAAGCATTGTTAGCTGGTAATTTTTTGGAAAACTGTTTTGTATTGTCATGTAGAATTTTAATATTTAAATCAATACCTTTTAGAAGCTTTATAGGAATTCTATTTACTTCACTAATTTCAGAAAATGATTTAATTTCTGAATTCCATAAGTAAGCATTTGAGTTGCTCCATATTGGTTCAACGGACTCTTTTGGTGTTAATTTTTCTAACGCTTGTCTTATTAACTTAAGCTCAGACGTAACTTGATTTAATAATTCTTTTTCCATTTTTATCTCTAAAAAATAAATATCAAAAGATATTTACAACATTCTAATTAAGAATAATAGTATATTTTAAAAATATTAATTTAATTACCCTTTATTATCATATAATTTTAAACTATACATAATTCTATAATAGTATTCTTAATTTATAATTTGTAATTAATTTTTTTTAAAATGTTTCTTTAGTTTATATTTTAAAATTATCTAATTAAAAGGGGTTTAAATGTTTATTAGTAAAGCATATGCAGCTACACATACGGCTGGTGGATCAGATATTTTTCTTCAACTTTTACCGTTTCTCTTAATTTTTGTTATTATTTATTTTTTAATACTGAGACCCCAACAGAAAAGGGTTAAAGCTCATCGTGACATGGTTCATTCAGTTCAGAAAGGTGATACAGTGGTCACTCAAGGCGGTATATTAGGAAAAGTAACTAAAGTTATTGATGGCAATGAAGTTCAAATTGAAATAGCGGATGGTGTTAAAGTTAAAATTGTAAGAAGCATGATTGCTGAAGTTAGAGGTAAATAGTATAATTTTTTAGGACACGTTCATGCTTTATTTCTCAAAATTTAAAATTACTTACATTTCAATGATATGCGCTATCGGTATTCTGTTAGCGTTGCCTAATTTATTTGATGATGGTAAAATTAGTAATTTTTCAAATCTATTGCCTTCTAACAAGATTAATCTTGGTTTGGATTTAAGAGGGGGATCGCATTTATTACTCGAAGTAGATGCTGGTTATATAGTGAATGAGAAGCTGGAATATTTACTTGATGAAACAAGATTGTCATTAAGGAAATCGAATATAAAGTATAAGAATCTTTCTGTAAAAGATAGTACTTTAAGCTTTATCTCATTAATAGAATCCCAATCCGATCAAATTAAAGAGATAATAGCTGAACTTAGTGCGGATATTTCAGGTAGTGCTAATACTGGTAAGTCTTTTTTGGTTGTTTTAAGAAAAGATAACAATTTATACAGTATATCATTAACAGAAACTGCTATTGATAACTATCTTTCAACAGCAGTCGATCAGTCGATAGAGATTGTTCGAAGGCGCATAGATGAACTGGGAACCAAAGAACCTACAATTCAAAGGCAAGGCAGAGATAGAATATTAATTCAAGTTCCTGGTCTAGATGATCCTGAGAGATTAAAGGCTTTGTTAGGTCAGACAGCTAAATTATCATTTCATATAGTAAATATGAATGCTTCTGAAACCAATATTCCTTCTGGATCACAATTAATGTATAATAACGATGATCCGAAGCTAAGTTTTGTTGTTAAAAGAAGGGCAATTATTAGTGGTGAAAATTTAATTGATTCTCAACCTGGTTTCGATAGCCAGACAAACCAGCCAATCGTAAATTTTAGATTTGATACAGCTGGCGCAAAGTCATTTGGTAAAGTTACTACAGAGAACGTTGGGAAACCCTTTGCTATCGTTTTAGATAATATTGTTATTTCATCGCCTGTTATAAACGAACCTATATTAGGTGGATCAGGCCAGATATCTGGTAGTTTTACAGTCGAAGAAGCAAATGATCTGTCTATATTGTTACGAGCTGGTGCCTTGCCTGTACCTTTAATTATACTTGAGGAAAGAACTGTTGGTCCTGGTTTGGGTGCGGATTCAATAAATGCTGGTAAGTTTGCTGCTGCATTAGGTTTGTTGGCTGTACTTGTTTTTATGATGTTGTCCTATGGGTTGTTTGGAATTTTTTCTAATATTGCTTTATTGTTAAATATTGTATTTATAGTAGGTGCCTTGTCTCTTTTGCAAGCCACTTTAACTCTTCCTGGAATTGCTGGTATTATATTAACAATTGGTATGGCGGTAGACGCTAATGTACTGATATACGAACGTGTTAGAGAAGAAGTTAAGAATGGCAAACTTCCGATAAATGCATTAGACAATGGTTATAAAAGAGCTCTTTCAACAATTCTTGATGCAAATATTACAACTTTTATTGCTGCGATTATATTATTTCAAATGGGTTCTGGTCCAGTAAAAGGTTTTGCTGTTACTTTGGCGATAGGAATAATAACATCTTTATTTACAGCATTTACACTAACAAGATTGATTGTATCTATATGGTTAAAAAAATATAGACCAAAAGTTTTACCGATATAAAGGCAGTTTATTATGAAGTTCCCAATAAAATTAATTAATGATAATACCAAGATAAATTTTCTATCAAATAGAAAAATTTGTTTTATTGCATCATCTTTGTTAATAGCAATTTCAATATCTTTTTTGTTTATAAAAGGTCTTAACTTTGGAATTGATTTTAGGGGCGGTACATTAATTGAAATTCAAAAGATAAATGGCGATGCGGATGTCAGTAACATAAGAGAGTTAATGAAAAATATAGATATTGGTGATGTGCAAATACAGGAGTTCGGTTCGAGTTCAGATGTATTGATCCGTGTAGAGCAGCAAAATGGAGGCGATTCCGCACAACAAAATGTTATTAAGCTTGTTAAAGAGGTAATAGGCAGTCAGTACGAATTTAGACGCGTTGAAGTTGTTGGCCCAAAAGTTTCTTCTGAATTAGTTTACAAAGGTATAATAGCTATAACTCTAGCTATAGCAGCTGTAGTATTCTACATTTGGTTCAGATTTGAGTGGCAATTTAGTATTGGTGCTATGTTGGCATTAATGCATGACATTATGATAACTATAGGTTTATTTTCAATTCTACAGCTAGAATTTAATCTTTCAATAATCGCTGCTATATTAACAATTGTTGGTTATTCATTAAATGATACTGTTGTTGTTTACGACAGGATACGTGAAGAACTAAGGAAATATAAAACAATGAATTTTCTAGATTTGCTGAATCTAGCTGTCAATAGCACATTGTCAAGAACTACAATTACTTCAGTAACAACGTTATTGGCATTATTGTCTCTTTATATATTTGGAGGTGAAGTTATACGAGGATTTACGTTTGCAATGATTTGGGGGGTTATCATAGGAACATACTCATCAATATTTATAGCAGCTCCAGTATTGCTATATTTGAACGTTAAAAGAGATTGGTCCGAAGTTAGCTAATTCTAATTATTTTATCACTGCTTGTTAAGCCATTCTTGGATATTTAGTAAAGCTCGTTTCGATATTAATTTTTTTGTATACGCAGACTTTTCCTTTTTGGATAGTTTTGGTATTGGTTCGTTCGTTATTGTTTCTATCAAGCCATAGTTAATGTTCATTGGTTGAAAATATTTAGCATTATCTTTTTTATCTTTTAATTCAGTTGTTATATAATTAAGCAAAGATCCTAAGGCCGTTGTTTTAGGCGGTATAATTATTTTTTTATTTAAAATTTTTGAAGTCATAAATTTTCCTGCTAATAGACCGATAGATGCAGATTCGACATAACCTTCAACTCCAGTTATCTGTCCTGCAAACTTTATCCTCCTATCTGTAGATAAACTTAAATCCTTATCAAGTAAAATAGGGCTTTTAATGTAAGTATTTCTATGCATTCCACCGAGCCTTGCAAATTTAGCATCCTCTAGTCCGGGAATATTTCTTAGAACTTTGGTCTGTTCGTTGTATTTTAATTTTGTTTGAAACCCAACGATATTATAAAGTGTGCCTTCTTGATTATCTTGCCTTAATTGAACAACGGCATAGGGCTTAACATTTACGTTGTGTTTATTTGTTAAACCAACAGGTTTCATTGGTCCAAATCTTAATGTTTCTTTACCTCTTTTAGCCATCACTTCAATTGGAAGGCAGCCTTCAAAATATGGCGTAGATAATTCCCAGTGATGAAACTCAGTAGATTCCCCTGCTATAAGGTCTTCGATAAATTGAAAGTATTGTTTTTCGTTCATTGGGCAGTTAATGTAATCTAGTCCGTTTCCCCCAGGACCAACTTTATCATACCTAGATTGATACCAGCACACATCCATATTAATTGATTCTTTGTAAACAATTGGCGCTATGGCATCAAAGAAGGCTAATGATTCAGAGTCAGTCTGACTTAGTATATAGTTTGATAGATGTTCTGATGTTAGGGGACCAGAGGATATAATAATATTTTTCCACTCATCTGGAATTTTTTTTACTTCTTCGTTTTTAATTTCTAAAAGAGGGTGGTCATAAAGCGCTTTGCTAACACTAAATGAAAATTTTTCTCTATCGACAGCAAGAGCAGAGCCAGCTGGCACCTTGTTTTGATCTGCTGCAGACATTATCAATGAATTGCAAACTCTCATTTCTTGGTGTAATAATCCAACTGCATTAGATTCATAATCATCGGATCTAAATGAATTAGAGCAAACAAGTTCTGCTAATAGATCTGTTTTGTGCACGGGTGTTTCTATAACCGGCCTCATTTCATGGAGTATTACTTTTATATTATTGTTGACTAATTGCCATGCCGCTTCAGATCCAGCAAGGCCACCACCAATTATATGCACTATATTGTCATTCATGATTACTGATTATCTTATTTTATTTAATTATATTTAAATGATTTATACACTATATATATAGTTATGAAAATTCTAAATTTTATAAAATTATTACCATTATTTATATTACTATCAGCATGCACTGGTAAGTATTCTCCAATGAATTCTAAATACGTTACGCTTGATAGTTATATTGACCAAAACAATCTAAGCCCGATTAATGGCTTTGATCTAACTGTCTGCTCTGGATATAACTGTAATTTCATAACAAATATAAAATTTACCGATCGAGATCGCCGAGAGATTATTAATCTATTTCCGTCTGGCTTGAGAACTGCGAAACAAGAAAGAGACATGATCTCTAAAGCTATTGGAAAGATGGAGCAAATAACTGGATTAATAGTTGGTACAAATGTTGATAAGGGTGGGGTTCTAGAAAATGAATATATTGGAGATATTACAAGACAAGATTGCGTGGACGAATCTTCAACTACAACAAATTATTTAAAATACTTGGTTGATTTAGAATTGATTTACTATCATTACATTGAAATTCCACAATCTAGAGGTGCACTAATTGATGGTCGTTGGCCTCATTTTACTGCTGTTGTTAGAGACAAAAAAACTAGTGAGCAATTTGCAATTGACTCTTGGTATCTAGATAATGGCGAACCTCCTGTAATAATGCCGTTAAAGGATTGGGTTTTTGATTGGACAAAATCGTCAGAAATTAAATCTAAATTTATGGCTATAAATAATCTTTAAGATATAGCCCTGTATAGCTTTTTTTATTGCAAGACAATTCTTTTGGCGTACCGCATCCAATAAGTTCTCCGCCTTTCTCTCCGCCTTCTGGCCCTAAATCTATTAGCCAATCCGCTGTTTTTATTACCTCAAGGTTATGTTCTATTGTAATTACAGTATTACCCTGGTCTACAAGTTCGTGAAGTATATCTAGAAGTTTTGAAACATCATGGAAATGCAGTCCAGTTGTTGGTTCATCTAATATATATATAGTTTTTCCTGTAGAACGTTTTGCTAATTCTTTTGATAATTTTATTCTTTGTGCTTCACCGCCAGAAATAGTAGTCGCTTGTTGCCCTATTTTAATGTAACCCAGACCAACTCTGTCGAGCATCAATAATTTGTCTCTAATGGAGGGAATAGCCTTAAAAAAATCTATTCCCTCAGAAACACTTAGATTTAAGATATCCGAGATATTTTTTTCCTTGTATTTTATCTCAAGAGTTTCTCTGTTATATCTTTTCCCCTTACAGCTATCGCATGTAATATAGACATCTGATAAGAAATGCATCTCAATTTTAATAACCCCATCCCCTTCACATTTATGGCATCTTCCACCTTTTACGTTAAATGAGAATCTACCGGACTTGTAACCACGCGTTTTTGATTCAGGTAAAGATGCATACCAATCTCTAATTGGAGTAAATGTTCCAGTGTATGTTGCCGGATTTGATCTTGGTGTTCTTCCTATTGGCGATTGGTTTATTTCAATTATTTTGTCTATATGCTCAGATCCTTCGATTGAGGTGTATTTTTCTGGAATATCTGAGCTTTTGTTTATTTTCTTTGCTAGCGCTTTGTATAATGTTCCATTAATTAATGTTGACTTTCCTGAACCAGAAACACCTGTAACACAAATAAATTTATTCAGTGGGAACGTTATATCTAAATTTTTTAAATTATTTCCTGAAGCACCTTTTATTACTATCGTGTTGTCGCGATCAATTTTTCTTGGCAATGGCACAGATATTTTTAATTTTTTACTTAGGTACTTTCCTGTTATTGAATTTCTATTTTTCATTATGTCATTAACATTACCTTGCGCAACAATGTAACCTCCGTTAACTCCAGCTTCTATACCTATATCAACTATGTAATCAGCACTTCTTATTGAATCCTCATCATGCTCAACGATAATAACTGTATTTCCAAGGTCTTTTAATTTTTTTAAGGTTCCTATAAGTCGTGAATTGTCCCTTTGATGCAATCCTATCGAAGGTTCATCTAGAACATAAAGAACTCCACATAGACCTGACCCAATTTGACTTGCTAGTCTTATTCTTTGGGCTTCTCCTCCTGATAAGGTTGTTGATGATCTTGATAACGTTAGGTATTCTAACCCAACCTCATTTAGAAAATTTAATCTATCTATTATTTCTTTTAATAATGGTGCTGCAATAATCTTGTTATTAACAGACATGTTTTTCTGTATCGATGTGTGCCAATATAATGCCTCGTTGATGGATAGATCAGTTACTTGACTGATATCTTTTCCTTCAATTTTAACGCATATAGATTCTTCATTTAGCCTTTTGCCGTTGCATTTTTTACACGGGCTTAGAGATTGATATTTAGCAAATTCATTAAATGACTTCTTTCCTCTATATAGTTTAATTTTTTTATTTAAATTATTAATGATACCTTCAAAACTTTTATCAAGAATAATTTTCTTATCATTTAAATTCTCTGCACTATTCGAATATTCAAATTTAATTTTTTCATTACCCGTTCCGTATAAGATAATATCCTTAACTGTCTCTGACAATCCTCTCCAAGGTGTATCTAATTTAAATTTATAAGCGATGCTTAGAGATTTTAATGTTTCTAAATATAAAGGAGATGAATAGCTTCTCCAAGGTAAAATTGCTCCATCATTTATGGTTAAATCCTCATCAGGAATAATTTTTAGGGAGTCAATTGAATAAATATATCCCAAGCCATCGCATCCTTTGCAGGCGCCATGCGGGCTATTAAAGGAAAACAATCTTGGTTCAATCTCCGTAAGGGTAAAACCGGATACAGGACATGCAAATTTAGTTGAAAAAACGATCCTCTTATGTGTATGATTCTTTGAGTAACCTAATGATTTAATTTCGTTCCTATTGATTTCTTCTTCTGGAAATTCAATAATAATATTATCTTTAGATATACTCAATGCTGTTTCTAAGGAATCTTCAATTCTCGATTTGTCAGCACTACCCCCAATAAGTCTATCTATTACTATATCAATATCGTGATTTATATTTTTATTAAGTATTGGTAATTCGTTTAACAGATAAATAGTACCGTCAATTTTTACTCTCTGAAAACCATTTTTCTTGATCGTTTGAATTTCTTTTAGAAATTCTCCTTTTCTATTATTTACTAATGGAGCAAGTATTAAATACTTAGTATTGTTTTCAATTTTTAGTATTCGATCAATCATTTCTGTTATAGATTGGCTGGTGATCGGCAGCCCTGTTTTTGGTGAATGAGGAATACCTATACGTGCGAATAGTACCCTCATATAATCATATATTTCAGTTGCAGTGCCAACTGTTGACCGAGGGTTCTTTGATGTAGTTTTTTGTTCTATGGAAATTGCCGGTGATAACCCATCTATTTGTTCAACATTTGGTTTTTCCATCATTTCAAGAAACTGCCTGGCATAAGAGGATAAACTTTCAACGTACCTTCTTTGACCTTCGGCGTAGATTGTATCAAAAGCTAAGCTTGACTTACCTGAACCTGACAATCCAGTAAACACTATGATTTTATCTTTAGGTATATTTAAATCTATATTTTTGAGATTGTGTTCGTTTGCACCTTTGATTTTTATGTATTTTTGAATAGTACTGTCCAATATAAATTTTATATATATAATATATAGTAATATTACTATCCTATTCAATTGTTAAAAGTTATTTTTTATTTCATTTTAATTAATTTATGTGTATGTTTTTAATATTAGTTTTTTATTTTTTTTAATTTATTTTTTTACATAGAAAGGTTTTTTTATGGCTGGAAGTATTAATAAAGTTACATTGATTGGTAATCTTGGTGGTGATCCAGATGTTAGGTCGACTCAGGATGGCAGAAGTATTGTCAGCTTTAGTGTTGCCACTTCAGAAACATGGAAAGATAAAAATTCAGGAGAAAAAAGAGAGAAAACTGAATGGCATAGAGTTGTAATATTTAACGAAGGTCTTGGTAAAATTGCACAGCAATATTTGAACAAAGGATCTAAAGTTTATCTTGAAGGTCAATTGCAAACAAGAAAATGGGAAGACAAGTCAGGTCAGGAAAAATATACTACTGAAGTTGTAATTCAAAACTATAGCGGTAACTTAACTCTTTTAGATTCCCGTAGTGATAATTCTCAAAATTCTCAAATTTCTGACAATAAGAATAATTTTAATGATACCTCGCCAAAAATTGAAGAAAATAATGAGTTTGATGACGAAATCCCATTTTAATCAAATAAAATTTTGTTTTTTAACAGCTGATATTAATAAATCAATATAATATATGCTTATTGATTATAAGTTTCTTTATTTTTTTGATAATATATAATTATAAAAAATGATTCGTTTATATTAATATATTTATAATTTAAATATTAGAAGCGGTAATAAATTGTCAGAAGATAATAACGATACTGAAATAAAAAATAATCCATTTGGTATTGTCCCTATATCAATAGAAAAAGAGATGAGTAGGTCATACCTTGATTACGCTATGAGCGTAATCGTATCTCGTGCTATTCCTGATGTTAGAGATGGTTTAAAACCAGTTCATAGGCGAATTTTATATTCAATGCATCAGATGGGCTTAGAATCAAGTAAATCTTACCGTAAATCAGCACGTGTTGTTGGTGATGTTATAGGTCGATATCATCCACATGGTGATTCTGCTGTTTACGAAGCTATGGTTCGTATGGCTCAACCATTTTCCATGAGAGAAATGCTCGTAGATGGTCAAGGTAATTTTGGTTCAATAGATGGCGATAGACCTGCTGCTATGAGATATACCGAGTGTAAATTACAGAAGATTTCTTCTCATTTATTGCAAGACATTGATAAAAATTGTGTAACCTTCCAGGATAACTATGACGGCTCGGAGAGTGAGCCGGTCGTATTGCCTGCGAAATATCCTAATTTATTAGTAAATGGAGCCGGAGGCATCGCTGTTGGTATGGCTACAAATATTCCTCCACATAATCTTGGTGAAGTAATTGATGCAGCAAAAGCCCTGTTAAAGGATAGCAATTTATCGGATAATGACCTGGAAGAGTTGATTCCAGGACCTGATTTTCCAACTGGTGGCATTATTATTGGCAGATCGGGTATAAGAAGCGCTCAAGCAACAGGTAGAGGTTCCGTTGTTATGCGGGGCGTAGCTTCTGTTGAAGAGGTTAAAAATAATAAAAGCGCTATTGTGATTACTGAGATTCCTTATCAAGTCAATAAATCTAATTTAATTGAAAAAATTGCCGATTTAGTTCGTGACAAAAGAGTCGAAGGAATTTCCGATATTAGAGATGTTTCCGATAGGCATGGTATTAGAGTTGTTATAGAGTTAAGAAGAGATTCTGAAGCTGATGTTATTTTAAATCAGTTGTATAAATTTACACCTTTGCAATCATCTTTTGGTTGCAACATGGTAACACTAAACGGTGGAAAACCTGAACTTCTGTCGTTAAGAAAAATCCTAGTTGCTTTCTTAGAATTTAGAGTTGAAATAATAACAAAAAGAAGTTTATTTCTTTTGAACAAAGCAAGAGATAGAGCTCATGTTTTAGTTGGCCTTGCTATAGCGGTAGCAAATATTGATGAGGTTATAAAGGTTGTTAGATCCGCACCTGATCCCGCCAGCGCAAGGGCGTCTCTTATGGATAGAAAATGGTCTGCAAAAGGTGTTGAGGAATTAGTTTTATTAATAGCTGACCCAAGGCATAATGTAGATGAAGATGGTTTTTATGTGTTATCGAAAGAACAAACCCAAGCAATATTAGACTTAAGATTGCAAAGATTAACAGGCTTAGGAAGAAATGAAATTTCAGATGAGCTTAATACTATTGGTGCAGATATTCAAAAATATTTGGATATATTAGGTAGTCGTGGGATATTAGAAAATATTATAATTGATGAACTTGATGAAGTTAAGAAAAACCATGCTTCTCCTCGTTTAACAAAAATTTCTGATATAGAATTAGATGTAGAGGATGAAGATCTTATACAAAAAGAAGATGTAGTGATAACAGTTAGTCATAAGGGTTACATTAAAAGAGTTCCTCTCTCAACTTACAGGTCACAAAAAAGAGGCGGAAAAGGTCGTTCTGGGATGGCTACTAGAGATGAAGATTTTGTAACAAAAATTTTCGTTGAAAATACACATACACCAATTCTTTTCTTTTCTTCTACTGGCATGGTTTATAAGATGAAAGTGTGGAAACTTCCTGTTGGAACACCAATATCAAAAGGCAAGGCGATGATTAATATCTTGCCTCTAAAGCAAGATGAAAATATTACAACAATAATGCCTCTCCCAGAAGACGAATCATCATGGGAAAACCTATCTTTAATGTTCACCACATCTTCTGGAAATGTACGTAGAAATAAATTAAGTGATTTCGTTGACGTAAGGTCTAATGGAAAGATTGCAATGAAACTTGACTTAGGTGATTCAATAATTGCTGTTGAGACTTGCGAAAAAGATGACGATCTGATGATTACAACTCTTCTAGGACAATGTATAAGATTTAAGATTCAAGATGTAAGAGTATTTGTTGGCAGAGCTTCAACTGGAGTTAGAGGTATTCGACTTTCAAAAGATGATATTGTTATTAATTCTTCTATCATTAAAGGTTATGATGCAACACCTTCAGAGAGATTGTCATACTTAAAGATGAGTCGTGCTGTTCGCGGAGATGTTGATAATGAGAATGTTATAAATGTTACTCCTGATGAGGAAGGTAGCGTTTTATCAGAAATTACTGAAGAGAAATATGCTGCCATGGGAGCCTCTGAACAATTTATATTATCAGTTTCAGAAAAAGGTTATGGAAAAAGAACATCTTCATATGAATACAGAGTTTCCGGCAGAGGTGGTAAAGGCATTATTGCGATGACTGTGAATGAACGAAATGGAAACGTAGCAACTACATTCCCAGTAGATGAAGACAATCAGATAATTTTAGTAACTGATGGCGGGCAATTAATAAGATGCCCTATTAATGGTATTCGGATAGCATCACGTTCAACTCAGGGTGTAACAATATTTGACATAGATAATGATGAAAAAGTAGTTTCCGTTGAAAGAGTTGGAGATTTAGATGACGATTCAAACGAAGAGGATGAATAGTTATGGGCAAATCAGCGTTCTTTTCTGGTACATTTGATCCAATCACTTTTGGACATTTAGATATTATAAAAAATTCTATGAGCATATTTGATCATTTGATTATTGGAATTGGAGAGCATCACAATAAATCTTCTCTTATTAAAATTGATAATCGATTATTGCTAATAAAAGAATCATTAAATGAGTTTGATATTAATCTAGATAATATTGATATCATTATATTTAACGGGTTGTTAGTAGATGTATTAAAAAAACATAACTGCAATATTATAGTAAGAGGTGTTAGAGACTCATCTGATCTTAATTATGAGTTAAAAATGTCACATATGAACAATATGTTATCTAAAGATGTTAAGACAGTATTTATGCCGACAGGTAATAAATATAGCTATATATCCTCTACAATAGTTAAGCAAATATATAATTTAGGTGGAGATGTATCTAACTTTGTGCCCAAAAATGTTATTAACTTTTTAAATGAGACCTAGTAATGAATAATTTTCTATTATACAAAGTGAATTATACTAAATTATTTTTTAAATTTTTTTTAGTAACAGTATTTAGTTTAATAATAATTAGCAAAGCGAGTGCCATGAGTAATACAAAAGAAAAATTAGTAATTGAGTTAAAAGATGGGAATGTTGTAATTGATCTTAGAGAAGATCTTGCTCCCAAACATGTCGAGAGAATAAAGAAGCTAACAAACGAAGGTTTTTACGATAACATAATCTTTCACAGAGTTATTGATGGATTTATGGCTCAAACTGGTGATCCTACTGGCACCGGCATGGGTGGATCTGAATATCCTGATTTACCAGCGGAATTCACAAAAGAACCCTTTGAACGTGGTGCTATAGGAATGGCACGTTCGCAAAGCCCTAATAGCGCTAATAGTCAATTTTTTATTTGCTTTAAGGCTGCACGTTTTTTAGATAACCAATATACTGTATGGGGTAACGTTGTTGAGGGTATGGAGCACGTTGATAATATTGCAAAAGGCGAGCCTCCTGAGTACCCGGATAAAATCATTAAAATGTCTATAATTAGTTCAGATGATTGATAAAATTAAAATAAGTAATGTAAATTGAATATAGAAGATTTTAATTTTTTATTAGATGATAATTTAATTGCTTTGTATCCAGCTGAACCTAGAGATAATTCAAAGTTACTTTGCCTTAAATCAGGCGGAATATTAGTTGATTCCTACTTTTATAATTTACCAAATTTACTTGATGAAGGTGACACTCTAGTTATCAATGAAACTAAAGTAATACCAACATTTTTGGAAGGGTATCGTTATAGGGGTGAAAACAAAGCAAATATTAGTTTTAATCTAATAAAAAAAATAGATCCTTATAGTTGGGATGTATTGCTAAAACCTTTAAGGAAAATAAAGGTTAATGAGACTATTCAATTTAAAAAAATTACAGGATTTCCTGAGGTTTATGCAAAGGTTATAAGTGTTGATAGCGATAGTATAGTTAGAATACAATTTAATAATATTTCAACATCATTAGATGAGTGGATACAGTGTATTGGTAATGTTCCTCTGCCTCCATATATAAAATCAAAAAGACCTATAGGCGATAATGATGTTGATTCTTATCAAACAATATATGCAAAGAATAGTGGTTCAGTTGCAGCACCTACAGCTGGTTTGCATTTTACAGATAATGTAATGAGTAAGCTAATCACAAAGGGTGTTAATATTTGTAAATTAACGCTACACGTTGGTATTGGAACTTTTCTTCCCATTAAAACAGATAATATATTATCGCATAAAATGCATTCTGAATGGGGTTTATTGAGCTCTGATAATGTGGATATTTTAAATAACACAAAAAAAAATGGAAAAAAAATCATAGCAGTCGGAACAACTTCACTTAGGCTATTAGAAACAGCCTGTGATGACAGTGGTTTCTTTTCGCCCTACGAAGGTGAAACTAACATCTATATAACCCCCGGTTATCAATTCAAAGCAATTGATGTTTTAATTACAAATTTCCATCTTCCAAAATCCTCTTTGTTTGTTTTAGTTGCTTCGTTGTATGGTCTTAAGGATATTAAGCATGCTTATAATCATGCTATTAACAACTTTTACCGATTCTATTCCTATGGTGATGTCTGTTTTATAGAAAAGAATTACTAATATGCAATTTAAGATAGATAAAGTCGATAATAATGCACGTAAGGGGCAGATAACACTAGAGCATGGAGTTGTTAATACTCCAGCTTTCATGCCTGTGGGTACCGCTGGAACAGTAAAAGCTATGTCAACTGATACCGTAAAAAAAACTGGTTCAGAGGTTATTTTAGGAAATACTTATCATTTAATGCTACGACCAGGAATGTCCGTTATAGAAAAGGCTGGAGGATTGAATAGTTTTATGAATTGGGAAGGACCTATATTAACGGATTCAGGTGGTTTCCAAATTATGTCTTTATCAAAATTATGCAAAATATCTGATGATGGTGTAAGATTCCAATCCCATATCGATGGATCTGAATTTTTTCTAGATGCAAAATTATCAATGGAAATACAAAATTCTATTGGCTCTGATATACATATGATATTTGACCAATGCATTCAATATCCATCTACTAATGATGACGTTAAAGCTGCAATGGAGTTATCATTAAAATGGGCTGAGTTGTCGAAAAGATATTTTTTTAAAAAGAAAGGAAGAGGATTGTTCGGTATAGTTCAAGGTGGGGTTGATCCAAAATTGAGAGAGTTTTCAGCTAAAGAACTAGTAGATATTAATTTTAATGGTTATGCCGTTGGTGGTTTAGCTGTTGGAGAGGGACAAGAATTAATGCTTGCAACACTAGATTGTACGCTTCCTTTTTTACCAAAAGATAAACCGAGATATCTGATGGGTGTTGGAACCCCTCAAGATATAGTTGAATCTGTTGTAAGGGGAGTTGATATGTTCGATTGCGTTATGCCAACTAGAGCAGGGAGGCATGGTCAGGCATTTACCAAAAACGGAAGGATTAATATTAGAAATGCAAAATATGCCGAAGATAATAGACCTCTAGATGAAGAGAGTGATTGTGAAGCAAGCAATACATATTCTAGGTCTTATTTGCATCATTTGTTCAAATCAAAAGAAATCTTGGGATCAATGTTATTAAGTTGGTCTAATATTTCTTATTATCAACGTTTAATGCAAGACCTAAGACTTGCTATAAATGAGGGTAATTTGATTGAAACTGTTAACAATATGCATGATAATTGGATAAAAAAAAATAATATCTAGCAATATAGATTTTATATTATTATATATAGTATTTAGATGCATATACATTTATAAGTAACTTAAATATCTAAGAATTCTTAGGGCCCTTAGCTCAGTTGGTAGAGCAGTTGACTTTTAATCAATTTGTCGTAGGTTCGATTCCTACAGGGCCCACCATCTTAATAATTTAACTAGAACACTTTCATGCCCTTATTTTTATTTCTTTGACAAAGCTTTTGCTTAATGCAACGCTGTGAATGTTTGTAATTTGCATGTTTTGAATTAATTATAATTAAAGGGAGACTTTAAAATGAAATTTAAAATATTATCTGCATCGTTACTAGCAGGTGCTTTGTCACTTGGTACGGCTAATGCAACAGAATTTATGTCTATAGGTACTGGTGGGCCAACTGGTGTATATTTTCAAGTTGGTAACGCTGTTTGTCAAATGGTTCATAGAAATGCAGGAGAGGGTAGAAAAGATGGTAGGCAACATGGTTATAGATGTTCCGCCCCTTCAACTGCGGGATCAATTTATAATATAAAAAATATTGAATCTGGAGAACTACAATTTGGCGTTGCTCAATCAGATTGGCAATATCATGCAACAAATGGAACCTCTAAATTTGAGGGTGCTCAGGTACCTGATCTAAGGTCTGTTTTTTCTGTTCACCCTGAGCCATTTCAAATTCTTGTAGGTGGTAACACTGGGATCAAGACTTGGGAAGACTTAGAAGGGAAGACTGTTAACATAGGAAATCCCGGTTCTGGTCAACGTGGAACATTTGAAGTTTTATTAGATGCAAACGGTGTTGGGACTGACTATTTTGGCTCTGCTACAGAACTAACTTCGTCTGAACAATCATCTGCTCTATGTAATGGTGATATTGATGCCTATGGCTATACAGTTGGTGTGCCAAATGCTGGTGTATCCCAAGCTGCTGATGGCTGTGGCGCAACTATTATTAGTTTAAACAATGATGCTGTTGCGGGTTTAGTTAATGATAATCCTTTTTATGCATTTGCTACTATTCCTACAGGAACCTATTCTACGATTGAAAGTAATGTAACAACTTTTGGTGTTAAAGCATCGTTCGTTACATCTGCGAAAGTTGATGCTGATATGGTTTATGAAGTCGTTAGGGCTGTTTTTGAAAACTTTGATGCATTTAAATCACTTCATCCTGCTTTTGCAAATTTATCTCCGCTTCAAATGATGAGTGAAGGTAATTCTGCACCATTGCATGAAGGGGCTATTAAGTATTACAAAGAAAAAGGCTGGATGTAATTCGGTTTAATTAACGGGGTATTTTATATACCCCGTTAATGAATTTTTTAATTAATGCAATATTATAAAATTAGTTAATAATGAAAAAAACTTATTCTCTTGATGCGAGCCTAACAGTAGCAGAAGATCTTGTTTCACGAGAAACTTCTGATATTAATATTATCGGTTTTTGGAACAAGCCAATATCTATATTATTAATATCATGGTCTCTGTTCCAACTGTATATCTCCTCTAGTTTAGGTTCTACTATTTATTATTATGCTGGTTTTGGTTTAATAAATGATATATATGCCAGATCAATACACTTATTTTTTGGCGGTGTTCTATGCTTTCTAATTTTTCCATTCAATAAAAATAATCTAAAAGAAAGATCCGTACCTCTATATGATATAATCCTAGCTTTAATAATAGCAGCAGGATGTCTCTGGCAAGCATTTTTTTTTGCAGATATTATAGGTTTAAATGGGCAGACTCGAAGTTTCATAATATTTGGCTTAAATATTCATTTTGAATTTATTTTAGGCTGGATATCTATATTTGTTGTTTTAGAGGCAGCTAGAAGATCTGTGGGATTGCCTCTAGCGATAATAGGTTTTACTTTTGTAATTTATACACTCTTTAATCAATACTTACCTGAACCCTTTGGCTTATCTTCGGTAAGCTTTACTCGTTATGTAACTACCCAATGGTTTGGTCAAGAGGGTATATTTGGAATACCCTTAGGTGTTTCTACAAAGACAATTTTTCTATTTGTTTTGTTTGGCGCTCTTTTAAATAAAGGTGGAGCTGGGAAATGGTTTATAGACCTTGCATTTGCATCTGTTGGCCACATGCGTGGTGGGCCAGCTAAATCTGCTGTTCTAGCATCTGGTCTTACAGGTATGATATCGGGCTCTTCTATTGCTAATACCGTTACAACTGGAACTTTTACGATTCCAATAATGAAAAAAAATGGTTATCCTGCTGTTAAGGCAGGTGCTATTGAAGTTGCATCATCCGTAAATGGTCAATTAATGCCTCCAATAATGGGCGCTGCTGCATTTGTAATGGCTGAGGTTATAGGGATTCCTTATTTTGATATTATTAAACATGCTTTTATACCTGCCTTCATTTCATATATAGCTTTATTTTATATAGTTCATTTGGAGGCATTGAAGTTAGGATTAAAACCAGTGCCTATTTTAGAAAATGTTAAAGCTGTTCTTTCTAGAGGTTGGCAGTATTTAATACCAATTATTGTTCTTGTTTTAATGCTTACGGTTTTTAGGTTCTCAGCTGATAGGTCTGCTTTATATTGTATTATCACTCTGATAATTGTTTTTTTTGTTGAAGAATTGATTAAAAAATACAAAGAAAATAATATCTCAATAATAAGAAATTCATTGGCAAATACGACAAAGATAGTTGCGTCAGGATTAAAATATGGCGCACAAAATATGGTAACAGTATCAATTGCAGTTGCAGCAGCAGGTTTAGTTATGGGATCAATTGGTGCCTCTGGGTTATCAAATGCAATTCAAGAAGTGTTAACTGCAGTTGCAGGGGATGCAATTATTCCTATACTTTTTGCCACTGCTATTTTATCAATAATATTAGGTATGGGTTTACCAACTACTGCAAATTATCTAATTGTATCAACTCTAATGGTTGGAATAGTTTCTACATTGGGACGTCAAGCGGGTTACGATTTTCCAATTATAGCCATACATATGTTTTGTTTTTATTTTGGTTTGATGGCAGATGTTACTCCGCCCGTTGGATTAGCCTCGTATGCTGCTGCATCTATTAGCAGAGCTGATCCAATTAAGACGGGGGTACAGGCGTTTTTATATTCAGGCAGAACGGCTATATTGCCATTTGTTTTCATGTTTAATCCAGAATTATTACTAATAAATGTAAATTCATGGATTGAGGGAATTTTAATCTTTCTGATGAGCTTAATTGCCATTATTTCTTTTACAGCAGTTACTTTAAATTGGTTTAAAATAAAACTAAAATTCTACGAGTCTTTATTGCTTTTGATTGCATGTTGTATATTATTTAGACCTGGTTTTTTGCTAGATAATTTTTATCAAGACGAATTTGTAGGGATAAATATAAACGAAATGTCGAATGGTATAAATTCAAATAAAATAAGCATCAAAACTATTGATCTTCTTGACAACGAACAAACAATAATAATTAATTCTCCTAACGAGAATACCATGGAATTTAATTGGGATAATCTTGGTATTAAGGCGATGCCTTCGTTTTTATATCAAGATGCCATACAAGTAAGCATATCTAAATTTAATGGGATCGGTTATCAGTCGGGTTTACAAAATGGTATGAATATTTTGTCTGTAAGTACCCATTTGGATAGAATCTCTAAATATTGGTTCTATATACCTGGTCTGGTTATTTTTATTGGAGTGTATTATATGCAAACGGTTCGTTCAAGAATAACAAAAGGTATATCATGACAGATTTAATTCAAAGGCAGTTTGATCAAATTTTGCCAATTGCTGTTAGAGGAGATGGTCCATATATATACGATAAAGTTGGAAAAAGGTACCTTGATGCATGCGGCGGTGCAGCCGTATCTTGTTTAGGTCACAATAATATAATTGTAAAGAAATCTATATCAAATCAATTAGAATTATTGCCTTATGCTCATAGTGGTTTTTTTACAACTGAGCCCGCAGAAGAGTTAGCTTCAATGTTAAGCGCGTTAACGCCAAATCCATTGAATTGGGTTTATCTGGTTTCAGGCGGATCGGAAGCTGTTGAGTCTGGATTAAAAATTGCACGACAGTATCACTATGACAGGGGGCATAATAAAAAATCTCATATAATAGCTAGAAAACAATCTTATCATGGTAATACTTTAGGTGCATTAGCTGCAGGTGAGAATATTCCGAGAAAAAAACCATATGAACTAATATTATCTAACTCTGTTCATCATATATCTCCATGCCATTATTGGAGATGGGGAGAAGACGGTGAAACAGAGGATGATTATGGGCTTAGGGTAGCCAATGAACTTGAAGAAAAAATTATGGAATTAGGTGCTGATAACGTATCTACATTTATTGCAGAAACAATTGTTGGAGCGACTATGGGTGCGGTGCCCGCAGTAAATAATTACTTCAAAAGAATTAGGGCTATATGCAATAAGTACGATGTTATAATGATACTTGACGAAGTGATGTGTGGTATGGGCAGAGTAGGTCAGCTTTATGCTTTTGAATGTCATTCTATTGTTCCTGATATTGTTTGTATTGCAAAGGGTCTGGGTGCAGGTTATCAACCGATTGGCGCAATGATATGCAATGATAAGATTTACGATAATATAAATAATTTATCGGGTTATTTCCAACACAGTCATACATACTCTGCTCATCCGGTTGCTTGTGCAGCTGGAGTTGCGGTTTTAAAAGAAATTTCTAAGACGTCTACGTTAAATAACGTAAAGAGACTAGGTGAGGTATTGCGCAATAGATTAATTGAAGAATTTAAAGACTTCTCTAATATTGGTGACATTAGAGGTAGAGGGCTATTTATTGGATTAGAGATTGTAAGGAATAATATGACTAAAGAATCATTTGATCCAAAGCATAAAATATATGCAAAAATTAAGAAAAATGCTTTTGATTTAGGCTTGATGGTGTACCCTATGGGAGGCACTATAGATGGCATAAATGGAGATCATGTCTTATTAGCACCACCATATATTATAAATGACGATCATATAAATGAAATAGTTGAAAAGTTAAAATTATCAATTAAAAAAGCTCTTCTAGAGACAGCTTAATTAAAATTATAGTATACGTATTTATGTTAAATACTTATTGTTTTATTTATTTAATTAATTAATATAAAAGGATATTTAATTAAAGGAGTAACTTTTATGATGAATGGTATAAGTGGCGTAGGTCACGTAGGGATTGCTGTTACAAATATAGAAAAATCTTTAGAGTTTTATAGAGATGTTGTAGGACTGAAATTAACTGGTCTATGGGGCAAGCCTTACAGAAAGAATAGACAATGTTTCGTTAGAATTGACAATATGCATCATAATATTGTTTTTTTTGAAATAGATGAAACTGTTGATAGAGCAGGGCTTGATACAACAGATACCGCTAAAAGACAAAAGCCTGGTTTGCATCATATTGCCTTTGAGTTCCCAGAAAGAGAGGATTGGTTGTTAGCTCTTGAAAGCGTTAAGGCAAAAGGTATCCCATTTGTATCGGGACCTTATGTTCACGGACATGAGGCGGACTACTACGAGGCAGATGATAACGGAATGGGTTTTGTAGGTGGTAGCGGCAGTCACGCTTTCTATATATGTGACCCTGATGGAAATAGACTTGAATTCTATTGCTGGATGATGAAGGTTACTCAGAAATCTATTGCTGCGCCAAATCCAGATCTTTAATATTTTTTTATTATGAGATTATTGGTATTTATTTTTCTTATTATCAGCATCGATAATTCATACTCACATGGCACTATCAATATAACTAATGTAAAGAATGACATTGGTTATATTGATTTGTCAATTTATGATAATGAAGTTGCGTTTTATGGTAAATCTGACCCAATAGTAAGAATAAAGAAAATTGCAACAAAAGGACTAACTTCAATACCTCTTTCAAATTTACATGAAGGCAAAGTGTCTATTTTTGTTTTTCATGATCAAAATGAAGATTCTAAATTTAACCAAGGTTTTCTCTGGAAAAATCTTGAAGGATTTGCTTACAGTAATAATTATATACCAAAATCTAAACCTATTTATCTGGAAACCATTGTTGAATTGAAGCATAATGTTCCGTTGAAATTAAATTTAATATATTAGGATTAAAGATTAAATGTTAGGCGCACTATTAGCATTATTCTCATCGGCTTGTTTCGCCATGAATGTAACGGTGTTGAGAAGAGGTGTCTTAAAAGCATCAGTTCTTCAAGCAATCGCTATCACTGTTCCAATTGGAGTTCCTTTCTTCCTTATAATTTTATTGGTATTTGATTGTTATGATATTTTGCTTGATATAACTATGTCCTCTTGGATTTATTACGGTCTTGCAGGTATAACGCACTTTGTTGTCGGAAGATATTGTAATTACCAAGCCACGAAAGCATTGGGCGCTACACAGGCTGGGCCTGTTACACAATTAGGTTTGTTAATTTCCGTGTTTTCTGCTTTTTTCTTCTTACAAGAAACTGTGAACATTACTTTAATAATTGGCATTCTATTAATTTTGGCCGGTCCTTTAGTGATACTTATAGGAACATCTAATAAAGATTCAGTCGTTACAAAATCTGGTATTAAAATTAAGTATAAAGAAGGTTATCTATGGGGGTTAATGTGCGCTATTTGCTTTGGCCTAAGCCCCTTTCTTATAAAGCTCGGTCTTAATGATGGTGGCTTAAAAGAAAATATAGTTGGATGCTTTGTGTCTTATTTGAATGCAACAATACTTGTCTACATTGTATTGTTAATAAAAAAGGAGCCATTGCTTAATAATTACAAAATGAATAAAAACTCTTTTCGATTATTTCTGGTAACTGGTTTTTTGGTTTTTTTATCTCAACTTTTAAAATATATGGCCTTGGCATTGGCGCCGATTACAATAGTTGAACCTATTCAAAGAACAACAGTGATATTCAGAATATTATTTAGTTGGCTCATAAATCGAAAACATGAAATTATAAATTTGCAAACAATACTAGGAATATTTATATCCTTAATTGGTGTGTATGCAATAATACTAAATATATAAAAAGGTCTGTAATAAATTACAGACCTTTTTATAATATATGTACATTATTTAAATTGTTGATCAACTGTATTTTATTGATATTTTAAAGCCAAGCTATCACCGTTATCAGTGAAACGTCCTGTAAAGTATTCAACATCTTCAGCTGTAAATGGTATATACTCATTCGACACTTCTACTTTTGGTGGGCTTGTATACCAAATCCATAAAGATACTGTTGACATTATTCCTATGATTACAGACATTGCAATAATTTGAGCACCGTTATGTTCTCTGGCTTTTTTTCTGTAATCAGTCATATGTTTACCAATCTTTATTTGAAAAATGTTTATTTATTATTGTGAATAATAGTCAACATCCTCTGCTGTAAAACCAACTACTGAGTTATCCATTGGTTCTGCAGGTGGGGTTGTTTTCCATATATAAAATGCAGTACCACCGATAATCCCTATGATAATGCACATTAAAATAATTTGACTTGATTGTTTCATTTAATTTCTCCAATGAATTGGCTATTGTTATTATTATTATACATACCTTTGTATTGAAAATATAACAAGTAATCTTTTTATATAGCTTCTTATATTTTTATATTCTAGACAATTAACTTTTATTAATAACAGACCATAGTTTTTCGGTTGTTATTGGCATATTTATATTTGTATCATAACCATTTTTTTCAAGTGCATCTAGTATAGCATTCATTATTGTTGGCAACGCACCTGATATTCCAGCTTCACCACAACCCTTTAAACCTAGAGGATTAGTTTTAGCTGGCACAGGATGTGATTTAAATTTAAAATCAAGGGGTATATGTGAGGCTCTGGGCATAGTATAATCCATAAATGATCCTGACAATAGTTGCCCATAATCATCGTAGGTAGTGTTTTCCATCATTATCTGTCCTTGAGCTTGGATAACTCCACCAAGAACTTGGCCTTCAACAAGCATAGGATTAATTAAATTTCCAAAATCATTAACCGCAATATGTCTAACTAATTTAACAACTCCAGTATTTGGGTTAATTTCAATTTCAGATACATGGCATCCGTTTGGAAATGACTGTGGAGGTGTGTCTTCTGCTAACTCTCCGTCTAATGATTGGGGGAGGCCTTCCGGTATTTGATTGTTTTTAGATAATTTTTTTACTTCATTACTTAAATCTAAAATACTTATTTTATGATTTGTTCCTGGTATTTCAAAATCACCATCGTTAAATTCTACATTATCGCTTCCAGTATTATACAGATGTGCCATAATTTTTTTGCCATTCTCTATGACAATATTGCTAGCTTTTAACAATAAAGTACCGCCACCGATAGCTGTTCTAGATCCACCTGTTCCAGCACCAGCGGTTAATTCTCGGCTATCACCCTGTATTAATTTAAAATTTTCCATAGGAATACCAAGATTATCGGATACGATTTGAGCGAATGAGGTTAAATGACCTTGTCCATAATCTAAATTACCGCTTACCAATGTGACTTGGTTATTGTCGTCGAATCTTACTCGTCCCATTTCTTTTGCGCTTGGAGCTGTAACTTCTAAATAATAAGTCAACGCACGACCTCTTAGTAATCCGTTTTTCTTAGATTCAGTAGCTCTTTTATCATAGGTATCCCATTCAGATGTTTTAAGGGCATCATCAAGAACACTGTTGAAATCACCGCTGTCGTAGGTTAAACCTGATACGGCATTGTATGGGAACATTTCTTTTTTAATTAGGTTTATTCTTCTTAATTCAACTGGATCTACATTCATTTCTGTTGATGCCTTTTGAATCAAGCGTTCCATTATATATACACCTTCAGGTCTTCCTGCTCCACGGTACGCACCGATAGGAGTTGTGTTTGTAAAGGCTGCAACTGTATTGACATATAATTCTGGTAAGTTATACGCACCTGGAAAATTGTTTTTAATATTAGCTGATTGCGCCATTGGTCCCATTAAGCCTAAGAATGCTCCACAGTTTGCAACTACATTAATTTTTCCGGCAATCATTTCTTTTTTTTCATTAAAGGCTAGTGTCGCTGTTGCCCAAGAATCTCTACCATGGGTATCTGAAATAAAGGAATCCGTACGAGTGTCTTTCCATTTTATACTCTTCCCAGTTAATTTAGAGCCAATTAAAGCGGCTATATATTCTGGATAAGGGCTGGATTTCATACCAAAGGACCCACCAACACTATGAGTCAGAACATGTAATTTTTCTTTTGGTATGTTTAATATAGGTCCCGCTAATATATTACTGAAGCCAAATAAACCTTGTGAAGGGGCATGAAGCTCGTATTCATCTTTTTCGGTGTCATACTTCGCAAAGCATGCTCTCGGTTCCATTGGAGCAACGATAAGCCTACTGTTTCTTAGGTCTAATGTTGTTCTATGGTAAGCATTTTCAATAATTTTATCGATTTTAGCTTCATCTCCATATTCCCAATCAACTGCAACATTATTTTTTGCTTCGGGATGGATTGTTGTATTATTTTCTTTTATAGCTTCACGTGGATCTGTCACCACATCTAATTCTTCTATATCTAAGATGATTTTTTCTGCAGCATTTTTTGCATTATTGATGGTATCTGCAATCACAAACGCAATTGGTTGTCCTACATAAGCAATTTTCTCTTTTGCAAGCGCCATCAGTGGTGGAACATTAATAGGTGTGCCATCTTTACTTTTTAATTTATCCGCTGTAACGCATGGAATTGGTCCAACATTTTCTTTCTCAAGGTCAGTATAGGTAAGTATCCTTATAACACCTTCAGAACTCTTCGCATCTTCAATGTCAATATTAAGAATCTTAGCATGTGCATATGGTGATCTAAACATAAAACTATTATAAAAATCTTCACTTTTATAATCATCTGTAAAAGTACTTTCACCTTTTAACAGAACGGGGTCCTCAAATCTCGATACAGATTGTCCTACCGCAAATTTAGTAAATGAGTATTCGTTCAAATCATCCATAATGTTTACCTTTATAAAAATTATTTATATTTATCTAATATCATGTCAGAGGCCTTCTCTGCAATCATTATCGTCGGTGCATTCGTGTTCCCTGATACTAATGTGGGCATTATTGAGGCATCAACAACTCTTAAGCCACGAATATTTTTTACTTTCAGTGTTTCGTCTACTACAGATAAATCATCTTGACCCATTTTACATGTACCAACAGGATGGTAACTGGTTCTAGACATTGTTTTTAAATATTCTAACAATGATTCATCCGTATTAATATCTTTACCTGGATATTTCTCTTCGACGACATACTTTGAAAAGTTTTTATCTTCACACACTAGACGAATTTTTTTAATAGCATCTAGGAGAGTTAGCCTATCACTTTCTTCCGATAGATAATTAGGAGCAATTTCTGGAGGGTCTAATGGGTTGGCAGACTTTATGTGAACATAACCACGACTTTGAGGTCTTAATAGAGTACATACTACTGTTACTCCTGGGTATTTATGCGGCGCTCCACCAATTGCAGTAGTTGAAAACATCAATACAAGGCTTTGTATATCTGGTGATGCAACTTTATCGTTTGTTTTAAAAAAACCCCCTACATAAGCAACTCCCATTGACAGCATACCTTTTCTATTTAAGATATAATCAATTCCAACACCAATTCTTCTGTGTAAATTATTATACACATCATTAACTGTAAAAGGTTTGTTTAGTTTGTAAATAACCGGTGCATTAATATGGTCTTGTAAATTTGATCCAACACCAGGTAAGTCTGCGATTATATTAATGCTATGCTTTTTTAACAAATCAGCAGGGCCAATTCCTGAAAGTTGCAATAGTTGTGGCGAGTTAAAAGCTCCAAGCGATAATATCACTTCTTTGTTAGCATAGACCTCACTCTTTGTTCCACGATTAATATATTCTACACCTATTGCTGTTTTTCCATCAAAGATAATCTTTGTTGCGTGTGCATTTGATATAATTGTTAAATTCGATCTTTGTTTTGCTTTTTTTAAATAAGCAACAGCTGCACTACATCGCCTACCTTTTTCTGTAGTCCATTGGTATGGGCCAAAGCCTTCTTGCTCTTCTCCGTTAAAATCATCGTTTCTCTTGTGCCCTTGAGATACAGCTGCGCTAAGAAATGCTTCGCTAAGAGGATGATTGTCTTTATGATCAGAAACATTAAGGTCTCCGGCAGTACCGTGATAATCGCTCTCACCTCTTTCTTGTTTTTCAGCTTTTTTAAAATAAGGTAAGATATCATCATAACTCCAACCTGTGTTACCCAATTGTCTCCAGTGGTTATAATCTTCCTTCTGCCCTCTAATATAGATCATCCCATTGATTGAGCTAGATCCACCGAGTACTTTGCCTCTCGGTGCAGCCATACTTCTTTTAACCCAACCATCATCTTCTTTTGTTTTGTACATCCAATTAACTTTAGGATTAGTGAATAGCTTTGCATATCCAATAGGGACATGTATCCATGGATTTGAGTCTCTTCCACCTGCCTCTAACAAACACACATTATATTTATTATTCTCAGTTAGTCTTGCTGCAAGCGTACATCCAGCGCTTCCTGCACCAACAATAATAAAATCAAAATTCTTTGACTTTTCCATTTCCCTCATTCCCATAGTTATAATTTTTTTATCTTCGGTATTGTCATATATTAAATTTAGATCTATCAATATACAACATATAAATGAAACCTATATTAATAGAAGGTAGTAAAAATGCCAATACAGAAACCAGCTTTATCAGAATATCCTATAAATACACTAATTAATGACAGATGGAGTCCGAGAGCATTTGATAGCAAAACTGTTGAGAATAGTAAGCTTATGAGTTTGTTGGAAGCCGCGAGGTGGGCTGCATCATGCAACAACTCACAACCATGGAGATTTATTATTTCGAAGAGTGAAGATAAAGATGCACACGATAAGGCGGTATCATGTTTCAACGAAAGAAATCAAAGGTGGGTAAAAAATGCACCTGTAATTGGTTTTGTTTGTGCATACAAACTAATGCCTAATGAAAATCCTAACAGAACATATTTTTATGATACAGGTATGGCAATGGCACAATTATCATTACAAGCTCTTGAGCATAATCTATATTTACATCAGGCAGGTGGTATTTTAATTGATAAAATTACTGCAGATTATTCTATTCCAGATAATGTTGATGTAGTATGTGGATTTGGTCTTGGTTACCAAGGTGAAGCTGAAAGTCTTCCTGATGAACTTGCTGAGAGAGAACTCGAAGCAAGAAAAAGAAATTTAATATCTGAATTCACTTTTTCTAATAAATTTGGTGAAATTTCGAAAATATTCAGTAACAAATAATTATAAGGGTGTGATATGAAATCAAACAGAAAAGAAATTGGTATAGCGGTTATTGGAGCTGGGGGCATAGGAAATCTAAGAGCCCATTCATGTCAGCAAATATCTCAAGTTGACTACATTGCTATGTGTGACATTGACAGTAAAAAATTAAATACTGTTGCTGATTCTGTAAAAGCTGATATTGCAACCAATGATTATAAAAAAGCTATTCTTGATGATAGAGTAGGTGCTGTAATTATATCAACAGATGAAGAAAACCATTATGAAGCTGCAATGCTAGCTGCAGAATTAGGTAAATCAGTTTTAATTGAAAAACCATTTGTTCTGGATCTTGATGAAGCTGATAGGATTTTAAATAAAGCTAAAGAAACTGGCGCTGAAATATTTGTTGGATACACGCAAAGGTTTCGTAGAAAATTTTTATTAGCAAAAGAGGCGGTCCGAAGAGGCCAATTAGGTGATATCGTATTTGCAATGGGTAAAATTTATGTAACCAGGGCCGTAGGTGAAGCGGTTGCAGCTAGATCTCCTAATACTACCCCTTCAATAAATACAGGCACATATTTAGTTGACCTAATGTTATGGTACATGGAAGGAAAAACTCCAGTCGAAGTTTATGCAAAATCTGGTAGCAATGTTTTTAAACCATATAATCGGGATGATTTTCAATGGATGTTGGTAACCTTTGATGATGGCTCTGTTGCTTCTTTGGGTACTAGTTGGTTGCAACCAAGGCATTGGCCAGCATACACGGCAACAATGGAAGTTGATCTTCAGGGTACAACAGGCTGTCTAAGCATAGATGATGCTCATAGAGATGTTATACTTGTTCCAAACGAACCAATTCCATGTCCATATACACCTCAACATGAAGTTGGTGTTGCTTTTTTAGGATCAGCAATGCCTGGTGACTTTATATTAGGTGAATTTTTTGGTCCAATGAAAGAAGAAACTGACGCATTTGTTCGTCATACCTTAGGTATCGGTGGCGTTGGGCTAACAACTGGCAAAGAAGCTAGACAGATATTAGCGTTAACAATGGCTGCTGATCGTTCTGCTAAAGAAGGCGTGCCGATAAAACTTTAAGGGTTAGATATAAATGACTTTAATAAATATAAATCCTGATGATTTGAGTAGGCCAGATAGATATAAATTAATATGTGGTTTAGTTATACCGCGTCCAATCGCTCTTGTTACGACCGTATCAGAAAACGGGGTAGTAAATGCTGCTCCTTTTTCCTTTTTTAATGCCTTTTCTGACCAACCTACAATTGTTGCTTTAGGAGTTAATTCTAGGCCAGATGGTGGCATGAAAGATACAGCTACAAATATTAACTACACAAAAGAATTTGTTGTTCATATGGTTACCAAGGATATTGCTGAGAAAATGAATGTATCTTGTGTAAACTTCCCTCCAGATATTAGTGAGATTGAAGAAGCAAACTTTACTCTTAAAAAGTCTTATGCAGTTAATACTCCGTCAATTAAAGAAAGTCTTGTAGCTTTGGAATGTAAATTACATTCAATTATTCCATTGGGTATTGATAGAAATATAACTCTTGGAGAAGTTATCAATATATCAACAACATCTGATGTAGTTGACGTTGATAAGAATTATATTAACATTGAAAAATATCAGCCTATTGCTAGATTATTTGGTAACATGTATGCAAGTATTTCTGATATATTCCAACTAAAGAGGTTAAATTATCAAGAATGGATGAATGATAAAGAATTAAGTAAACTTAAAAAAAATAATAACAAAGAGGAAGATTAATAATGGATTTTTCATTTACACAAGATCAAGATGAAATGAGATCACACATAAGAGACTTACTAGAAAAAGTATGCCCTCCAGAATACGTTGAAAAATGCGATAAAGATGGGGTGCCACCATACGAAGCTTATAAAGCTTTGTGTGACGCAGGTTGGATTGGTTTAATTATACCAGAAGAGTTTGGCGGTGCAGGAGGTAGTGCAACGGACCTTGCTATTCTACTTGAAGAAATAGGAAATAAATTCGAAGAGCTTGCTATGTGGGTATTTAGGACAATGACATGGGGTGCTTTTGCTATAATGGAACACGGAACTAGCGAGCAAAAAAATAAATTCCTTCCATTGATAGCAAAAGGCCAATTGTCTTTTGCGTTTGGTTTAACAGAACCTGAGTCAGGTTCTGACGCGGCTGCGTTAACAACTAAGGCAGATTTAGTTGATGGTAAATACATCATCAATGGTCAAAAAGTTTTTTCATCAGGAATGGACATAAGTGACTACTGTTTGGTTGTTTTAAGAACATCTAAGGAGGATATAAAACAAAAAGGAATAACTACTCTTATGGTTGATACTAAATCAAAAGGGATAGAGATTCATAAAATAGAAACACTTGGTCACAGGTCAATTGGAACAACTCAAGTCTTTTATAATGACGTTGAAGTATCAGAAGATTCGATCATTGGTGGCATTGGAAATGGTTGGAAAGTGTGCGATTCATGTCTATGGTACGAGAGATTGTGTCTGTCGGCCGCAAGAACTGGTGCAGCAACAGCATGTTTTGATCTGGCTGTAGATTATGCAAAAAACCGTGAGCAATTTGGTAGACCTATAGGTAAATTTCAAGGAATTTCTCATAAAATAGCTGATATGAAAGTTATGCTAGAATTATCACGTATGTTATTTTATAAGTTCGCATGGTCAATAGATCAAGGAACTGCAAGTAGGCATGAGGCTGCGATATTAAAACTATATTCCAGTGAATCTTATAAAAGCATTGCTGATATGTCTCTTCAAGTTTTTGGTGGTTATGGTTATTGCATGGAATATCCAGTCCAAAGATATTATCGTGACGCAAGATTATCTGTAATAGGTGCTGGTACATCGGAAATTCAGAGAAATATAATAGCAAAAAGTTTAGGATTATAGGTATTATGAGTTATCCATTAGATGGCGTAAGAATATTAGAACTAGGACAGATAATAGCAGGTACATATGGATCTCAGGTTCTATCTGATTTGGGGGCTGAAGTTATTAAAATTGAAACTCCAATTGGTGACTTAGGAAGAATACCCTCTGTTGCACCAATAAATGGTTTAAGTGGTCTTTTTTTAACATTAAACAGAAATAAAAAAAGCATATCTATTGACCTTAAGACTGAAGAAGGTCTGAATATATTTTATAGCCTTGTTAAAACATCCGATGTTGTTGTAGATAATTTTAGACCTGGTGTTTTAAAAAGACTTAAAATTGATTACCCTGTTTTAAAAAAGCTTAATAACAAGATAATACAATGTTCGATTACAGGTTATGGTGAAGAGGGTGAATATGCAAACTTGCCGGCTTTAGATATTATAATACAATCAATATCTGGTTATATGGCTATTACCGGAGAACCTGGAAGGCCACCAGTAAGAACTGGTATCCCATTGGCTGATTTATCAGGTGGAATTTTCTCGTGTAAGGGAATATTGGCTGCTCTATACAAAAGAGAAAAAACTGGCGAAGGCTCGTCTATAAGCTTATCTATGTTTGATGGTATGTTAAGTTTATTAAATTATCTTGGTACAGTTTGGTTAACTAAAGGTGAATTGCCAGAAAAACCAGGTTCCGCACATATGTACTCAGTTCCATGGCAAGCTTTTCAGTGTACAGATGGTTACGTCGTTGTCGCGACGCGTCAAGAGGTGTTCTGGGAGCGTTTGTGTACCGCATTGGATGCAGAATATCTAACAAAAGATGATAGATTTAAAGATAATCCGCTTAGGGTCGAGAATCGTGACACTCTTGTCCCGATACTTGAAGAACTATTTGCAAAGAAATCTGTTGAAGATTGGATAAAAATACTCAGAGATAACGAGGTGCCATCTGCCCCTGTAAATAATTTAGATTCAGCTTTTTCTGAACCACCTGTTGCGGAGAGAGAGATGATTGTCGAATACGATCATCCTGAAGCAGGTAAAGTAAGGCTGCCAGGAAATCCAATTAAATTTGCTGATATGGGTCCTTCAATATCAACACCAGCTCCCATGCTAGGAGAGCATACTGATGAGATTCTAAGTTCAATTTTGAAATTGAATAACGATGAAATTAAAAAATTAAAAGATAATAATATAATAAAATAAAGGAAGCATACTATGAGAGGTTTATATTGGGAAGAATGGGAAATAGGAAATGAATATATTTCGCCAAGTAGAACGGTTACCGAAACTGATATCATCAATTTTGCTGGAGTTTCTGGTGATTATAATCCGCTTCACATGGATGAAGAATATTGTAAAAAAACACAATTTGGAACGAGAATTGCACATGGTCCTCTAGTTTACTCTATTGCTGCAGGGCTTTTATTTCAACTTCATCTATATGACGATACATTGATAGCCTTTTTGGGTTTCGATAGTTTGAAATTTACAAAACATGTTGTAGCTGGTGACACAATAACAGCAAAAATCAATGTTATTGAAAAGAGAGAAACTTCAAGGCCTGACAGAGGTGTTATGAAAAGAAGTTTAAAAGTTTTTAATCAAAGAGATGAAATGGTACAAGACGCTGTGCAAGCATTTTTATTAAAAAGAAAATAATAGGGAGTATCTAATATGAATGATCTTGAGTATCCTGTTTCTGAATTAATTAATGATAAAAATATGGAAATTATTTGGGATCATCCGATAGAAATGCCAGATGGAGTGACACTACGTTGCGATATCTTCAAGCCTATTGAAGGAGAATCTTTTCCTATTATCATCACGTATGGGCCTTATGGTAAATGGTTACATTTCTCTCAATTATATAGTGAACAATGGGAAAGAATGTGCAATGATCATCCTGATGTACCTGATGGTTCGACTAATTTTTATCAAAACTGGGAACTTGTTGATCCTGAAAAATGGGTTCCTGATGGATATGCGATCATAAGAGTTGATTCTAGAGGCGCCGGAAGATCTGAAGGTGTAATGGATCTATGGTCAAAGACAGAAGCTGAAGATTTTTCTTTTTGTATAGACTGGGCGGCATCACTAGATTTTTCAAACGGTAAGGTTGGTATTAATGGAATATCCTACTACGCTATGAATCAATGGCAAGTCGCTTCACTGCAACCCAAGCATTTAACAGCAATGTGTATATGGGAAGGCGCCTCTGATTATTACCGTGAACTTGGATACCATGGAGGAATTTATTGTTCTTTTCCAGAAGCTTGGTTTAAAAAGCAAATTTTAACAGTTCAGCATGGCAAAGGGGAAAATGGAATAAAGGGTTCCATATCAAATAATTGGGTGTCTGGCCCAGAAACACTATCAGAGGATGAACTTGAAGCAAATAGAATTGATTTTCCTAAAAGAGCTTTGGAATCTAAATTGGCAACAGATGAATTCTGGGCTTCTAAAATGCCCGATTGGGATAAAATCACCGTTCCACTGTTATCGTCATCTAACTGGGGTGGGCAAGGTCTGCATAGTCGTGGTAACTTCGATGGTTTTCAAAAAGTAGCATCAAAAGAAAAATGGCTTGAAGTTCACGGTATTGAGCATTGGACAGAATTCTACACAGATTATGGTGTAAAAATACAGAAAAAATTCTTCGATTATTATCTAAAAGGCATAGATAACGGTTGGAAAGATCAGCCAAAGGTAAGTTTATTAGTAAGGCACCCAAATGAAGTTTTTAAAGAGCGCTTCCACTCAGAATGGCCTTTAGAAAATACAGAATGGAAAAATCTATATCTTAATAACAATTATTGCACTCTCGATAGTGCTCTTCCTGAAATTGACACAACAAATTCTTACGAAGGATTTTCAAACGGCATTACGTTTATGACAAATCCTCTAAACGATCAGCAAGAAATTACAGGACCTTTATCTTGTAAGTTATTTGTATCTTCATCAACGAAAGATGCGGATATATTTCTAGTTTTAAGAGTTTTTGATGAGGAAATGAAAGAGGTTACATTTCAGGGTGCTATTGATCCTCATACACCAGTATCACAAGGCTGGTTGAGAGCATCACATAGAAAATTGGATTCAGTTAAGAGTAAGCCTTATCAACCTTACCATACGCATGATGAAATTATGTACTTAACTCCAGAGACTATCTATGAGCTTGATATTGAGATATGGGCAACTTCAATTGTTGTTCCTAAAAATCATCGTATCGCACTGTCTGTGAGAGGAAAGGATTACGAGTGGCCTGGAGGTAGCGTCAAAGGTCTTGGAAATTTAGATGATATATTTACTGGAGTAGGTCCATTTAAACATGGCGATAAAACTGATAGACCTGCAGATATTTATAATGGCAACATTACTGTCTATACAGGAAAGAAATACCCGTCATCAATAATGTTACCCATTATTCCAGAATAGATTATTTTTTTGACTGTTTTCCAATTTCTGTTTCTGGTTCCCAGATTTTTTCGTGAGAATTATGTTTCTCTTCGTTCCAAATATGTTCGGTACCTTCACCATAGAATACTACGAATGCTTCTGCTCCATCCGGATATTCGTAAGGTCCATGCAGCGCGTCCCAACCAAATATATAATCACCGGGCCTTAAATCTTTGCCAGCAACACACATTCTACCTTTTAATACCAAAATAGAGTGCCAGCTTTTGTGCATATGCTCTGGTTCTACATACCCAGGCGGAAATTTTACTTTCATGTCAATCCTACCCATTTTTTTATCATGAGCAAAGATCTTTGCTTTAACGCCTTTTGGTAGAGTTAGTAATTCGTTAGCAATACCTTCTTCCCATTCAATATCAGAATCATGAATTGCTAAAAAACCATGATCATATCCGTCATTAAAATTATTAGTCATTGTAACCTCGAATAGTTGTTTTTTTTCAGTATGTTAATAAATAATATTAAGACAATATATCAGCAAAGATTATTATAATATTCTTTGCTGATATTGTTTTTTTCTTATTTAAAGTCTTCTTCTGTCATATGCATTAATCTTAGTGCATTGCCGCCACAGATTAAGTCTCTGTTATCAGAGCTTAAGCCGGGGACTTGATAAACATGTTCAACTGGATCGTATTCACCCATATCGAAAGGATAATCAGTTCCGATAAGAACATGATCAGGTCCAAATTTATTAATCAAGAATTGCAATTGATCAACTGTAAACACTAATGAATCTGGGTAGAATTTTGCTAAATAATGACTTGGTGGCATTGAAATATTTTCTCTGCAATCAGGTCGTGATCCATAAGCATGATCCATTCTACCAGCATAAGCTGCGGCAAATGCTCCACCATGTGATAATACAAATTTAAGATTTGGGAATCTTTCTAACACACCACCAAAAATTAAGTAATGAACGGCAACAGATGTATCTAAAGGATTGCCTATAACATTAGTTAGATAATGCGCTGATAGTCGTTCGCTTGCAAAGGAAGTAGGATGAATGAATATTGGTATATCATAATGTTCACATCGTGCCCAAAATGGATCTAATCTTCTTACATCTAATTCTTCTGCACCCATTTTAGCAGCTATTTCTATGCCTTTAAAATTCAGAGTATTCATTAAACGGTCAAGCTCTTTGATAGCATTGTCTGTGTCTTGCAATGGAACCGTACCTAATCCAACTAGTCTTTTAGGGTGTTCTGCTATTTTTTTAGCTATACCATTATTAACAATCTCAGCAACTTCTGCACCTAATGTAGGTTCAACAGGTGGATACAACTGCGGTGGCCAAGGTGATACAGCCATCACATCAACTAGCATCTTATCCATTTCAGCAATTCTTTCGTCTAGTCCAAAAAGACAACCATTTCTTTCATCTGTTTGTTTTGCATTTAATTTTCTTGTTTTTTCTGGTGCATATTTATGACCAGCATGTCCGTCTGGTGGTAAATGTTTACTAACTAGGTCTGCAGCTTCTTGCACACCCATATGACCGTGAATATCAACAGTTAGTGCTGAAGAACGTTCAAATTCTCCTAAATGTTCTCTTGCTGTTGACGATACATAAGGTTGTAGTGGCATCTTTAATGGTGGCATTTGGATTCTCCCTTTAGTTTGATTTAAATTATTTAGCTAATGTATTTTTAACTTCAGTAATATATAATAAAAAATGTAAAAAATATGTTATAAGTTATAATACTAAAATTATAAATTTCATATTTTTTTTTTAATATTAACTATTTTTATATATATAAATACAGGAAATTAAGATGATAAGAGCAGCTTCAATTGGTTTGGGTTGGTGGGGGAAAACTCTCGCCAATTCTATTATGAATAGCGACAAGATAAAAGTTACAACAGCAACGACTAGAACGTTAAATAATATAGAAGATTATTGTAAAGAGATAGGCGCTGAAATTGCAAAAGATTATGATGCGGTTATTAATAATTCCGACATTGATGCGGTTATACTTGCAACACCACACTCACAACATTTGGAACAAATTGTTCAAGCTGTAAATAATGGTAAACACGTATTTGTAGAAAAACCAATTACCTTAACGCCGGAAGATGCAAAAATTGCCTATAGTGAGGCAAAAAAAAATAATAAGGTTTTAGCGGTTGGCTTTAACAGAAGATTTCATCCTAATTTTATAAAAATTCAAGAAATGATTAACTCGAATAAATTGGGTAAGGTAATTCATATAGAGGGTACAATTAATGCCCCTGGTCTTTGGATGTATGATCCAAATGGATGGAGATCTAAAGCAAGTGAAACACCTGCTGGTGGAATGACTGGTATGGGAATTCATGTTATTGATCAGATGATTGCAACTGCTGGTTCTGTGGATAATTTATACGCACAGACTGCTAAAATTATCAGAAACGGTGATTTGGATGAAGTGACATCTGTATTGTTTAAATTTAATAATGGTATCACAGGGTATCTTGGAACAAGTATTGCAACTGCAATGTATTATAGCTTTAAAGTGTTTGCTGAAAATGGATGTGTTGAAATAAACGAAAGAGATCTGTCTATTTTAAAGTTTACACCACGTGAAGGAGAGGTTACTTCAACTAAGGTTGAGAATATCAATACCGTTCGCGATGAACTTGAATGTTTCGCTGATACAATAAACGGCAACACAACATATCCTGTTACCTCAGAAGATGGCATTCATGGTATTGAAGTTTTCGATGCTGTAATTCGTTCTGCAAAAGATAAAAAAATTGTATTTATAAAATAATGAGTTTCGAAAGAACTTTATCTATAATACTTTGTGCGGGCAATGGGAGTAGAATGAACTCCGATTGCCCTAAGGTTTTGAATACTATTGCTGGAAAAACTATGATTCAGCATGTTCTTGAAACGGTTCAGAATGTTGGCATTGTAAATAAAATTATTGTTACCAATCCCTCAAATGACGATCATATCAGAAAAAATACAGATTCCGATGTTGGTATAAAGTACGTCATTCAGGATATTCCTCTAGGTACTGGTCATGCTGTGCAAATAGCCAAAGACTCTATTCCTCCTGATACTGGAAATATACTGCTGTTGTTTGGTGATGTTCCGTTGATTGACACTAATACATTAAAAGAAATTTCCAAAGTATTGGAAAATTCAGATATTTGCATAATTTCTTTCAATAAAGAGAATCCTTACGGTTATGGAAGAGTGTTAACGGACAGTGAAAATAGAGTAATTTCCATAGTTGAAGAAGCGGATGCCTCTGTTGAAATTAAATCTATTAAGAATTGTTTTTCAGGACTGATTGCATTTAAAAATGTAAAAATATTGAGTTTAGTAGATTTATTAGATAACAATAATATACAGAATGAATATTATCTAACGCAAATCATCTCTTTAGCCGCAGAGAGAAAGCTAAAGATTAGTAATGTTGTTTCTGATTATAAGAATTTTCACGGTGTTAATACACAATCAGATTTAGCTTTGGCAGAAAATTATATGCAAGATAAATTAAGAAAATTAGCTATGGATGCCGGTGTTAAGTTAACTTCACCAGAAACAACCTTTATGTCCAGTGACACAATATTTGGAAAAAATATTGTAATAGAACCAAATGTTTATATTGGCTTGGGTGTTGAGATTAAAGATAATGTGACGATTAAGGCATTCTCGTATATTGAAGGTGCTGTAATTGAAAATGGTGCTATAATTGGACCCTTTGCAAGGATCAGAGAAAAGACAATTATAGGAAATGGTTCAAAGGTTGGAAACTTCGTTGAGATAAAGAATTCTAATATTTCTGAGAATGTAAAAATCAGCCATTTGTCTTATATTGGAGATACAAATATTGGTAATGATACAAATATTGGTGCAGGCACAATTACCTGTAATTATGATGGTGTCTCAAAGCATCAAACCAATATAGGATCCGATGTATTTGTTGGATCAAACGCATCATTAGTTGCACCTCTTACAATTGAAGATGATAGCTACATAGCATCTGGAAGTGTTATTAATAAAGATGTTCCATCAGGAAGTTTAGCAATAACAAGAGTAAAACAAGAAAATAAAATTAATTGGTCAAAAAAGTTAAAAAAGAAAAAATGACCAATCGGAAAGTCAATAATGTGTGGAATAATTGGAATAGCCTCAAATAGAAACATTTGCAAAGAACTTATAGATACATTAAATCGATTGAGTTACAGAGGTTATGATTCTGCTGGAATTTCAATTATTAATAACAAAGAAATTCTAGAACGTAAAATTAAAGGGAAAATTTCAAATCTTGAAAATCTCCTAGAATTATCACCTATAGATGGTTCGATAGGAATTGGGCATACTAGGTGGGCAACGCATGGAAAACCGACTACAACAAATGCACACCCGCATACAGTTAATAATGTTTCCTTGGTGCATAATGGTATAATTGAAAATTTTCAAGAATTAAAAAATACTCTATTAAACAACAGTAATTTTTATAGTAGCGATACCGATACCGAAATAATCTCGCACCTTATTGACAATGAATTAAAATTGGGAAAAACTCCTTTAGATTCATTCTTAAATACAGTTAAGAAGCTGTCTGGTGCTTTTGCAATCGTTGCTATATTTAAGGATTTTAATAATCTAATCATTGCCGGGAAAAGAGGTAGCCCTCTGGTAATTGGATATAATAAAGATGAAAAATATATCTGTTCTGACGTTAATTCGTTAACAAATCTAACGAAAAAAATTTCCTATTTAGAAGACGGCGACACGGCAATTTTAAATTCCAAAAGCGTAACAATACTCGATGAAAATTTAAAAAAATCTAAAAGATCTATTGCAAATGTAAGCTCCGATAGAGTGGTAAGCAGCCTGTCCGGCTATGATCATTATATGCAAAAAGAGATCTTTGAGCAGCCTGATGTTCTGTCACAATCACTAGCATATTATATGGATTTTTCTGATTTTAAGATGAATAATGATAAATTTAATATTGATTTTTCAAACTATGAGAAAATTGTAATTACCGGATGCGGTACTGCTTATTACGCTGGAATGGTATCAAAATATTGGTTTGAAAATATTGCAAAAATTAATATTGAAATAGATTATGCTTCAGAGCTGAGATACAGAAATGTTCTGTTTAACGATAAATCATTTTCTTTATTTATTTCACAATCAGGAGAAACAGCAGATACACTCGCTGCATTAAAGTTTTGTAAAGATAATGGCCAAACAATCGTATCAATTGTCAACGAAGTACAGTCATCAATTGCAAAGGAATCGGATCTAGTTTTGCCTATTTTTGCTGGCCCAGAAATTGGTGTTGCTTCAACTAAAGCATTTACATGCCAGCTTGTTGCTCTAGCTTCTCTAGCCCTACATATTGCTAAAGTTAAAAACGTTATTTCAATTGATGAAGAGAAGAATTTCATAAATGAGTTATTACACGTGCCAAAACTCATTTTAGATGTATTTGAAAAAGAAAATGAAATTAAGAAATTAGCAAAAATTATTAGCAAATCAAAAAGCGCTATTTTTATTGGAAGAGGGACGTCATACCCAATTGCATTGGAAGGCGCTCTTAAGCTAAAAGAGATATCTTATATTCATGCCGAGGGTATTGCAGCAGGTGAACTAAAGCATGGAGCCATTGCATTAGTTGATAAAAATATGCCAGTAATAGTTCTTGCACCAGAAGATTTATTCTACGTCAAAACTTTATCAAATATGCACGAAGTCATAACTAGGGGTGGTAACATTATACTCATCGGTAACTGTCTTGATGATATTCTTAAGAATGCTAAGTTACAAGGAATTAATGTTGAGACTTCTGGTAAGCTATCTTCGCCTATTATCATGGCAGTTCCTCTTCAATTATTAGCTTATCATGTAGCCAAAATCTTAGGAAAAGACATAGATCAACCAAGAAATTTAGCGAAATCAGTTACTGTTGAATAAATCTAAAAGTCCCTATATTAACAATCAATTTTATATTCATTTCAATGTGTTAGTTGAAACGAATGAATTGGGAGTTGTTTATTTAAGTAAAAAACGATACGACAGATTAGAACTAATATATCGACTAAATCAACAACACTATTCAAACAGAGAAATCTCTGATTACCTAAATGGTCGAAATCTTAAAACTGTAAGAACGAATGATTTTTATACACCAAAACTGATTTGGGTTTTGTTAGACAAATACAAAAAAAGATTAAGAAGATATGATACTAAAAAGTACTTAAGTATTAGAGAAGAGATTTGTTTTATAGATGAAAGATATCTTTAGTAGGCGGATCTATAAATGATATTAGATTACTTGCTGGACACTCGAGTCTTCAAACAACACAAAGATATATAGACTGTAATAGTGAAGCTCAAAAAAAGGTTATAGATTTGTTTAATTAAAACACTTCAATAGCTATAGACAGCTACAATAATTATGGTAACATTCTCCCTATGAAAAAACTATTAGCTATCATAACACTCATTCTACCACTTCTACTCTCACAGAATAGTTGGGGTTCAAGTTTGCCTGAATGTGAGGGAAGTCCTCTGAGT